>WNGA01010192.1_pt1 | contig 14522 bp, 12 predicted proteins | sample 5400061 | NCBI WGS metagenome assembly WNGA01 (sample SAMN13153366, study PRJNA577476) | soil metagenome | isolation source: 100 cm soil or saprolite under grassland replicate 2 | place: USA:California | collected 2016-06-15
GAGATGTGGCGAGCGCCACGCTCAACGACATGAACGACATGAAGGAGTGAGAGTCGGACGTAACATTTCCAGGAGACGCGCATGCAGCTCGGAATGATCGGACTGGGTCGGATGGGCGGCAACATGGTGCGGCGCCTGATGAAAGGGGGGCACGCATGCGTCGTCTACGATCGCGATCCGAACAACACCGAGCGACTCGCCGCCGATGGCGCCACCCCGGCTGAATCGCTCGACGAATTTTGCGACAAGCTCGCTCCACCGCGCGCGGCATGGATCATGGTGCCCGCCGGAGCGCCGACCGAAGAGACGGTCGTCGAGCTCGCCCAACGCATGAAGCCGGACGACATCATCATCGATGGCGGCAACTCCTATTACAAGGACGACGTGCGACGAGGCAAAGCGCTCCAGTCGGCGGGGCTCCACTACGTCGACGTCGGGACGAGCGGCGGCGTTTGGGGACTCGAGCGGGGATACTGCCTGATGCTGGGAGGAGAAAAAAAGATCGTCGAGCACCTCGATCCGATCTGGAGAACGCTTGCTCCCGGTCGTGGCGACATCCCGCGCACGCCCGGACGCCAGAAGATGCCGCGCGCGTCGGAAGACGGCTATCTCTACTGCGGCCCGTCGGGAGCGGGACACTTCGTGAAGATGATCCACAACGGCATCGAGTATGGACTCATGCAAGCCTATGCGGAGGGATTCGACATTCTGCGCAACGCCAACTCCGACAAGTTGCCCGAAGACGTGCGTTACGAATTTCCATTGGCCGACATCGCGGAGCTGTGGCGTCGAGGAAGCGTCGTCGCCTCCTGGCTGCTCGATCTCACGGCCGACGCCCTCGCGGAGGACCCCTCGCTTCGCGGCTACACCGGCTACGTCGAGGACTCCGGAGAAGGGCGCTGGACCATTCAGGCAGCGCTCGACGAGGCCGTTCCTGCCGACGTTCTTTCGGCCTCGCTCTACGCGCGGTTCCGCTCGCGGCAAAAACACACTTTCGCAGAGAAGATTCTCTCGGCGATGCGCCACAAGTTCGGCGGACACGTCGAACCGGGGGGTGGCAAGTGATCCGGCAACTCGCCGATCCGAAGGACCTGTTCCGCGCCGCCGCCGAGCAGGTGTGCCGCATCGGGCAGCTGTCGCTGGACACGACCGGGCGATTCTCGATCGTGCTATCGGGGGGATCCACGCCGCGCGGGCTTTACGAGCTCTTGGCGCAGAGTCCCTACCGGTCGCAGCTCGATTGGAAGAAGGTCGAGTTCTTCTGGGGCGACGAGCGCGCGGTGCCGCCGGATCATCCGCAATCGAACTTTCGAATGGCTCGTGAGGCCCTGCTCGACAAGCTGAACGTCCCCCCTGAGCACGTCCACCGAATCCGAGCCGAAGATCCGGATCTCGACAAGGCGGCCGCCGACTACGAGGAAGAAGTCGAGAACGTGCTCGGCCGCGTGCCTGGCGTGGGGCGCAGGGCACCCCATTTCAATCTTTTTCTGCTCGGCGTAGGACAGGATGGCCACACCGCGTCGCTCTTTCCTCATACCGCCGCGCTCACGGAAACGGAGCGGTGGGTCGTCGCTCACGACGTGGCCAAGTTGTCGACCAAACGAATCACGATGACGCCGCCTCTCATCAACAAGGCCCACTTCATCACGTTCTTGGTAGCGGGATCTCACAAGGCCGACGTGCTGGCCGCTGTCCTGCAAGGGCCGCGCGATTCGCAGCGTTATCCCGCTCAGCTCATCCACCCGCTCACCGGCGAGGTCACCTGGTTCGTGGACAGGGCCGCGTCGGCAAGTCTCATTCAATATCGCCGAACCGAGGCCTGACCGATGGAGTCGGCACCGCCGAGCAGTGTCATTGCCGCCGAAAAGATCCCCGGTACGCCGCTCTGGCAGGAGGCGAAGGCCGGACCCTGCGCGATCGCGATTTTCGGCATCACCGGCGATCTTTCCAAGCGCAAGCTCGTTCCGGCACTCTACAACCTGATGGCAGACGGCTCTCTGCCCGAGCAGGTCGCGGTGGTGGGGATCACGCGCCGAGGAATGTCGAGCGACGAGATGCGCGAGCGCTTCCGTCAATCGACGGCTGCGCTCGGGCGCCGCAAGGCGGTGGATCCGTCGGTATGGAAGAAATTCGCGGCGGTGCTCGACTTCGTCAACGGCCAGCTCGACGACCCGCAGACGTACGTCGACCTGAAGCAAAAGCTCGCGATCGTCGACAGGGAGCGGGGCACGGCCGGCAATCGCATTTTCTATCTCGCAACGCCGCCCGAGACTTTTCCGGTCATTCTCCGCAATCTGCGGGAAGCGGGGCTCATTTACCGCGCCAATCCCGAGGCAGAGGGTCGGTGGTCTCGCGTCGTCATCGAAAAGCCGTTCGGACGCGACCTCACTTCGGCTCGCGAGCTCAATCATCTCGTCGCCGAGTCTTTGGACGAGAGTCAGACCTTCCGAATCGATCACTATCTCGGCAAGGAAACGGTGCAGAACATTCTGGTGTTCCGTTTCGCGAACGCCATCTTCGAACCGATCTGGAACCGCAAGTACATCGACCACGTCGAGATCACGCAAGCCGAAACGATCGGTGTGGAAACCCGCGGCGGTTTTTATGACGACACCGGCGTGGTGCGCGATATCGTGCAAAATCATCTCCTGCAGGTGCTGGCTCTCTGCGCGATGGAACCACCGGTTTCGTTCGCCGCCGACGACGTGCGCAACGAGAAGGTGCAGGTCCTGCGCTCCCTTCGGACAATCGCCGCCGCCGACGTGAAGCGGCAGCTGGTGCGTGGCCAATACGACGGTTATCGGAAGGAACCCGGCGTCGCGCCCGACTCGCGCACCCCTACCTTCGCTGCGATGAAGCTGCTCGTCGACAATTGGCGGTGGCAGGGCGTTCCCTTCTACTTACGGGCGGGAAAGAAGCTCGCCCAGCAGCTGACGCAAGTGTCCATTCATTTCCAACCGGTGCCGCTCTTTCTGTTTCCCCACACCGACACCTGCCAGGTGGTCGAACCCAACGTGCTGACGATACGCATTCAGCCAGACGAGGGCATTTCGCTCCGCTTCGTCGCCAAAGTTCCCGGCGATCATCTGTCCGTCGGCAATGTGCTGATGAACATGACCTATGCCGACACGTTCGGAACGCCGCTCTCAGAAGCGTACGAACGGCTGTTGCTCGATTGCATGCGCGGCGACGCCACGCTCTTCGCGCGCCGCGACGAAGTCGAAGAAGCCTGGAAGTTCGTCACACCGATCCTCGAGGCGTGGGACAAAGACACGAGCCCGGTGCCCATCTATGGCGCGGAAAGCGCCGGCCCCAAAGAGGCCGACCGGCTCCCCGTTGCCGATGGGCGGCGGTTCACTCCACTCTGAATGCCCCACTTCGCTCATCGCAACGGCGCGACCAACTGGAGAATCAGCAGCGCGGCAGCGGCTTGGTTGGCGAACAGACGCAAGAGCTCGAGTACCGGCTCGGGTGGCACCGCTTGCTCCAGAAAGATTGCGCCGAGGGTGAGCGAACCCACGCGGAGCGGCACGATGGTGTTCGCTGCGTCGCGCTGACCTCGAGCTTCTTGCAAAGCGACATCGATCGCCGCCAGGCGATCGGGAGCGAGGACATCGCGCGCTCTTCCACAGGTGAACGCGCCTTTCGCGGCGCGAACGAGGAGCTCGCCCGTCGCGTCGCGGGTGACGAGGCACCCGCTTTGTCCGACCGCTGCCCCGATCGAGACGAGCAGATTCATCGCCTGCTCGACGATCTGCTTCGCGAGATCGTCGAGCGAATGCGGAGCGTGCAGCTCGGCGGCCCGATCGAGAACGTAGGCAATGCCGCGGCGGCTTCGGGAAAGCAGCTGAACCGTATGCGCCGCCTTGAGCCCGACCGCCGTCCACAACAGCAGCTGTTCGGGACCTTCCGTTTTGTCGTAATAGCCCTGGATGTCGAGCCTCTGCAGGAGCTCGCGAGGCGGCTGCTCGCTCGCGTAGCCGGTCTGCAAGATCACCTGAACCAGCGGGTCGAACTTGCGCAGCTCGGCCACGACCTGCTCACCCGTCATTCCGGGCATGAAATAATCGAGAAGCAGGAGGTCGACCTTCTGATGAGGCAAGATGCCGAGCGCCTCCGCACCGTTGGTGGCAGTCAGTACGTTGTGCCCTTCGCGCTCGAGGAGCAGGCGGGTCGCTTGCAGGTAGTCGGGGTTGTCGTCGACGAGCAAAACCGTATAACCCGACGCCTGTTCAGCCTTGGCCCTGCGAGTCATCGGACAGGATCGTGTAGCATGGGGGCGACCACGTGAGTGTACCCGCAGGCGCGGCCGAAGGCCCGCGCCGAGTAACATCTCCCAATAAAGGCCGTCCATGATCCGTCGCCAAGACGCTCTCGACTACCATGCCACGGGGCGCCCCGGAAAAATCGAGGTCGTTCCCACCAAAGCCTGCACGACGCAGCGCGACTTGTCTCTCGCTTACACGCCCGGAGTCGCCGAACCGTGTCGTGAGATCGCGCGGGACCGCGCGCTCGTCGACACCTACACGGCGCGCGGCAACCTGGTCGCGGTCATTACCAACGGAACGGCAGTACTCGGCCTCGGCAACATCGGCCCCCACGCGGCCAAACCGGTGATGGAAGGCAAATCGCTACTTTTCAAGCGGCTCGCCGACATCGACGTTTTCGACCTCGAGCTCGACGCCGAAGACCCCGATCGCTTCGTCGAAGCGGTGTGCCCGCTCGAGCCGACGTTCGGCGCCATCAATCTGGAGGACATCAAGGCCCCGGAGTGCTTCTACATCGAGGAAGAGCTCAAGCGCAGAATGAGCATTCCGGTCTTTCACGACGACCAGCACGGCACGGCGATCATCACCGGAGCGGCGCTCCTCAACGCCGTGCACATCCTCGGCAAAAAACTGCCCGAGCTGAAGATCCTGTGCCTCGGGGCGGGCGCCGCCGCCGTTCGCTGCATGGAGCTGTGGGTCAAGCTGGGCGTGCGCCGCGAGCACATCACGATGTTCGACAAGTTCGGCATCATCTACAAAGGACGAACGCACGAGATGGATCCCTACAAAGGGGTCTTCGCCATCGATACGCCCCACCGAAGCATCGAGGAGGCGATCGCCGGAAAGGACGTCTTGATCGGCCTTGCCGCCGCGGACCTGGTGACGCCGCAAATGTTGAAGCTGATGGCGTCCCGCCCGATCGTCTTCGCGCTGGCCAATCCCGACCCGGAGATCCCCTACGACGTGGCCGCGGCGGCGCGCCCCGACGCCATCGTCGCCACCGGACGCAGCGACCATCCCAATCAGGTGAACAACGTTCTCGGGTATCCCTACATTTTCCGCGGTGCCCTCGACGTGCGAGCGCGCGCGATCAACGACGAGATGAAGCTCGCCGCCACGCACGCTCTCGCCGCGCTGGCGCGCGAAGACGTACCCGAGCGGGTGGTCTTGGCTTACGGATTGACGGAAATCAAATTCGGTCCGGAATACATCATCCCCAAGCCGTTCGACGAGCGCGTGCTTCTGTGGGTGGCACCCGCAGTGGCCCAAGCAGCGATGGCGACCGGCGTCGCCCAGCAACCTGTCGACCTGGCCGAGTACCGCGAACGGCTCGAGCGCCGCATCAACCCCTCGCGTCAAGTGATGCGCAAGATCTTCGGTTTGGCCAAAGCGACCGAAGCGCGGATCGTCTTCACCGAGGGTGAGCACGACAAAGTTCTCCGGGCCGCGCAGATCGTGGCCGACGAGAAGATCTGCCGGCCCATTTTGCTCGGGCGCCCCGACGTCATCCGCGAGCGGGCCGAACAGCTGACGCTCGATCTGTCGCAGGCCGAAATCATATGGCCGCCCGATTCGCCGCGCCTGGAAGCTTATGTGGAAGGGTACTGGATCAAGCGTCGTCGCAAAGGCATCACCCGTTACAGCGCGCAAAAGGTGATGGCCCGCGAGCGCCGGACGTTCGGCATGATGATGGTGGACAGCGGCGATGCCGACGGCGTCGTTTCGGGCCTCACTTCGAGCTACCCCGACACGATCCGGCCCGCCCTGCAGATCATCGGCCTTCGCGCGGGGGTGCGGCGAGCGGCGGGCATGTACATGCTGCTGAAAGGCCACGACGTACTCTTCTGTGCCGACACGACGGTGAACATCTGCCCCGATGCCGAGACGTTGGCCGAAATTGCCGTCAGCACGGCCGATGCCGTGCGCGACCTCGGAATCGAGCCACGGGTGGCCATGCTGTCCTTCTCCAACTTCGGCGCCACCTTGAACGAAGCGAGCCCGCGACGCGTGGCCGAGGCCACCGCCCTCGTGAAAAAACTCCGCCCCGAGCTCATGATTGACGGCGAGATGCAGGCCGATGTCGCCCTTTTGCCGGCGCTGCGGGAGGACTGGTCGTTCTCCGATTTGAACGGCGCGGCCAACGTACTCATTTTCCCCGACCTCGACGCAGGCAACATCGCCTACAAGCTCTTGATGGCGTTCGGCGGCGCGGAGGCGGTGGGACCGATTCTGCTCGGCATGCGCGAGCCGGTCACGGTCCTTTCACAAAATAGCTCGGTCGAGACGATCGTCCACATGGCAGCCATCACCGTTGCGACCAACCGACGTATCTCCCCTAGACCCATTTGAGATTTTGACGATCGATGAAAGCCACCGAAGCCACCAACCAAAACTTCGACAAAGCCGCCCGTCTCCTCGGATTGGACGAACGCATCATCAAACAGCTCATTACGCCGCATCGCGAAATCAAAGTGGAATGCACCCTGTTGCGCGACGACGGCTCGCTCGGCACATTCACTGGTTTCCGCGTGCAGCACGACAATTCGCGCGGACCGATGAAGGGAGGTATCCGCTACCACCCCGAAGTCGATCCCGACGAGGTCAACGCGCTCGCGTCGCTCATGACCTGGAAAACCGCGATCGTGAACCTTCCTTATGGTGGCGCGAAGGGCGGCATCGCCTGCGATCCAGCGACGCTGAGCGCAGCCGAGCTGCAGCGGCTCACCCGCGCGTTCGTTCAAAAGCTGCACGACGTGATTGGACCGCAGTGCGACATTCCCGCCCCCGACATGGGTACCAATGCGCAGACGATGGGGTGGATCGTCGATGAGTACTCGAAGTTTCATGGATGGTCGCCGGGCGTCGTGACCGGCAAACCCATCGAGCTCGGCGGCTCCCTGGGTCGCGATGCCGCGACCGGTCGCGGCCTCCTCTTCGCCGCGCAGTGCCTCTTCGAAGAGATCGGCCGCAAGATAGGTGACTTCACCTACGCCATTCAGGGCTTCGGCAATGTGGGTTCGTGGGTCGCTCGCCTGCTCCATGCGGAAGGCGGCAAAGTCGTCGCAGTGAGCGACGTCGCCGGCGCCGTTCGCAACCCGGCCGGGCTCGATATTCCGGCCCTCCACGAATACGTCAGCTCCAACCAGAAGCTCGCCGGCTTCCAAGGAGGCGACGTGTTTCCGGCGAATGAGCTCTTGGCCGAACCCTGTGACGTGCTCGTGCCCGCCGCACTCGGCGGCGTGCTCACGCGGGCGAACGCCGCGGAAGTGCGCGCTCGTTACATCCTCGAGGGAGCCAACCACCCGACCGATCCGGAGGCCGACGAGATTTTCGCCCAAAAGGGGATCGTGGTCTTGCCGGATATCTACGCCAACGCGGGCGGCGTCACGGTGAGCTACTTCGAGTGGGTGCAAAACGTGCAACAGTTCTATTGGGACGAACGGCGGGTGAACGACGAGCTCGCTAGCGCCATGCGAACGGCCTGGGTCCATCTCAGGACGACGGCCAAACGCTTCGGATGCGATCTGCGCACCGCCGCCTTCGTCCTCGGCATCTCGCGCGTCGCCCGCGCTACCGCCCTGCGCGGCGTCGGCTAGCTGTTCCGAATTTCTTATGGCTCTCGCTCGGGCGACGCCCTCCCAGCCACGAATGACGTTCACCAAAACAAGAGAACCGCCTCGCCGCCTCCCTGTGAATCGTCCCTTGCCGGTCAGGATGGCGTGGGGCGGCGGTGCTGCCGGAGCAGGTTTCGCCGGTAGTTCCTGGTAGCTGGCACTGTGCTAACGTCGTGGCCCATGAGATTCGCCCGGACCCCACTGCCCATTTTCGCATTGGCCTTCGTCTGCGCTTTTGCGCTCGGTCTCGGAAACGCGTTTGCTGCCGGCACGCTCACATTCGCCAAAAAGGAAATTCAAGAAGCGAACGGCGGTTGGCATTTGATGATGACCATCGTGTACGGAGGCAAGCCGAACACGCCCCATGTGCCGATGCAATTCACCTTCACGCCGACGGCTATCCTCGAGAACTACCTCGACGACGCGCATGGCGAGAAGCCTCAAAAACGCAAGATTCCCTTGGTGGGTCAAACGCCCTTGCACGAGAGCGTGGACGTCGATTTCGCCGACTCCCGCGGAAAGCTCTACGACCGGACGAAATTCGATTTCACCATCACCCGCTCGCACAATTTTTCGGCGGGTGACTACTCGGTGGCCGTCCATCGGCCCGACGGCGCGCAGGTGGGTGCCACCCAGACGATCGTGCTCTTGGGTGACAACCCGGTAATCGATCGGCGCTCCATTTCGTTCGTCGCTTCGGGGCCGAAGAAGGACAAGCCGGCCGCGCCCGCCGCGAGCGGGGGTGCACCGGACAACAAGACCGCTTCGGGTGAAGGCGACCAAGCCTCTGGAGCGACCGACACATCGGCGGCCTCGACGCCTCCCGCCGAAGAACCGCCGGCCGAGCCTCCCGGCAAGGTGCCCCCGAGCTCGCGAGGCTGCGGCTGTCGCGCGGTAGGAAGCGCCAGCGTCGGGCCTTTGGGGTTGGCCACCATCGCCCTCGGCGCGCTGGTCGTTCTGCGCTTGCGCCGCAGGTCTCGACGTCCTCGCGGGGCAACGGGGAGAATCGATTGACGCAGTCGGTCGATACCAAGCAGAAGGAAGAGCGGCCGCGCGACAAGCGGGCGCAGATGGTGCGGGCGCTCAACGAGGGGCGCCCCGAGGGAGCCCTGCTCGCTTACGACGGTAGTTTCCCGCTCGGCCCGACCATGACCGTCCAGAAGTATCGGCTCGGCAACGGCCTTACCGTGCTCCTCAGTGTCGATACGAGCGCGCCGGTCGCGAGCTACCACACCTGGTTCGCGGTGGGGTCTCGCCATGAAAAAGTGGGCAAAACGGGGCTTGCCCACCTCTTCGAACATCTCATGTTCAACGAAACCGAGAAGCACCCCGCGGGGAGCTTCGACCGGACGCTCGAAGAAGCAGGCGCCGAGAGCAATGCCGCGACCTGGGTCGACTGGACTTTTTATCACGAGAGTATTCCCAGAGATCGCATCGGCCTCGTGATCGAGCTCGAAGCCGAGCGCATGGCAACACTCGTTTTGCGCGAACCGCAAGTAACGAGCGAGAAAGAAGTCGTCGCCAACGAACGTCGCTATCGCGTCGACGACGACGTCGAAGGCGCCGTGAGCGAGCTCCTCTACAACACCGCCTACACGACGCACGCCTACCGCTGGCCCACCATCGGCTGGATGGCGGACATCGAGGGTTTCACCACCGACGACTGCGCGCGATTCTATCGCACGTATTACGCGCCGAACAACGCCACGGTGGTCGCCGTCGGTGATTTTCGGGAGAAGGATCTCCTGGCAAAAATCCAAAACGCATACGGCGGCCTCGCCCGCGCCGAAATTCCGGTGGAGGACGTTCGCCCGGAACCTCCGCAGACCGAAGAGCGGCGCGTCTCCGTCAAGAAGCCGACCGCGACCGACAAGTTGGCCATCGCCTACCACGGGCCGGCTTTCGGCGACGTCGATCACGTGCCTCTGACGATGCTCTCCGAAGTGCTCTTCTCAGGGCGATCTTCACGTTGTCACCGGGCGCTCATTCAGCAGGAGGAAGTCGCGACCGAGCTTCGGGGGTGGGTAAGCACGTTTCGCGACCCGGGCCTATTCGAAATTTACGCGACGGCGCGACCGGGAAAAACGGCGGAAGACATGCTCGCCTCGCTGGACCGGGAGATCGCGCGGGCGATCGCCGAGGCGGTGACCTCGGCCGAGCTCGATAAGGTCAAAGCCAAGGTCGAGCTCGCCCTCGTGCAGAGCCTCGAGACGGCCAGCGGAAAGGCCGAACAGATCGGTTTTTACTACACGGTCCTCGGCGATCCGGTGGGTTCATTCTCGCGCCTCGAAGCCTATCGCAGGACGACGCGATCCGATCTCTTACGGGCCGCTCGCCGCTACCTCGTGAAGGAACGACGCACCATCGTCGAGGTGCACCCCGAACCGGCGGTGGAACAATGAGGCTCGATTGAACACCACCGTGACACCGATCGAACCGGCTGCGCCGCAGCAACGCACGCCGACGAAACCTGCCATCTACGTAGAGGAACGCCACGCGCTGCCCTTCGTGAGCATCGCCATCGCGCTCCGGTCGGGAGCCTCTTCCGATCCACGAGGCAAGGATGGATTGACGCGGATCATGGTTCGGATGTTGCGGCGGGGATGCAGGGGCCTCGCCTCACACGAGATCGAGGAGAGAATCGACGCTCTCGGTGCGGAGTTTTCGGCCGACGTATCCGCGTCCGTGATCACGCTGCATGCCGACGTGATCTCGCGATCGCTCGAATCTCTCGTCAACCTGCTCGCCACGATGATGGCCGAGCCGACGTTCGACGAGGTCGAGCTCGGGAGGCTGCTGCGCGAAACACAGGGCGAGATCGTGGAAGCGCGCGACAACGACCGAGCACTGTGCACGCGACACTTCCGGCGGATCGTCTTCGAGAATCATCCTTATGGGCGGCGCATCGGCGGCACGATCCCGAGCGTCGCAGCCATTACGCGGCAAGACGTGATCGACCACTACAGGCTACATTTCGTGCGCGACAACATCGCCATCGCATTCGCCGGCGACATCGATGATGTGCGCGCTGGGCAGCTGTCGGATCTCCTTTTGGCCGGACTTCCGGCAGGAGAGCCCCTCGCCGACCTCATCCCGCCCCCGGAGCTGAAAGGGGGAAGACGTCTCGTCTTCGTCGACAAACCGGAGCGAACCCAAACGCAGATCTTGATGGGCGAGATCGGCAGTCACCCACGCGATCCCGATCACATTGCGTTGCACGTGGCGACTACGATTTTCGGCGGCACGTTCACGTCCCGGATGATGCGCGCCATTCGCTCGGAGCGCGGATGGTCGTATGGTGCCTATGCTCGCCTACCCTACGATCGGCAGCGCGACGCCTTCAGCATGTGGACCTTTCCCGCGGCCAAGGAGGCGGCGCCGTGCATCGCGCTCGAGCTCGAGTTGATGACGGCCTGGCGCGAAAGGGGCATCACCGCCAAAGAGCTGGCCTTCGCCAAGCGCTATCTCGTTCGGTCCCATGCTTTCGACGTGGACACGCCCCAGAAGAGGGTTCATCAGAAGCTCGACGTCGATCTCTTCGATCTGCCCGCCGACTACCACGCCAAGTACATGCGTCACGTGGACGACGTCACGCTCGAAGAGGCGAACGAAGCCGTGCGCCGGCGCGTTTCGGCCGACGACCTGGTCGTTGCCGTCGTGGGAACCCACGGCGAGATCGGCGAAGGGGTCGCCAGTGCTATCCCCGGTCTCACCAAGGTCGAGGTCGTCGCCTACGACGCCGAGTAAGCCGACCCGCGGCTCGTGAACTCGGATCACTGCGTGTTAACTTGAAGGTGCGCGCGCTTTGACGCAGTAATGGCGTAGGGCTTTCGCTCTCGGTCGCGCTAGACTTGTGCCATGGGGAAGGTACCGGTCGATCTCGAGTTGGTCGCCGCTTGCCGCGAGCTCGCCGGCGGAATCGCGGACGACGTGCAGCACTTCATCGACACGCACACCACCGTCGGAGTGGAGAGGACGACGGCGCGGGCGTTCGGTGTCGAAGGGGTGGACGACCAAGGAACGCCCCTCGTCAACCTTCTCGTCGACCGGTACCATCAGCAGGGGCTGCTTTCTCATGGCATCGCGTCTTTTTTGGGCCACGCGCTCGCCGCCGGGGCACGCTCGATCAACGATGCAGCCGAACGCCTCGCCTACGGACCGGATCTCGACCGCGAGCGGCGAAGTCCCGCGGAAACGCGGCACGCGCTCGAGAGCTGCACCCGAGAGGCGCTCGAGCGCCTCGATGCGTCCCGCCACGCCCGCGAAGCGAAGAAGAGCAAGTTTCCGCTGGCGCCTACCCCTCTGCGTTATGTGATCGTGGCGACGGGAAACATCTACGACGATGCAACGCAAGCCAAGGCCGCGGCCTTCGCGGGGGCCGACATCGTGGCGGTGATTCGCGCGACGGCGCAATCGCTCCTCGATTTCGTACCCCACGGCCCGACGACCGAAGGTTACGGAGGGACGTTCGCCACGCAAGAAAACTTTCGGATCGTCCGTCGGGCGCTCGACGAGGCGAGCGAAGAATACGGTCGATACATCTATCAGACGAACTATTCATCCGGGCTCTGCATGGGCGAGATCGCGTGGATGGCCGCCGTCGAGCGCCTGGACATGCCGTGTCGCGCCGCATCATCGCGAGAAGCGGCATCATCATCAACACCGGCGAAGACAATTATCTCACCACCGCCGATGCCGTGGAAAAGGCTCATACCGTCCTCACTTCGCAATTCATCAACGAGGCCTTCGCCAAACGCGCCGGGCTCGCGGACGAGCAGATGGGCCTCGGCCACGCTTACGAAATCAATCCTCGCATCGAGGACAGCTTCCTACTCGAGATCGCTCAGGCCCAGCTCATCCGACAGATTTTCGAGCGCCATCCCATCAAATGGATGCCCCCGACCAAGCACAAGACAGGCGACATCTTTCAGAGCCACGTCCACGATGCCATGTTCAATCTCGCCGGCATCGCTACCGGCCAATCGATCGAGCTTCTGGGGATGTTCTCGGAGGCCATCCAGAACCCGCTCCTCATGGATCGCTACCTGTCCCTGAAATCCGCGCAGTACATTTTCAATACCGCGCGGCATTTGGGCGACGAGATCGAGTGGCGCCGCGGCGGCATCGTGGAGACGCGCGCACGCAAGGTGCTGCGGGAGGCACACCGGATGTTGAGCGAAGTGGAACACGAAACCATCTGGAATGCGATCGCCCGGGGAGCGTTCGCGGACGTGCGCCGCACGAAGCAAGGCGGTAAAGGCTACGGAGGCGTGGTGAAAAAGGCGCCCGACTACGTCAATCCGCTTCTCGAAGCGCTGGAGAAAGGAAAGCTCTGATGCATCCGACCGAGCCCAAGCTTGCGCGTGCTTACGGAGACCGCGAAGGTGACGGCATGGTCCAGATGTCGTTCGTCCTGCCGCTCCCTCCGTCGGCCAAGGCGCGCGAAGCGGCGAAGCGCTTCGCCGAAGAGCACGGGCTCAGCGAACCGCTCGTCACCACCATGGAAGAGGTCGCCGAGGGCTACTCGTACTTCGTGGCCTACGGGCACTCCGTTCACGCGATCGATGTGAGCAAGCTCGAGGTACCGGAAGTCAGCACCCTCGCCCTCTCGCACGAGGAGCTCGAGGCGCGGGTCGCCAAGCGCCTCGGCCGCAAGATCGTCGTCGTGGGCGCGTGCACCGGCAGCGACGCGCACACCGTCGGCATCGACGCGGTGCTCAATTACAAGGGCTACGCCGGGGACAAGGGACTCGAGAGCTACCGTTGTTTCGAAGCCCACAACCTAGGCGCCCAGGTCGAAAACCCCGAGCTCGCGGCGCGCGCCCGGGCGCTCGGCGCCGACGCGATTCTGGTGAGCCAAGTCGTCACACAGCGAAACTGTCACAAAGAAAATGCCGTGGCGCTCGTCGAGCTCATCCAGGATCAGGGGTGGCGCGATCGGGTGATTCTTCTTTTGGGAGGGCCGCGCATCGACCACAAGCTTGCGCTCGAGCTCGGTTTCGACGCGGGATTCGGACCGGGCACCAAACCCTCCGACGTCGCCAACTACTTGGTTCAGCACTTCTGCGGCGAGGAGCCTGGCTCGGTGAAGCCTCCTTCAGCACCTTAGCAATCCTGCCGCAGTCGTGGCATCGGCAGATCACGATCTGCAGATTTGGCGCCGACCCAACGCAAACTACGGCGAGGCCGTCGGAATCACCCGACATACGAAACGAGCCGCGACGCCCTGGCGTTAGTTCGAGTGCGTCGGATCTCAGAGTTGTGCCATCAACGCGTGATAAGCAGCGGATAGCGCGGCGAAACGTTGCTCCATCGAGCGGCGTTCGGAGTCGCTCGCGCGAACATGACGATCGGGATGGGCGTGCCTCGCGAGATCGCGAAAGGCGCGCGTCACGTCAGAGACACTCGCGTCTTCGTCTAGCCCGAGCAACGACAGCGCCTCGCTTCGCGCGGTGAGCAGAGCCCCGCGGCGGGGCGCGGCACCGGGCTGCCCGCTGGCGTTCGGTCCTCGGTCGCGCGCGCGTGGCCGTCCATACAGATACTCGCGCGGCGAAAGCGGGAGTACCGCGGTTTTCGGGAGCGAGCAGGCGACGTGGAAGGACAACATCGCGTCTTCGAGGCGGAAGAGCGCGTCGAGCTT
>WNGA01008051.1_pt1 | contig 14520 bp, 16 predicted proteins | sample 5400061 | NCBI WGS metagenome assembly WNGA01 (sample SAMN13153366, study PRJNA577476) | soil metagenome | isolation source: 100 cm soil or saprolite under grassland replicate 2 | place: USA:California | collected 2016-06-15
CGAAGGTCATGGCGGATCCCGCGATCAAGCAGCGTCTGTCCGAAAGCGGCTTCGAGCCGCAGACCAGCACGCCCGAGCAGTTCGGCGCCTACCTGAAGAGCGAGATCGCCAAGTGGCAGAAGGTGATCCGCGACAGCAACATCAGCCTGGACTGATCTCATGCGACTGGTCAGCTACGGCCCGCACGGCGGGGAGCGCGCCGGCATCCTCGACGGCACCAGGATCATCGATCTCGAGCGCGCCGGCGCCCCGTCGGCCGATATGCGAGTCATCCTGGAGCAACCCGATTGGCGCGCGCTGCTGGAGCGCGCGTACGCTTCACCGAAATTGCTGATACCTATCGACACCACGCGGTTCGGCGCTCCCGTCCCGGTGCCGCGCTCGCTCATCATTGCAGGCGCGAACACCAAATCGCATCTGAAGGAAGCTGCGCCGGTGCTGAAGGATGTCACTCCCCCCCGCCAGCCGATGATCCTTGCCAAGGCAACCTCGTGCCTCTGCGGCCCGTTCGACGACGTGATCCATCCTCCGGAAACGAAGAAGCTGGACTACGAGGTCGAGCTCGGCGTCTATATCGGAAAGCGCGCGCGCCGGATCAAGGAGTCGCAGGTCAAGGATCACATCGCCGGATACACGACGCTCAACGAGATGTCCGCCAGGGACATTCAGCTCGCCGAGCATGAGAGCAATCCGTTTTACCGCGTCCACTTCATCGGCAAGAGTTTCGACACCTTCTGCCCGGCGGGGCCGGCGCTCGTCACCCTGGACGAGTTCCAGTGGGGCAAACCGCTCAAGATGCGCACCGAAGTCAACGGGCAGGTGCGGCAGGACAGCGACACCTCGGACCTCTACTTCGGGATCGAGGCGCTCGTCTCCTACATCAGCCAGGCGATGACCCTCTTTCCGGGCGACCTCATCGCCACCGGCTCGCCCGCGGGCGTCGCCTTCTTCATGAAGCCTCCTGCGTTCCTCAAGCCGGGCGACCGCGTGAGGTGTGAAATCGAAGCGGTCGGCGCGATCGAAAACCGCGTGCGCGCGGAGGGATCAGAACACTCCTAGATGCTGCGTCACCAGCGCCTCGTTCGCCTGCACTTCCGATGCTGTCCCTGCAAAGGCGACCCGGCCGGTGTTCAGGATCACGGCGTCGTCCGCCAGACCGAAGGCGAGCTTGATGTTCTGCTCGACCAGCAGGATCGACTGCCCTTCGGCCTTGAGGCGCGCGATGGTGCGCCCGACCTCGGCGACGATCAGCGGCGCGAGGCCCTCGGAAGGCTCGTCCATCAGCAATACGCGCGGATTGCCCATCAGCGCCCGGCCGATGGCGAGCATCTGCTGCTCGCCGCCGGAGAGCGACCCGGCGTGCTGCTCGGGACGCTCCTTGAGGCGCGGAAACAGATCGAAGACACGCTCCAGGTTCCAGGTGTTGCTTTTTTTATGAAAGGCAACCAGAAGATTCTCCCGTACCGTCAAGGTCGCGAACACCCGCCTGCCCTGCGGCACCAAGCCGACGCCCTTGCGCGAGATCGCCTCCGGCGAAAGGCGCCCGATCGGCTCGCCGAACAGGCGGATCGCGCCCTTGCGCGGCGGTACCCAGCCGATCACCGCATTCATGCAGGTGGTCTTGCCGGCGCCGTTGCGGCCGAGCAGCGCGAGAACCTTTCCCGCCTCCAACGAAAAGGAGACGTCGTGCAGGACGTGGCTGTCCCCGTAGAGTGCATCGACGCCCTCGAGGGCAAGCGCCTCAATCGCCAAGATAGACCTCGCGGGTCTTCGGGTCGGCGACCACCTCGGCGCGCGTGCCTTCGACGATGACGCGCCCGTAATGCAGCACGGTGATGCGCTCGGCCATGTCGAGCGCGGTGTCCATGTCGTGCTCGATCATCACCACCGTGACCTCGCGCGGGATGCCGGCGATCAGCTGCTTCACCGTGGCGCGCTCCTCGCGGGAGAGCCCGGCGAGCGGCTCGTCGAGCAGCAGCACTTTCGGCTGCTGCGCCAGCGCCATCGCGATCTCGACGCGCCGCTGGTCGCCGTAGGCCACCTCCGACACTGCGCGCTTCGCGAGATGCTCGAGCCCTACGCGCGCTAGCACTCGTCTCGCTTCTTCATAGAAACGTATTTGGTTTTTCAGTCCATAAAACATGTTCCAGCGCGAAGGAGAAAGGCCGAGCAGCGAAAGCATGATGTTGTGCTCCAGCGTGTCCTTAGGGAACAGCGTGATGATCTGGTAGGTGCGCGCGAGCCCGCGCCGCATGCGGCGGTGCGCCGCGTGCCCGGTTACTTTGCTTCCAAATAACGAAATACTTCCGGCGTCTGCGGGCAGGTCGCCGGTGATCAGGTTGAACAGCGTGGTCTTGCCGGCGCCGTTCGGGCCGATGATCAGGCGCCGCTCGCCCGGCGCCACCTCGAGCGAGACGTCGTTGATGGCGGGAAGGCCGCCAAACGCCTTCTTCAGGCCCTCGATTCTCAGCGCTTCCATCTCGAGAAAATTCTCTTCAGGCCGGGAACCACCCCTTCGGGCATGAACACCACGATGAGGACAAAGACGAAACCGAGCAGCATGTTCCAGCGCTCGACATACGCGGAGACCCAGTTCTTGAGCAGCATGACTATGGCGGCCCCCACCAGGGGGCCGGCAAGCGTTCCCGAGCCGCCGGCGATCACCGCGAGCAGCCCTTCGGCCGAGTTGGTGAGCGAGAGCGAAACCGGGTGGATGTACTTGTGGTAGTAGACGAACAGCAGCCCCGCTACCGCGCCCCAGAAGCCGGCATACATGAAGGTGATCCAGCGGATCATCCAGACGTTGTGGCCCAGCGCGCTCATGCGCCGCGGCTGGTCGCGCGTGCCGCGCAGCGCGGCGCCGAACGGCGAGTCGACGAAGCGCGCCATCATCCAGATCGCACCCACCGTGACGACCAGCGTGAAGTAATAGAAAGCACTGGCCTCGTCGAGCGAAATGCCGAACGGCGCGGGGCGGGACAGGCCGCGCAGGCCGTTGTCGCCGTCGGTCATCGACACCCAGCGATAGGCCGTGCCCCACAGCACCTGCGACAGCGCCAGCGTGAGCATCAGGAAGCCGAGCCCGGCGGCGCGCAGCGCGATCAGGCCGAAGGCCGCGGCGAGCAGCGGCGTGCCGAGCAGCGCGGCCGGCGCGGCGAGCGCGGGACTCAGGCCGAGCTTCAGCCCGAGCAGCGCCGAGGCGTACGCCGCGACCCCCAGATACGAGGCATGGCCGAGCGTCGGCAAGCCGCCGTAGCCGAGCAGCAGGTTGATGCTCGCCGCGAACACCGCGAAGATGAAAATCTGGCTCGCGAGGTTGACGTAATACTCACCAGCAATGAATGGAAAGCCGACTAGAAAAAGAATAAATATTGAAAGGAAAATATTTCTTGTCACGCCGCAAACTTCCCGAACAGGCCGCGCGGCCGGAAGGCGATCACCAGGATCATCGGCAGGAACAGGATGACGTACGCGAGATCGGGTAGCAGGGCCACGCCGAACGTGTACACGAAGCCGGTGATGAAGCTGCCGACGAACGCGCCGATCAGGCTGCCGACCCCGCCCAGGATCACCACGATCAGTGCGAGCGGCAGCATGTCGGCGTCCAGGCCGGGGTAAGCCGACATGATCGGCCCGCCGATCACGCCGCCTGCGCCGGCGAGCGCCGCGCCGAGACAGAACACGGTGGTGAAGAGCCGCGAAACCGGGATGCCGACCGCACGCGCCATGTCGCGGTCATCGACCCCGGCGCGGATCATGGCGCCCAGCCGGGTTTTTTCCAAGAGAAAGAACAGAAACACCGCAACAAGAACTGCAATCAGCACCACCACCAGCCGGTAAGCCGGGAAAGCGAGCCCCGCGACACGCAGCGGCTGCTGGAGCGCCGGGGGCGTCGGGATCGGGATCGGGTCGCCGCCCCAGACCACGAGGCAGAAGTCGGCGAGGATGAACGCCACGCCGAGCGTCACCAGCACCTGGCCGAGGATATTGCCACCTAGTTTTCTCAACACGAGCCTCTCCAGCAGCCCGCCGAACACGGCGACGACGATCCCGGCGAGGAGCGCCGCGAGCCACAGGCTCGGCACGATCTTGAGGATGCTCACCCCGAGGTAGGCGCCGAGCATGAAAAGTGCGCCGTGCGTCAGGTTCGCGATCCTCATCAGCCCGAAGATCAGCGAGAAGCCGGCGGCAAGCAGGAACAGCAGCCCCCCCAGGGAAAGGCTGTTGAGGGTCTGAATGACCCAATACTGCAGCTTAGGACTCCAGGTTTTTCGCCGGCGGATAGTCCCGCGTGTAAGGCGGGTTCTTCAGGTATTCCTCGGGCTTGTAAGTCCAGAACTGGCTCACGTTCGGGTAGGTGTACACCACCTCGTTCACCAGCCGGCCCTCCTTGCGCGCGACGCGGCGGATGTAGACGTTCCCCACCACGTTGCCGTACTGATCGAAGGAGACGGTCCCGCGGCAGGTGTCGACCCTGATCGAGCGCACGGCTTTCATGAACCCTTCCTTGTTCTCGATGCGGCCTTTGATTCCGTTGAGCGTCGCCTCGAGCACCGCAGCCTCGGTGTAGGTCGCCGCTGCGTAGAAGCCCGGGTCGTACTTCCAGTCGGCGCGGAACGCGGCGGCGAATTTGCGGTTGATCGGGTTGTTGATTTCCGCCGAGTACCAGCACGCAGTGACGATGCCGAGCGCTTCGTCGCCCATGTTACGCAGCACTGCCTCGTCGAGGGCCGTCATGCCGCCGACGACCTTCATCTTGCCGAGCAGCCCGTACTCGTTGAACTGCCGCACATAGCGAAAGCCGTTCGATCCGGCGAAGCCGAGGTAGATCGCATCGGCGTTGGTGTTGAGCTGCGCGAGGAAAGTGCCGTAGTCGGGCACGGTGAGCGGCGGGAACAGCTTCTGCACGATCTTGCCGCCGAGCTCCTCGAACACGCGCTGGAACCCGGCCACCATCTCGTGGCCGTAGGCGATGTCGTCGGCGATCACCACCATGCGCCGGTGGCCGAGCGTCTTGTAGCAATAGTCGGCCATCGGGTGCGCGCACTGCGAGGCGGTGGAGGTGCCCCGCGTGAACCAGGGATTCGGCTTCCTCTGCGTCATGTCGTCGGCGGCGGCGACCGAAAGCGTGAGCAGGTGCTGCTGGCGGATATAGTCATCCGCGGCTAGCGCCTCGGCGGTGGCGAGGGGCCCGATCATGAGCTGGATGCGGTCGCGCTCGACCAGCTCCTGGATCTTGGTGCGCGCCTGCGCCGGCACGCCGCCGCTGTCGCCGACGAACAGCTCGACCTTGCGGCCGGCCAGCGTGTTGTTGCGCTCCTTCAGGTACTGCACCAGGGCGCGCTCCATGTCGATGCCGCCCGAAGCGAGCGGTCCGGTCTTCACGGTCATCAGGCCCAGACGAATGGGGGTGGATTGCGCCCTTCCAATAAGAGGTACTCCCGTCAAAGCAGAAACACCCGCTGCCTGGACAAAGCGTCTACGGCTGAAGCTCATGTCGTTTCTCCTTGATCTTCTCGAAAAATTGCTCGTTGCTGATCGCCCAGCCCAGGCAGCGCGCGACGTTCTGCAGCCCGAGGACGTGCAGGTCGTCACCGTACATGCTCGCGACGCAGTCCGACAGCACCACCACGCGGTAATCGAAGTTGAACGCGGTAAACGCGGTGTTGAGGACGCAGGTGTTGGTGTTGATGCCCATCAGGACGACACTTTTAATTTTTAATGTTTCCAGAAGAATTCTCAGATCCGTGCCGTAGAAGCAGTCCAGGCGCTTCTTGTTGTCGATGACGTAGTCGCCCTCGCGGTAGAGCTCCGGGATGATCTGCGTCCCCGGCGAACCCTCGACGTTGTGCTCGCGCACCGTGCTCCTGCGTCCCGGCGTCAGGCGGTCGGTCTCGCCCTGCGCGGCATGCATCGCCTTCCAGAACGGCGACACCATGCCCTCGCTGCCGAGACCCGGAATCTTCCTGTAGACCAGGACGACGTGGATCACCTGCAGGTTGTTTTTCCTTGAAAATTCCAAAACCTGCTTCGCATTGGCGATGACGCGCTTCGCGTCCTCGGGCTTGGTCGGCATGGTCGCCACGTCCATGTCGAGGTGGCCGCGGTGCATGTCGATGGTGACGATTGCCGTCTCTTTTGCACTTAAATGCAGCTCTTTATAGAGCCCGGCGATCAGGCCAGCCCGCTCAACAATCTGAACGTTCGCCATGTCAGTGCGGAGCTGCGCCGGATTGCTTCAGCGGATGCGCGCGGCTGAAGGCGTCGATCTCCATGCACGCGCCGTAGACGCGCATCACCGTGGGAACGCCTTTGGTGTCGCAGTTGAAATAGGCGAGCGCGCCGATTACCTGGGATGCAAGGCAGATGTCGGCGAGCGTGAGCTGGTCGCCGTGGCAGTAACGCCCGGTTTCTTTTTCATTTTTCAAGTGAGCTTCGATCGCCTCGAGCGCCCTGAGCGTCCAATGCGCGAGCCAGAGGTTGCGGCGCGACTCGTCTACCTTGAGCTCCTTCTCCAGGTAGTTCCTGACCCGGGGAACGATCAGCGGATGGCCATCGGCGGCCGCGATCAGGGCGAGGCCGCGCACGCGCGCACGGCCGCGCGGGTCCTTGGGCAGCAGCGGCGGCTGGGGATGCGTTTCCTCGAGATACTCGAGGATCGCGAGCGACTGGAACAGCGGCGGCCCCGGCTCGTCGAGGATCAGCGCCGGCACCACGCCCTGCGGATTGACCGCGAGGTAGTCGTCGCCGTGCTGCTTGTCTTTGAGAAGGTCGATCGACACTTCCTCGGCCTTCAGTCCCTTGAGCGCGAATGCCACGCGCACGCGGTAGGTCGCGAGCGAGCGCCAGAACCCGTATAGCTTCATGGAATCACCGGAAGAAGTAGGTATGAATCGTTACCGCCGAGATGCAAAGTCGTCTTCCCAGAAAAAATCGAAGAGGGCCGGTCGCGCGGATCGTCGTGCAGGAAAGGGCCGCAGCCGCGCAGCTCGTTCTTGAAGTTGGAGAGCCTCGCGCCGGTCGACTTCTGCCATTCGTAGTCCCTGCCCCGCAGCGTGAGCGCGAGCCGGAAGCCTGCCGGCACCACGATCGACGTAGGCCACAGCTCGACATCAAGCTGCACTTCCTTGCCAGGAACCAAGGGCTGAACTTCATCATGGCTATGGTACGGCCGGTATTCGGTCGAAAGCTGCCCGTCGAGCTTGCGGTGCGAGGCGCGCAGCCAGCCCTGCGCGACCGGAGTATGCGGATCGATCGCCCCCATGAACACCACCTCGCGCAGGTCCGGGGTGAAAACACGCAACACCAGGAAGAGGTCCGCGTCCTCTGTAGTCGAGGCAACGAAGAGCCTCGCCGCGAGCGGCCCGGTGATCTCGGTTTGCTTCTCCAGCGGCTCGGAGATGAATGTGACACCGTCGCCCATCGCTTCGAAGGAGATGTCCTTTGAATGATTCACTTTTTCACGAGTAAGATTCAAATGCTCTCCCAAAAACAACTTGGTCCACTGCGTCCGCGCGATCGGCCATTCGTTCTCGTGCCGCTCGACGAAGCGATCGACGTGGCGCACCTGCAATTGCACGCGCGGCTGCTGGTCCCATCCGTTGCTTTTATTTCTTAAAAAGAAGTCGAAAAACCGCAGCTGCAGTTTTCTTCCGTAATCGGTGTAGAAGTGCGTCCAGTGCTCGATGCCGTGGGCCTCGAGCCACTTGTGCTTCGATGCGGCGCGCACGAAGCCCTCGAAGTTGCCGCGCGGATGCAGCCCCTGCCCGCCCCAGTTGGCCGCCGTGAGGAGCGGCGCCTTGATCTTCTCCCAGACCGGCGAGCGCGCCTTGTGGTAGTCGTCGTCGAGCGGGTGCGCGAGGATGTCGTCGCCGAACTCGCAGCGGTTCCTCTGCAGGTCGCGGTCGGAAAGCGTTTCGTCGCCGCACGCGAGCCGCCCGGTGACGCGGCTGCGCGGTCCGCGCTCGCCCAGGCCGTACTGCACCGTCTTCACCTGCATGTCGTACCAGTTGGCCCAGAAGGTCGAGAGGATGCCGCCGTGGTGCGTCATGTCGCGGTACCAGTCCGCCGCGCCTTCCCAGACGCACATTGCAGCGAGATGCGGCGGCTCGAGCGAGGCCACGTGCCACTGGTTGATGCCGTAATAGGAGATGCCGTTCAGCCCGACCTTGCCGCTCGACCAGGGCTGCACGCCCGCCCACTCGATGCAGTGGTAGAAGTCGTAGGTCTCGCGCGGCGAGAAATGGTCGATGAAGCCCGGCGAGCGCCCCGCGCCGCGCGAATCGACGCGCACGCAGGCGTAGCCCTCGGGGACCCATTTCTCCGGGTCGACCACTTCCCAGCTCTGGTACTTGTTGCTCGAGCCGCAGGCGACGTCGGGATGCTCCGACACCATGCGCTGCCACGCGCTCGGATAGCCGTCCTGGAACGCGAGCCCCTTCGCGTACGGGCCGTAGCTGAGGATCACCGGGTAGCGGCCCTCCGCCGGCGGGCGATACACGTCGGCACGCAGGACGAGGCCGTCGTCCATCGCGATCGGCACGTCCCAGTCGATCCGCATGCCGTCGCGGACCTCATTTTGCTGCGCGCTCAATTCCTCTCTCCTCGGGCGGCAATTTGAGCCCGCGGCTCCGCGGGTGTCAATCGAAGTTTACTTTGGTGGCTGTCCTGCAAGTCTCTTAGCGGCACGTTGAAGGCCTTTGATTATTGGCTCACTGACTTTTGCAGGAAACTCTCGAGGCATGCGCTTCTCAACAGATCTTATTATCAGAGGTGTCTTTTCAATGAGCTCTCCGATCAGACCTTCAGCGTCGCGGCCGAATCCGCAGCGCCTCGCTGTCTCGTTCCAATGCCGGCGCGATATTCCATCCCAGACGTAATGGCGGTTCTTTCCTTCAACTGCCATCGCAAGTTTTACCTTTTGGGGCGAGAGCTGGCTGGCGCGTCCACCTAGCACCGGAAAGGCGGAAAGCACGTCATAAAGCGGCGTTAGCCGATATCCGCCGCCGGGCTCCAGATAAATACTGAAATTCTTCGCGTGCCCGTCGATAGCGCACAGCAACCAAAACAAGATCTGGGCGCGCATGAATGTATCCCGATCCGCTTGAGCATTGCTGGATCCAGCCAACAGATTCATCAATGTTCGAATGCCCGGTCCACCGTCGCTTTCGTATTTAATATTTGATGGAGTAGCCGTCGCTTGGCAGAGATCCTCCTGGGGAATGCGAATGATCCAAGAGCCATCCTCCGCGAGACGCCGGTCGAATCGCTCGATCACTAGCGCTTTTTGTTCACCGAATTGCCCAATTTCCGCTCGCGCCACCGGTAATCCGTACTCCCTGAGAATTTCGCCACATAGCCATTCGTTTTCCACAGAAGTGGCAAGGTCGATTCCACGAGGTGCCATACCGATCGGCAGCTTGAAGATATGAGTGGTCGGAGTTGCGCCGAGTGGTTTCATCCAATGCCCGCGATGGAACAAAAGCGCCGTTTTCTCCTGTACCCCTGCGATCGAGATACGAAGGTCTTCCGGTTCATCGAATTGTCCAAGGGGTTGGCCACCGACGCCGGCGAGAATGCGCTCAATGTCCTGCAACGAAAGCCGCTTGCCGTGAATTTGATCGAAGCCGGCAGGTGGTTCATCCGGGGGCAAGAGTTGTATGGCCCCCACACAGTCGCGCCCAGCCTCGCTCAAAAGATCAAACGGCTGCGTCGAGGCGGCTTTGAGCCTCCGCCTCAACCGTTCGCGGAGAGGCCGCGCGTCAGGAAGAAGGTTGTCAAAGAAAGCTTCGACCCGTTCGCCACGGTAGGGTTGTGAGGCGGGCCTGAGTGGAAGCGAGAGGGATATCGGCCGCACGGAGTCCGAGACCAACCACTTTTCAGCGTATGCGAATTCGTGCTCCCTATTTGAACGAACCGTCCAACGCCCTACCGGTTCGCCATTCATCCAGACATCCAACACTCCAGTCCGCGAACGTCTGCCCATTAGCTCACCAGAGGGGCTTTTTACGGCCGCGGGCACTGGTAGTTCCGCCCTTCTCTCTCAAGACGAGTTCCATTCCCAGCGCAGAAAGCAGCCGAAAGAGTCTGTCCACGCTGGTCTTACCTGGGTCCGCCTCTAGCGTAGAGACTTTGCTTTGTAGCAATCCCATTCGTGCTGCCACAGCGGCTTGTGTCAACCGACGGTCTCTACGCAGCCCCTTTAGGACTTGGCCGAGCTGCGCGGGCGTGCGAATCACATAATCCATGCTTATCCCCTAAAAAGGATAAATGGATACTATTCCTTAAAGAGGATAAACGCAACATATCCTCTACAAGGTATACACCCGGGACCGCCTCGGACGGCCTTAGTGGCGTTTCTCAGTAGGCTCTAGCCAAGAGCAAACGAGCTGCGTGACCGTCACTTCACGCTCAATGTAAAAATGATCGCAGTTCTGCACGATCTCGACCGTGCACGGGCCCGCGCAGCGCTGCTTGAATTCTTCGGCGGGATAAAGATCGCGCGGCTCCTTATCGCCGCATACATAGAGTACGGGACAGGAGATCTTTGGCGCCAACTCCAGGATGTCGGGACACTCGGTCAGCACGTCGAGGAAGCTCTCGGCGCTCGTCACGTACCACCAGCCTGGCAGCAGCACGAGTTCCTTTCCCCTGCCCTCCTTCACAAGGCGTTTCGCTTCTTCGGTAATTTCGGGAAGCCGATCCTTTGCAAGCAAACCCGCCGCGCAAGCCCGCGGCACCATCTGCGTTCCGCCACAGTGCGCGGAAAGAAGAACGAGGGCTCGAGTCTCCGGATGGTCGGCGACGTGGCGCACCGCGAGCATGCCGCCGTTGCTGTGGCCGATGACTACCGGATCAACAAAGCCGCGCTCGGCGACCCAGCCGGCAGCGATTCGATTGTCTTCTATGGATTGAGAAATTAATTGAAACGCCGCTCCTTCAGCGGCCCTGCTATTCCGGATCCCCAAAATGTCGTGACCGCGGCGGTTGAAGGCGAGGCAGGCATAACCGAGTTTCGTCAGCGCGGGCGGCAGGAAGCGCGGCGCGCCGACGTAGAAGTTCATGGTGTTGCCGTGAAACAGCAGCGCCGCGCCGTCAGGGGCGCCGCCCTCGGGCTCGTACCAGGCGCCGTCCAGCGGTATCGTGTCGGTCGGGATGGTTACTAGATTGGTTTTCACGACATGAAAATCGGCATTGCAGGCACGGGAAAAATGGGCGCGGCGGTTGCGAGCCGTCTCGCCTCGCTCGGGCACGAGATCATGGTCTGGAACCGCACGCCGGACAAGGCCCGCGCCATTGCAGCGAACGCGGGCCTGAAGGTGGCTGCGACGCCCAGGGAGCTCGCCGCGGCCTCGGAGGCCGTGATCAGCTTCCTCACCGACGCCGCCGCGGTCCAGCACGTATACGACCAACTTCTCGACGCAGACGTGAAAGGCAAGCTCTTCCTCGAGATGAGCACCGTGCGGCCGCAGGTGCAAAAGGACTTGAATGAAAAAGTAGGGAAAAAAGGCGGCAGGCTGGTCGAATGCCCCGTGGGCGGAACCATCGGGCCCGCGAAGGAAGGCAGGCTCTTTGGTTTCGTCGGCGGCGAGGCGGCCGATGTCGAGCGGGCGAAGCCGCTGTTGCAGCAGATGTGCCGGCGCGTGGAGCACGTCGGCCCAATCGGCGCCGGTGCGAGCATGAAGCTCGCGATCAACCTGCCGCTGCTGGTCTACTGGCAGGCGCTTGGCGAAGCCCTGTCTCTCATCAGACGCCTGAATCTCGAGCCCGCGAGAGTCATGGACATTCTCGCCGACACCTCGGGCGCGCCGAACATGATGAAGAACCGGGCGCCAAGCGTCGCGGCAGCGCTGGCGGGCAGGGAAACCGGCGCGGTCACCGTCGACATCGACACCATGCGCAAGGACCTCTCCGAGATGGTCGAGGAGGCGCGCTCGCTCGGCTGGCCGGCCCCGGTCACGCAGGCCGCGCTGGACTGCTTCACGCGCGCCTCGAAGGCAGGGCTGGGCGCGCAGGACTGCGTCATGCTGCCGGTGGACTGGAGCTCAAAGCCGAAGAAGCTTTAGCGCGTTGGCCCCGGCAATCAGCTGCTTTTCCTCATCGCTTAGATCGAGACGTTCCACCGTCTTCAGAGGGTCATCCAGCCCCATGTCGAAGCAGTAGTCGCTGCCGAGCGTCACGCGGTCGGCGCCGACCAGGCGCACCAGATTCATGTTGATGCGGTCGTCGTGGCCGATGGTGTCGTAGGTGAAGCGCCGCAGGTACGCGCTCGGCGGCTGCGTCATGTGCTTGAGCTCGGGCCGCACCCTGGCGCCGTGGTCGAGCCTGCCGATGAGCCCAGGAAACGCTCCGCCGGCATGGGGCAGGTTGATTTCCAGTTTCTCGAACCTGTCGAGAACGCCGCCGAAGACGAGGCAGGCCGCCGCAACGCCGGTGTCGTAAGGATTGCCGAGCAGGTTCTTCAGGTAGTAGCGCCTGGTGCGGTCCTGGCCGATCGTGTCCACCGGATGCAGGAAGATCGGCCAGCCGAGCTCTTCGCATTTCGCATAGACGTCCCAGAAGGCCTTTTCATCCAGCTCCTGGCCATTGACGTTGGTGGCGAGGTACATGCCGCGCATGCCGGGCAGCCTGGCGGCGCGCTCGAGCTCCTTGAGGGCCAGTTCCGGCGCCTGCATCGGAACCATGGCGAGCCCGAAAAAGCGCTGCGGATGCTTGCGGTGCGCCGCCGAGGCCGCGTCGTTGAACGCCTGGCTGAGCGCGAGGCCGAGCGCGGGAGTCGCCCAGTAGACCATCGGCGTGGTAAGCGAGAGGGCGTGGATATCGATGCGACGCTGGTTCATTTTTTCCATTCTTGATTCAAGACCGATGAAGCGCTCGTCGAAGGCGTTGGTGATGTGCTTCACCCTGAGCCGGTAGCCGCCGCCCGCCAGCCGTTCGAGCGACGCGCCGTCCCTGACGCCGTCCTTCTCGAACAGCTTGAGCCATTCCTCGGGATACCAGTGAGCGTGGATATCGATGGTGCGCATCCGAGTTATGATGCCACGCGAGGAGGACGGCAATGAGAGCATTCGGCCTGGTGTTTTGCCTGTTCGCATTTGCTCAAGTGAATGCGCAGCAGCCCTACCCCGTCAGACCCGTGAAGATCGTGGTGCCGTACGCGCCGGGCGGCTCGACCGACATCATCGCGCGCATCGTCGGCCAGCGGCTCACCGAGTCGCTCGGCCAGAGCTTCCTGGTCGAGAATCGGCCCGGCGCGTCAGGCAACCTCGCGCTCGAAGCGGTGGCGAAAGCGTCCCCCGACGGCTACACGCTGCTCGTCGGCAACGTCTCGACCAACGCGATCAACGAGAACACCTTCGCGCACCAGCTCTCGATCAAGCCGTCGCGCGACTTGGTCGGCGTCGCCAAGCTGATCGAGATCCCGCACATCGTCGCCGCAGCGCCCAATTTTCCGCCCAGGTCGATCGCCGAGCTGGTCGCCGAAGCCAAAAGGAATCCCGGCAAGATCAACTACGCCTCGGCCGGCCTCGGCAGCTATCCGCACCTCGACATGGAGAAGTTCAGCCAGGCCGCGGGCATCCAGATGACGCACGTGCCGTACAAGGGCGGCGCCGGACAGATGATTCCATCGATCATCGCGGGCGAGACGCAGGTCGCGTTCCTCAACCTCTCCTCGACGCTGCCGCATGTGCGCGCCGGCAAGATGAGGGTGCTCGCCACCGCGATGCCGACGCGGCTCGCCGAGCTGCCTGACGTGCCGACGCTCGCCGAGCTTGGTTATCCCGGCATCGGCACCAACGCGTGGCAGGGTATGTTCGCGCCGGCGGCGACGCCGAAGCCGGTGGTCGAGAAGCTCTACAGCTCGATCGCGGCGATCCTGTCGCGCCCTGAAGTAAAGGAAAGTCTCGCCAAGCAGATGCTGACCGTCACGCTCGCCCCGCCGCAGGAGTTCACCGAGTTCGTGCGCAAGGAGACGCAGGGCTGGGGCGCGTTCTTGCGCGAGGCGAAGATCAAGGTAGACTAGCTCCCGAGAAACGGAGGCGCGACATGACAACCTGGGTCCTCAACACCGTCGGATTGCTGGCCACGACGATCGGCGCCCTGATCGTCTTCCTCCACATGCACAGGACGTCGCGCGTTTCGGACCACGTTCCCTCCCCGAACGCCTCCGCGTCCGCCAAGGACCGGCGGTTGCTCATGATCACCATGTGGCTGATGGCGGCCTGGTTCGTGATCCAGTACGTCGCCCTCCTCCTGACTTAGCCGATTACCTTTAGATGCGGTGGCCGACGCCGCCGACGATGCCTTTCGCGCTGACGACTTCCGTGTCCTCGATGGCGTGCAGGCTGTGCGGCACGTTCGGCGGCATGTGTGCCACCTCGCGCGGGCCAAGCTCGTAGGTTTCGCCGCCGATCCTCATCCGCACCCGCCCGCTCAGCACGAATAGCACCTGCTCGTGCGGGTGCGCGTGCTCCTCGGCTCCTTCGCCGGCCTTGAAGCGCAGCAGGCCGACTTCGATCT
>WNGA01010398.1_pt1 | contig 14519 bp, 12 predicted proteins | sample 5400061 | NCBI WGS metagenome assembly WNGA01 (sample SAMN13153366, study PRJNA577476) | soil metagenome | isolation source: 100 cm soil or saprolite under grassland replicate 2 | place: USA:California | collected 2016-06-15
GGTGTTCTAACTCAAATAACGTAGCCCGATAGCGAAAGAGTGACTCTCTCGCCCTGGCTGGGTCTGGTCAAACGGGCTTGTTCACATCTCCCAAGCCCCCACCATAGCCGCTAGGCTTGGTGGCGGGTGTTTGACATTCTGCGATCAGTCGGCGATTGCTTGATAAGCCAGCACACGAAACTCCGAGCCGTATTCCAACCCGGTGTGCGGCAAAATCTGGATCATAAAGATGCCGATCAATTCTTCCTGCGGATCAATCCAGAATCTCGTGCCGGCCGCGCCACCCCAGTTGTATTCGCCCGGCGAACCCATCATCCCGGCTTCACCCGGCGCTTTACTGACAGCAAAGCCGAGGCCGAAGCCGGCGCCCGGCCCCATCCCGGGTATTGTTCCCAGATTGTCACTGCTCATCAGTTGGACGGTCTTACGGCTGAGCAGCCGCTTGCCGTCATATTGCCCCTTGTTGAGCAACATCTGGCAGAATCGCAAATAATCGTATGCCGTCGAAACCAGCCCGCCGCCGCCTGAAAGCAACGTTGGCGGCTCGAGGTAGGAAGGCACGGCATTGGGGAACTTCTCTACGCACTCCTGCCTGGTCGCGCAAATTGCCGCCGGCTGGATTTTGCCGTCTTTGGTCGGGCTATAGAGTTTGGCAAAGCGATCCTTTTTGTCAGCCGGGACATAAAAGCCGGTGTCGCGCATGTCCAGGGGAGTGAAGATGCGCTCTTGCAAAAATTGATCGAAAGGTTTGCCGGACAGAACTTCTACCAAACGTCCGAGGACGTCCACCGAGACGCTGTAATGCCAACGCGTGCCTGGCTCGTAGAGCAAGGGGATTTTGGTAAGGTTCGTGACGAATTCCGCCAGATTCAGATCGCTCAGAACCCTGGCCTTGCGATATTCCTGATCAACCAGCGTGTCGCTAAAAAAACCGTACGTCAGTCCGGCCGTATGCCTCAGCAGGTCGCGGACCGTGACCGGGCGTTTCGCGGGCGCCGTCTTGAGCGTGGGCTTGCCGGTCTGCGGGTCTTTCTCATCGATGGCGACCTGCATTTTGGCGAATTCGGGCAGATATTTTGCGACCGGATCGTTGAGCTGAAACTTGCCTTCCTCGTAGAGCATCATCACCGCGACGCTCGTGATCGGCTTGCTCATCGAGTAGATGCGATGAATCGTATCTAGCCGCATCGGCTTGCCGGCCTCGACGTCGGCCATACCGAAAGCTTCCTGATAAGCGATCTTGCCGCGCCGTGCGATCAGCCCCGCGGCGCCCGGAATCTGTTTTTCCGCCACGTGCCGGTTCATCACCGTGCGGATGTGGGCGAGGCGGCTGCCGGCCAGGCCGACCTCTTCAGGCGCGACAACGGGCGGATCACTATACGCTGCGCCGGACGCGGGGCCGGCCGCTGGACTGGCGGAGAGCGCGAGCAGGACCATCAGGAGAGAAAACAACAAGCGTCTCATAATTCCTCCGGAGGAATCGCCGCGGCAGACTGACTCCGCGCGAGGGAGCGGCCGCCACGGCGACTCGATGTTCGATGTTTTGGCCGATGTGATTCAGCAAAGAAGAGCGAGACAGCGGCAGGATGATAGGCGCTCAAGGCCACAAATTCAATTGCGGATGGTTATACAAGCTTTCAAATGTATGAAGACTGCTAGCCACCGCAGGCCACAGAGAAGACAGAGAAATCATTATCTCCCTCCGTGCCCTGCGGTGCGCTCTGTGGCTATTCATTAGTCACAGTTCGCTCGAGAGTCGCGCGGCCTGCGTGAGAAGGTAGTTACGCTCCGGGAGGCTCGCTGTCTTGCCTGCCGCCGCCCGGTAGTGTCTGACGGCGGCCTCGCGGTCTCCGGCGAGTTCCAGCAGATGCGCTCGAACGGCGTCCAGGCGGTGATGATCAGCGAGGCGGGCGTCGGCTTTGAGGGCGTCAAGCAGTTCCAAGCCCTTCGCCGCGCCGTAAACCATCGCCGCCGCGATTGCGTGATTCAACCTGACCATTGGGTTGTCGGACATGCGCCCGAGCAATTCGTAGAGCGCCAGGATTTGCGGCCAATCCGTGTCCTCGGCCCGGGCGGCTTCGTCGTGAACGGCGGCGATGGCGGCTTGCAATTGGTATGGGCCGACCGATCCCTTAGGTAAGGTGGCCGAGATGAGCGCGACTCCTTCCGCGATCTGTTGTTTGTCCCAGAGCGCCCTGTCTTGCCGCGCGAGCGGGATCAATTCGCCTCCGGCGCCGGTTCGCGCCAGGCGGCGGGCGTCGGTCAACAGCATGAGCGCAAGCAAGCCGGCGACCTCCGTGTCGTTCGGTTGCAGATGGTGAACAATCCGCGTCAGGCGCATCGCCTCATGCGACAGGTCGTCCCGGCGCAGATCGGGACCGGCGCTGCTGGTGTAACCCTCGTTGAAGATGAGGTACAGGACGTGTAGAACCGCGCGCAGGCGCTGCGCTCGTTCCTCGGGAGTCGGCGGTTGGAATGGAATGCCGGAGTTTTTGACGCTTTGCTTGGCCCGGCTGATCCGCTGGGCCATTGTCGCCTCGGGCACAAGAAACGCGCGGGCGATCTCCGCCGTGGTCAATCCGCCCACCGCCCGCAACGTCAGCGCGATCGCCGAAGCCGGAGTCAGCGCCGGATGGCAGCACATGAAGAGAAGGGTCAGCGTGTCGTCTTCCTGCGGCGAGGTCTCGACGGCCGATGGTCCTGTTGTCTGGGCCGCCTCCATTGCCACCTCGCTTTCGCGACGGCGGCGGGCGGATTCGCTGCGAATGTGGTCGGCCATCCGCCTGAAGGCGACCTGCGTCAGCCAGGCGCGTGGATTGTCCGGTAGTCCCTCGCGCGGCCACTGCATCGCGGCGGCGAGCGACGCCTCCTGAACGGCGTCCTCCGCCGCCGCGAAGTCGTGAAATCTTCTTACAACGGCCCCGAGCACCTGCGGGGCGAGTTCGCGTAACAGATCCTCGGAACTGGCGTCTAACGAACGAGTCATCCCAACAGTTCCTCGGGCCGCACGCTCATCATCACCTTGCGCACTTCGATCGGCATATTCAGAGGCGTCCCACCAGGTCCCGGCGCCGCCGAAGCCCGCGCCGCGATCGCATAAGCGCGCTCCGGAGTCTCGACGTCAACGGTCCAGTAACCAGCGAGAAATTCTTTGGATTCCGGAAACACGCCGTCCGTGATCGGCGCGCCATCTTTCCCTGCGCGCACCACCTTGGCCTGATCTGGTCCTGTCAAGCCTTCGACTGCAAGTAACTCTCCAGACTCGCTGAGCTCCTTGTTGAGGTTGTTCCAGTACGCCATGTGCGCCTGCACATCCTTCTTCGGCCAAGTGTCAATCTCGTACTTACCCGTCCCCTTGGGGACCGACATCATCAAAATGTACTTCATGCTTTCGCTCCTTTCTGTTTTCGCAATGGATTCTGCGTTGTGTCTCCATTTCCGCGCCGGTTCTTGCGCTCTTATAGGCAAGTCGGAGCAGGCGGCAGATTCTCGACATCCCGGACAACAATATCGGATAAAAAATCCCGGCGGAGGACATCAGAAATATGGTTGTCCAATCACAACAATTCTTCCGGCGCCCCGCTCATCACTCGCCGCACCTCGATAGGCATATTCCCAGGAATCCCTCCAGGCCCGGGCGCCGCCGACAACCGCGCAGCGATTTTATACGCCTGCTCGGCGCTTTCTACGTCAATGATCGTGTATCCGGCGAGAAACTCCTTGGATTCCGGGAAGACGCCGTCCGTCACAAAGGGCGCCCCGTCCTTAACCCCGCGAACGATGCCATTGGTCACAATCGGCGACCCGTCACTCCCGGCGCGAACGACCCTGGCCTGGTCAGGGAATGCCAGACCTTCGGCTGCAACCAGCACGCCCGAATCCTTGAGTTCCTCATGGAAAGCGTGCATGAAAGCGGCCTGCGCCTCGTAATCCTGCGGCGACCACTTGGCGTACCAGTCAAACTCGGCCTTCGTGCCCGTCAGCATCAGAATGTACTTCATAATCTTTTTCCTCCTTTTGATTCTGGCGCCGCCCTTGGCGCCTTTTCATGGAGTAGTCGGATCAAATTCGGGGTTCTCTACATCTCCCAAGATTTTTTTTGCGGCGGCTGCCCAGGGAAATGTTTCAGCCGGGGGGCGCTACGACAATGGGCTCAGCCCGGGATCACACCTTCTCCCATTGTTTCGATTTCGCCGAACGCTCGATGGCGTCGAGCACTCGCTGGTTCTTCACGCCGTCGTCAAAGTTCGGCGTCGGGATTTTGCGGCCGGCGACGGCCTTGAGCAGTTCGTAGACTGTGTGGGTGAACGTGTGCTCGTAGCCAATGATGTGGCCCGGCGGCCACCACGCGCCGAAATACGGGTGCGAGGAGTCGGTCGCCAGGACGGTTCTGAAGCCGCTGTTCGGGCCCTCCTCTTTATAAACCTCCAGCTCGTTCATCCGTTCGAGGTCGAAGACGATGCTCCCTTTGCTGCCGTTTATCTCGAAGCGGTTGTAGTTCTTGCGGCCCGTGGCGAATCGCGTGCCTTCTATCGAACCGATCGCGCCGCCGCGGAATTTGACTAGCGAGAGCGCGGCGTCGTCCACGTCGACCTTGCCCGTCTGCTTTTTGTTGTCGGGCATCGGGCGCTCTTTGATGAAGGTCTTGAGCAGCCCCGAAACTTCGGTTATTTCACCGACCAGGTAGCGAGCCAGATCGACCGAGTGCGACGCGATGTCGCCGAGCGCGCCGGAGCCCGCCACGGATTTTTGCAATCGCCAGACGCGAGGGAACATCGGGTCAACAATCCAATCCTGCAGGTATGTGCCGCGATAATGAAAGATCTCGCCGATCTCGCCCGCATCGATCATCTGTTTGGCCAGCGTCACGGCGGGGGCGCGGCGGTAGTTGTGACAGATCATGTGAATGACGCGGTTCTTTTTGACCGCTTCGAGCATCGCCTCGGCCTCTTTCAGCGTGTTGGCCAGCGGCTTTTCGCAAAAGACGACTTTTTTTGCCGCCGCCGCCGCGATGGCCTGCGGCTTGTGCGCGTCGCCGGGCGAGCAGATGTCGATCAGGTCAATGTCGTCGCGCTCCATAATCCGCCGCCAGTCAGTCTCGCTCTCTTCCCAGCCTAACGCGTCGGCGGCCTTCTTGACCGCGTCTTCGTTGCGGCCGCAGACGACTTTCATCACCGGCTCGACTGGAGTGTCGAAGAATCGCGAGACCTGACGCCAGGCGTTGCTGTGGGCGCGTCCCATAAATTGATAACCGATCATCGCAACGTTGATCTTTTTCTTCATAGGTCTATTCAAATTGTCCGAAACTGGGCGCAGGTCGGTCTTATACCAGTATTGAGACTGTTAGCCACAGAGGTCACAGAGAACACAGAGAAATCATTGCTTCCTCTGTGCCCTCTGTGTGCTCTGTGGCTAATCATCCATATGAAAAACGCTGTAGAAACGCTTATTTACCAACCGATCTGCAACATGAATCGGAAAGTTCTCCCTTCGTTTAGTGTGTTGGTAATTGTGCCGAAGTTCGGATTCGCCAACTCGAACCCCGGCTCGGCGAATTGGGGCGTGTTGAAAAGGTTGATTGATTCGGCGCGGAAAGTCAGCCGCAAATCTTTTCTGAATCCCCACGAACGCTGGAGCGACGCGTTGACGTTCCGGATCGGCCCTTTGCGAAAGACGTTGCGGCCCAGGTTTCCGCGCGCGTCGGTCGGGTTGATGAACTGAAAAGCCGAACGCGGCAAGAGTTGTTTCGATGTGTCGGGGTCGGCGATTGTGCGGCCCAGAATCGTGGGGTCGAGCAGGTTCGGACGATCACCGCCATTGCCGTCGACGTTGCCGAATCCGGGGCCGTCGGAGCCTGTGGCGATATTGAATGGGATGCCGGACTTGATCAGTGTGACTGTCGAAAGATTCCAGCCGTCGGTGAACGCCGACACCAGGCGCGGGAATTTCGTCGTGCGGATCACGTAACTCATCCGCCACAGGAAGGCATGCGTCTGATCGAAATCGCTCGGCCCCTTCATATCGCGGTGCGTTTCATATTCGTACTGGCTGCGTCCTTTGCGCGAGTCGTTTTCGTTGGCGGTGCTGGTGTAACTGCTGCCCAGGTCAATCGCCTTGCTGAACCAATACGAAGCGTCAACGGTCAGCCCGCGCCAATTCGGCAGTGCGAGCGAAACGCGCGCCGCGTCGAAATAGCCGCGCGACGCATTCACAACGATGCGGTAATCGGCGATGTCCGGGTTTGGTCGCCGTTGATTGACCGTCGCCGTCGTTTGCGGTATCCCGGGGACGGGATGCGCGCGGTTCAGATACCACATCGAGAAGAGTTTGTGCGAACGGCTGCCGACGTAGCCGAATTGCAACCGCGCGCTCTTGCTCCACTCAGGCTCCCAGCTCAGGTTGTACTGATGTGAATAAGGCGTGGCCAGTCTTGGGTCAATCGCATAGATCGTTGGGCGCGCGACAATCGGTTGCCCGCCTGAGCCGAGCGATCCGAGCGGATTGACCAGGTCGGGCGCGGTCACGACGACCTTCACGTTGTTCGGCGGGCTGAATCGAATCTGCTGGTATGTGACGAAAAAGATTTCGCCGAAATGCTCGCCGTAAGCCCCACGCAAGACGCCGAAGTTTTTCGCCTGCCTGTAAGCGAATCCGAACGAAGGGGCGAAGTTATTCCGGTCGCTGTCGTACGGGATCGTGTTGAAGTTGTTGACCTCGACAGGTTTCGTCGCCGGTTGCCATCTCAAACCGTATTGCAGATTCAATCGCGGATTGACCTGCCATTTATCGCCTGCGTAAAGCTGCGCCTCCCACGACCGGAAGCCGCGATGGATATTGCCGATTGAAACAAGGTGCTGCGACGGTTTGCCGAGCCGCAGGTTGGCGCCTGCGTCGGCGCCGAAATCGTTGTTGAACGAGAAGAAGCCGCGATGCACGTCGGTCTCTTCGCCGTTGACTTGACGGCGCGTGAGGCCGAATCCAACAGACCAATCGTGAGCGCCGTCAGCGCGGCGATGTTGAGCGGCGGCGCGAATCTGGTTTTGCGCGCGGTCAATCGGAATGTTGCCTTCGGGGCCAAGGCTCGTCAGACCCGCGATGAGCACAAACGGCCCTACGGCGTTCTCTTCAGGCCTCAGCAGCGAGGTCAGACGGTCGTAGTCGATAGAAAAGTTTGTAATAGTCTTCGCGTTCCAACTCCGCGTCCAGACGATCCGCGCCAAGTGAGATCTCGTGTCAGTGTCGGGACTCTGCCCGGCCACCAACTGGAACGCGTCAACGCTCTGCGATGTGAACTGGTATTGCAGCGCGACGGCGTCTTTGGCGCCGAAGCTCTGGTCGAGACGGATGTTAGCCTGACTGTTATCTATGGATTGTGGCGCATTGGTATTCAAAGCGCGCGGGTTGATGTCAGTGCGATTGGGGGGCTCTTTCGGATAGGCCGCTAAAAATTTAGCGACGACGGCGCGGGTCGCCGGATCCGTGGCCAAAGGCGTTCGTTCGTCCGGCTTCGGAACGAGCACGTTGCCATTGACGCTGCCGCGAATCTTCTGCTGGGAAGCCTCGACGAATAATCTGGCGTTTCTCCACGCGTCGAGGCCGAAATTGAATCCGTAATCGTTTTCGCGCGCCGGTTTCACGCCGCCGACTTGAAAGAACGAACGCGCGCTTGTGACGCTGTTGAGATGCGTTTCGTAAAGCCGGCCGTGAAAGCCCGATTTGATCGGGGCGGGGAGGGTGATTGACGCTTTCGGAGCGGCGCCGAATTCGGCGCCGAAATAACCGCTGGCCGGGTTGAATTCGCGCACGATGGTGGCCGTCGTGCCAAGGCGGACGTTCAGCTCTTTCAGCGCGTTATTGTCCACGAGGTTGAACTGGACATTTTCGTTGCGGCGGCTTTCACCCGAATCGGCGTCGGTTTTGCCGAGCAGGTTCATCTCGACTCGTTTGTTCGCTTCGGGCTGTTTGCTTTCGGGTTCGACCACCTTTTCGGCGCCGGGCTTTTCCTGAACGGGCTGCGCGGGTTGCTGTTGCGCGTTGGCCGAAAGACTCAGCAGCGCGAACGCGACGTAAGCGCAAGCCGCGCGGACCAATCCCGGTTTGATCGAAGCGGAAAACATTGAATGACTATCTCCGATACTGAAGCGCATTGCGTTTATAAAAATGTTTGCCGACAGGCGCCTGGTTGTCAGTAATCTTGACAAGCGGAAATGGGTTACATACTGTCCCCGAAAATCCCAATGCTGTCAATCTTTCATAACTCTGACGCCTAACAGTACCGCGCGCGATTGCTGCGCGGCTGTCTCATAGGTCGGCCGCTTGCTTACGCGCGCGGTACTGTACCGGCCTCACGCGCTCTGATATAAAACCGAATGAAATGCGACCGATAAAATCTCTCATCGATAAAAACTCGGAATCCTATCGCGCCAACTACGCCGCCAATCTGGCCGGCGTCGAGAGGCTGAAGAGCGAATTGAAGAAATCGACGCTCGGAGGCGGCGAGCAGTACGTTAAACGCCATCTGGCGCGAGGCAAGCTGCTGCCGCGCGAGCGCGTGGAGATGTTGCTCGACGAAGGCTCCTACTTTCTCGAAATCGCTCCATTGGCCGGCTACGGAATGGAGAACGAGTTCATCGGGGTGGGCGTGGTCGGCGGCGTCGGGCTTGTCTCGGGCCGCCAATGTCTGGTCATCGCCAACGAGTCCACGGTCAAAGGCGGCGCGGTCAGCGAGATCGGCCAGCGCAAGAACGCGCGATTGGCCGAGATCGCCGCGACGAATCATCTTTCCACGATTACGCTGGTCGAGTCCGCCGGCGCCGACCTTCCCGTGCAAAGCAAAATCTTCGTGCCCGGCGGCGCGGGCTTCAAAGAGATCACGCGCCGCTCGAAGGCGCGGATACCGAGCGTCTCAGTCGTATTCGGCAATTCGACGGCGGGAGGCGCCTATCTGCCCGGAATGTCCGATTACGTCGTGATGGTGAAGAATCAGGCGAAGGTCTTTCTCGGCGGGCCGCCGCTGGTCAAGATGGCCACTGGCGAAGTCGTTGACGAAGAGTCGCTGGGCGGCGCCGAGATGCACTCGAAGATTTCCGGCTTGTCGGATTATCTGGCCGAAGACGAACTGGATGGTTTGCGGATCGCCCGCGAAATCGTCGCCCATCTCGAACCGAAACCGTCGCCGCCCCGCGCGAAGACGGAAGAGCCGCTCTATCCAATTGACGAACTGCTCGGCGTAGCTTCGTCCGACATCCGCGTCCCCTTCGACGTCAAAGAGGTGATCGCGCGCATCGTCGACGGATCGAAGTTCGAAGAATTCAAGGCGAAATACGGCTCGACATTGGTTACCGGCTGGGCGCGCGTTCATGGCTTTCTGGTCGGCGTTCTGGGCAACAACGGCGTGCTAATTTCCGAATCCGCCGAAAAAGGCGCGCAGTTCATTCAGTTATGCAACCAGCAGAACATCCCATTGTTGTTCCTGCAGAACATCACAGGCTTTATGGTCGGGCGCAGTTACGAAGAGCAGGGAATCATCCGCAGCGGCGCGAAGCTGATCAACGCGGTTTCGAATTCGACCGTGCCCGCCGTCACGCTGATGATCGGCGGAAGTTACGGCGCGGGCAATTACGCGATGTGCGGTCGCGCCTACGACCCGCGATTCGTCTTCACCTGGCCCAACCACCGCGTCGCCGTGATGGGCGGACAACAGCTCGCCGGCGTGATGGACATCATCAAACGCGAAGCGGCGGCCCGCGCAGGCGTTGAGATAGACGAAGCGAAGCAGGCGATGGCGAAGAAGACGCTCGAAGACCAGATAGAGAAAGAGTCGGATGTCTATTTCGCGACGGCGCGGCTGTGGGACGACGGAATCATTGATCCGCGCGAGACGAGAACGGTTCTGGCGATTGCATTGACTGCCGCCTATCAGAGACCGGTTGAGGGGACGATGGCCTGGGGCGTATTTCGCCATTAGTACGAGCGGTAACGTCATCGCAACTTTAATTTTGACCCGGGCTGTATCAACTTACCACGCCATTTCATCCAGAGGTATAATGGCGATGAAATTGACTTGGCCGGCCAATCAAGAACAGAGCCTCTATGACGCCAACGTCACACTAAGTTACACAACTGAGCGGGGAGCAATCTGATGGAGCCTGATTGTTGGGAACAGGTCGAGCGGCTGTATCACTCGGCGCTCGAACGCGGCCCGGATGCGCGCGAAAGATTCCTCGACGAAGCCTGCGCCGGTGATGAAGACTTGCGCCGCGAAGTCGCGGGGCTGCTCGCCTGTGATGTTCCGAGCGACAGCTTCATTCAGTCGCCTGCCATCGAAATTGCGGCCAGAGCGATGGCCGCCGAACCTGGCGCAAGCCCCACCTCTGCGCTGATGAAGCGACTCTCGAAACGAGGATTTGCGGAGCATCCGATGATAAAATTCAGGCAGCTCGCCGAAAGCTCACCATTGGGCTCGGGAGGGAACTATGACGGCAGACGATATCCTCATCTTTAGTGGCAGCGGCAGTCCGAAGCTGACGCTCAAGATCTGCGAGTACTTGCACGTGCAGCCGGGGGAGAGAGAGGTACTGCGCTTCTCGGAAGGCAATCTCTTCGTTCGCGTCCAAGAAAACGTGCGTGGGCGTCGTGTCTACCTCGTGCAGTCGACGGTCTTTCCCGCCAACGACCATTTCATGGAACTCCTCTTCTGGATTGATGCGTTGAAACGCGCGAGCGCAGAGTCGGTGACGGTCGTCATGCCCTATTTCAGCTATGCGAAAGGCGACAAGAAGGATGAACCCCGGGTCTCGATCCGTGCCCGGGTCTGCGCCGATGCGATCGAGGCGGCCGGCGCCGACCGTGTGGTCACGCTTGACTTGCACGCCCCTCAGATCCAGGGCTTCTTTCGCATCCCAGTGGATGACCTCTACGCTTTGCCCATCCTGTGTGACGCGATTGTTCGCAAACAGCTGCCCGATCTGGTCGTCGTTTCCCCGGACACGGGCTTCGCAAAGCAGGCCCGGAAGTATGCGTCATTCCTCGGGACCTCCATCGCCATCGCCGACAAGCAACGCAAGGCGCACGACGAGCGCGCTGAAGTTCTCGAAATCATCGGGCAGGTACAGGGGAAGACGGCCTTGCTCGTCGACGACTTCACGATCTCGGCTGGGACACTTGCTGATGCCGCGGAGAAACTCATAGAGCGGGGAGCCAAGGCGGTGTATGCCGCGGTATCCCACGGGGTCTTCAGCGAGGGGTCGATGGAACGGCTGGACCGGAGTCCGATCCACCGTCTCGTGGTGACGGATTCGATCGAAACCCAACCGGTGGCGTTATCGCAGAAGATCGAGGTCGTTTCAGTGGCGCCACTCTTTGGGGAGGCGATTCGTCGCATCCATAACAGGGAAAGCATCAGCGTCCTATTCCCGGCGTAGAGTCATGCTGGCGGGCGCATGGTCCTCACCCACGCGCCATGCCGAACCAGGGCCTGGCGCCGAGTTCCAAAGCTCATCGGGAATCGGCTCGCGCACGTATTTCCGATTCGTGCGCCAGGTTTCAAAGCGACCCCTGAATTCGAGTAAGTCGGCAGGAATGGTTGAATTGATGACTGAACCTCCGTTGGATTATTGGGTTGTGCAATTAGGCTATATATATGAGGCGTGCGCATAAATCAGATCGGCGTAGCCTTTGGAGTGCGGTAGTTCGGTACCGCTTTGGTAGTCATCTCTGGATTCTACAGACTTCCGGTACAAGAGGCGCGAGTGGGCTTTCCTTCCATCATCGCCATAATATCGAAGTGGACTACCAAAGCGGTACCGAACTACCGCACTCCAAAGGCTGGCGCCATTTCACCTGGTTACACTCATTCAGGAGGTCCTATGGCTATTTGCCTGGAGTGCGAGAAGGCCTACTATTCCCTCGGTATTTGTTACATTGAAAAAGAGCTCTATGAGAAAGCCATCGGAGCCTTCCAACGGGCGCTGGAGCTTAGGCCTGATTTTGCTGAGGCCCAGGCCGGTCTCGGCCATGCTTACGAAGCCAGTGGGCTTTATGATCAAGCTATTGCGTCTTACCAACATGCCTTGAAGTCGAAGCCCGATGATGAGACTGTGCGCGAGAGTTTGAAGAGGGTATCCCTGAAACAAAGTGGCGCCAAAAAAATGAAGGCGTTAAATAATGGGCGGTAGCCGCAGGATAAATTGTGAGCCTTCGGTGAGCAGGTTTTACGCATCACAGGATGTCGAACCTGCTCGATATTGTTGGCGATTTCCCCAAACAAAGAACTTATTACAGCGTTAACTAAATTTTTTGGCGCTTATTTAAATCAGAACAGTCGAGATTGGTACAGTACTAGTTAACGGTGTATTGAATACTCTGTAAATTAAGTTTTTTGGTATTATTCAAGCCCGCGGAGCGGGCGGCAGAGTAAAGCCTGGGGTGGAGCCGAAGGCCGCAACCCCAGGTCAGTTCGGAGCGCCATCAAGCCCGTGAAACGGGCGGCAGCCATTGGCTGTCGCCCACTTCGCGGGCTCTGATCGCTTTGCTGCCGCTCTCCTGGGGCTTACGCCCCAGGCTTTATGCTGCCGCCTGCTCCGCAGGCTCAAAGCAAATGAGAGACCCGGTCTGTCATTCGTCGCCAGGTCTACGCTTCCGGATACGGAAACCAATCGGCGCCGGGGTCCGTCCGCGGGAGTTCGGTCACTTTTATTTCACGCGCTCCCAGGTCAAGCGAACCGTAGCGGAAGATTTTGGAGTGAGTTTGCCGTCAACCATGTTTGTCGGGATGAGGATCAGTCGGTCGCCGGAGAATTCATAATACCAGATATTATCCCTTCCCACGTCATTCGGGAAAATACTACCTTTCACATGATGGATTACAACTCCCTCCGCTTCGTTGACTTCGTACGGGCCGAAGTATGCAAAGTACCCATCGAAGGCGGCTTTTATTTCCTCTTGGGTACCCTGGAGCCTATTACCCGATGCAAACTTCGGACGATCAAGAGGCAGAAGTTGCGCCGCCATATGCCCCGTCGCATCGTAGATGAGCAAGCCGGCCCAGTCCCGTTTCGGTACCAACTGACCTTCAAATGCCACGAGTTTCCAGGCGCCAACAAACTTGCTGGTGATTGCGCTCTTAGCTACTGCCGTCTGAGTTTTAGCCGTCGGGCCCTTGATCTCTTTCTTCTCTTTGCCAGCTTGAGCGAAGCAAATAGAGGCCAATATCAGCAAGCCAAGAACCGAAGCGCAAATTTTTTGTTTTCTCATACCGATCTCCTTCAATTTGTTATACGGCGGCGCGCCGCCTCTCGTCATGGGTCAGGTTCGGCGACGCCCAGATAGCGCAGTCGCAGTCGCTCGGCAGGTTCGGCCAAGCATTCGAGTATCTCGATGGGACGGACGCATGCCACTGTCGTATCCGCTCTAGTGAACCAGCGGACGTGGCGCCGCTTGTCCGCCCCGAAAGGCGCGTGTTGGCGCTCAATGTGATTCACTTCGCCGCGCGGACTGTGAACCGCAAAGTAGAGCTCGATGCCATGCGTGTCGGTTTCCGCCTCCGGGCCTTCACGGACGTACAGAAGGGCGCCCACCTCGATCGACAGGCCGGTTTCTTCGAGAAACTCACGCCGAAGGCACTCGACTACCGACGCGTCGTCAGGTTCCAGTCCACCACCGGGTGGAACCCACACCTCCGTGCCCGATTCGGTCACTTCCTCAAGCGCGAGCAATACCCGCCTTTGCTCATCGACGAGAATGCCTGCCGCACGAATTCGATGCTTCAATTTCGCCTCCGCTCCTCGGCCGTATAACGCCACTGGCGCCGGGTCGCGCCTGTAACCTTGAAGTTGACCACAACCGTCGTTGGCGCGACCCCGGTGGAATTGGTGTTCGGCCGCGACTCGGATGGACTTTGGCGACGATCTCCGGGGGATATTGCGTTTCCAGGCTCCCGAACTTGTCGAAGAAATTGATCGTGATATAGCCGTATTTGCGATTCGTTCCGCCGGGATAGCGGGCGCCGAACAGCATCCAGGCGTTGAGAATGCCGCGATTGACCCGCTCCTGATGAATCGGCTTCCATTGTTTGCGCTCCATCTCGACGGCTTCGAGGGCTTTTCCATACTCAGGTTTGTGAAAGCCTATTTGCGCGAATTTCGGTATCTGCGCCTCGCCGGTTGAGGTGGTTCGGCGCCTACGTGGCGCGGTTTCATTGTTTCAGGACGTCGCAACGCGACATGAAGGCTCCTCGATTTGGCGGATTTGTGGATTGTCTTGACCGGAGCCAGCCTTCCTCGCCCCTCAATCAGGCATGTGAGATTTGCGGCGAAAAGCGGTAACGTCATCGAAACTTTTTTTGCCTCGCCCTGTATCGGCTAACCGCGCCATTTCAGGCAGATGTATAATGGCGCTGAAATTGACTTGGCCGACCAATTGAGAATAGGGCCTCTGTAACGCCGGCGTCACACGAAGTTACACAACTGAGCGGGGAGCAAACTGATGGAGCTTGACCGCTGGAAACAGATCGAACGGCT
>WNGA01013567.1_pt1 | contig 14516 bp, 15 predicted proteins | sample 5400061 | NCBI WGS metagenome assembly WNGA01 (sample SAMN13153366, study PRJNA577476) | soil metagenome | isolation source: 100 cm soil or saprolite under grassland replicate 2 | place: USA:California | collected 2016-06-15
CCCGACAACCGGGCGGCCATCTACGCCAGGTACGGCCTGGAGATCGTGGGCCCGCCGCCTCCGCCCTAGCGCTGGTCGGCGACCCAGGCGGCGAGCAGGCCGCGGTAGTGGGCGACGAACTGCTCGTGCTCGTGCGGCGGGAACGCCCGCTGGATGGTGGCGACCAGGTGGGCGTCGAACTCGGCGCTGCCGATGTACTCGCGCATGCAGTCCTCGGCATGGACCAGGTGGGTTTCGCAGAATTCGTGGAAGCGGTCGGCCTCGTAGTAGTCGTCGACCAGCCCCCGGTAGGCGGCCAGCTTCTCCTCCCACGACCTCGACGGGTCGTCGGCCACGGCGTACCAGCGGGCGATCTCCTGGTCCAGCCGCATGGGCCGGCCCGTCACCGCGCAGTACAGCGACCACTTGGCCAGCGCCGTGATCGCCCACGGGAAGTAGTAGTGCAGCGAGATGATCGCCATGTCCGGGGTGGCGTTGGCGAAGTCGATCGGGTAGCAGCGGCCGTCGCGGACGATCACCTCGAAGGAGTTGAACTCCCAGCGGAAGAACGCGCCGATGCTCGTGCCGAAGGTGACGATCTCGTTGCCCAGCTCGGGGGTGAGGAACCCGTGGTCGACCTGGTAGCGCAGGTGCAGCGGCTTGGTCGGGTCGTAGTGGGTGACCATCGTCTGGGGGCCGATGGCCAGCCCGCGGGTGAAGATGTCGTAGCCCTCGACCCCGGCCTGGAGGTGCATCAGCTCCCGGCCCGAGGTGTCGTAGGCGGCCCGCAGCTCGCCGGGGTCGCCGATGCGGTAGACGTTGACCCAGCCGCCGCCGTGGAACGGCTTCATGTACATCGGGTAGCCGACCCGCTCCCCCACCGCCTCCAGGTCGAAGGCGCGGTTGTAGCGCGCGGCGGTGGGGGCGAAGCGCTCGTTCTCGGGTGGGACCTTGTGGGGCAGCAGCCAGGTCGCGGGCACCTCGAACCCCAGCCGGATCGCCGCGCAATACCCTGCGTGCTTTTCCATCGACTGGAAGGTGAACGGGTTGTTGAGCAGGTACGCCCGGTCCATCAGCGCGATCTTCTTGAGCCACTCGCGGGGATGGTCGTACCAGTAGGCCAGGCGGTCGATCACCAGCGAATGCCGGACCGGCTGGCGCAGGTCGAACGGCTCGATCGTCACCCGTTCGGTGGTCACCTCATGGGTGTCGCCGCCGTGCTCGATGCGAGGAGCCAGCCGGGCCAGGTACTGCTCGAAGGCGGTCGGCCAGTCGTCCTCGGTGCCGAGCAGGAGTCCGATGAGGTGGGTCCTGGTCACGGGCGCCCTCCCTGGAGCATCAGACGAGCATCGGCAGGTGGTGGGCGAGCTGGGCCCGCCAGGACGGCCAGTCGTGGGGCACGTCGTGACCCCACAGGTCGGTCTGGTGCCTGATGCCCTTGCCGGTCAGCAGCCGGTCGAAGGCGATCGTCGACTCGAGCGCCCCGGTGGTGTCCTCCCACTGGCCCTGGCCGCAGACCAGCAGCAGCGACAGCCTGCCACGCAGCCACTCGAGGTGGTCGCCGTGGAGGTTGGCGACGTAGTCGGTGGGGTTGTTGAAGTAGAGGGCGTCGCCGCGTTCGCCCCAGCCGAGCCGGCCGGCGTCGTAGACGCCGCTCTGGCAGAGCGCGAACGGGAACAGGTCGGCGCGCCGGAAGGCGAAGTTGGCGGCGTGGTAGGCGCCGAAGCTGGAGCCGGTGACCATGATGTCCAGCGGGCCGCCGCAGTCGTGGTGGATGAAGGGGACGACCTGGTTGAGGATCCAGTCCTCGAAGAGGCCGTGGCGCTGGGCGCGGGCCTCCAGCGGCAGCGTCGGGTCGCACCAGCTCGCCGCGTCGTAGCTGTCGACGGAGTAGACCTTGACGCGGCCGGCCTCGATCAGCCCGGCGATGGCCTGGATCATCCCGCGGTCCTCGTAGTCGGAGCAGCGGCCCTGCTCGGACTGGAACACCAGCAGCGGCTTGCCGTGGTGGCCGTAGGCGAGCAGGCCGCCCTCGGCGCCGATCGCCGGCGACCACAGGCCGACGTAGTCGCGTCTCACCAGCTCACCGCCAGAGCTCCTCCAGCAACCCGACCAACCAGGGATCCAAGGTATCGCGCCAGGCGATCCAGTTGTGCGCGTCGCGGTGCTCCGCCAAACCCACCCGGTAGCCCTGGGCGGCGAGCGCGTCGCGCACGACCCGGTTGCCCGGCAGGTTCTCCTCGACCGTCCCGCAGGTCATGGCGACCGGCACCGGGTCGGCGGAGCCGCGTGCGGCGAGGTCGTCGACGAAGCGGCAGATCCGCCGGAAGCGGGGGTGGCTCCGCTCGTGAGGGTCGCTGGCCGACCGGAAGAAGCTGCCGGACTGCAGGAACAGGCCGCCGAAGCTGGCCGGGGCGGTGCGGGCGGCGGCCAGGGTGGCGAGCGCGCCGAGGCTGGCGCCCATGCCGACGAGGTGACGGCGCCCTGGCGGGGTCGGGGCGAGCGCCTGCAGGGCCGGCAGCACCTCGCTGACCAGCGCCCGCGACCAGGCCGGGGAGGCCGAGTAGTGCTCGTTGCGGTCGACGGGGGCGAGCAGGGCGGCGCGCATCCGGGGAAGCTGCCCGCTCATGGTCGCCTGCCGCAGGAAGGCCAGCAGGCCGGCGTAGCGGGCGTACTCGGGGCCGTCGTGGACGACCAGCAGCGGCAGCGGCTCGTCTGGCCGGCGGCCCCGCCCGCCGGGGCTGCGCCACAGCGCGACCGGGACTCGTGCCCGGAGCACCCGGCTCGGCACCGCCAGGCGGGTGGTCCGCTCGCGGGGGGCCGCCTCGCCGCCGGCCAGCCAGGCGGGTGGCTGGTAGCCGGGGAACTCCACCACCGACTTCTCCCCGAAGGGGCCGTCGGCGCGGAGCGGGTTGGCGGGGTCGGGCAGCAGCACCGGCCCGGCGCCCGGGTAGCGGAGCTGGAGCTGGTACTCCATCCGGTCGACGGGCGGCCGGGGGAAGTCCAGCTCCCAGGCGGTCCCGGTGCCGGCTCGGGCGAACGCCGGGCCGACCCGGGGGCGCTGCACCTCCTGGTACAGCCGCACCTCCTGCAGGGCGCCGTCGGGGTCGAGGACGCGGAAGGTCACCCTGGTGGGTGCGACGACCGGGCCGCCGCCCGCGGGCGCGGTCTGGATCATCCCGGCAGGATAGCGGGCCTACGCCGCGATCGGCCCCGGCTTCGCGGACGTCGAGGTCCTGCCCATCGAGCATGACTTCTGGCGGTTCTACGGCCTGGTGGGATAGCCACGGTTGTAGGCTCGACGCGAGATGCGCCGACCGCCCCGGAACCCCACCATCGTCGTCACGGTGGCGGTGGCGGCGGCGGTGGGGGTCTGGGCGGTCAGGGGTGGCCTGGGGTCCTCCTCCGCGGGCGGCGGGCAGCGCACCGAGGCGGGGTCGCCGGTGGTCGCCCGCATCGCCGTCGACGACAGCCCGCGCCAGGCGGTGCTGGCCGCCGACGGGCTGTGGGTGGTCGGCGAGCGCGCGCTGTACCGCATCGACCCGTCGAGCAACCGCGTGGTGGCCACCATCCCGGTGGGGACCGTGGTGGCCGCACCGGCCGCGGTCGCCCTGGCCGGCGGCGCGGCGTGGGTGCCGGCGGTGGCGTCGACCACGCTGTGGCGGGTGGACCGCGCCGCCAGCCGGGTGGATGGCCGCGTCGGCCTGGACCGCAGGCTGCTGGGGCCGGTCGGGGTGGCCGCGCGGGACGGCACGGTCTGGGTGAGCTGCTGCGCGTTCCAGCATGGCCCCAGGCCGGCCGGGATGCTGCTGCGGGTCGACACCCGCCGCAACCGGGTCGTCGGGCGGATCCCGATCGTGGACGGCCCGCTGGCGGTGACCGCCGACGCCGACGCGGTGTGGGTCGCGACCGCTCGTGGTGGCGTGCTGCGGGTCGATCCCGTCAGCGACCGGGTTGTCGGGCGGGTCGTGCTGGCGGCGGGCAGCCGGGTCGAGGCGATCACGGCCACGCCGGGCGCGATCTGGGCGGTCGACACCGGCGACCACAACCTCCTGCGACTGGACCCTGGCAGCGGCCGGGTCGGCCTGGCGGTCGCCGCGCCGGTCCCGCGAGGCGTGGGCGTCGGCGACGGTGGGGCCTGGGCGATCGTCACCAACGACCGGACGCTGGCGCGGGTCGACGAGCGGGGCGGGCGCCTGCGCGCGCGGGTCCCGGCGGACGTCGTCCGCGACGTGCGCGCGATCGCCGTCGGCCCTGGAGCGCTGTGGGTGACGACCGGCAACGAGGTGGTCCGCCTCGACCCGCGCCGACTCCCCTGACGGCGGCGCTCGCTACCTGACCGGTCGTGACCAGGTTGCGGCGGGCCGCCTACGGGGTGGCGCCCAGCGAGTGCCGTGCCCTCACGTCCTGGTGCGGTAGCGGAGGTGCACCATGCCGTTGCCGAAACGGCGTTCGTCCAGCAGCTCGAGCTTCACGCGGACTTTGTTGGGCAGGGACTGGTTGCCGCCTCCCACCACGATGGGCGCGAGGAACAGGTGGAACTCGTCGACCAATCCGGCCTTGAAGGCCTGCGCGGCGAGGTCGGGACCGCCCACACCGAGGTCACGTCCCGCCGCCGCCTTCATCTGCCGGACCGCTTCAGGGTCGAAGGCTCGCTCGATCCGCGTCCTGGCGCTGGATACCGTCTCCAGCGTCGTGGAGTACACGACCTTGTCGGCCGCCTGCCAGATCGCCGCGAAGTCCCGCATGACGGGGTGCTGGTCGGCGAGGGTCTCCCAAGCGGCCATCACCTCATACATCCGGCGCCCGTAGAGGTAGGTGCCGACCGGCCGCTCGAGGTCGTTGAGGAAGCTGTGCACCTCCTCGTCCGGCTCCGCCCAGTCGAAGTTGCCGTCCTCGTCCGCGACGTAGCCGTCGAGCGACGTGATCGCCGAGTAGATCAGCTTGGCCATGGTGAGCCTCCCTGTTCGAACTTGGGAGGCACACCTTAGGCGACGGGTGGCGGGATCGCCCCGACAGCGACGCGATTGCAGCCAGCATCCATCGCCGGCTTCCGGCTGCCAGGGAGCGACAAACGGACGCTGGCACCGATGCCATCGGGCTGCCGGAAGGTCACCCTCGGATCGACCGCCTAGAAGAAGAGAAGGAGGAGGTGAACCTCGATGAGGCCATGGACCCGCCTGCAGGACTTCGCGACGCTGATCGCCGGCGCGTACGCGGCGCTGTCGCCGATCTGGGTCAACACGACCGGTGAGCGCGACGCCTTCTGGACGCTGATCGCGCTCGGCGCGCTGCTGGCCGTCGCGGCGCTCGTCTCGCTGGCCCTGCCAGGGGTCGTCGCCACGGAGGCGCTCACCATGCTGTTCGGGGTGCTGCTCTTCGTTGCCCCGTGGGTGCTCACCTACACCGACCATGCCGCCGCCTCGTGGACCTCGTGGGTCGTCGGCGCCATCGCGGTCGTGCTCGCCGGGAGCGCGATGCCGGCCAGCAACCGCGCACACCGGCAGGCGATCCAGCACTGACCTCGAGTCCCCCACCGGACGGGACCGGCAGGCATCGGCCGGTCCCGTCCGGCTCTACGGGGACTGGCGGCCGGCGGCCGCCTCCACGAGGGCCGTCCACGCCTGGCCCGCTTGGGTCACGAGCTCCACGACCTCCGGGGGCGGTTCCCCATCGCGCCATTCGGTGGCCAGGGTGTCGGGCAGCTCGCCGCGCAGGTACAGGTCCAGGGCGTACAGCGCCGGCTCCCAGCCGAGCCCGACGCCGAAGATGGCGTCGGACACCCCATCCGGAGCGGTCTCGCAGACCGAGGCGTGCTCCAGCTCCAGGACCGTCTCGCCGTCGGCGCCGGGGGACAGCCGCAGCTCGACCTCGTCGGCCGGGCGGTCCCCGTACACCCAGGTCACCGCCAGCAGGCGCGGCGGTTCGCAGCGCAGGATCTCGCCGTGCGCGTTGCCCTCCAGGCTGAAGGTCCCGCCGGCGCGCAGCTCGCCGGTGACCGGCAGGAGCCAGCGGTTGATCCGCTCGGGGTCGGTGCAGGCATCCCACACGTCCTGGATCGGCGCCTGGTAGCGGCGTCGCAGCAGGGCGGTGCGGGCCTCGCCGGCGGCGATCCGTCGACGCCTGACCTCACGGTCGGTCATGCGGCTACCCCTGAGCGAGCTGCACGAGGTTGCCACACGTGTCGTCGAGCAGGGCGGTGGTGACCGGGCCCATGGGTGTCGGCTCCGTCCTGAACACCGCACCCAGCGCGCTCATCCGCTCGTATTGCTTGTGGATGTCGTCGACCTCGAACACCGCCGCGGGCAGCCCGGCCTCGAAGAGGGCTTCCTGGTAGGTCCTGGCGACCGGGTTGTCATTCGGCTCGAGCACCAGCTCGACACCGTCGGGGTCCTCGGGCGAGACGACGGTCAGCCACCGGAACTCACCCGCCGGAAAATCGGCCTTCTTCTCCAGACCCAGGACCTTGGTGTAGAACTCGAGAGCCTTGGCCTGGTCGTCGACGAAGACGCTGGTCAGCTTGATCTTGATCATGCGCCCGTTGCCTCCTTCCTGGTTGCCGTGTCGTCCGTGGTGCGGCGTTCGCGCTGGCCCCGCGCGAGCTCGGTGGCCAGGGCGTCCAGCGGCTGGGCCCAGAACCGGCGGTAGCGCTCCAGCCACACGTCGATCCGCTGCAGCGGCGCGGGGTCGACCGAGTACAGGCGGCGGGCGCCGTCGGCCCGCACGGTCGCAAAGCCGTTCTCGCGCAGCACCCGCAGGTGCAGCGACACCGCCGGCTGGGAGATCGGGAACTCCGCCCGCACGACGGCGGTGACCTCGCCGGCGGAGCGCTCGCCGTCGGCGAGCAGCTCCAGGATCCGGCGTCGCACCGGGTCGCCCAGAACGTCGAACGCATGCACGAGGGCATCCTATCAGTTCGATCTTATATAAGTCAACTCTCAACTAGATTGGAGGCTGGCGTAGCGCTTCAATCTGGGCATGACGGTGCGCCTGCTCGAGCGTGACGCCGAGCTCGGCCGGTTGCGGGAGACGCTGCGCCGGGCCGGCCAGGGTCGTGGCTCGGTGGTGCTGGTCTCCGGCGAGGCCGGGATCGGCAAGACGAGCCTCGTCCGAGCGTTCGCCGAGCACGCGCGGGCTCGCGCTCGCGTGCTGATCGGCGTGTGCGACGACCTGGTGACGCCGCGCACGCTGGGCCCGTTCCGGGACATGGCGCGCGGCGGCGACGGGCCCCTGGCGGAGGCCGCGGCGTCGGTGGCGGAGCGGGACGCGGTCTTCGGCGCCGTGTACCAGGAGCTCTCCGACCGGTCGACCGTGATGATCGTCGAGGACGTGCACTGGGCCGACGACGCCACCCTGGACGTCGTCCGCTACCTCGCCTGGCGCATCGCGGAGCTGCCCAGCGTGCTGGTGCTCACCTACCGCGACGACGAGCTGCGCGACGACCATCCGCTGCGGCGGGTGCTCGGCGCGCTCGCCCGCCAGGACGTGCAACGGCTCGCGCTGCGGCGGCTGTCGCCCAGCGCGGTCCAGGAGCTCGCCACCCCGCACGGCGCGGACGCGCGCGCGGTGCTCCACGCCACCGGCGGCAACCCCTTCTTCGTCACCGAGGTGCTCGCCAGCCCGGACGCGGACGTGCCGGCGACGGTCCGCGACGCGGTGCTCGCCCGGCTCGGGCAGCTCGGCGACGGCACCCAGCGGTCGCTTGAGCTGCTGTCGACGATCCCCGGCCAGCTCGAGCGCTGGCTGGTCGACTCCCTGCTGGGCGATGACGCCGCTGCCCTGGACGAGGCCGAGCGCCGGGGCGTCCTGGAGGCCGACCCCACCCACGTCTGGTTCCGGCACGAGCTCGCGCGGCGCGCCATCCTGCAGCGGCTGTCGTCCACCGCCCGCGTCGCCTACAACCGGCGGGTCCTCGCCACGCTCGCCCGGCTCCCACGCGTCGAGCTGTCCCGGCTGGCCCACCACGCGCACGAGGCCGGCGAGCCCGAGCAGGTCGTCGAGCACGGCCTGGCCGCCGCCCGCGAAGCCGCCGCCGCCGGCGCGTTCCACGAGGCGCTGGCGCACTACGAGCTCGTCCTGCGGTGGTCCGGCCTGCTGCCCGACGAGCAGCGGGCGGCGATCATGGAGGACAGCGTCTGGGTGCTCTACAACCTCTCCCGCTTCGACAAGGCCGTGGCGCGCGCGCGCGAGGTCGTCCGCCTCCGCGAGCTCCTCGGCGACCAGGCGGCCCTCGGGCAGGCGCTCACCACGCTGTCGCGCACGCTCTACATGGTCAACGACCCGGCAGGGTCCGAGGAGGCCGTGACGCGCGCCGTCGCGCTGCTCGAACCGCTCGGCGACCGCCGTCGCCTCGCCCGCGCCTACACCTACCTGGCGGCGATCCTCGAGCTGACCGACCGCCTCGACGAGGCGATCTCCCGGGCGCGGCAGGCGCTGGAGCTCGGCGAGCGCACCGGCCAGCAGGACGTCGTCGCCCACTCGCTCAACTACCTCGGGTACGCGCTGCTCGACCGCGGCGACCCGAGCGGCGCCGAGCACCTCAGGCGGGCGGTGGCGATCGCGCGGGCGGCCCACCACTACGAGTACGCCCAGCGCTCCTACACCAACCTGGTCGAGGGCCTGTACCGCCTGGGACGGTTCAAGGAGCTCGACGAGCCGATCGCGCTGGGGCTGGCGTACGCGCGCGAGTACGGCTTCGCCTCCCACGAGTACAACCTGGAGGCGCACCGCTGCATGCTGCTCACGCTGCGGGGGCAGTGGGCGGAGGCAGAGGCCGGGCTGCGGCGCCTGCTGGCCGGCGAGGACCCCGGCGTGCTGGCCAGCTTCGGCCTGTCCGCGCTCGGTCGGCTGCTCGCCCGCACGGCGGACCCGACCGCCGGGGCGCTGCTGGAGCGGGCGTGGCAGACGGCCACCCGCACCAACTCCGTGCAGGCCATCGCGCTCGCCGGCATCGCGCGGGTCGAGTCGGCGTGGCTGGCCGGTGACCACCGGGCCGCCTACGAGCGCGCCGAGCTCCCGCTGGAGCGCACCGCGGTGCGGGGCGCCGAGCGCTACCGCGGCGAGCTGCTGCGCCTGCTGGTGCGCTGCGGCCATCCGGCGCGCGGCTTCGCCGGCTGCCCCCCGGAGTACGCCCTCGGCATCGAGGGCGACTGGCGCGGCGCCGCGGAGGCGTGGCGGTCGCTCGGCGCTCCCTACGAGCACGCGCTGGAGCTGGCCGCGTCGGGCCGCCCGCCGGAGCTGCTGGACGCGCTGCGGGCGCTCGACCAGCTCGGCGCCGTGGCCGCCGCCGACATCGTGCGACGCGAGCTCAGGCGGCTGGGCGTCGCCCGCCTACCGCGCCGGCCCCAGCCACGCACGCGCGCCAACCCCGCCGGGCTCACCGGTCGCCAGCTCGAGGTGCTCGGGCTGCTCGCCGACGGGCTCACCAACGCCGAGATCGCCGACCGGCTGGTGGTGTCGGTCCGCACGGTCGACCATCACGTCGCCGCCATCCTCAGCAAGCTCAACGTCGCGACGCGGCGTGAGGCGGCCCGCGCCTACGCCCTCGTCCGCTGAGATAGGCACCGACCGCCCGCCGGATAGGTAGCGGTTGCCGATGCGCGCGCCGCCGCGCGCGCCGTACGCTCCTCGAATGTCCAAGGTCAGCCTCCCCGGCCTCACCCTGTCGGTGCGTGACGCCCAGCCGTCCGACCATCCAGCCATCCACGACGTCCTCCTCGCCGCCTACCGGGAGTACGCCGCGGTGCTGCCGCCGGCCGTCTTCGACGGCTACCTCGCCGACATCCTCGACCTGGACGGCCGCGCCCGAACCGGCCGGCTCATCGTCGCGGAGCACGCCGGCCGCGCCGTGGGGACGGTGACCTTCTACGACGACGCCGCGGCGGAGGGGATCGGGTGGCCCACCGGATGGGCCGGCGTGCGCGCGCTGGGCGTCGACCCCACGGTGCGTGGGCGCGGCATCGGGCAGGCGCTCATGCGGGTCTGCCTCGAGCGGGCGCGCGCCGCCGGCGCGGCCGTCCTGTGCCTGCACACCGCCGAGTTCATGACGACCGCGGTCGCGATGTACCTGGCCATGGGATTCCGGCGGGTGCCGTCGTTCGACTTCGACGCGGCCAGCCATCTCCGCCTGGTCGGCACCCGGCCCGTCAGGGTCATCGCCTTCCGCCTGGACCTTCCAACCGCTCCGACCACGTGATCGAGCTGCACCCGCAGGACGAACCGCACAGATGGCCATCGACAACCTCGAGCCCCTGCCGGCGGAGATCGTCGACCTGATCCCCAGCCTCCTGCCGGCCGCGGTGGCCCAACTCGACCACGGCATCGGCCGGCCGCTGACACCGAAAGGACGTGCAATGCGACACGACGAGGTCCGCGAGCTGTTCCTGCACCACCTGACGTACTCGGGCGTCGACAACGCCAAGGCGCACCCGGGGAACGCTTCCTGGGCAAGGCCAACATGCAGGGCTTCCGCGCGCGGTACCCGGTCGCGCAGGTCGACTTCGAGCCGCGCGAGCTGCGGGGAAGCGGGGACGTCTGGATCGGGGAGGGCCGGGTGCTGTACGACGGCGCCAACCCGCACCACTTCGTCTGGATCGTCGAGCTCCGCGGCGACCTGGTGCAACGCGAGACGATCTACTTCGCCGAGCCGTTCCCGGCACCGGAATGGCGCCGGCCATGGGCCGAGGAAGGCGCCGCCTGGGAACCGCAGGGCGACCTCCCAGCCCGCATCCCCGCGAGGAGCTGACCCGGTGGGGAGCCCCTAGTCCAGCGCGAGGGCCAGGGCCGCCTCCTCGCTCATGGCCCGGCCCTCCTGGAAGGCCCGCCGGGCGGCCTCCTCCGGGAGGTGGGCCCGGGCCTCGGCCTCCGGGTCCCCCAGGAAGCCCGACAGGAAGTCGAGGGGAGCCCTGCCGCCGACCCGTTCGCGGAGGGATTCCGCCGCGCCGGCCAGCCGCACGGCATCCTCGTAGCGGTCCTCCCACCTCGCCAGGTAGGAGAGGCCGAGGACCACCGAGACGATGCCCATGGGGCTGTCGACCGCACGGAACAGCCCCAGCGCCTCGACGACGGCGGACCGGGCGTCCGCCGGGCGGCCCACACGGGCGTAGACGACGGCCAGCCACACCAGGCCGTCCCCGAGGCGGAGGCGGTCCCCTGCCCGGCGCCAGGTGGCCACGACCTCCTGGGCCCTAGCGATCGGAGGGTCCCAGTTGCCGGCGGCGAGGTCCGGGATCACGATCATCCACTGGACGCGGGTCGCCCCGAGCTCGTCCCCGGCCCGGCGGAACAGGTCGAGGCTCTCCTCGAACAGGCGGACGGCGGCGTCGAAGTCGCCCCCGGCGCCGGCGACGAACCCCTGGTTGTACAGCGCCTCCGCGGTCCGGGCGGGGTCGCCGAGCTCCCGCTCGATGGCCAGGGCCTCCTCATAGCACGCCCGCGCCGCCGGGATGTCCTCCTGCCACCAGGCGAGCCCGCCGGCTCCGGCGAGGGCCTTCGCCCGGGCCGGGGTCCGCCCCTGCCCCGACGGCAGCGCCAGGACCTCCTCCAGCCACCGCCGGCCCTCGGCGAGCTGCCCCCGCTGCTGCCAGAACCTCCACAGCGCCCCCGCGGCCCGCTGGGCCCGATCGGCCTCGCCGGCCTCGATGGCCCACCGGAGGGCGGTGCCGATGTTGGCGTGCTCCCGGTCGCACCGGTCCAGCCACTCGCCCTGGTCGTCGGCGGTGAGGTGGGGCTCGGCCTCCTCCGCCAGGTCCAGGAAGTGGCGGGCGTGGCGCTCATGGATCAGGTCGAGGTCACCGCCGGCCGCGAGCTGCTCCTGCCCGAACTCCCGGATCGTCTCCAGCATGGAGAACCTGGGGCTGCCCTTCGCGGGATCGGTTCGGCGGACCAGCGACTGGTCCACCAGCGACGTCAGCCCCTCCAGGGCGTCCAGGCCGAGCCCCGCCGGGTCGCACACCGCTTCCGCCGACTCCAGCGTCCAGCCCCCGGCGAACACCGACAGCCGGGCGAACCATCGTCGCTCGGCGCCGTCGAGCAGGTCGTGGCTCCAGGCGATGGCGTCGCGGAGGGTCCGCTGGCGCTCCGGGAGGGTCCGGGCGCCCGAGGTCAGGATGGCGAGGCGCTGCTGCAGCCGCGGCAGCATCTGCTCGGGCGTCAGGACCTTCGTCCGCGTGGCCGCCAGCTCGATGGCCAGGGGCAGGCCGTCCAGCCGGGCGGTGATCTCCGCCACCGCGCTGGCGTTCTCGTCGGTCACCCGGAAGCCTGGACGCACCGCCTGGGCCCGTTCGGTGAACAGCCGGACCGCTTCGACCCGGCTCAGGGTGGGGACGTCGTACTCCTGCTCGCCCCGCAGCGCCAGCGCGACGCGGGAGGTGACCATCACCTTCAACCTCGGGGCGGTGGTGAGCAGCTCCTCCACCATCGGGCCCGCCGCCGCCACCTGCTCGAAGTTGTCGACCACCAGCAGCAGCTCCTTGTCGCGGAGGTGGTCCTTCACGGCCTCGAGGATGGGACGGCCGGCCACCTCCGGGACCTTCAGGGCCCGCGCCACGGCCGCGGGGACGAGGGCGGGATCGGTCACCGCCGACAGGTCCACGAACCACGCGCCGTGCTGGAGCTCAGGGAGCAGCTCGCCGGCGACCTGGAGGGCCAGCCGGGACTTCCCGGTGCCCCCGGCGCCGGTGAGGGTGAGCAGCCGAGTCCGGCCGAGGAGGCGCCTGACCTCGGCGATCTCGTCCTGCCTGCCCACGAACGAGGTGAGCTGCGGGGGAAGGTTGTCGCGCCTGGCGTCCAGCGTCCGGGGCGGCGGGAAGTCGGCCTCCAGGCCCTCGATCACCAGGTCGTGCAGGCGCACGGGCAGGGCGATGTCCTTCAGCCGGTGCTCCCCGAGGTCCCGGAGCGAAGCCCCCTCGGGCAAGGCGTGCTGCACCAGCCCGCGGGTGGCGTCGGAGACGATGACCTGCCCGCCGTGGGCCGCCGCGGCGATCCGGGCCGCCCGGTTCACGTCGATGCCGACGTAGTTGTCCCCGCCCCGAACCCCCTCCCCGGTGTGGAGGCCCATCCGGACCCGCACGGGGAACCCCGTCGGCCAGTCGTGGCCGGCCAGGCCGCGCTGGGCAGCCACCGCGGCGCGGACCGCGCCCACCGGGCCACCGAACGCCGCGAAGAAGGAGTCGCCCTCGGTGCTGACCTCCGCGCCGCCGCCCTCGTCGATCGCCTGGCGAACGATCGCGGCGTGCTCGTCCCGAACCGCCGCATAGCGGTCGCCCAGCTCCTGCAGCAGCCGGGTGGAGCCCTCGATGTCGGTGAACAGGAAGGTGACCGTCCCGGTCGGCAGCTCGGCCGCGGGCACCTCCTCGGGCGGCACCTGCCGGCGTCGGCGTCGCTCCAGGCCGAACCCGAGCAGCATCGCGACCACGCCCAGCAGCGCGACCATGCTCCACAGCAGGCCCGCCGGCGAGATCAGCGCCTCGCCGGAGCCGGTCCATTCGGCGGCGGCCACCGCGACGGCGATGACGCCGCTGAGCAGTGTGCTGGTGATGACGCCAGGGTTCCTGGCGAGGTCCGCTGGACGGCGGCCGCCAGGGAGCGGCGCACCAGGGCCTGGAGTACCCACGCCGGAGAGCATACTGGTTGGGTTCGGCCGCCACCCGCCCGGTGGGAGGTCTCCACGCCTGGGCCGGCCCGCCGGCTTACCTCTTCTTGGCGGCCGCCTTGCCGCCCTTGCGTCCGGCCGCCTTGTGCTGGGCCGTGGTGCCACCCTGCTCGGGGTCTCCACCCTTGCCGGAGGCCTTGCCACCGTGCTTGGAGGCATCGGGGGAGTTGGCGATCCTGGCGGCGCGCTGCTTGCTCATCCCCTTGTCGCGGAGCGACTCATACTGCTTCGGGTTCTTCACATTCGCCGACTTCGACGGCATGGACGTCACTCCCCTTCGGATGGTCCTTCGAGGCACCCTGCATTCCCGGCGCCGCCTGTGCCTAACCAACCGGGTCCTCGACGTGGTTCGGCCTTCAGGCCAGGCCTGGCAGGAAGGGCGCAACGTGCAGGTGGTGGACGGTGGCGCGATCGCGTTCGGTAGGCACCTCGACGAGCCGGCCATCGACTGCGGCGCGTTCCTGCTCCCGCCCCAGGTGTTCGGCTGCCAGCTCCAGGCGGCCGCCGAGGGCGACCACACGCTGGCCGGCCTCGGCCTGCGGGTCGCCTTCCTGCGCCGTCCGCCGGCCGCCTGACGGGCCCCGGCCGCCACGCCGGCCACCGTCCTCGGCATCGGCAGGAGCCGTGCGGCCCCTTCTGAATCGACGCGCCGGCCCTGGCCAGCGACGTGGTGCCGCGGTGCCGCTTGGTCAGGGTGGGCTTGCGGCCTTGGTCGTAGGGGGTGACGGCGTCCCGGTGATGCGCCGCGCCTGTTCGATGAGTTGGCCGAGCCGCTCGATGGCCTGCTGGTAGGCGCCGAGGTCGTGGCGGTCCAGCGCCTGCTGGGCGCGCCGGTACTCCTCGGCCTGCTGCTGGAGGATCCGCGCCAGCGCCGTCGGGATGCCCT
>WNGA01008052.1_pt1 | contig 14515 bp, 16 predicted proteins | sample 5400061 | NCBI WGS metagenome assembly WNGA01 (sample SAMN13153366, study PRJNA577476) | soil metagenome | isolation source: 100 cm soil or saprolite under grassland replicate 2 | place: USA:California | collected 2016-06-15
GGTCGTCATTCCGTGCGCGACGGAGTGTTGTTCCGTGCGCCGAGTTCACGCGTGAGCCGACTCCGGAGCCGTCGTTCGGGTCGGCTATAAGCACGTTCACACGAGCAGCAGGGCGTCCCTCATGTGGGTTGCCCGCGTGACCCTCGCCTCCGCCACGCGCGCCAGAACGGCACTTCCGCGTGCGCGGACGTAACCCCGAGCGGGCTTTCGGTGCGCTCGCGGATCAGCGAGGACTCTCCGGAGCTACAAGCCACACCGCTCGGTGTTCGAGGTGACGGTGCGCGCCTGCGGCTGAGAGGCAGGAGACGCTGCTCGGGTGGGTCGGCGTCGCGTTCATCGTGATCGGCATCCTGCTGATCTCGCTAGGCTCGCCTCGCGCATGACCGAAGCGTCGGCCGCCGATCTCGCGGTCGTCATCGTGAACTACGAGACGGGCGCGTGGCTCGGGCGCTGTCTACGTTCGCTCGAAGGTGCTCGAGGTGACGTGTCGGTCGACGTGGTCGTGGTCGACAACGCGTCCGGCGACGGCAGCGCCGACGTCTCGGAGGCGCTCGGTGCGCGCTTGATCCGCAACGACACGAACCGCTACCTGTCACCTGCGTGGAACCAGGGGGCGGCCGTCACGCGCACGCCGTACCTGTTGTTCCTGAACCCGGACACCGAGTGGTTCCACGGCACGTTCGCGGATCTCCTCGGCGCCGCCCGGCGGCATCCACGAGCCGGCATCGTGGGGCCGATGCTGCGTAATCCCGACGGCACGGTCTACCCGTCGGGCAGGCGGTTCCCGTCGTTGGTGGACGCGACCGGACACGCGTTCCTCTCGCCGTTCACCCGGAACAACCCCTTCACGCGGCGCTACGAGATGGACGGTTGGGATCGCTCCACCGAACGCGAGGTCGATTGGGTGAGCGGCGCCGCGATGCTGATCCCGCGCGAGGCGTTCGACGCGGTCGGCGGCTTCGACGAGGGGTTCCCGCTCTACGGCGAGGAGATTGACATCGCCACGCGACTGCGGGCGCTCGACCGGTCGGCGCTGTTCACGCCGGCGGCGGAGGTGATCCACGCCGTGGGCGTCTCGACCGGTGGCGATCGCCGTCCGCACCGTCTCGTGGTGATGCATTCGCGGTGCCTGTACCGCTACTACGCGAAGCATCGGGCGCCCGGCTGGCGTCGCGCAACCTTGCCGGCGGCCTGGCTCGCCCTCCGCGCACGCGCGGAGCTCGCGTGGCTGATCGGGAGGTTGAGAGGGTGAAGAGCGGTAACGCGACGTGCAACATGCACGGTGATGAAATCGTCTTCGAATACCAGGCCGTGACGATCATCCTGCAGACCTTGCCTGGAACAGGTTGACGCGTTCCGATCTGCCGATCGGTGCTCGACCCCCTGCGCACCGAACGCACACACCGAACGGCACCGGGTGTGCGTCGCCCGGTCGGACGCGGGACGATGAGTTTTGCGCCTCGCGCCAGTCCAACGATGAGAAGAACCCACAGGGAGGACGACGCGATGACTGAGCACAACGTCGGAACCCGGGAGGAGTGGCAGACCGCTCGCAACGAGTTGGCGGGGCTCGAGGCCGAGCACGCCGAGCTCGGCCAGAAGGTCGCGGAGAAGCGGCGCGAGCTTCCCTGGGTCCCGGTGGACAAGCAGTACGAGTTCGACACCGAGGAGGGAAAGAAGACCCTCGCCGAGCTCTTCGACGGCCGCTCGCAGCTCCTCGCCTACAACATCATGTTCGGCCCCGACTACGAGGTGGGCGCTTGTCCCGGCTGCTCGAACCTCGGGGACGAGCTCGACGCCACGCGCGTGCACCTGAACCACCACGACGTGACGGTGATCTGCTTCTCCCGCGCCCCCATCGACCGGCTGACCGCCTACAAGGAGCGCATGCGCTGGACGTTCCCATACGTCTCCACCTACGGGAGCGACTTCCCGTTCGACTTCGGGCTCGCGATGACGCCCGAGCAGGCCGAGCAGATCCCCGAGGTCAAGCAGATGGTCGACAACCCGCCGGGGTGGCTCCAGGACTGGTCACAGCAGATAGGCGCGGACCTCAAGGACGGCCTGCGCGAGAACCCGGGCTACATCGCTTTCGCCCGCGAGAACGGGACCGTGTACCACACGTACACGGTGTCGGCGCCCGATCCGTTCGTCGTCCCGTACCACTACTTCCTGCTGGACCGCACGCCGAAGGGGCCACCCGAGGAGCCGCGGGCCTGGCGCAAAGACGAGTACCCCCGACGCGTGAGCGCGTCTCCCACGGGCCGTCTGCGCGCGTCGCTCAGGGTCCGTACGCCAAGTGAGCCTCAGGTACCACCTGGGTCAGATGGTCCGTCGACGTCTTGATGAGGTCGAGCCTGGCGGTCTCCGGCGCCGCAGGGCAGCAGCGCCGCAGCAACTACGGCCGCTACGTCTGGGATAAGGCCGGTGCGGATGTCGACTGGCCGCAGCCTGACGGGCGGTGGTCGAGCTCGGGACGGCTCCAGGTCCGCCCCGCGCTTAGCTTCGCGCCGTTGGGTGCGCTAGCCGGTCGCCAGCGCGACCAGGCAGAACTCGGTCCCTTCAGGATCGGCCATGACGACCCACGTCCCCTCAGCGTTCGTGTGGACCTCGCCTGTGTTCTTGCCGCCGAGTTGCTCTACCAACGAGACGGCGGCATCGAGATCATCGACCCAAATATCGAGATGCATGCGGATCTTGCCGACTTTCTCCTCGGGCACCGGCTGGAAGTTGATCACCGGCCCCCCGCGTACCGTTGGGCCAAGCCGGAACAACCCGTCTGATTGTGCTATCGCCGGTTGGTCGAGCAACTGACTCCAGAACGCGGCGACGCGCCCGGCGTCGCGGCAATCCATGGTCACCTCACCCCAGGCGGTTGCCGCTCGATTCATCAACTCCCCCCAAGTTCGCGAAGGCCGGACCACAGCTCCAGAGCTTGTCGCGTCAACAGGCGTTCGCGACATTCTTGATCTCCCCGCCAGAGGTGCCTCGAGAACATCAACCGACTGCAGATTGGCGAGCGAACTCTCCAGACGACATCGCCTTCTCGTAGAGAACCGTGCGGACAAACGGTTCAGCGTCAGGGTAGGACAGCCGACGCGCCCTGACTGATTGCTGCGTTGACGCCAGCAGGCCGCATTCGGTCTCCAACACGCCCTCGCGCAACGCGGATCGCGGGCACAGAACGGCCCCGGGCGCCCAGGGTTTCCCGAGCGCATATCGGCACATCAGCGCCGCCCTCGACCCGAGGATCTGGGCTATGTGCCGTTCGATCCAGTGTTGTCCAGACCCTGTCGGTCCGCCGCGGGGCGGCCCGAACCCACGAGCAGCGCTGCCCAGGGCGCCAACTCGGCACTGGCCCGATCTCGGTCGAGCATCCAGAGCGAGTCCGAGGCAAGGATCGATCGGCACAGCGTGGCAGGCAGCGTTAGCTCGACTCCAAGCCCGCTCAACACGTCGTGGGCATGGAGACCAACCTCGTAGGCGGCCCGCGCGCACCAATCCGAAAGGTCCAGCATGACAACGCCGTCCGACGCGACAGCGTTCGACGGCGCGTTCTGCACAACAGCGAGGAACATCGTGCCGACACCACGGAGTCCGGCTATGAGGTCGCTTGCGGTTGCGCTTGGCTCGGCGTGAAGCTCACCGAAGGGAAGGAGTCCCGACTGAGCACGAGCCGCGATCTGCATCGCATACGAGAAGACACAGTCGATCGTGTGATCAACCGTCTGTCGGCAAGTCCAGTCCAGTGTTCCCGCTGGCTTCGACCAATCGTCCTCATCAACATCGGCGAGGGCACTCAGAACGCTGTCGAGCAGCTGAGCGAATTCGTCGGCGGTCATGAAGCCATTCTGGTCCGCAGGCGCCGCGTAATGAGCGGCAGGTGCCAGGTTGCGAACCGACTAGACGCGCCAGTCGATTTGCGTCTCGGGCACGCCAACCGACAGCGCGTAGTCTTCGGGCGCCTCACGAGCGGACTTGTCTCCCCGCGGGTAACGGAATTGCGTACAGCCTTGTGGTCCCTGGGAACGTGTTCCCCGACCGTCTCGGCCAGGCTGTTCTGGTCGACGGCGCGTGGAAGCTGACCCGCGAGACCATCTGCGCTGACCTCCTGCTCGCCAGCGCGGCCTGCCCGCCGTAGCCCGCCGGGGGCCAGTAGTGGCCCTTTCGGAGGGCTCGTTGTAGCTGTATCTCTTGTCTATGAGGTTGTTCGGCCGGCGACACCGACCGAGGGGTCGCGCGTCGCGGATCGACTTCGGGTGCGCTACCGCCACCGGGGCCCGTCCGGACAACCAAGACCGGTGCGAGGTCTCGCCACGGTGGGCAATCATCAGCGACGGTGCCGGAGGATACGCCGGTGGCGCACTTGCTGCGGAGTTGACGGTGCGCGAGGTCGTCGCGTGCCTGGACGCGTCGAAAGGCGCGATCGATGAGACGGTCGTGAATCAGGCCTTGATGCACGCGAACGCGGCGGTTCGGTCCCGGCGAGCATCGGATGCCGCGGTATCCGACATGGCTGCCACTCTCACCCTGGCTATTGCCACTGCGGTTCAGGCGGATGAGAGCAACTGGCTCGTGGTGAATGTCGGTGACTCACCGGCGTGGCTGGCCGCTTCGCAAGGCTTCATGCGGGTGACCGAAGAGCACAATATGGCGGCCGAGCTCGTAAGGTCCGGCGTGATCTCCCGAGACGCGGCACGAATGCATCCGGGACGGCATGTGGTCACGCAAGCGATGGGAGTCGCGGACACGGTGATGGTCGATCCGGCTCCTGTCGTACTGCACCCCGGCGACCAGTTGCTGCTCGCGTCGGATGGCCTCGAAGTACTGAGTGAACCGGCGATGCAGGACGTCATCCGGCCAGCTCCGACTGCACGAGATGCCGCTCGCCGTCTCGTCGACGCAGCCCTGCGCGCCGGCGCTCGTGACAACGTCACCGTCGCGGTACTTCGTCACCTGCAATCCTGCGGCGATGCACGCGCCGTTCGTTGACGAAGCCGATGCCCAGGAGCGAGGCGGTCGTCGGCGTTGACGCTTCGGATTCATGTTCACCCCGGTCCATGGACGGCGAGCTTCGAGCGCGATCGCATCGTTCGAGTGGGCCGCGGCCGCACGAGCGACGTACGCGTCGGACATCAACTCGTCCAAGGGCGATGGACCGTCTCGAAGACGCACGCCGAGGTCCGGTGGGACGGTACGCGTTGGAGCACCCTCAACGTCAGTGACAAGCCGGGGCTGCTGCAGGTGTACGAACCGGGCTACGAGGAGGTGCCCCTCGAGCCCGGTCGCCCGTGGGTGCCGGTCCGGCATCGATGGAGCTACAGCATTGGCCGCCCGGACCATCGCTTCCACGTTGTGTGCCGCACCGACGACCACAAAGGGCCAGCCGTGATACCTGACGCCCATCCGCGCGTCACCCCCGAACCCGGCGAGACCGACCACGTCGAAACCGATCCGACTGCAGGACTCGAAGAGATCATCGCCCTCACATTCACGCCGCTGGAACGAGACGTCGTGCTCGCCTACTACTCCGACTTCGCGCTGCTGCCCCGGCCCCCCACCCTCGAGCCGAGGTCGCACGACGAGGCGGCTCGCCGATTGGGCCGATCAAGAGACTCGACCCGCAAGGCGATCGAACGGGTCAACGAGAAGATCAGCCGCGCCGAAGAGGCACCGGCGATGGCCACCGGCCGCAACGTCTCAGCCGAGATCGGTCGCTGGCTCGCCCGCACCGGCACCCTCGATCCCGACCTTGCTCGAGCGCAGTGACCCGTGGCTCTCCCCCCATTACTCGCCGGCAGGACGGTAGGTCAGCAGAACGTTGCCGGAGCTGAAGACGGTGGTCGTCACGAGCTCGACGGGCACCCGATTGTTCAGCCCCGTGAACAGCGACTTTCCGGCGCCCAAGAGGATGGGGTGCACCATGACCCGCAGCTCGTCGACGAGGCCCTGCTCCAGCAGGCTCACCGTCAGGTGCGGGCTCCCGAACAGCGCCAGGTGCTTGCCGGGCTGCTCCTTGAGGGTCGCGACCTCGTCGACCGCGGGTCCCTTGATCAGCCGCGTGTTCTGCCAATCGGCCGTGTCGAGCGTGGACGAGAACACGACCTTCGGGATGTCGTTCATCAGCCCGGCGACGGCAGGATCGCCTTCGAGCGCTTCCGGCGTCGGCCAATAGCTCGCCATGCCCTCGTACGTCGCCCGACCGAACAGCAGCGTGTCGATGTCCCGGAGCTGGCTGACGGCGAACTCGTTGAACTCGTCGTCGACGTTCGGCCAGTCGAACTCGCCGTTCGGTCCCTCGTAGTACCCGTCGAGCGTCACCACCATGAACGAGATGAGCTTCCTCACGGATCTCCTCCTGTCGGGCGCGTCTTCTGCCTTCGCGGGAGACGTCGGAGCGGCCGACAGGTTCTCGACTTCCGGCTGGGACCTTCCGCCGTGACGGCCTCAGCCGGCAGCCGGTGCGTAGCTCAGGTTCAGGACGCCGGTCTCGAAGGTCTCGTGGCTCACGAGCTGCAGCGGGTAGCTGGGTGTGTCCTCGAAGAGCCGCTGGCCGTGGCCGACTGCGATCGGGTGGACCATGAGCCCGAGCTCGTCGACGAGGCCGTTCGCGAGCAGCCACCGCACCAGGGTTGCGCTCCCGGACATTCCGATGTCGCCCTCGCTCTGCTCCTTGATCTCCCGGAGCTGCGCGGCGACGTCGCCCGACACGAGCGTCGTGTTGTTCCACTCGGCTTTCTCGAGCGAATTCGACACCACGTACTTGGCCACGTTGTTGATGAACGGCGCGAAGGGCACGTCGTCACCCTGGTTGGGCCAGTAGTCCGACCACTCCTCGTAGAGCACCCGTCCCATCAGGAACCCGGTGTACGTCTCGGTCCCCTTGCCGATGGCGGCGCCCATCTGGTCGTTGAAGTACGGGAAATGCCACTGGTCGGGCCGCTCGACGACGCCGTCGAGCGAGATGAAGAAGTTCGACACGATCTTGCCCATCGTGTGCTCCTTGTGAGGTCGGCTGCACCAATGAGACGGGCCGCAGGCCGCGAACTCATCGGTAACCGGACCAGTTGACAGCTCTCCCCCCTATTTCCGGGACAACTGTCAACTGCTCAGGGTGGACCTCAGAAGCCGCCGCCGTCGATCGTGACCTTCTGGTCGGTGAGGTAGCCGGCGGCGTCGGACACGAGGAATCGGACGACGTCGGCGACTTCCTCGGGGCTGCACACGTGCCCGAACGGTGCGCCGGCGTTCAGGGTGCCGATGTCTTCGACGCCCATGGCGCCCTTCACGAGCCGGCGGCCCATCTCCGTCTCCACCAGACCCGGCGCCACGACGTTCACGTGGATGCCGTTGCGGCGCTCCTCCTTGGCCAGCGTGCGGGCCAGCGCCTCGAGCCCCGCCTTGGCCACGTTGTACGGCGACGAGTGGCCGGCCATATGGACGGTGGCGTTGCTCGAGACCATCACGATGTCACCGCGCGGTCGCTCTCGCATCGACGGCAGGACGAGCTTGCTGAGCGCGAACGCGCCGAACGTGTGCGTGCGCCACACCCGCTCGAACTCGTCCGGGTCGGTCTTGACGACGGAGTGCCCGCGGCTCGCGATCCCGGCGTTGTTGACGAGGATGTCGACCGGGCCGAGCTCGTCGAGCACGGCGGCGACCATGGCCTCGTCTTCGTCCCAGGAGTCGACCGACGCATGGAACGCGGCGGCGCGCCGGCCGAGTTTCTCGACCTCGGCCACGGTGTCGACCGCGGCCTGCTCGTCGCGGCGGTAGTTGATCGCCACGTCGGCGCCGTCCTCCGCCAGTGCAATCGACACGGCGCGGCCGATCCCGCGGCCGCCGCCGGTGACGAGCGCCACCCGACCTTCGAGTCCCATGGATCCCCCTGTTCTCGTACGCGCGCTAGTGATCCGTGAAGCGGGGCGGCCGCTTCTCGAGGAACGCGGCCAGCGCCTCGCGCATGTCTCCCGTGTAGCTCGAGAGCAGCTGTGTGCGGTTCTCGAGGTCGATCGCCCCCTGGAGGCTGGCCGCCTCGAGGTTGCTCCACATCACTTCCTTCGTCATCCATACGCCGAAGGGGCTGTTGGCCCGGATGAGCTCGGCCGTCTCGAGGGCGGCGTCGACCACCTTCCCGTCGGGCACGAGCTTCGAGACGAGACCGATGCGGTCGGCCTCGTCGGCGTCGATCATGCGGCCGGTGAGCATGAGCTCGAACGCCCGCGAGGCGCCCACGAGGCGCGGCAGCAGGTAGCTGACGCCGATGTCGCAGCCCGACAGGCCGACGCGGATGAAAGCGACGTTGAAGCGCGCGCTCTCGGCTGCGACCCGGATGTCGCACGCGAGCGCGAGCGCCAGGCCGCCGCCGGTTGCAGGTCCGTTGACCGCAGCGATCACGGGCTTCGTCAGCCCGCGCAGCTGGGTGACGAGCGTGGCGATGTGCTGTTGGCCGCGCATCGCCGCGGGTGGCCCTCCCCCGACCTCGGCGACCATGTCGTCCGTCTCCTTGAGGTCGAGACCGGAGCAGAACCCGCGCCCGGCCCCGGTGAGAATCACGACGCGGCACTCGCGGTCGTCGGTCACGTCGGCGAGTGCGTCGTGCAGGTCGGTCACGAGCTCGCGGCTCATCGCGTTGAGCCGGTCGGGCCGGTCGAGCGTCAGCAGGGTGACGCCCTCGGTGATCGTCTCGCGGCGGACGGTGCTCATGGCTCCCTCCCCTCGGCCGCCTTCCTCGCCCGCGTGAGCAGCTCGGCCGCGCCGAGGCGCTCCGACAACGCCTCGAGCCCGGCTGTGGGTCCGCGCCAGCGCCACTCGTCGACGGTCCCGACCGGGGCGTCGGCGCGCAACGTGGCCAGGTCGCGGAACAGCCTGACCTCTCGCTGTCCGTCGACGAGCGTGGCCGCCAGCTTCGGCGCGCCGCGTACGGTGACGTCCCACGCGCCCGGGTCGTCGGGAATCGCATCGATGTGCTCGTAGCGGGCTAGCACCGTCGCCGCCGACTTCGCGCCCCATCCCTGGAGGCCCGGGAACCCGTCGGCGTTGTCACCGACCAACGCGAGCCAATCGGGGATCGACTCCGGTGAGACCCCGAACTTCTCGCGGACCGCGGCCTCGTCGAACAGGCGTCGTTGCCGGCGGTCGAGCTGGGCGACCCGCGGGTCGGCCACGCACTGCGCGAGGTCCTTGTCGGGCGTGCAGATGAGGACCCGCTCGACGCGTGGGTCGTCAGCCGCGACCCGCGCCGCGGCCGCGAGTGCGTCGTCGGCCTCCTGGTCGACCATTGCCCACACCGTGACGCCGAGCGCGCGCAGCGCATCTTCGAGCAGCGGGAACTGCGCGAGCAGCTCGGGGTCGATGCCTGCGCTCGTCTTGTATCCCGGCCACATGTCGTTGCGGAACGACTCGATCACGTGGTCGGTCGCTACACCGATGTGTGTCGCGCCGTCTTCGAGCAGCCCGAGGACCGACCCGAGAACCCCGCGGACGGCGTCGACCTCCATGCCGTCGTCATCGAGATGTCCGGGCAGCGCGAAGTAGTAACGGAAGAGCTCGTAGGTCCCGTCGACGAGGTGCACTTGCACACCACGGACGCTAGTGGCTGGTCGCGGGACGCTCGCTTGGTAGGGTCGTCGCTCATGGGCAGTCGCGGCGAGAAGCGGACGCGGAAGGGCAAGGCCCGGACGCACTTGCCGAAAGTCGGGACGCGCGATGAGGCCCGCGCCGAACAGCATCGGGAGCGCGAGGCGATCGCCGACACGATGGGCTTCGGGCGAACGCCCGCTTGGGTGCGCTGGACGGCGCTCTTCGTCGGCGCGGCGATCCTGATCGGCGGCGTGGCGACGCTGATCGCGCTCGACTGAGCGCTTCTACTCCGCGTACGTCCAGTCGGGACGCTTGCGCGCCTGACGCTCGTCGTAGGTCGCGACGCCGTCGCGGATGTCCACGAGCTTCGCCACCGGCACCTCCGGCGCGGGCGCGGGCGCGGCACCTTCGAGGTGGGCTGCGAACTCCTCGGGGAACTGCCGCAGCAGGCTACCGATCAGCGCCTGCTCCTGCGCGCCGAGGAAGCAGCGGTTGGCGTCGGTGACGGTGTCGAGGCGGGCACCGATGACCTCGATGTCGTGGTCGACGCCCTCCCCCTTGGCGATGCGGTCGAGGTACGCGGTCACCTCGCCGGTCCCGAACTTGCACGCCGGGCACTGCCCGCACGACTCCACGTACAGGAACCGCGAGACCGAGCGTGCCACGCTCACCATGTCGGCGGTGTCGTCGTACACGGTGAAGCCCAGCGACCCGAGACCGCTGTCGATCTTCACAAGGTCCTCGTAGGTCACCGGCACGTCGAGGTTGTGCGCGGTGATCACACCGCTCGCCACGCCCGACAGGACGGCCTTGATCGTCCGGCCCAGTCGAGGCCCGCCGCTGACGCGGTCGATCACCTCCCGCAGCGGAGTGCCGAGCTCGATCTCGGCGACGCCCGCGTGCTGCACGTCCCCGACCACCGTGGCGATCGCGACGCCCGGCGAGCCTTGGGTGCCGAAGTCGCGGTACCAGTCGGCGCCGCGCCCAAGGATCGGCACGACGTTCGCGAGCGTCTCCACGTTGTTGACGAGCGTCGGGTTCGAGCTCGGCACCGCGACACCGTCGGCGGAGAGGTCGACGCCCGCCGACCATCCCATCTGCGGCATCGCGGTGAACAACCCGTAGATGTACGGCGGGAACAGGCGCGGCAACGGGTCCTCGCCCTCGATGACCTCGAGCAGCGCCTTCTCCTCCCCGAACAGGTACTCCTCGGGGCCCGTGACGAGCGTGATCGGCACGTCGCCCACGAGGCCGGCTTCGCTCATCTCGCGCAACGCGCGGGTCAGCGCCTCGATCTCGGCCTCGAACGACGCCTTGACTGCGAGGTACGCGCCCACCGCGTCGACCACCGCCGCCGAGATCGCGAGTCCCTCGACCACCTGGTACGGGTTACGACGCATCAGCATGCGGTCCTTGAACGTGCCGGGCTCCCCCTCGGCGCCGTTCGCGACCGCGTACCGGTCCCCCACCTCGGGCCCGCCGGCGCGGATCGACGCCCACTTGCGTCCGGTCGGGAACCCGGCGCCGCCCCGGCCCCGCAGGCCGGACCGGTCGATCGTCTCCGCCACCCCGTCGGGGCCAAGCTCGCGCGCCCGGATCAGCCCCTGCCCGCCGTCGAAGCCGTCGACGTACTCGTCGAGCGAGGTCAGCGGCTGGTCCGGCAGCAGGACGGGCACGGAGCCTCCCCGGGAGTCGGCAGCGCTCGATGCGTGCGTGGTGCGCAACTATTACGCACCACGCACGCATCATTGTCGTCGATGCACACCGCCGATCTCCGAGCCGGGCTCCGGGCGGGTGCGATCGCGGGGGTGCTCAGCGGAGCGCCGTCGACCGTCCACGCGCTCGTCACACGCCGGTCCGTGTTCGACGGCGTGCGCGCCGCCGGGACGATCCTCCTGAGCGACGACCGCTCCCCGCCGCTGCTGACGGCAGCCGGGGTCGCGGCGCACGCCGCCATCTCCCTCGGGTGGGGCGTCGTCCTCGCCGCCGCGCTCCCTCGCCGGCACACCGCGATCTGGGGCGCGGCGGCGGGGCTGGCGATCGCCGGCGTCGACCTCGGCGTGCTGGCGCGGCGGTGGCCACGCATCCGGGCGCTCCCAGCGCTGCCCCAGGTCGCCGACCACGTCGCGTACGGAGGGCTGGTCGGGCTCGTGCTCAGCCGCTCGGCTCGGAGGCGTTGAGCGCGACCCGCTCGAACTCCCTCACGCCCACCTGCACGATGCGATCGTGTGCCCATGCCATCACCGGCCGCGCCACGGGAAGCAGCCGACGCAGCAAGGAGTCGCGCAGCTCGAGCGACCAGACCAGTCGCGCCGTGCACCCGGACGGGTGAGGAGCGATCTCCAGCCGCGCCGGCCCCTCGAGGTCACCCGTCACGCGACCTTCGACGCGCTCGGGCGGCACGGCCCGGTCGACGTGCACGGTCACGCGCAGCGAGTACGGCAGCGGAGCCTGGATCAGGCACTCCGTGCGCGACCCGTCGCGCAGCCCGTCGCTCTCGAACTCCCGCAACCAGCTCCACCACTCGGGATAGCGGTCGGTGCGCGACACCGTCGCCCAGAACGTCTCCGGCGACACCGTGAACTCCCACTCCCGGTCGAAGCGGAACGGCTCGGCCACGAGGGCGCTCAGCCCCGCTTCAACCTGCTGCGCAGCGCGGCGAACGCCAGGGTCATGCTCACCGTCCCGACGATGGCGATCGCCAGGAGCCCGACCCCGATGTCGTAGAAGTCCCAACCGCCGTACAACAACGAGCGCATGCTGGCCAACAGGTACGTCACGGGGTTCCATTTGGCGATCGCCTGGAGCCATCCGCTGAGAGAGTCGAGCGGCAGGAACGACGTGGTGAGGAAGGCGAACGGGAAGAACAGGATGAAGCTGGTGTTGACGGCGGCCGGGTTCCCGGTCTTGAGCGCGATCGCGTACGGGAACCCCGTGAACGCCAGCCCCCACAGGCCCGCCATCAGGATGAAGATCAAGACGCCGGGCAGCCCGGTCTCGAAGCGCACGCCGACGATGAATCCCATGAGGACCACCGGGATCGACAGCGTGGTGATGAGGACGAGATCGGCCATCATCAGCCCGAGCAGCAGTGACAGCCGCCGGATCGGCGTCATGAGCAGCCGGTCGAAGTAGCCGTTCTGGATGTCGGTGACGAGCGCGCTGGCGCGCGACAGACCGGTCACGGCGAAGATGATCGCTACCGGCAGCTGGAAGGCCTTGAAGTCGAGGCCCGTGTTCGCCTCCGCGAGCGGCCCCAACGCGCCGATGTTGATCGTGTAGAAGAAGACCGGAACCACCAATGCGGGCACGACGAACTCGATCTCCCGCGGCACCGCTCGGATCGAGCGGTTGGCGATCCCGAGGCAGTCCGCGAGGAACCCGGCGGGCCGGGCCCGAACCGGTGCGTGGTCAATGGTCGCCGTCGTCACTCGTCTCCTCCTGCTGGATGTGCCCGCCGGTGAGCTCGAGGAACACGTCGTCGAGCGTGGGCTCGCGCAGGGTGAGGTCGCGCACCCTGACGCCGCACCCGTCGAGCGCGATCGCGACCGGGCTGAGGACCGCGGACCCGTCGAGGGCCCGGACCGTGAGCTCCTCGCCGTGGACGTCGACCTGGTCCACCCCGGCGACCTCGCGCACCGCGTTGCACGCCCGCTCGGCGCCGTCGTCGACCCGGGCGATGATCACGTCCGACCCGAGCGCGCGCTTCAGGTCGGTCGGCGTGCCCTCTTTGATCAGGTGGCCCTGATTGATGATGCCGACACGATGCGCGAGCGCGTCGGCCTCCTCGAGGTACTGGGTCGTGAGGAAGATCGTGATCCCTTCGGCGTTGAGCCGGCGAACCTCGTCCCACACCCGCACCCGGCTCGCAGGGTCGAGACCTGTGGTCGGCTCGTCCAGGAACAGGACCTGCGGGTTGTGGACGAGCGCGGCCGCGAGATCGAGGCGCCGCCGCATCCCGCCCGAATAGGTCTTGATGCGGTGCCCGAGCGCAGGCCCGATGTCGACGAGTTGCGTGAGCTCGCGGAGCCGTTGATCGACCTCCGCCTTGCTGAGTCCGTACAGGCGGCCCTGGAGGCGCAGCAGCTCGATGCCGGTCTGCGCCGGGTCCAGCGACGCCTCCTGGAGCGCGACGCCGATGCGCAGCCGCACGTCGACGGGCTGGCGGGCGACATCGAACCCGGCAACCTCGGCCCGCCCCGAGGTCGGGAGCAGGAGGGTGCACAGTACGTGGACGAGCGTCGACTTGCCCGCGCCGTTGGGACCGAGGAAGCCGTAGATCTCGCCCGTCTTGACGTCGAGGTCGACGCCGTCGACGGCGCGGGTCTCGTCGAAGAACCGCCGAAGACCCTCCGTCCGCACCGCCGTGTCCGCCACGGCGGCCCAACCTAGCCAAGCGGCGTGGCGGTCCCGGCGAGCTCTGCCGGCGGCTGCGTGACGTCGGTCGCACCGGGCGCAGGGGCCGGGCGCTCGGTGACGCCGAGCGCGAACCAGACGGTCGCGGCCCACAGAGCCGTCGCCCCGGCGACGTGGACGCCAACAAGGAGCGACGGGATCCCGGTGAAGTACTGCGTGTACCCGACGCCGGCCTGCGCGACGAGCACGGCGAGGAGCACGCTCAAGCGGCGCACCAACGCGCTCGGCGCCCCCGTCTGCCGGACGAGCACGAGCGTCACCAACACCAGCGCGAGGAGCACCATGGCGCTCGTACCGTGCACGCGGGCGACGTCGGGGATGTAGAGGTCGAGGCGCGTCGCTCGCTGGTTGGTGCCAGGCACGTCACCCGAGTGCGGCCCCGCGCCCGTGACCACCGTGCCCGTCACGACGACGACCGCGGCGGCGAGGACGAGCAAACGGCTCATCCACACGACGGACGGCGCGGTGATGGGAGTCGGTCGGCGCGCGAGCGCGGCGTCCGGCACGGCCGCTCGCT
>WNGA01013896.1_pt1 | contig 14515 bp, 10 predicted proteins | sample 5400061 | NCBI WGS metagenome assembly WNGA01 (sample SAMN13153366, study PRJNA577476) | soil metagenome | isolation source: 100 cm soil or saprolite under grassland replicate 2 | place: USA:California | collected 2016-06-15
AGTCCGCCAGGGCCATGAACCGCGTGTGGGGCCCGCCGCCACCATGAGCGAGCGCCGGGCCGCGGACCTGAGGAACCGGACGCTGATCTTCGCGGCCCTCCTCGGCTGTGCCTTCCTCGGGCTCCTCGGCCGGCTCGCGTATCTTCAGGTTCTCAAGCACGACGAGTACTCCAGGCTGGCCGAGAGCCAGCACGCCAAGACCATCCCGCTCAAGCCCGGGCGGGGGTCCATCTTCGACCGCCACGGACAAGCCCTCGCCGTCTCCTCCACCGCCGAGTCGCTCTATGCCCTGACCGCCCGCATCGAGGATCGCGACGGCCTGGCCGCGCGGCTGGCGCCGATCCTGGGCGAGCCGGCCCGGGAGATCGGCCGCCGGCTCGACTCCTCCAAGCGGTGGGTCTTCATCAAGCGAAAGCTGCCACCGGACGTGATCCAGGCCGTTCGCGATCTCGAGGAGCCGGCCCTCGGCTTCGTCGGGGAGAGCCTGCGCCTCTACCCGAACCGTGAGCTGGCCGCCCACGCCATCGGCTTCGAGGGCATCGACGGCAAGGGCCTGGCGGGCGTGGAGCAGTCCTGGGACGCGCTGCTGGCGGGCGTGGAGGGGCAGGCCCTCGTCGGTCGCGACGCGCTCGGCCGCGAGGTGACCGGGTCCCCGACGGTGCTCAAGCCGTCCGTCCCCGGCCAGGGGGTGATGCTGACCATCGACGCCACGCTCCAGTACATCGCCGAGCGGGAGGTGGAGGCGGCCTGGCGACGCACGCGCTCCAAGGCGGCCATGGCCGTCCTGACGGACCCGCGCACGGGTGAGATCCTGGCGCTGGCCATCCGCCCCACCTTCAATCCGAACGGCTTCGCGGCGGCGACGGACGATGAGCGGCGCAACCGCGCGGTCACCGATCCCTTCGAGCCCGGCTCCACGTTCAAGGTCATCCTGGCGGCGGCGGCTCTCGAGGAAGGCGTCGCTCGTCCCACCGACCGCTTCTACGGCGAGAATGGCGTCATCAAGGTGGCCAACGCGACCATTCATGACTGGAAGAAGTACGGCTGGCTCACTTTCACCGAGGTGCTGCAAAACTCCTCCAACGTGGGCGCCATCAAGATCGGCCTGGCCCTCGGCAAGGAGCGCTACTACAAGTACATCGCCGGCTTCGGCTTCGGCGCCGCCGCCGGCGTGGGGCTCGGCGGGGAGAGCCGGGGCCAGCTCCGCCCCCCATCGAAGTGGTCGGGGCTGTCGCTGGCGACGATGTCGATCGGTCAGGAGATCTCGGTCACGGCGCTCCAGATGGTCAACGCCTTCGCGGCCATCGCCAATGACGGGCGTCTCATGCAACCCACGATCGTCCGCGCCGTGCTGGACAGCCAGGGACGGACCGTGCGCACCATCGAGCCCCGGGTCGTCCGCCAGGTCATCACGCCCGACACCGCTCACGTGCTCACCCGGATGATGACGGCGGTCGTGCGCGAGGGAACGGGCCACAACGCCGCCATCCCGGGTTACGAGGTGGCGGGCAAGACCGGGACCGCCCAGAAGCTCGATCCCGCCACGCGCCGGTACTCGCGCGCGCCCGGCGTGCTCTCCTTCGTGGGATTCGTCCCCGCGGACGACCCGCGTCTGGCCATGCTCGTGATGCTCGATGAGCCCAAGAACGAGAAGTGGGGGAGCGAGGCCGCGGCGCCCATCTTCGCGGCCATCGGCCGCGAGGCGCTCCGCTACCTCAACGTCCCGCCGCGCGACACGTCGCCCGTCCCCCTCGAGAGAGGCGAGGTGATCGCGGCCCTGCCCCCCGCGAACGCGCGTCCCGGCGACTCCCTCGACGCCCCCCGGATGGGGACGTGGAGCCTGGAGCTGGCCGAGGACGCCTCCGCGGTGATGCCGCGAGTCGAGCGGCTCTCTCTGCGCCAGGCGATGGAGACGCTCGCGCCCTTCGACGTGCGGCTCGAGGTCAACGGGCGCGGCCTGGTGCAGGGCCAGTCGCCGGGCCCCGGCGCCCCGCTCACGCCCGGGACCGTCTGCCGCCTCACGCTCGCCTCGCCAATCGCGAGGCCCGGCGCGAGCCCATGAGCCGGGCGCCCGTGCCGACCACGACCCTCCTCGACGCGCTCCACGACAAGACGGTGCTGGGGACCCTGCCCGCCACCGTGACGGGAGTGACCTACGATTCCCGCAAGGTGGTCCCCGGCACCCTGTTCGTGGCCGTTCCCGGGCTCAGACAGGACGGACGGCGCTACGTCGGCGAGGCGCTCCAGCGGGGCGCGGCGGCGGTGGTGCTGGAGGGCGCCGACCTGCTCGCGGGCAGCGCCACCGGCCGCATCGTGGTGGGCTCCTCGCGAGAGGCGCTGGCGCGGCTGGCCGACGCCTACTTCGGGCATCCCTCCCGGGCGCTCACCGTGGTCGGCATCACCGGCACCAATGGGAAGACGACGACCTCCCTCCTCGTGGATGCGCTGTTGCGGCGCGCGGGCCGAACGACCGGCCTGATCGGCACCATCGAGTATCGGATCGCCGCCGAAGTCCGGCCGGCTGGACAGACCACTCCCGAGGCGGTCGAGCTGCAATCGCTCCTGGCCGAGATGGGCGAGCGCGGCGTCACGGCGGTCGCCATGGAGGTGTCCTCTCATGCGCTCGCGCTCCATCGCGTGGACGGCGTGGAGTTCGACGTGGCGGTGTTCACCAACCTGACCCAGGACCACCTGGATTTCCACCTCACGTTCGAGGCGTACCGCGCCGCCAAGGCCCGGCTCTTCTCGCTGCTGGCGGCGGGCGGCAAGCGGCGCCGCATCGCCGTGATCAACGCCGATGACCCGGCCGGCCGCTCCATGGTCGCGGGCCTCGGCCTGCCGACCCTCACCTTCGGACTGGGCGGCCCAACCGATGTGAGGCCCCGGCGGTTCGTGTCGGGAATCGACGGCATCAGGATGGACGTGGAGACGCCCCGGGGCGCGCTCGAGATCAGGTCGCCCCTGGTGGGCGAGCACAACGTGATGAATTTGCTGGGCGCGGTCGCCGTCGGAGTGGCGCTGGAGATGGACACGGAGGCCGTGGCCTCAGCCCTCGGCTCCGTGCACTCGGTGCCGGGACGCTTCGAGCGGGTGGAGGCGGGGCAGCCCTTCCTCGTGATCGTGGACTACGCCCACACGCCGGATGCACTCGAGCGCGTCCTCACGACGGCGCGGAGGCTCGTCGGCCCCGGGGCCCGGCTGGCCGTGGTCTTCGGCTGCGGGGGTGATCGGGATCGTGGCAAGCGGCCCTTGATGGGCGGCATCGCCGCGCGGCTGGCCGATCGGGTCTGGGTGACCTCCGACAATCCGCGGAGCGAAGTCCCCGAGGCCATCATCGCCGAGATCGTCGTGGGGATCCCCCCCGCGCTCGACCGCCATGTTACGATCGCCGACAGGAAGGCCGCCATTCGTAGCGCGCTCACGTGGGGTCGGGCCGGTGACGTGGTGGTGCTCGCCGGCAAGGGCCACGAGACCTACCAGATCATCGGCTCCGCCGTGCTTCCCTTCGACGACCGCGAGGTGGCCCGCGCCGTCCTTGTGGAGCTTCACGGCTAGATGGCAGACGAGAGCGTGCGCCCTGTGATCGCCGTTCGAGCGCCGGCTTTGCCGGCGCAACCGATTCCCGGGGGGAGGTTTCGGAAGGGGGGCGGAGCCCCCCTCCGAGTCTAAATGATAGCCACGTTCACCGTCGAAGACGTCGTCCGCGGGACCCAGGGTGCCCTGGTCGGGGGGGATCTCGGCGTGTCGGTGAGGGGCGTGTCCATCGACAGCCGCACCCTCACCGTCGGCGAGGTCTTCTTCGCCATCCGAGGGCACCAGCTCGATGGCCACGCCTATCTCGGGGACGCGGCCGCCCGCGGCGCCTCCTGCGTTGTCGTTCACGCGCTGTCCGACGATCTTCCGGCCTCGGTGCCGGCCGTGCTCGTGGATGACACCACGCGGGCGCTCGGCCGCTTCGCCGCGCACCACCGAGCCCGGTTCACGCTGCCCGTCGCCGCCGTGACCGGCTCCAACGGCAAGACCACGACCAAGGAGATGATGGCGGCCGTGCTCGGCGCCCTGGGCCCGGTGCTCAAGCCCGAATCGAGCTTCAACAACCAGTGGGGGCTGCCCCTGACCCTGCTCCGGCTCACCTCCGAGCACCGGGCGGTCGCGCTCGAGCTGGGCGCCAACCAGCCTGGCGAAATCGCGGTGCTGGCTGGGATCAGCCGCCCGACCGTGGGCGCCGTCACGGTGGTGTCGAGCGCGCACACCGAGTTCCTCGGCTCGCTCGACGGTGTCCAGGCCGAGGTGCGTGCCATTGCCCCCGAGGGCGCCGTCGTCCTGAACGCCGACGATCCCCGCGTCCTTGCCATGCGCGAGCTCGCCCGCTGTCGCGTGCTGACGTTCAGCGCCCGTCAGCCCGCCGACGTGAGGTCGGTGGGGCCGGTGGAAGAGGCCGCCGACGGCCTGCGCTTCACCCTGGAGATCGCCGGCGCCCGGCGGTCCGTCCTCCTCGGCTTCGCCGGCCGTCACAACGTGATCAATGCCCTCGCGGCCGCCGCCGTCGGCTGGGCCGTCGGGCTCGACCTCGCCCGGATCGCCACCGGGCTCGAGGCGGCGCGGCCGATCAAGGGACGCTGCGTCTGGCGGCGCGCCGGCACGCTCCGCGTCCTGGACGATACCTACAACGCCAATCCCGTCTCGGTGGCGGCGGCGCTCGACACGCTCGCCGCGGGGGCGGATGCGCGCCGCCGCGTCGTGGTGCTGGGTGACATGCTGGAGCTGGGTGAGCTGGCCGAGGGCGCCCACCGCGAGGCGGGCCGCGCCGTGGCCGCCTCGGGCGCGGTGGAGTTCGTCGGCATGGGGGCGCATGCGCGCGTAGCGGTCGAGGCCGCGCGCCAAGCGGGGCTCGTCGAGAGCCATCACACGACCACCTTCGAGGACACGGTCGCCCTGCTGCTGAAGCGGCTGGCGCCGGGCGACGCGCTCCTCGTCAAGGGCTCGCGGGGCATGCGCATGGAGCGCGTGGTTGACGCCCTGATCGCCCGCTTCGGAGGCGGGGATGGCTGATGCTCCACGACCTCCTCGTGCCGCTGGCCAAGTACCACAGCGCCTTCAACGTCTTTCGCTACATCACCTTCCGGACGGCGATGGCGACGGTGACGGCGCTGCTCATCTCGTTCGTCCTCGGGCCGTGGCTGATCAGGCGGCTCCGGCGGCTCCAGCACGGCGGGGAGACCCTCCGGGAGGACACGCCCGAACGGCACCGGAGCAAGGCCGGGACGCCCACCATGGGCGGCCTGGTGATCCTCGCCGCCATCCTGGTCTCCACCATCCTGTGGACCAATCTGCACAACCGCTACGTCTGGATCCTCCTCTTGGCCACCACCGGCCTGGGGCTGATCGGACTCCAGGACGACTACACCAAGCTCAAGACACGAAAGGGCATCTCGGCCAAGGAGAAGTTCGGCGCCCAGATCCTGCTCGTGGGCGCCCTGATGAGCTGGCTCTACTTCTGGCCCCCGGACGGGTTCAGCACCGGGATGGTGATCCCTTTCTTCAAGGGCTGGCTCCTGATCCTGGGCTGGCTCTGGATCCCCTTCACCCTGCTCGTCATCGTGGGGTCATCGAATGCCGTCAACCTCACCGACGGCCTCGACGGCCTGGCCATCGGTCCCATCGTCACGGCGGGGGGCGCCTTTGCGGTCATCGCCTATCTCACGGGCAACTTCAAGGCGGCCGAGTACCTGAGGATCGTGAACGTCAAGGGCACTGGGGAGCTGACGGTGTTCTGCGGCGCCCTCGTGGGCGCGGCCCTCGGCTTCCTCTGGTTCAACAGCTACCCGGCGCAGGTGTTCATGGGCGACGTGGGATCGCTCGCCCTGGGGGGCGCCATCGGGACGCTCTCGGTGTTGACCAAGGCCGAGCTCTTGCTGCCCCTGATCGGGGGCATCTACGTCGTCGAGGCGGGTTCCGTGATCATCCAGGTCGTCTCCTTCAAGCTCACCGGGCGGCGCGTCTTCCGCATGGCGCCGCTCCACCATCACTACGAGATGAAGGGGTGGGCCGAGCCCAAGATCATCGTTCGCTTCTGGATCCTGTCGTTCATGCTGGCGCTCCTGGCGCTCACGACGCTCAAGCTCCGGTAGGGGCGCATTCACGAGCGATGATCGCGAAACCGGGCGGGTGGCGCGCTCGTGAAGGATGCGGGGAATGCTGAGAACGGTCGCCACCGGCGCGCGCGACGAAGAGGGTCACATGAGCGGGACGAGTGATCGCGGTCCGGCCTATCGCCGCTGGCTCGCCGGGCGCACGGTCTCCGTGGTCGGCCTGGCCCGGAGCGGCATCGCCGCCGCCCGGCTCATCCGTCGCGTGGGGGGCCGCGTGCTCGCGTCGGACGCGGGCGCCCCGGCGTCGCTGTCGGCGGAGGCGTGGCAGCTCGAGCAGGACGGGTGCCGGCTGTGGACGGGCGGCCATCCCGCCGAGGCCTTCGAGAAGGCGGACCTCGTCGTGGTGAGCCCCGGGGTGCCCCTCACGCTGCCGGCCCTGTCCGCCGCCAGGGCCCGGGGGGCGCCGATCATCGGCGAGCTCGAGCTCGCGTGGCTGGTCATGGAGGCCGACCTCATCGCGATCACCGGCACCAACGGCAAGACCACGACGACGGCGCTGACGGGCGAGTTGCTGAGGGCGCAGGTGCGGCCGACGCTCGTGGCCGGGAACATCGGCACGCCGCTCTCGGAGCATGCCCTCGATTTCCCGGCCGACGGCCTCGTGGTGGCCGAGGTGTCGAGCTTCCAGCTCGAGAGCACGGTCCGGTTCCACCCTCGGGTGGCGGCCGTCCTCAACATCACACCCGATCATCTGGACCGGCACGGGAGCCTCGCGCGGTACGTGGAGGCCAAGGCCCGCATCCTGACGAACCAGAGCACGCCCGACTGCGCCGTGCTCAATTGCGACGACCCCCTGGCGGCCGGCCTCGCCTCGCGCGTGGTGGGCCGGGTGCTCGGGTTCAGTCGCCTCGAGCCGCTCCAGCACGGGGTGTTCGTCCGCGGCGGATGGATCGTCGCCAAGCTCAACGGTCACGTGGAGCCCATCTGCCCCGTCGCCGAGATCGCGCTGCGCGGCCAGCACAACGTCGAGAACGTGCTCGCGGCCACCGCGTGCGCCCTGTGGACGGGGATGGCGCCGCCGGCGATCCGCCGCGGCATCGCCGGGTTCCGTGGCGTCGAGCACCGGATCGAACGGGTCCGGGACGACCGGGGCGTCGTCTTCTACAACGACTCCAAGGGCACCAATGTAGCCTCGACGATCAAGGCGCTCGAGAGCTTCACCGAGCCCGTGATCCTGATCGCCGGCGGCAAGGGCAAGGGCCAGGACTTTGCCCCGCTCGCGGCTGCCGCGCGCGGCCGCGTCCGCCAGGCGATCCTGATCGGCGTGGACCGGGACAAGCTCCGCGGGCCCCTGGTGGCGGCCGGTATCGGCACCGAGGACGCGCCCTCCATGGACGAGGCGGTGCGGCTCGCCAGGGCCGTCGCGCGCGCGGGCGACGTGGTGCTCCTCTCGCCGGCGTGTGCCTCCTTCGACATGTTCCAGAACTTCGAGCATCGGGGCCTCGCGTTCAAGGCCGCCGTGCGGGCGCTCCCAGGCTGATGCCGCGCAAGCTCACGCCCGACCTCTGGCTCTTCGCCGTCGTGGTGGCGCTCTGCTCGGTCGGCGTGGTCATGGTCTACTCGGCCAGCGCCATCATCGCCGCCGACCGCTTCCACGACCCGTTCTTCTTCCTGAAGAAGCAGTTCTTCTGGGCGGTGCTCGGTGTCGCGTGCCTCTGGGCCGCCTTGCGCGTGGACTACCGGCGCCTCGAGCGCCTGGTCGTCCCGCTGCTCGTCGCCTCCTTCGTCCTGCTCGTCCTGGTCCTGGTGCCGCCCTTCGGCCAGGAGATCAACGGCACGCGGCGGTGGTTCCGGGGCGGCCCCGTCTCCTTCCAGCCGGTGGAGCTGGCCAAGTTCTCCCTGGTGCTCTACCTGGCGGCGTTCCTCGCCCGGCGCCAGGCGCTGATGTCGAGCTTCGGCCAGGGGCTCGTGCCGCCGCTGCTCGTCGCGGGGCTCATGGCCGGGCTCACGATCCTCCAGCCCGATCTCGGTAACAGCCTCGCCCTCATCATCCTCACGCTGGCGCTGGCCTATCTGGCGGGCGCGCGGGTGACCCACATGCTCGCCATCGGCGCCGCCGCGCTGCCCGTAGTCGGCCTCCTGATCGCGCTCAAGCCGTACCGCTGGCGCCGCATGCTCGCCTTCATGAATCCCTGGGACGACCCGCAGGGCAGCGGCTTTCAGATCATCCAGTCCTTCCTGGCCCTGGGGTCCGGGGGCTGGTTCGGCCTGGGGCTCGGCGAGTCCAAGCAGAAGCTCTTCTACCTGCCGGAGCCCTACACCGATTTCATCTTCGCCATCATCGGCGAGGAGCTGGGGCTGGTGGGGGCCGCCCTCGTGGTCGGCCTGTTCGCGGTGCTGATCTGGCGCGGCCTGCGCATCGGGCTGCGCGCCCCCGACGCTTTCGGCGCCTACCTCGCCCTCGGGCTCACGATCATGCTCGCGACCCAGACCGTGGTGAACCTGGGCGTGGTCACGGGCGCGCTGCCGACCAAGGGCCTCCCGCTGCCGTTCGTCTCATTCGGGGGCTCGGCGCTGCTCATGACGATGTTCTCGGCCGGCGTGCTGCTCAACATCTCCCAGCACGCGGGAAGCGCGTGAGAATCATGTTCAAAAAGTACCAGCAGATTCACTTCGTGGGCATCGGCGGAGCCGGGATGAGCGGAATCGCCGAGGTGATGCTCACCATGGGCTACCGCGTCAGCGGCTCGGACAGCCGGCGTGGCGAGGCCGTCGAGCGCCTGGAGCGTCTCGGCGCCAAGGTCTTCGCCGGCCACCAGCCCGCCCATGTGGAGGGCGCCCACGTCGTCGTGTACTCCTCGGCGGTCGCGCGCGACAACGTCGAGGTCCAGGTGGCGCGCCAGCGCGGGATCCCCGTGATCCCGCGGGCGGAAATGCTCGCCGAGCTGATGCGGCTCAAGTACAGCATCGCCATCGCCGGCACCCACGGCAAGACCACGACCACGTCCATCGTGGCGGGCGTGCTCGGCGCGGCCGGTCTCGATCCCACCGTGGTGGTGGGCGGGCGCGTGCATGGGCTGGGGACCAATGCCCGCCTCGGCCAGGGCGAGTTCCTCGTGGCCGAGGCCGACGAGTCGGACGGCTCGTTCCTCAAGCTCTCGCCCACCATCGCCGTGGTCACCACGGTGGACGCCGAGCACCTGGACCACTACGCCGACCTCGACGCCATCCGTGAGGCCTTTCTCGAATTCGTCAACAAGGTGCCGTTTTACGGGGCGGCGGTGGTGTGCCTGGACGAGCCGAACGTCCAGGAGATGATCCCCCGGATCGAGAAGCGGGTCATCACCTACGGTCTCGAGTCGGGAGCCGACCTGACCGCCCGGCGGCTGCAGTTCTCGGGCATGAGCGCGCAGTTCGAGGTGCTGCACCGCGGGCGGGTGCTGGGCCCGGCCTCGCTCCAGATCCCGGGCCGTCACAACGTCCTCAACTCGCTCGCCGCCATCGCGGTCGGGCTGGACCTCGAGGTCCCCTTCGAGCGCATCCAGACAGGGCTCGCGGGCTTCGCGGGCGTCCAGCGCCGCTTCCAGATCCGGGGAGAGGCCCAGGGCGTCCTCGTCGTGGACGACTACGGGCACCATCCGGCCGAGATCCGGGCCACCCTGGCTGCCGCCAAGGCCGGGTTCGACCGGCGCGTGATCACGGTGTTCCAGCCTCACCGCTACAGCCGCACGCACCACCTGCGCAGAGAGTTCCTCACGGCGTTCTACCAGTCCGACGCTCTGATCGTGATGGACATCTACCCGGCGGGCGAGGCGCCGATTCCCGGTGTCCACGCCCGTGATCTGGCCGAGGGGATCGCCGCTCACGGGCATCGAGAAGTCATCTACATGGACGGCGATCGCGGCGGCATCGTCCAGTACCTGTGCGAATCCACGAGACCGGGCGATCTGGTGCTCACCCTCGGGGCCGGCGACGTGGGGCAGCTGGGAGCGGAATTCCTGGCGCGCCTCGGCGACGGCCGCGAGCAGCGGAACAGGAGGTAACGCATGCTCGGCGAGATCCGGGGTGAGGTCCGGTTCAAGGAACCCCTCGGCTTCCATACCTCCTTGCGCATCGGCGGGCCCGCCGATATCTTCATCGTCCCCCAGGACGTCGAGGACATTCGACGGGCGCTGTCCTTTGCCGAGCGGGAGCAGCTGCCCCTCGAGGTCGTCGGCGGAGGGAACAACCTCCTGGTCAGCGACCGCGGCTTCCGCGGCGTCGTGCTCAGGCTCGAGGGCTGTCTCGGGCGCGCCGAGTTCCACGGTGAGGAGGCGGTCGCGGGCGCCGGCGTGAGCCTGTCGGCCCTGATCCGCGAGGCGGCGGCGCTCGACCTGGGCGGCCTCGAATGCCTGGTCGGCATTCCCGCCACCATCGGCGGGGCCATCGCCATGAATGCCGGGACGCCGGACGGCTGGATCGGCGACTTCGTCTCGGCCGTCTACTTCCTCCACCCCGACGGGACCATGGGGGAGTTCAAGCCGGGCGCCGGCTCCTTCAGCTACCGCGTCTTCCAGGCGCCGCCGGGGGCCGTGCTCATCGGGGCGCGGCTGCGGCTCCACCGCCGGCCGCACGCGGAGATCCAGAAGGACATCAAGCAGCGGCTCAAGCTGAAGAAGGCCACCCAGCCCCTGGCCCTGGCCTCCGCGGGCTGCGTCTGGAAGAACCCGCCCGGCGAGGTCGCCGGGCGCCTCGTCGAGAAGGTGGGCCTGAAGGGCAAGCGGCTCAACGGAGCCGAGATCTCGTCCAAGCACGCCAACTTCATCGTCAACCGCGGCGGCGCCGGCGCCGCCGACATCAAGACGCTGATGGACATGACCCGAACGCGCGTGCGCAATCGGTTCGGCATCGCGCTCGAGCCGGAGATTCGGACGCTCGGTGAGATCTAAGGACCCTGTCGCATGAGACGCAGCGCCGTCCTCTCGCCCCGCGGCGCGCCCGTCCAGCTCCCGGACCTTGCGTCGCGAGGCCGGCTCGTGGCCGACCAGCGCGTCAGCGCTCATCGGCTCCGGCGGCGGGTGGCGCGCCGGGCGCGCTGGATCGCGGGACGCATCGTCGTGCTGGTGTCGGCGGTGGCGGTCCTGGGGGCGGCCGCGCTCGGCGCCGCCTGGGTCGTCCGGTCGCCGCGCTTCGCGGTGACCTCGGTGGAGGTCGCCGGGCAGAGCCGGTTGACCCGCGAGCAGATCGTGGCGGCGGCGGGCATCGCGCCGGGGACGAACCTCTTCGCCTTCGACACGCGTGCCGTCGTGGCCAGGCTCGAGTCCCTGCCGCTGGTCCGCCGGGCGGAGGTGATCCGGAGCTTCCCCAATCGCGTCACCGTGATCGTGGAAGAGCGGCGGCCGTTCACCGTCGTGCACGCGGGCCGGCTCCACTGGATCGACGAAGCGGGCGTGGATCTCGGCGTCGAGTCGCGCCCGGTGCCTCTCGACGCCCCGGTGCTCAGCGGCCTCGGCGCCGATGACCTGGGAGGCGAGGGCCAGGGGAGCCCGAGCGAGCGCGCCGCCCTCGGCATCTCCTTGCTGCGCCTGTTGCTCCGCGCCCGAAGTCCACTGCTCGGCCAGATCTCCGAGATCGACGTGAGCCGCGCCGAGGGCCCGGTGCTCTACACGATGGACGGCGTCGAGGTGCGGCTCGGCAAGGAAGAGTGGGAAGCGAGGCTGGGCCGGCTCCAGGGCGTGCTGGCGCAACTGCGCGCCACCGGGGAGGCGGTGGCCTCCATCGATCTGCGCTTCCGTGACCAGGTGGTCCTCAAACCCCAGGCGAAGTGAGGGAGGCCAATGCCCAGGGTCAAGGGGCGCAACGTGATTGCCGGGCTGGACGTGGGAACGACCAAGATCTGCTGCGTCATCGCGGAATGGTCGCCGGACGGGAACCTCGAGATCGTCGGCGTCGGCACGAACCCCTCGCGCGGTCTCCGGAAGGGGGTCGTGGTCAATATCGACTCCACCGTCGAGTCCATCAAGCGGGCCGTGGGCGAGGCCGAGGAGATGGCGGGCGTGGAGATCGCCTCGGTGATCGCGGGCGTGGCGGGCGGCCATATCCGCGGCGTGAACAGTCGCGGCGTGGTGGCCGTGTCGGGCAAGCACCGGGAGGTGAGCCAGACCGATATCGATCGCGCGCTGGAGGCGGCCCGCGCCCTCAACCTGCCGCAGGACCGGGAGGTCATCCACGTCTTGCCCCAGACCTTCATCGTGGACGACCAGGACGGCGTCAAGGAGCCGCTGGGCATGTCGGGCGTGCGGCTGGAGGTGGAGGTGCACCTCGTGACGGGGGCGACCACCTCGGTGCGAAACGTCGTCCGCAGCGTCAATCGGGCGGGTCTCCAGGTCCAGGACATCGTGCTGGAGCCCCTCGCCTCCGCGGAGGCCATCGTCTCCACCGAGGAGAAGGAGCTGGGGATCCTGCTGATCGACCTGGGCGGCGGGACCACGGACGTGGCGCTGTTCCGGGACGGCGCCGTCTGGTACACGGGCGTCCTGCCGCTCGGCGGCGATCACATCTCCAACGACATCGCGGTCGGGCTCCGGACGCCGACCGCCGACGCCGAGGAGCTCAAGAAGCGCCATGGCTGCGCGCTCACGGCGCTCGTGCGAGAGGACGAGACCATCGACGTGCCGTCCGTCGGCGGGCGCAAGCCGCGCCAGCTCTCGCGGCACATCCTCTCGGAGATCATCCAGCCGCGCGTGGAGGAGATCTTCACCCTGGTGGCGCGCGACCTGGCCCGGGCCGGGCTCGAGGACGCGGCGGCGGCGGGGGTCGTCGTGACGGGTGGCACGTGCATCATGCGCGGAGTCCCGGAGCTGGCGGAGCAGGTCTTCGATGTTCCCGTGCGCCGGGGCGCGCCGACCGGACTCCGCGGGCTCGCCGACGCCGTGCAGAGCCCCATCCATGCCACCGGCGTCGGGCTGGCCCTCTACGGGGCCCGCGGCCACGGCGGCGCGCCGACCGCCGAGCCGACGGATGGTTCCGTCGCCCAGCGGATCCGCAGGCGAGTGAGGGAGTGGGTCGGAGACATGTTCTAGACGGCGGCTCGGGGGGGCGCCGGGCAGGCAGGTCGACGAGGCTGCCGTCCGGCCGGGCGAGACACTCACCGTTTCACGATCAGGGGAGGAGTCGATGGGAGAGACACGGGGGCGACAGCCGGTATTCGAGCTGGAGGACGAGCGCGAGGCGGCCAAGATCAAGGTGATCGGTCTCGGCGGCGGCGGCTCAAACGCGATCAACCGGATGATCGACGCCCAGTTCACCGGCGTCGAGTTCATCGTGGCCAACACCGACCTCCAGGCTCTCCGGGCTTCGCCGGCCCCCGTCAAGCTCCAGCTGGGCGCACGGCTCACGGCCGGGCTCGGGGCGGGCTCCAACCCCGAGATCGGCAGGAACGCGGCCCTGGAGGACCGGGACCGGCTCCAGAAGGTCCTCGAGGGGGCCGACATGGTCTTCGTCACGGCCGGACTCGGGGGCGGGACCGGCACCGGCTCCGCTCCCGTCGTGGCCCAGGTGGCCAAGGGCCTCGGCATCCTCACCGTCGCCGTCGTCACCAAGCCCTTCGTCTTCGAGGGGCGCAAGCGCGCGCAGCAGGCCGAGACGGGCATGGCCGAGCTGCGGCAGGTCGTGGACACGCTGATCACGATCCCGAACCAGCGCCTGCTCGCCGTGGTGGATCGGGGCACGCCGCTGCTCGACGCCTTCAAGGTGGCGGATACGGTGCTGCTCCAGGCGGTGCAGGGCATCTCGGACCTGATTCTCGTGCCGGGGCTCATCAACCTCGACTTCGCCGATGTGCGCACGATCATGTCGGGCATGGGCATGGCGCTCATGGGGGCGGGGGTGGGGAAGGGCGAGCATCGCGCGCTCGATGCCGCCCAGAAGGCGGTGGCGAGCCCGTTGCTCGACGAGACCTCCATCGAAGGCGCGCAGGGGATCCTGATCAACTTCACCGGGGGGCCGGATCTGTCCATTCACGAGGTGGAGGAGGCGGCGCGCATCGTCCAGGAAGCGGCCCACGAGAACGCCAACATCATCTTCGGCGCCGTGATCGACCCGAACCTGAGGGACGAGGTGCGCATCACGGTGATCGCCACCGGCTTCGCCGACCGCAAGGAGGCGGCGAACGTCGGCAGCAAGGTGGTGGAGATGCCCAAGGGGCCCCGCGCCCCGTCCCCGGCGCCGCAGGGCTGGCGCCGGCGCCTCGCCGACGTGCGGGGCGATGGCGACGCGCCGATGGACGAGGACCTGGACGTCCCCGCGTTCCTGCGCCGCCAGGCCGACTGATCCGTCAGCGGCGTCTCTCCCTCTCCCTCCACGAAGGGGGGAGAGGGAGCGCGGGTCGGCCCAAGTCTGCCGCCGTCGACCGGGGCGGGATTCCGGTTGACGGGGGGACGAGT
>WNGA01008054.1_pt1 | contig 14514 bp, 15 predicted proteins | sample 5400061 | NCBI WGS metagenome assembly WNGA01 (sample SAMN13153366, study PRJNA577476) | soil metagenome | isolation source: 100 cm soil or saprolite under grassland replicate 2 | place: USA:California | collected 2016-06-15
GTTCGTTCAGCGCGAGGCGCACCTTGAAGCCATGTTGCTCCAGCTCGACGATCCGTCCGCGAAATTCGAAATTTCTCGCGCGCGCCCACGTCAGCAAAACCGGCGTTTCCGGAATCGGCGCAAGATCGACATCTTTATCCGGCGGCTGCCGGACCAACGCCAGCGGCGCGCTCGGGTCCGCACCGCGAAGCTGATTTAATTCGTAAGTGGCAACTGCCCCTTCGCGGGCCGCCTCCGCGCCGCGGCGCTCCTGCACGATCGTGCTCGCCTGGATGACGCGCATGTCGATCATCGGTACGACCCCCGCTGGCGGGCGTTGCTCGAGCACGGAAAGCAAATCGGCGAGCCGTACGGAAACTTCGCGTGCCGCTTCGGCTTTTTGCCGCGCGATCAAAACGCGATGCGCTGAAGTCCGCACCTTGTTCGTCAACGCGATTCGAAAATTCGCCAGGCCTAATTCCGCCAGCGCAATCTGCCTGTCAGCAATTGCTTTGCGCAACGCGATCCGTCCGGGATACTCAAACCGCTGCGTCGTCGAGAACGACCACGCCGGTCCCGTCCCGAGCGAATTACCATTGAGATCGTTGTAATGTATTGCTCCCACGTTTGTGCTCAGCTCAGGGTAAGCCCATTGCGCGGCAGTGCGACGTTCCCCGCGCGCGGCGGCGATTCCCGTGACGTAAAATTGCAATTCCGGATTGCGTGACAACGCTTCGGCGACGAGCGCGTCGATAGTCATCTCCGGCGCGCCGTAGCTCGCTGAGACCAGGAACGCTGCAATTATGATGTGAAGGAAAGCTTTCAAATTTTCAATGGATTACTGAGAAAGACGATGTCGCAGGCCAAACATGTGTGTGGCTCAACGACAGAAGCGCAGTTTGCGCTTCGCGAAACGGAATCAGATCAGCAACAGCGTGCTGCGATCGACAAACGGGATCGACAACTCGTCCGGCGGCGGACGTGAATAGGCGAGCAGCAGCGGCGGAACGAATGTCCGCCGTTCTGTAACGGTAGCTGTCGAACAATAAGGAACCAGATCTCGCGCATTGCTGACCATCAGCGACGCCGATGGTTTCGCGGCCGCGGGTCCAGTCATTATATGAACTACATGCGCTGGTTCTGGCGCTGATAATGCCAAAGTCTGCGCTTCATCATTTTCCGGGAAAGAGTGATGATCGTGAGTAAGAATTAAATCCACTCCATCGCGGCTGGCGTGCAACGAGACGCCATGATCGTGATCGAGAGAAGCGAGCTGCGCAATCAACTGCGGCAAGATTTGCTTGCTGCAAGCTATTAAAGCGCAGACGCCGAGTGCCGCAATCAGCTTGCACCACTTGGCAATCTCTGTCGTGCGCTTCACCACTGCACGACAGTGCTCATTCGCCTGGCGAAGTCAATACGCGAGGCGCTCGCGCACCATGAAAGCCAAGAGGTGGCGGCTCCGGATCATCGGTGACGAACGGCGGGCCAGCTCGGGTGGAACTGGTCGCGAGCAAGAAGCCGATAGCGACTAGCGCAGGCCAAATTTTCATTGGGCGTTCGTTTCCGCTGGATGACGTCAACTGCGCCAGCCGGGCGAATGCAACACCGCATTATTCATGTGTCATCTTCAGGATGCGGCCTTCAGCGGGATCGTATGGGATTTGGCTTACCGGCAAGGGAAAAATTCTGACTTCGTATTGCACGTAGCCATTGTCCGCGAACAAGACTACTTCCTCAATGACGGCATGATAGCCATGCGCAATTTCCGAGATGACGGCTCGGAGCAAACCCGGTCCTTACTGATTCAGGTGGGTTCGCTAACCACTCGGGCCGCGCTTGCAGCCAGTCCCAAAGACGAAGCGCGCGCAGCTCTTGCAAAATGCACCGAGCGCTTTGCCGGGGTAGAATGTCTTGTGCCTGCGCACTCAAAATCTTTGCGCAGTCGGATCAGCGCGGGTCTGCTCATGTTCCGGCGCAGAAATAACGAGCTTGAAGTTCTGCTCGCACATCCCGGCGGGCCCTTCTTTGTCCGTAAAGACGACGGAGTATGGACAATCCCAAAGGGCGAGGCGGCTCCGGGAGAAGATTTGCTGACGCGGGCTCAGATTGAGTTTGAAGAGGAAGTAGGATGCCGACCCGGGAATGTTCAGCACTGGATTGAGCTCGGCTGGATCAAACAAAAAGGCGGCAAAATTGTGCACGCCTGGGCATTCGAAGGAGATTTGCCAGAGCTGTTCGAATGCAAATCAAATCTGTTCGAGATGGAATGGCCGCCGCGCTCGGGCAAACACAAAATGTTTCCAGAAGTCGATCGCGCCGAATTTTTCACCGAAGACATCGCGCGCCAAAAATTGAAGTCGGCACAGGTGCCTTTTCTTGACCGTTTGCGAGCTGCGCTCAGCGGTTGATCAGCAGTAATACTGGCGCTAGCACGTTGTAGCCGCCTCGCTGCGTCGAGGCGCTCAGCGCATTTCGCCGCACGGCGACACAGCGCCATCGCTACAAACCAAGCAAATCTTGCCATCCTCCCAAAGGCCGATCCAATTTAACTGCGAGCAACGATCTCGTGGAGAGTCTTGCTTCGGTAATGAAACTACGGACCACTCTTCCACATTGGATGAAACGCTTCTTCAGCATTTTGCACGTTGAGAACGTCAAGGTCGCTAAACGCGTAATCGTCTCCGTAGTAGGGGCGACAGTTCTATTGATTGGCGTTGCCCTGCTTGTTTTGCCCGGCCCCGCGTTCATCGTTATTCCGGTGGGGCTTGCCATCCTTGCCACGGAGTACGCGTGGGCGCGACGCTGGCTCAAAAGAGCTCGTCGAATCGCCAGTGAGGTTGTTTCTGGCCACAACGGCGCGGCGCGGCGAGAATCTCGCGTTTAGCTTTGCGCCGGTTGGTGCACCGGGTTAATCAAAACTTGCTTGTGGACGTTGCGACCCGTAAACCTCTCGCAATGAGGATTCGTTCACGAGGTAGCGTGATCCGCCTCTCCCCTAGTGAGGGGAGAGGAGTGAGGTGAGGGGTTGTGCACGACAAGGACAACTCCGTCAGCGAAGCGCTCGCCGCAGCGCGTTCGACCTTAACTGCGCCTCCCGAATGCGCCGACGAAATTTTCCTCGAAGGACCGCGATCGCGTTTCGCTGAATTTTTCACGCTTTTGCGAGTGATGCGCGATTTTTTGCGCGGATTTCGCGCACTCCATTTTGTCGGTCCCTGTGTAACGGTGTTCGGCTCAGCCCGGATTCAACGCCATGATCCGCATTACGAGCTGGCCAGGAAAATGGGTGCAGCCATCGCGCGCCTCGGGTTCACGGTCATGACCGGCGGCGGCCCTGGCATCATGGAAGCGGCAAACCGCGGCGCCAAAGAAGCCGGTGGCCGCTCCGTCGGTTGCAATATCGAGCTGCCTTATGAGCAAGCCGCCAACGCCTATCTCGATCGTTGCGTACGGCTGCATTATTTTTTCGTCCGTAAGGCGCTGCTGGTTAAATATTCCTACGCATTCGTTGTGATGCCCGGAGGCGCAGGTACTCTCGACGAGTTGTTCGAAGCGCTCACCCTGATTCAAACCGGCAAGATCAAGAATTTTCCCATCGTGATCATGGGAACCGATTATTGGAGGGAACTGATCGACTTCATGAACAAAATGGCGCAACGGAGAATGATCGCCGAGGCTGACCTAAGCCTTATTTACGCGACCGATTCTGTAGAAGAAGCCATCTCGCATCTTCGAAGCAAAGCGATCGAACCATTCGGTCTCAAGCGCGTCCCGCGTATCCGGCGACGGCATTTGCCTTGGCTTGGCGAAAAGGGCCTGTCCGGGTTGTAGAGGCGTTCGCCGGCGGCGAACGCCTCCTATTAATTCCGACACGGCGATCAATTTTGTTAAAGGAACCAGCGGAGCCTGCACTGAGCAATGCCGAACGTGTTCGTGTTGGTTCTCTTGCGATGTGATGCGGCGGGCATTACCGTCGATTCTATGAGCACGCTTTCCGAGATTGAAGCGGCGGCAGATGCCCTTTCACCAGAGCAAAAGCAGGAGTTGCTGCTTTTTCTGGCTGCACGCCTGCGGGCTGAGGGAGCAGCGATACCCGAGCCGCGCATGTTTGCCCGTGAGGAAATCGCAGAATGGATCGCTCAGGATGAATCTGACTTAAAGCGGTTCAAAGCTGGAGCGTGAGGCTTTTTCTGGACACAAGTAACCGGGCTCGTTGTCCCCAGCTAGCAGTGAAGCAAACGATCAGGCGGTTGGAATTCACTTTTTTTTGGGAACTTCCCTCCGCGATTTCCGTATAATAATAGTAGGACGAATATTTTCGCAAAAAACGCCAATGTATTTCGGCCGCCCTGCACGATCTGGTCACGGCGAGGCGGGTGCAATCGACTGCCCGGACTAAAAATTAAGGGTGTCCTGAACAGCCTTGATCATCCGCTTGCACTGCGGGGTCGGTCATTTTGATCTCATGGTTAAGATTAGAAAGCGTGGTCGGCCCCGGATTCGCACAGCAGAATACTGGCGCGAGTATTACACGCGAAAACAGCGGGAATGGCGCGCTGCCCACCCGCGGATCAGAACAAGGCAAACGCTAAAACAGCGCCGGGCAAATGACCGACGCGCAGCAAGCCGGTGACTCTCCCAGAATAACCATCTCGGTATGCTCGGTATGGTTGGGTGACTAAGCCTCTGCCCGGCCAGCTTTACTGGTTGTTCGCGACCGTCTGCGGCGCAGACGTGCTCAGTTCCACTTTATCGTTCACCTTTTGGATGAACGCCCTTTGCTCTTTCAGTTCTGCTCTAAGAGCATCGATTTCTTTCTGTTGTTGTTGAACTGTCCGATACTCCTTTAGGAACTCGTTGAGCAACATCGCGTTCACCGCTTCGTAGCGGACGCTGTACACTTTTCCTTCAGCATCGCGAAACACGAGATCGCGGTTCACCTTTTCAACGTCCTCGGCCACGAGTCCAAACTGCAGAGTACGGTCGGGATCGACACCTTTCTTGTAGCGGAACGCAACTGGTTTGAGGGCGAGGATCGCTTCGCTCGCTTTGTCCATTGGTTGAATCTTCTCCTTGAACCGCTGCGAAGAGGGCGCCGTGCCAAGTTGACCGGCGGCGTTTACCTTAACTGCTCCGCCCATAACCGCTGCCCCATTGATGCCAGCGATAAACGTTCTTGTCTGGGTTCCACTTGTACCGATTCGGATGGTGTTGGACTCTCCAGCCACCCCCAGGTTGCCGATATCGATATTGTTATCGCCCGTGGTCAGGTTCGAACCGGCGCCTGAGCCCAATGCGATGTTATTGCTGCCGGTTGTGCTGGATTGAAGCGCTGCGAAACCGAAGGCGGTGTTGCCACCGCCGGTTGTGTTGTCCTGGAGCACGAATGTACCACTGGCCGTGTTAGAACTGCCGGTCGTATTGCTCAACAGCGCGAAAAAGCCACCGGCTGTATTCTCAACGCCGGTTGTATTGCTAGTGAGCGCTAGACCACCGCTGGCCGTATTGTGGTCGCCGGTCGTGTTCGCAAGAAGCGCACTAACGCCATTGGCCGTGTTGCCGTTTCCGCTTATGTTGCTAGCGAGCGATTGCGCACCCGTGGCTGTGTTGATGTTGCCGATTGTGTTGCTAGCGAGCGTAGAAATACCGTAAGCGGTGTTGGAGTTTCCGGTTGTGTTGCTAACGAGCGCATTAACACCGTTGGCCGTATTCCGAATACCAGTTGTGTTGCTATAGAGCGCGCCAGAGCCAGTGGCCGTGTTGCGGTCGCCGCTTGTGTTGCTATAGAGCGCGTTAGCGCCGTTGGCGGTGTTGCGGCCGGCGGTTGTATTGCTATAGAGCGCACGGAAACCCATTGCCGTGTTATCTGTGCCCGTCGTCAGGCTGAAGAGCGCATCATCGCCCTCGGCAGTGTTCTCGCCGGGATAGCCTCCGTCCGGTGTCGGCGAAGGTAGTTGTGCTCGCGCTGTCGGCGAGAGCGCGAAGCAGGCGAGCGCGAGCGCCGCGAGCGCGGGATAAACAAATTTCGTTGTAGTTCTCATATGTTTTCTTTCATTATTGTTCTCCGAGATTTGTCGGCCCAAGTTTGGAGAAATCTTCCCGAAATTGGAAAGATCGTGATTCTGGGGTTCGGCATTTGGTTGCAATTCTAAATTTGCGTTTTGTGCAAAAATACTTGTAGGCCATCGCCTAACAAAACTGGTCGCACTTTTTTCTACGGAAATCCCGGAGCGAAGTTCCCGAAAAACGTAGAGTGCGAGCGTTCTTGTCGCTCGTGCTTCCTTACACCGCAAAATGCGTGAGCATCAAGCGGCGGCAAGACCTGCGCGGATTACAGCCAAGATCAGGATTGACGCTAGCGCGGTCTTATCACGACGCTTCGTGAGTTGTTCTCGTGTGCTGTCGAATGCGTCGCGCGTTAACATAACTGCTTCCCGGGGATCATCCGTCAATCGAGAAGCGAAACTGTAAACGGCGGGATAGTAACGAGCGACCAACCTGTCAAAACGTGAGCTTTTCGCTTTCATCACCAGCCTCCTTTTTCGATTGGTCGCAGTGCCATTGCCGTTCCTTACATGTCTTGCCCGGAGCATGTTGCCCAGCGAGAGTTTGCCGAGTTGTTTATAACGATGTTTCATCTTGTTTCCTCGTTTGTGCTGATAATGACCCAATGCCCAGCGTCCGGCGCTTCTGCTTTAATCGGAAATAGTGGGCGTTTCACCGCTAGAATCGTTTCCAAAGGAACGAAAAACGACATTCCGATAATTATGGAAACTAATATTCCCTTCAAGACCACCCGGGAATGAAGCTCGTAGCAACTGGTGCCCTTCTCGCAGTTGGCTGCGAGGCACACTGCCACTCCGGGGGGTATTTGCATTTCTCATTTACTTCTACGGAAACGGCGGAGCGAAGTTCCCGAGAATCTTTCCGGCATCGGAAAAAATCCTGGCTTTGGTCCGGGGGGCATTGAAGGGAAGAAAGTTCATTGGCAAGGGCCAAGAAGTCTATAGGACTTTAGTCGTACGTCCGATCGGAGGTGCGACGCGCTTTTTCCTGCTCCAATCGCACGAGCGGACCACCGGAGCGATACGCATTGCAACGCGGGCGAGGATGGCGCCGCGCTGTATCGATTAAACGAATGGTAGATTCCATTTACTATAAAGCGGGAATACTGATTTCTGGTTGTGTCACATTGACGAGGATTCCGATCCGAGCGAAAATGTCTGGATGAAAACGACGGTGAATATTCCAGATAAAACGCTGCGCGACGCGATGCGGCACACCAAAGCCAAGACCAAGCGCGAGGCCATCGTCAAAGCGCTCGAAGAAATGAACCGGCGCCACAGCCAGGCGGAGTTAGTGAAATACTTCGGCAAATTCGAGTCACTCATGACCAACGAGGAGATCGAGGCGATGGAAGAGGAGGATTGGAAGAGCTGGACCAAAACATCGAAAGCCATTCGCTTCCCTAGAAAAAAGAAATGACAATGGTGGATAGCTCTTCCTGGGTTCATGCGCTCCGGCGGCATGGCGACGCAACCGCGCGCGAGCGCGTTCGCGTGTTTGTCACGTCGGGCCAGGCAGTATGGTGCGCAGCGATTCGGCTCGAATTATGGGCCGGTGTTGGTGCGGAACCGGAGCGTCAAATGCTCAAGGATTTGGAGCAACGGATTCCCGAATTGGCCATCAATGATGAGGTCTGGCAAAGCGCTTGCGAGCTGGCCGACCGCTGCCGCAAGGCAGGCAAGCGCGCGCCAGCCAACGACCTCCTCATCGCTGCGTGTGCTCGTTATCACGGCGTCGAACTGGAAAGTGCGGACACGCACTTTGATTTTTTGGCGACGTTGTAGCCGCTCGCCGTAATGGATGCCCAGGCGGCTTCCCCGGGCGATTGGGGTCAATCGCCCCTACCTTGTTCCCCCGGGGTCAACGACCCCGGCTACAGCAATCGCCCTTACCTCGCGATCGCGGCGAGGACGAGAAAGGCGCAGCCGGCTGCCCCGAAAAGCAAGCTTACGATCCAAAAGCGGGGTCTTTTTGTAAGCGCGGAGATTGCCGCGATCGCAATCGCGATTTGGAACATGGTCACGCCGCCCGCGAATACTTCGTGCTTATGAAAGTTTGATTTCGCCGCGGCTTCCTTGTGCTCGGCTTGCGATTTGATCTCTTCCTGCTCTTTTTCGTAGCGATCGCGCTTTGATTGATCCGATTCGTTAGGCGCGCCGGCGAGCGACATCTTTGCATCAAGCACTGAAGCTTTGATACTCTTCGCCTGGTAATAGCTCCATTGATCGGACGCTTCGATTTGGTTCATCATCGCCTCGTTCACATGTCGCCCGGAGAGGAGTCCCGCGATTGCGGCCAGGACGGCCAGGATAGCGGTACTCAAGGCAACCCATGAAATCCACGTGGCGCCGCTGTGTTCCGCGGTTTCCTTTACGTGTTCGTGCAAGTGCTCGAGAGGAACTTCCGCTTCTTCCATCGCGGAAGCTTAGAATTGAGAATCGTAATCGTCCAATCCCTCACCTTAATCCTCTCCCTTTGGCAAATGGAGAGGCGAGCGGGTGCACGCGTCTTAACGCCAGGGCAAGACAGAAGCATTCTTGCCGCACTTCTTCCGCCTCGCCCCGCTTGCGGGGAGAGGACTGAGGTGAGGGGCCGGTTAACTCCCTTTCGCAAACTATGCCGGTAAGTAAGATAATTTCTTGTGAATCGCGCTCGTTTGTTGCGAAAGAAAGCAACCGACGCTGAGCGCATTCTTTGGCGGCATTTCAGGAACCGAAACTTCGCAGGTTACAAATTTCGTCGTCAGCATCCGGTGGACTGCTATGTACTCGATTTCTATTGTCCGACCGCAAAGCTTGCGATCGAGTTGGACGGCGGCGGCCACAACTATCGTGTCGGACAAATCCGCGATCGAACGCGCTCAGAATTCCTGGCTCGTAAGGGGATCCTCGTGCTGCGGTTTTGGAATCATCAGGTACGCCAGGAGCTCGAAAGCGTGCTGCAAGCGATCTGGTTTGCGCTGCAGGAGCGGTGCTCGTCGAAACCCTCACCTTAATCCTCTCCCTTTGCCAAAGGGAGAGGCGAGCTTTATCCGCACGGTCACCTTGCATGCGGGACGTGATTACAACGTGACGCGCGCACCGCGTTTATCGCGACGGCGGCGGGAGAGGCGAGCTTTTGGTCCGGTGCCGCAATTTGTGGTATCAAGATGGAATCGACAAGGCACCCGGAAGCGGTTTAATTCACCAGCGAAATTTCAATGAGCAAAACCGTAACCGCACCATTGGTCTGTCAGATTTGCAAAAAACCGAAGTCGCCGCACAGCGGAATGATTGCGGAACTTATCCGACCGTCCCTTCTCGAATTCATTCAAAAGAAATTGCCCGACTTGGACACCAAAGGGTTCATCTGCCTCGATGACCTGGGCGAATTCCGCAAGGACTACATCAAAGAAGTTTTGGAGGATGAGATTGGCGAGCTTTCCGTGCTCGACCACGAAGTCATCGAAAGCTTGGAGCAGCACGAGATTCTTTCCAGCGACATCAGTAAACAGTTCGAAAAGAAGCTCACCTTCGGCGAAAGGTTGTCCGATCACATAGCGTCGTTTGGCGGCAGTTGGCGATTCATCATCCTATTCGGCACGGTGTTGTTCGGCTGGATTATCCTAAACGCCATTCTCCTGCTGAATCGCGGGTTCGATCCGTATCCATTCATTTTGCTGAACTTGATCCTCTCCTGCCTCGCTGCGATTCAGGCGCCGATCATCATGATGAGCCAAAATCGCAGCGAGGCGCGCGACCGTTTGCGCGCGGAAAATGATTACAAAATCAATTTGAAAGCCGAGCTGGAGATTCGGCATTTGCACGAGAAACTCGATCATCTGCTGCGCCGGCAATACAACCGGCTGTTTGAGATTCAGCAGATCCAGATCGAGCTACTGGAAGAAATCAGCCGTCATAAAAAATAGCCGCTTTGTTCCTAGAAGAAGGGTCAGTTAGGCGCCATTGCAAGAACGACTGACGGCGGAATGAATTGTTCAACCTCGCTCTACGATGACGCAATGCAGGGCGTTGATTTCCAACAACAAACATTGGGTTTGCCGTTGGCTGGGCAGGCAGAATCCTCAACACAACAGATTCCGGACTTACTTGGATCGACCAAACAAGCGGCACCTCTGTAAACCTTAATGATATCTCTTTTGGCGGCAACGCTTTGACAGGCGTTGTAGTTGGCGATAGCGGCACGATTCTTCGCACAACAAACGGTGGTCAGTCATCGCCAACTCCCACACCGACTCCGACTGCTACACAGACAGCGACTCCAACGCCGAGTGCGACGCCCACCGCAACACCAAGGTCGATTCCGACGCCGAGGTCTCGTCCCACGCCAGCGCCTCGCCCGTAGGCCAGTTGCGCTTCCGACTCCGCGGTTGCCCTGATTCCCAAGCCTACCTCGCCGTAGTCTTGCCACGAAGGCGGTGATTGGTAATCAGTGATCTGTAAGAAGAGACCGTGTCATTGGCTGAGCGCAGCGCCTCACATAAATAACAATATTGTTACCAATTTGCTCTTGTAAGGGATTCGCGTGTTGGCCTTCGCTTGCGTGATTTCAAACGATTCTTTAACGCCTCTGCAACACAGACATTATAAAAAAAATCGCCTTGCAATTCACGGTATGGCTACAGAAATGCAGCAGCATTCGCCGGTGAGACTACGGTCTCAGACACCGCGATTTCTGCTGGCAACTGATGGGATTTCGTGGGATGGCGGGCGGTTTGGGTTCGCCACGGCGAAATCAGTCCGATGATAGACAGGCAAAATAGAGCGGCTACGTTTGCGACGACTCATTGGAGCCTGGTGGTGGCCGCGCAAGGTAAATCGCCGGCCGCAGAAGAAGCCCTCGAAAAACTTTGCCGCATTTACTGGCGACCTCTTTACGCTTTTGCGCGGCGTCAAGGGTACGATTCCGAAGAGGCACGGGATTTAACTCAGGGATTTTTCCAGTTGCTCTTAATGCGCCGGGACTTGGATTCTGCCCATAGAGAGAAAGGACGCCTGCGTTCTTATCTGCTTGTATCGTTCAAACATTTTCTGGCGGGCGAACGACGCCGGGAGACGACCATCAAGCGCGGCTATGCGCAATGGCTGATTCCATTCGAAGAGCTGCACGCAACCGAGCGAGCCGAGCCTGCATTCGCAGGACTTGTTGATCTATTGAGCGCCGATCGCCTGTATGAACGTCGATGGGCTTTGACGCTCATCGAACAGGTCCTCAAGCGGTTAAAGGAAGAATACCGCGCGACTGGCAATGCGCTTCTGTTTGATTCCTTGAAACAATTGTTACCGGACGAACCGGAAGCGCCGTCGCGCGCAGAGATCGCTGCAAAATTGGGTATGACGGATAACGCGCTCAGGCAAGCTTTCCACCGGTTTCGTCATCGTTACCAAACTTTGTTACGGGAGGAGATTGGCCACACAGTTTCCGATCCCAGCGAGTTTGAAGATGAGTTGCGTCATCTAATCGCTGTGTTGCGGTCGTAGAGAGACGAAGTACACGGATTACTACTAAGTTTCATCCGGTTTAATTGGTGCGGATCGTGAAATTCGTATCCAGAATCTGCTCAAAGTGCGGCGCGGAAATACTGGCCGGCGCAGCGGAAGGACTTTGCACCGCGTGTCTGCTCGAGACAGGTCTTGGACTGTTCGCAAAAGCTGTAGCTCAAGTCGATGACACCGACCGTGTGAACCAGCCTCCGCGTATCGATATCGCTGCTGCGAACGGAAGTAGACTAGCGTCTGATGCGGAGGTGCCACAAATCCTTGGCGATTACGAATTGCTGGAGGAAATCGGACGCGGAGGCCAGGGCGTAGTTTATCGCGCACGACAGAAAAGTCTTAACCGCACAGTCGCATTAAAGGTTGTCAGGACAGATCCGTCGACTACTCGAGTACACCTTAAGCGATTCCGACTGGAAGCTGAAACTGCCGCGAGCTTGGATGACCCCAACATCGTTCCCATTTATGAAGTGGGCGAGCATGGCGGCTCATGCTATTTCAGCATGAAATTCGTTGAGGGCGGCCCGCTCGATGAACTCTTCAAACGTGAGCCGATGTCTATCCGCCCTGCAGCGGAATTGATTGCCAAGCTCGCGCGCGCTGTGCATTACGCGCACCAGCGCGGCATTCTTCATCGAGACATAAAGCCTGGAAACATTTTGCTCGATGCAAAAGGCCAACCGCATCTCACCGACTTCGGATTGGCGCGGCTGACTCAAACTGAAAGCACCGTCACCCGCACAATTGAAACGCTGGGCACGCCGAGTTACATGGCCCCGGAACAGGCGCTCGGCAATAATAACCAGCTCACTCGCGCGACCGATGTCTACGGGCTAGGCGCGGTGCTTTACCATCTCCTCACTGGTAATCCCCCGTTTGCCGGAGGAACAACCTACGACACCATTCGATTACTCTTGGAAACCGAGCCGCGGCAACCCCGCTTGTGGAACCCGAAAATAGACCGTGACCTGACAACGATCTGTCTTAAGTGCCTCGAGAAAGACCCGCAGCGTCGTTATGCATCCGCTCTTGCACTAGCTGAAGACCTTGAGCGGTGGCTCAAACATGAGCCAATTCGTGCGCGACGCACAGGAATTTTCAGCCGCGGAAAAAAATGGGTGCGACGGAATCCCACCAAAGCGTTGTTGCTCATGTCATTGACCGCTCTGGGGGCGGCCATCGGATGGAACATTTGGAAAAGCGAGTTCCTCATCCAGCCGTCAGTAACAGGCGTTGCTGTGTTGCCGTTTGAAAATCTGAGCAACGATAGAGAGGACGCATTTTTTGCCGATGGCATTCAGGATGATCTCTTAACGAAGTTGGCGAGAATTCGCGCTTTGAAAGTCATCAGCCGTACCAGCGTGATGCAATATCCGCCAAGAGCCGCAGGCCGGGATATGCGCCAGATCGGAAACGCGCTGCGAGTCTCTCACGTCTTGGCGGGCAGTGTGCGCAAAAAGGGTTCCTGGCTTCACATCAACGCCCAGTTGATTGATACCCGCACTGATAGCCACGTGTGGGTTGAGCAATATGATCGCAATTTGAAGGACGTATTTGCGATCCAGAGTGAAATCGCACAAAAAGTCGCTGACCAGCTTCACATCAGAATTTCGCCCACTGAGCGATTAGCCATCCAGCGTCCATCGACTGCCGATCTAACCTCTTTTGATCTCTACAGCCGCGCTAAAAACCTTCTTGTCGGTACAAACTTTTCGACCGGTGCAAAACCGAACTTTTTGCGGGCGATTGATCTGCTAAACCAGGCCGTCACACACGATCCAGCATTTTTCCAGGCGTATTGCCAACTCGCCGAGGCTCACGAGCAGCTCTATCTTTTTGGCATCGATCGCACGCCTGCGCGCTTAGCGCTGGCGGACACAGCCATTCAAGCCGCGTTGCGCCTTCGCGCCGATGCGGGCGAAGCACACCTCATTCGCGCAGGGCATCTATACATGGGGTACCTCGATTACGATGGCGCGCTGGCTGAACTCGCCATAGCAAGTGAGACTCTTCCTAATGATCCCCAACTGTTCGAGCTGAAAGGCTATATTCAGCGCCGCCAGGGCAAACAAGAAGAGGCATTGCAGGATCTTGAGCGCGCAGTGGAGCTCGATCCACTCAACTTTTCCACGGTGCTACAGGTTGCGCTGAGTTACGCATATCTCCGCCGTTATCCCGACGAAAAGGCCGCCCTTGATCGCGCGCTGGCCATCGAGCCCAAAGAGGAACAGACAAAAGTCGCGCGCGCGTCCGTGGAATTCGACTGGAAGGCTGATACCCGGCCCCTGCATCAATTGATCGATGAAATGCGTGCCAAGAATGCTGCTGAGCTTGAGAATATGGCGGATAACTGGGTTACATGCGCGTTGGCTGAACGCGATCCTGCCGGCGCGGCCAATGCCATGGCAGCGCTCGGTCGAAATAATTATGGTAACGATATCATTAAATTCAGTCGCCCCTTCGTAGAAGGTCTAATTGCGCAGATGACCAACGATCATGAGAAAGCGACGTCCGGTTTCAATGCTGCGCGAACCGAGCAGGAGAAAATCGTCCAGACTCAGCCCGATGACGCGCCGGCGCTGTGCGTGCTTGGGTTAATTGACGCCGCTCTGGGCCGTAAAAATGAGGCGCTGTGGGAAGGCCGGCGCGCCGTCGAGCTTCTTCCGGTGGAAAAAGATGCGATAAACGGCAGTGGCATGGTGTTCTATTTTGCAATGATCGCTGCGTGGACCGGAGAAAAGAAGCTGGCTTGTGAACAGCTCGCTACCGTCATTCGCCTCCCAAGCCCTCTCACCTACGGCGATTTAAAACTGATGCCGTTTTGGGATCCTTTGCGAGGCGAGCCATGCTTCGAAAAAATCGTCGCCTCCCTCGCGCCGAAATAAGATTTGACCGCGGATTACGCGGATACAACGGATAGATTTCTCGGTTAAGGCGGCTAGGCGCCTACGATTCCTTCTGAATCATCTAA
>WNGA01023757.1_pt1 | contig 14513 bp, 12 predicted proteins | sample 5400061 | NCBI WGS metagenome assembly WNGA01 (sample SAMN13153366, study PRJNA577476) | soil metagenome | isolation source: 100 cm soil or saprolite under grassland replicate 2 | place: USA:California | collected 2016-06-15
GTGCGGATCATCCCGTCGGCGGTCAACCGAATGCGGCTGCAATGGCCGCAGAAGGGCTGTGTGACGGGGTTGATGAAGCCGATTTCGCCCGGCGCGCCGTCGGCGAATCGCCACCGCCTCGCCGTCTCGCTCAGGTTTTCCGATTTGACTCGTTCGAGCGGGTAGACCGCGTCAATCCGCCTTCTCAACTCATCGCCCGGAACGACCATTTCGCGCCGCCAGATTTTGCCGTTGTCGAGCGGCATGAATTCGATGAAGCGGACGCTCACGCCCTTCTCGCGCGCGAACTCGGCGAAGCGGACCGCCTGGTCGTCGTTGATGCCGCGAATCGCCACGCAATTGATCTTGACCGGGCGCAGGCCGGCTTCGATCGCGGCGTCAATGCCGTCCAACACTTGCGGCAATTCGTTGCGGCCCGTGAGCAGCGCGAAGCGGTCCGGCGTCAGCGAGTCGAGACTGACCGTGATGCGTTGCAATCCCGCGTCTTTGAGCCCCTTCGCGCGGCCACGCAGGAAATGCGCGTTGGTGGTCATCGCCAGGTCCTCGACGGCTTCGATTTTGGCCAGGCGCTCGATCAGGCTTTCCAGATCGCGTCGCAGCATCGGCTCGCCGCCAGTCACGCGCAATTTGTCGATCCCGAGGCCGACGAAAATCTCCGCCAGATGAATGATCTCTTCGTAGGTCAGGATCTCCGGCTTGGGCTTCCACTCCATAGCCTCTTCGGGCATGCAGTAGAAGCAGCGGAAATTGCAGCGGTCAGTGATCGAAATGCGCAGATCGCGGATGGCGCGGCCGTAAGTGTCTTTAAGCAATATTGGCGCTGTCGCTGTTTCCATAACTTCAAGGTGTATTTAGTCTTGTCTTTATCTTTCCTGGCCACGTATTCTATCAGCGATAACCTTTAAAGTCAGTTCCCCGTAAATTCGCACACCAATCGAAGGAGACCAGTTTGCTCAAATCACAATCTTCTCCGCTCAGGCTGTTTCTTGCGGCGACAATCTTGGCGTTGATCGCCGCAGCCGCTCGCGCGCAAGACCCGTTCGAAATCCAGGTGTACGAATATGAGACCGTGCCCAAAGGCATGTGGAATCTCGAAACGCATATCAACTACATCGGCAAAGGAACTAAGTCTTTCGAAGGCCCGGTCGCCCCGACCAACAATCAATTCCACCTGACTTACGAATTGACTCGAGGAATCACCGATTATTTTGAGACGGCCGCTTACCTGGTGTTGGCGCATCGGCCCGGCGCCGGATATGAATACGTCGCCTGGCGCATTCGCCCGCGAGTGCGATTGCCCCAATCGTGGGGGCTGCCGTTCGACGTCAGCATCAGCGGCGAAGTCGGCTTTCCGCGCAAGCAGTACGAAGAGAATTCCACGACGCTCGAAATCCGCCCGATCATTGAAAAGAAACTCGGCCGGTTTCAGATAGATCTCAACCCGGTCATCGGGCGCGCACTGCGCGGGCCGGGCACGAATGAGGGGTGGGATTTCGAGCCGGGCGTGCGGCTGGGTTATGAATTGAATCGGCGGTTGGATTTGAGTCTCGAGTATTACGGCTCGGTCGGGCCGCTGGGCGACCTGCTGCCGACTGACGAACAGGTCCATCAGATTTTCCCAGGAGGCGATCTGAAATTCGGCGAGAACGTCGTGGTCAATTTCGGCGTCGGGTTCGGAGCGACGGATGCGGGCAATCGGCTCGTATATAAAATGCGCATCGGCTACCTGTTCGGAAAGAAGAAATGATCTGGCGAGTTCGCTGTCACGATTTGTACTTCCTGTCCTCTGACTGAAAATTGCCGCTATTGGCGCGATAATAGCCCTAGGCTCTCGCGTGGCAAAATCGGCGCAAAACCATCGCCGAAGAAGTAAAATGTAACCGCCACCCCGAGCGACTTTATTTATGGCGCAAACACTTGAATCAAACCTAATCGCTCAGTTGCGTGAGATCACAGGCCGTGACGGTGTAGCCGTTGGCGAAGACGAACTGCTGGTCTACGAATGCGACGCGATGACGACGCACAGGGCGCGGCCGCTGGCCGTCGTCTTCCCGCGCTCGACCGAACAGGTTTCGCGTGTGGTCGGGCTTCTCCACGAAAACCGCATCCCGTTCGGGCCTCGCGGCGCTGGCACGGGATTGAGTTCCGGCGCGATCGCCACCGGCTGCGAAAAAGGGGACCGCGCCGTGGTCATCGAGATGGCGCGGATGAATCGCATCCTCGAAATCGATTACGCCAACCGCCGCGCCGTCGTGCAGCCGGGCGTGATCAACGTCAAACTGTCGCAGGCGGTCGCCGCGCGCGGTTACCATTACGCGCCAGACCCTTCGTCGCAGACCTCGTGTACGATCGGCGGCAATGTGGCGGAAAACGCCGGCGGGCCGCATTGCCTGAAATACGGCTCGACCACGAATCACATCCTCGGCCTGGAAGTCGTGTTGCCGACCGGCGAGGTGATCGATCTCGGCGGCGGGGGGGCGGACGTCGCGGGATATGACCTGCTGGGAGCTTTTGTCGGCAGCGAAGGCACGTTCGGCGTCGCGACCAAAATCACGGTCAGGTTGACGCGCACGCCTCAAATGGTCATCACTCTGCTCGCCGACTTTATGGACATTAATGACGCCAGCCGCGCCGTCTCAGCCATAATCGCAGCCGGAATGCTGCCGGCCGCGCTGGAGATGATCGACAAGGTGACGATCAACGCCGTCGAAGACTCTGTCTACGCCGCAGGCTATCCGCGCGACGCGGCGGCCTGTCTGATCGTCGAACTCGACGGCCCGCGAGCGGGACTGCAAACCCAGGCTAAACGGGCGGCTGAAATCTGCTTCCGACACAACGCGCGGACCGTGCGCGAAGCCAGCGACGAGACCGAGCGCAAAAAGCTGTGGGCCGGGCGCAAAGGGGCTTTCGGCGCGTTGGGGCGCGTCAGTCCCGATCTGCTGGTGCAGGACGCCGTCGTGCCCAGGACGAAATTGCCCGACATTCTGGCCAAAATTTACCTCATCGGCGCGAAGCACAACCTGCGCCTCTCGACCGTCTTTCACGCGGGCGACGGCAACCTCCATCCGAATCTGAATTACGACGGGCGAGACGCCGACGAGGTCGCGCGCGTCCACGCCGCGAGCAAGGAGATCATGAAATTGTGCGTCGATGCGGGCGGCTCGATCACCGGCGAACACGGCGTCGGCGTGGACAAGATCGAATACATGCCGATGATCTTCGACCAGGCCTCGCTCGACGCGATGCTAGCGGTCAAGGACGTCTTCAATCCGCTGGGGTTGTGCAATCCCGGAAAGGCCGTTCCCGCCCAGCGCATGTGCCGCGAATATCGCAAAGGATTGAACTTTGAGCTAAGCTAAAACGGTATTCGCCCCTCGAACATTCCCCAGGAGATTCAGAATGAAAAGGTTCCTCATGTTGATTTTCCCCAGGACGCCGGAGGTGAGATTTAGTCACTTTTCAATCCTTCCGCTGATTCTGTCTTTCTCTATCGTCGCCTCGGCGCAGGATCAGAGTTCCGCGAACGAATCGCCCGAGGCGATGAGACAACAGGTCGAGCGCATGCAGCGGCGCCTGCAGGATTGGCCGCAGCTCAACCGCTACAAAGAGGCCAACGCCAAGGTCCCCGCTTCTGACAAGGGCGAAAGCCGCGTGGTCTTTATGGGCGATTCGATCACCGACGGTTGGAAGCTGGACGAATACTTCCCCGGCAAGCCTTACATCAACCGTGGCATCAGCGGTCAGACCACGCCGCAGATGCTGATCCGATTCCGTCCCGACGTGGTCGCGCTGAAACCACGCGCCGTATTGATACTCGCCGGGACGAACGACATCGCCGGCAACACCGGCCCGATGACGTTGGAGATGATCGAAAACAATTACGCCTCGATGGCCGATCTGGCGAGGGCCAACGGAATAAAGGTCATCTTCGCCTCGGTGCTTCCGATTCACGATTACGGCAAGACGAAAGTCTCCGAACGCCGCCCGCCCGAACAGATCCTCAAACTCAATGAATGGTTGAAGGGCTATTGCAAAGCCAAGGGGCACATCTACCTGGACTATTTCGGCAAGATGGTCGATGACAAAGGGATGCTCAAAGCGGAGCTGGCCAACGACGGCTTGCACCCGAACGCCGAAGGTTACAAGATCATGGCGCCGCTGGCCGATAGCGCGATCCGGCAGGCGCTGATTAAGAAATGAGAGCGAGGGAGCGGGAGAGCGCGAGAGCGGGAGAAAGAGAGATGTTGAGCAATTGCTCCCATTTTCTCCCGCTCTCTCGCTCCCTCACTCCTTCGCTCTCCCGCTCCCTCGCTCTCTCACTCTTATGCACAAGATCACGGTCATTCGCGGGGACGGCGTCGGGCCTGAAATCTGCGACGCCGCGATTCGGGTCATCGAAGGCGCCGGCGTCGACTGCGAGTGGGACTTCGCGCTCGTCGGCCGCGACGCCGAAAAGCAATATGGCGCGCCGCTGCCCGGCGAGACTCTCGAGAAAGTTCGCGCCAGCCGCGTTGTCCTGAAAGGCCCTGTCATTATCGAGAAGATGGGCGACAAAGTGGTCATCTCGCGCGAAGACCACACACAGCGGGTCTATTCGAACGTCAACACGGCTCTGCGGCTGGAACTCGGCGCTTACGTCAACGTCCGCCCGCTGCGCGCTTTCGAGGGCGTGCGATCGCATGCGCCAAAGCTGGATGTGGTGGTCATCAGAGAGTTGACGGAGGATTTGTACAGCGGGTACGAGCACAGCGTCGGCGAAGACGCCGCCGAAGCGATCAAAATCACCACCCGCCGGGCCTCCGAACGCGCCGCGCGATTCGCTTTTGAATACGCCGCCGCGCGATGGCGACGGCGGTTGAGCGTCATTCACAAGGCCAACGTGCTCCAACTGACCGACGGATTGTTCTTGCGCGCGGCCCGCGACGTCGCCCGCGAATATCCGAGGATTAAATGCGATGACGCCATGATCGATTCGTGCGTCTATCAACTTGCCTGCAAGCCCGAAGGCTGGGACGTATTATTCATGCCGAACCAGTACGGTGACATCGTATCGGATTTGTGCGCCGGACTGGTCGGCAGCTTCGGCCTCGCGCCGGGCGCGAGCTTCGGCGACGACATGGCGATCTTCGAGGCCGCGCACGGCGCCGCGCTCGACCTGGCCGGACAGAACAAAGTCAATCCGGCGGCGATGATCCTGTGCGGGGCTATGATGCTGGAACGCCTGGGCGAGATCGAGGCCGCGCAGCGCGTCCGCGACGCAGTCAAAGCCGTCATCAAAGAAGGCCGCGCGGTCACGCCGGACCTGGGCGGCAACGCGAAAACGACGGCGATGACTAATGTCATTATCGATCACCTGTAATACGACGATTTGCGCGTATGTGACAAAAGGTTACACAAAGTTTTGTCAGGAGAGTCGCCGGTAATCGAACAAGTTTGCTTTTAGCCTTCGTTCATTGTCTCTGGAACCAACGCTAACTCAACGACCCCCGCAGATGTAAGATGACCGTAAGATGAAAGAACAGCATTTCGATCTAGTGGGCGTCGGCTCGATGGTCGTCGATTTGATCTACCGCACGCCTCGCCTCATCAGCGGAGAAGAGAAAATCAAGCTCCGCCAATACGACTCCGGCGGCGAGACCGTTAAGATGCTGGTCGGCGGCGTGACGCTCAACCACCTTTCGTGGGCAAGTCTGCTCGGTCTGCGCGTGGGAATTTTTGGCAAGCAGGGCGACGACGAGTACGGGCGCTTCTTGCGCGCGGGGATGGATCGCCACCGCATCGACAAACACATCACGCTCGACGGCTCGGCCTCGTCGTCGGCGCACATCTTCGTCGATCCCGAAGGCAGGCGCGGGATCTATATGAGTCCGGCGGCGACGAGCGAGACGACCGGCGAATACCTGCGGGCCAGGCACGCCGATTACATTCGCCGTTCGCGCATGCTCTCGACGGAGATTTCGCAACTGCCGCTCGACGCGGTGGTCGCGGCGCTGGAGATCGCGCGCGCGGCGGGCGCGACGACCGCGCTCGACGTAGACATTCCGCGCGGCGACGCGATCAAGACTTTGGGAAGCGCGGAAGACTTCGAGCGCGCGCTGAAGCTGGCCGATTATCTGAAGCCGTCGAAGGCGGCGGCGTCCGAAATAGTCGACGAAAACGACGCGCTGCGGGCCGCCCGAATCCTGCGCGAGAAGTACGGCGCTCGCGCGGTCGTCATCACGGACGGAGAGGCCGGCTGCGCGATCGCTTCCGACGAATTGACCGCGCGCGCGCCCGCTTACCCGATCAAAACGATCGATTCGACCGGCGCCGGCGACGCCTTTTTCGGCGGAATGATCGCGGGCTTGAATTACGGCTTGAAGTGGAAAGACGCGCTGAAGCTGGCCAACGCCTGCGGCGCGGCCTGTTGTGAAATCCTCGGCGCGACCCCCGACCTGGCCGAAAGCCGGTCGCGCGTGTTCGAACTTTACGAAGGCGCGCCGTTCGACGCGGCCGCGTTTGAATCGGCGCCGAGCGACCCGGACGCCTCTTCAATCTCTCCGTACCGGAGCGCCGTTCCGATCTTCCTCGACATCGCCATCGAAGAACTCGGCAAGCTCCGCGCGAAGATGGGCGACGAAAACTATTTCAAGCGCGCCGCCGACCTGATCGCGCGGATCGAGTCGCGCGGCGGGCGCATCCACGTCACCGGCATAGGCAAACCTGAATATGTCGCTGGATATGTGGCGGCGTTGTTTTCGAGCACCGGCGCGCCGGCCTACTTTCTGCACGGCACCGAATGCGTCCACGGCAGCGCGGGTCAGGTCGTCCCCGGCGACCTGGTGATCGCCATCTCGAACAGCGGCGAGACCGTCGAGATGAAAGCCGCGATCACTGCGCTCAAACGCAACGGCGCGTTGATACTGGGCGTTTCCGGCAACCCGGATTCCTGGCTGGCCAAGGTCAGCGATGAATTCCTCTACGCCGGAGTCGAGCGCGAAGGCAGCCCGCTCAATTTCGAACCGCGCGCCAGCATCCTGGCCGAAATTTACGCGCTGGCCGCTTTGAGCATCGATTACAACTCCTGGCATCCGGGCGGGATCATTGGCAACGTGACTTCGGATTAGCCAATTGATGTTTGATGCGCGAACTCCGATTTTAGCTTTCATTGGCGCATTGGCGCATTCGGTTTAACTGAAGCGTGCGCATAAATCGGATCGGCGAAGCCTTTGGAGTGCGGGCGCTCGGGACCGCTTTGGTAGTCAACTTCGATACCCTGTCAATGATGGAAAGGAAGCCCACTGCATTTTCTGTCCCGGAAGTCTGTAGAATCTGGAGTTGACTACCAAAGCGGTCCCGAGCGCCCGCACTCCAAAGGCTGTCGCCATTTCATGTCGCGCGGCAAGCCTCAACCAGTCCGCTTCAGCTTGCCGGTCTTCTTCGCCCATCGTTCGACGTGTCCGAATACCCACAATCCCGCGGGAACCATCACCACTCCCATCAGCGTCAGCATCAACAATTCTGGCGCGACCTCCGAGATCGGAGCGCCGACCAATTGCCCTTATCAGTTTGCGGCAGGCGGACAGCGAATAGGTCGCGGGCGAAAGCTTCGCGAAAGGCTGCAACCAACCGGGCAATATCTCCACCGGATAATAAACGCCCGAGACCAGCAGCAGGCAGCCTTGAAAGATGTTCGTCGCCTCGGCTCCGCGCTCCGGGCTGAACACCGGCAAGACCGCGGCCATCAATCCCAGGCCGATGAACGCGAAGCTGCTGACCAGGAGCACGATCAGTATGCCCAGCAGGTTCGCGCGCGAAAGGTCGAGCTTGATGAAGAGGGCCAAACCGCTGATCACGACGGCCAGCCGTAAGATGCTGTAGATCGCCGCGAAAAGACTCACGCCGAACAGGTGTATCAGGCGCGACACCGGCGCCATGAACGTGTATTCGAGCGTACCTTCCCATCGCTCGTAGGCGATCGAACTGGCGATCTCGTTGAAGAGCACCGAGAGAAAGCTCCACAGCAGCACGCCGACTATCAACGTCAACGTCAACTGCTCGTCCTTAGCGGCCACGCCGATCAGCGCAATGGTCGCCGAATTGACCATCGCGTAAAAAGTGAAGACCACGACCCAGCCCAGGTAGCGCTTCGTCAGGCTGAAATCCCGAAAGACGAAAGCCATCAATTGGCGTCCGGGAGTGATCATCGGTTTTCGTTCCGCAATCATACTTTTCCTCCTCCTTCATCGCCGGTCAGCGACTCGCCCGTCATCTTGATGAAAGCGTCTTCGAGCGTCGCGGTTTGGGCTTGCCGTTTCAATTCCTCCGAAGCGCCTTCGGCGACGAGTTGGCCGTGGGCGAGAAATCCTATGCGCGCGCACAGCCGCTCGGCCTCGTTCATGTCGTGCGTGGTCAGCAGGATCGTCGTGCCCTCTTCTTCGCGAAGCTCTTCGAGGAACCGCTGAACGTCGCGGCGGCTCTTCGGGTCGAGCCCCGTCGTCGGCTCGTCGAGCAGCAGCATCGGCGGATTGATCATCAACGCGCGGGCGATCGAGACCTTCTGCTGCATCCCCCGGCTCATCTCTTCGAGCGGGTCGGAAAACCGCCGCGACTCGATGCCCAGCCGTTCGAGGATTTCGAACGCGCGCTTCTCGGCCTGCTTCGGCTCGAGGCCGTAAAGATAGGCCGAGTAGAGCAGGTTCTCGCGCGCCGACAGTTTCTTGTAGAACGCGGCGTCGACGCTCACGCGCCCGATCTTCCAGCGCACGGCGCTCTCTTCGTCCGGGAGCCTGTGCCCCATCAAACGCACTTCGCCATGATCGGGAATGAGCAGCGTCGAAAGGATCCGAATCAGCGTCGATTTGCCCGAACCGTTCGGCCCCAGCAGCCCGTAAGTCTCGCCATGCGCGACCTCGAACGACACGTCTTTCACGGCCCACTGTTCGTTGATCGCGTACTTGAAGATGCCCTGACGTTTGCGCTTGCGAAAAACCTTCTTCAACTGGCGAACTTCTATCGCGTGGTGATGATTGTTTGAATCGAACATAACATTCCGGCCACATGCTCACTCCGAAGACTCATTCGCCGAAGCGGCGGCCTTCGAAGCTGCGATTGAAAATCGGGTTAGTGGATTAGGTTGAAGCGGCGAGAATCGGCTGGGAGTTTTGACGAAAGGACGATTGCGGCGCGGTAAAACGGCGGACGCAGGGAAATATCGCTCACAAAAAAACGTCAGCGCCCTGAGGCGCGTAAAACTCTCAGCTTGTTAATTGGATACTCTCATTTTGATTGCTCGCATTAGCGATGCCTCCTTCGGTTGAAATCAGTTGTTTTACGATCTTGATTGATCGTCAAAGCGGACGAAATGGATTGTACAGACGCGGCGGCGCGTTTGCAAGAATCCGATTAGATTTTTACGTGATGCTAAACGTCAGGGAGCCAGGGCGTGTCTTCGGCGAATTCACGGATGAAATAAGCGCCGGTGATCGTGCCCGCTTTGCGCCCGCCCACGTTTTTGATGTCGGCGATCTCGCTCTTGATCTGTTCGCGGTAATCTTTGTCGAGCGGTAATTGCCATAGCTTTTCACCGGCCTTCTTGGCGGCGGCCAGGACCTGATCGATCCACGCCTGGTCGGTTCCGAGAAGAGCGACGTAAACGTCGCCGAGCGCGATCGAGACGGCGCCGGTCAGCGTCGCCAGATCGATGATCCTGGTCGCGCCGAGTTTGCGCGCATAAGCGACGGCGTCGGCCAGGATCAATCGGCCCTCGGCGTCGGTGTTGATGACCTCGATGGTCTTGCCGCTCATTGCGCGCACGACGTCGCCGGGGCGTTGGGCGCGCCCGCCGGGCATGTTCTCGGTCGTCGGGACGACGCCGATGACTTTGACCTGCGGTTTGAGCTGGGCGATGGCGCGCATCGCGCCGATGGTGGTCGCGCCGCCCGCCATGTCGTATTTCATCTTCTCCATCCCGTCCGACGGTTTGATCGAAATGCCCCCGGTGTCGAAGGTAATGCCTTTGCCGACTATGGCGATGGTTTCTTTCGATTCGGTCTTCGGCGCGTAAGTCAGCGTGATCATCTTCGCGGGCTCCGCCGAACCTTGCGCGACGCCGAGAAACGCGCCCATCCCGAGTTCCTTCATTCGCGCTTCGTCGAGCGCGTCAAATTCAAGGCCGTATTCCCTGGCCATGTCTTCGGCGCGCCGGGCGAGTTCCGTCGGCGTGATCACGTTGGCCGGTTCGTTAATCAGTTCGCGCGCGAAGTTGGTCGCCTCGGCGATAATCCGCCCGCGTTCGACACCTCGTCCGACTTCGCCGGCGTCGGCGCCCGGCGCGACCAGCGCCATCGCCTGAAGCGGATTCTCCGTCTTGTCACTCGTGTGGTATTTGTCGGGATCAAAGAGCGAGATCAGAGCGCCCTCGGTCGCGGCTTGCGCGCCCTCGCCGGCGGGCAGTTGCGAACGGCGCAGGATCGCGAAGCTGCGGGCCTTCTTGCCGCGCAGCGTTCGCGCCGCCGTCCCGGCCAGCTTGCGAACGCCGTCTGTGGTGAACTCTTCCTTCTTGCCCACGCCCAGAAGCAACAGTCGCCGCGCTTTCATGTCGCCTGGATTATGCACGTAGACGCTCTCTCCCGATTTGCCGGTAAGCTCCCCGGTCTCGACCAGCGAAGAGACCACGCCCTTCGAGCGCCTGTCGATCTCGGCGAGAACGCCCCCTTCAGGCTTCTCACCCTCAAAAACGGCGACAACCAACGCGTCGCACTCTATTTCATGAAACTCCCTCGAATCCGCCTTTACTTCCATGTTTCTCCTCTCCGAAATGGGACTTATAGGACTAATAGGACCTATAAGACTTATAGGTCCTATTAGTCCTATAAGTCTTATAAGTCCCATTCATGATATCCCCAAGGGATTATTCAATCCTCGACCTGTTTTTAATCGCCGCGCGGGCATCGCGCTCCTGCGTCTTTCGCGCTTCAGTTTCGCGCTTGTCGTAGAGCTTCTTGCCGCGCGCGACGGCCAGCTCACATTTTATCAAGGCGCCTTTGAAGTATAGCTTGGTGGGGACCAGCGTCAGCCCTTTTTCCTGAATCTTCGACTGCAAGCGATAGATTTCGCGCTTATGCATCAGCAGCCGGCGGTCGCGCTTCGGGTCGTGGTTCTGGCGGTTGCCGTGCGAATACTGGCTGATGTGCGCGTTGAGCAGCCAGAGTTGGCCTTCGCGCGCCATCGCGTAAGCGTCCTTCAGATTGACGCGCCCTTCGCGGGCCGATTTGACCTCGGTCCCGAGCAATTCGATTCCCGCTTCGTAGGTTTCGAGAATATGGTAGTTGTGATAGGCCTCGCGGTTGGTCGCAATTACTTTGTCAGTCTGTGTCTTTGTCGTCATCACTCTTCTGAACCTTGCCAGCTCATTTCGTTCGTCTGAACGAATCCCAGGCTCTCGTAAAGCGGGCGTCCATCCTGCGAAGCGTGCAACACGACTTTAGCTATTCGCTCACGCTCACACCATTCTAGCATCGCCGCCATCAACGCGCGCGCCAGCCCGCGCCTGCGATGCTCCGGCTCGCAATAGATATTGAGGATCATTGCCTGGGCGCCTCCGTCAATCGCCTCGGGGCGCGGCAGCAATTGGCTTATCATCAGCCCGCCGCCGGCGACTACTTCGCCCTCCCGCTCCGCGAGCCATCCGAGGAAGCGCTGCTCCGCTATCATTTGCCTCAAGAGGAAGACTGACGCATTCTCGATCCGCGAGAGGTCATCTCCGTTCGCATAGCCCATATCATGGAACATCGCCGCGCGATGACGCGCAATGACCGGCGCGTCCTCAACCCTCGCGCGGCGGATACGATACTCTGTATTCATCGGCCCTGCGCCTTCTCCTTCAACCCCGCTCTTTGTCATTCGCGTTTGAGCGGGCGTTCCATAAGCTCGATTTCAAGTTCGCGCGGGCTTTTGCCCTCATAAAGCATTTGATAAACGCCTTCGGTGATTGGCACTTCGATCCCGAGCCGGGCCGCCAACTGGCGCGCCGAACGCGCGGTCTTCACGCCCTCGGCCACCTGGCGCATCTCGCCGATGATCTCGTCGAGTTTTCTCCCGCGCCCGAGTTCATAACCGACGCGGCGGTTGCGCGAAAGGGCGCCGAAGCAGGTCAACACCAGATCCCCCATCCCGGCCAATCCGGCCATCGTCTCGGCGCGCCCGCCGAGCCTGACGGCCAGCCGGCTTATCTCGGCCAGGCCTCGCGTCACCAGCGCGGCCGCGCTATTGTAGCCCAGTCCCAGCCCATTGACCGCGCCCGTGGCGATAGCCATCACGTTTTTTATCGCGCCGCCGACTTCAACCCCGATCACGTCGCTGTTCGTGTAAACGCGAAAGCGGTTTGTCGAAAGGGCCTCCTGCGCGGCCTCGGCCCACTCCGGCGCCCGCGAAGCCGCGACAATCGCGCACGGCTCGTCCTTCGCGACTTCGAGCGCGAAGCTCGGTCCCGACAGCGCGACGTAGCGGGGCTCGAAGCGATCTTTCAAAACGTCCCGGACGACCTCTTCCATCCGCATCCCGCTTTCGACCTCGATGCCTTTGGATGCGTTGACAAAGATCATGTGCGGGCGCGCATGATCGAGCATTTGCGTATAAACCTCGCGGCAAATGTGCGAAGGCGCGACGGTCAATACGATTTCGGCCCCGGACATCGCTTCGGCGATGTCATCGGCCGGCGCGACAGAGTCGGGCAGAGCGAATCCCGGCAGATAGATTTTATTCTCGCGCTCCAGCCGCAGCGTCTCTGCGACCTCCGCGCTGTGCGCCCACAACCGGACGCGATGGCCCGCGCGCGCCGCGACGAGCGCCAGCGCCGTCCCCCAACCGCCCGCTCCGATGATCGCAACCTCCCGATTGCGGATTGCGGATTGCGGATTGCGGATTTCAGAATCTCTATCAGCCATTTTGACTTTAAGTTGGCGGACTGACGAGAGCTCGTTACGGATTCAATTCTGAAATCCGCAATCCGCAATCCGCAATCCGCAATTCAACGAGCCACGCCGAACTTGTTCTCTTCGCCGGCCATCAACCGTTTGATGTTCTCCGAATGCTTGAAAATGATCACGGCCGAGACCGCGCATAGAGCGGTCATTATCGGCGCAAAATCGCCAACCGGCTCGATCCACGTATGCGTCAGCAATATCCAGAGGGGCAGGAATGCGGCGGCGATGATCGAGCCGAGCGAGACATAGCGCGTGCGCCAAACGACGACGATGAAGACTGCCAGGGCCGCCAAAGCGGCCCACGGCGCAATCGCCAGAAAAACTCCCAGGCCCGTCGCCACACCCTTGCCGCCTTTGAACTTCAACCACACGGGGAAACAATGCCCGACGACGGCCAGAGCCGCCGCGGCGGCGACGACCCAGGAAGTTCCCGCTTCGTCGGTCAGCCATCGCGCGACCAACACGGCCGCCGCGCCTTTCATCGCGTCGAGCGCGAGCGTAGCGACGCCGGCGGCGCCCGTGCCGCCGCTGCCTGTTTCACGAATGTCCGCGCCGCTAGCCAATTTCACTATCAGATAGCCGAATGGGATCGAGCCGAGCAGATAGGCGAGAATCAGTGACGCTATTTCAGCCGATGTCATTTCAGTTCCTCCATATTTGCGGCCTTTGCGTTAAATCGGAACAACCGACACCGGCCCCGTTCAATTTAACTGAAGCATGCGCATAAATCATGTCGGCGGAGCCTTTGGAGTGCGGTTGCTTGGAACCGCTTTGGTAGTCCACTTCGATCCTGCGGCAATGATGGAAAGAAATCCACTGCGTTTCTTTTCTCGGAATTATGTAGAATCCGGAGATGACTACCAAAGCGGTTCCAAGCAACCGCACTCCAAAGGCTGCCGCTATTTCATGTAGTTGACCGTATTCAATTTTGATTTGCACACACTTCACTACTTGAAATGAATCACCTTACTTTATACGCCGCCTCAACATATCCAGCGCCGCATTCACCGACAGCATGCGAATGAATTGCCGGTCGCCGGGAAAGATGAATCTGCGCGTCGTGGTTTGCGAATCGTCCGCGAGCGCGATGTAGACCAACCCGACCGGCTTCTCAGGGCTGCCCCCGCCCGGCCCCGCGACGCCGGTGACGCCTATGCCTAAGGTCGAACCGGCGCGCTTGCGGATTCCTGATGCCATCGCCCCGGCCACCTGATCGCTCACGGCGCCGTAAGTTTCGATCAATTTCTTCCGCACGCCTAGCAAATCGATCTTCGCTTCGTTCGAATAACTGACGACGCCTTCGACCACCTCTTCAAGCGTTTCGTTGCTGCGCGAGAAGATGTATTCGCCGAGAACTTCATCGAGTCGCCCGGCGAGGTCGTCGAGCAGTTTCACTGCCTCGCTCTCGTTGCGCGCCTGGGCCGTCAGGTGCAATTCGATCTGGCCGTCTTTGAACAGGATGGTCGTCGAAGGGTTTCGGTATTTCGTGTAGATCGGCGCGGCCAACTCGTCTGTGGCCGATTCGGTCAGACCGAAGATGCTCAAGGT
>WNGA01008434.1_pt1 | contig 14511 bp, 20 predicted proteins | sample 5400061 | NCBI WGS metagenome assembly WNGA01 (sample SAMN13153366, study PRJNA577476) | soil metagenome | isolation source: 100 cm soil or saprolite under grassland replicate 2 | place: USA:California | collected 2016-06-15
TGCCTCGGCGGATCAGCTGGATTGTTTATCGGCGGCTGTCCGGCTGGTTTCGGCCGGGCGGCCCGCGGGCGGCCGTCCGCGGGGGCGCATCCGTCCGGCGTGGCGGGGCAGCCGTCCTGTGCCGGCAAGCGCCCGTCGCAGCAGGAACTCGATCTGGGCGTTGGTGCTGCGCAGTTCGTCGGCGGCCCATCTGGCCAGGGCGTCATGGACGGCGGGATCCAGCCGCAGCAGCACGCTCTTGCGCTCGCTCACCGCGGTTCGGTGCCCGTGGTCACTGGTAAAGGGAGCCGGTGTTGATGACCGGCTGGGTAGCCTGCTCGCTGCACAAGACCACCAGCAGGTTCGACACCATCGCGGCCTTGCGCTCTTCATCCAGCTCGACGACGCCCTGTTCGTCGAGCCGCTGCAGGGCCAGCTGGACCATGCCGACCGCGCCTTCCACGATCCGCTGCCGCGCGCCGACCACCGCGTTTGCCTGCTGCTGCCGCAACATGGCCTGGGCGATCTCCGGGGCGTAGGACAGCCGGGTCAGGCGCGATTCGATGATCTGCACGCCGGCCGGCGCGACCCGTGGCCGAGCACGAGGATCCGCACGCCGGACGCTGACCATGCCTCGCGCTCGGTCACCTGCGGGCCTGGCAGCTCCGGGCCCGCGGCGGCTGCATTCTGGGTAACCATCGCCGCTCCTCCGCTTGACGGATCTGATAACACTTATTTAGCATATTGATATCTATTTTCTTAGGCAAGGACCGCGCCCGGCGTGTGGGCACGCACAGCAAGCCGGCCCAGGAGGAGGCGGACGTGTGGGCAGCGACCGCGGATTACCTGACTGGCCGGCCTGCGCCGGAGATACGACCCGGCGGCTCTGGATGCACCGAACTGGTGCGCCTCATGCCAGGGCGCTCGGTACCTGGCCGGCGCGGGAAGGGCCGGGTGAGGCGAACAGGCCCGGGCCGGCGATCGGCCGCGCAGCCTTCCGCCAACGGTGACCAGCCAGTGTCGTCATCCGAGCCGGGTAGGGCGGTCTCGCCCGCGTCGCCGTCCGGTGACGAGGCCGGGCGGCAGGCCGGCGCCGGGGCGCCGGCGATAGAAGTCAGGCACCTGACCAAGAATTTCGGCGGCCGGACCGCAGTCGCCGATGTGTCGTTCCGCGTCGCCCGTGGCGAAGTGTTCGGGTTCCTGGGACCTAACGGGGCGGGCAAGACGACGACCGTGCGGATCCTGGGCACGCTGATCGCGCCAACATCCGGATCGGTCGCAGTAGCAGGCATTCCGCTGACCCGGGCCAGTGCGGCAGAGATCCGCCAGCGCATCTCGATCATGCCAGAGGCCCCTGGCCTGTACCGCCGGCTGACGGTGACCGAGAACCTGGAATACTTCGCGCGGCTGTACGGCCGGCCGCGCCGGGATGCGCGGATCAAGGAGGCGCTGGAGGTAGTCAACCTCGGTGCCCGCGCGAATGACAGCTGCGGGAGCCTGTCCAAGGGCCTGCGGCAGCGGCTCGCCCTGGCCCGCACGCTGCTCAACGATCCGGCGGTCATGTTCCTGGACGAGCCAACCTCGGGCCTGGACCCGGTGGCGGCGCACGAGGTGCACGGCCTGATCGCCGCGCTGCGGGACAGCGGCGTCACCATCTTCCTCACCACTCACCGGCTGGATGAGGCCGAGCGCCTGTGCGACAGGGTCGCCATCATGAATTCGAGCCTGCGGACCATCGGCCGGCCCGACGACCTGCGCCAGGCACTGTTCAGCAGGTCACTTGCCGTCACCACCGCCGGACCGCTGGTCAGGCCCGATCAGGTATTCACGGGCCTGCCAGCCGTCCGGGGCTGGCGCGCCGGGGATCCGGCGGACGGCGGCACGGCCGGCTACACCCTGGCTGTGTCCGATCCTGCGCAAGCGGCGCCTGGCGTGACCCGGGCGCTGGTCGCCGCCGGAGCCGACGTGCTGTCGATCACCGAATCGCGGCACACGCTCGAGGACGTCTACCTAGAGCTGATCGATGACCAGGAGGGCCGGTAATGATGAGCATCAGCGCGACTCGCATCGGCGCCGTCATCCGCAAGGAACTCACCGAGTTCCGGCGCAACCGCTCCGTCGTGTCCACGATGGGGATCATTCCGGTCGTATTCCTCGTCGCTCCCACCGCAGACATCCTCGCGCAAAATCCAGCTACGCCGAGCGCGTCCCTGGACAGGGGGGTCGGCTTCTTGCTCTTGTACCTGCTGCTGATCCCGGTCCTGATACCGTCCACGATCGCTGCGTACTCAGTTGTTGGCGAGCGCGAGCAGGGAACCCTGGAGCCGGTGCTGACCACGCCCGTCCGCCGCGAGGAACTCCTCATCGGCAAGGCCGCGGCGGCCCTCATCCCCGCAGTCGGCATCGCGTACCTGGTGCTCGGCATCTTCCTGGCGATCGTGCAATTCGGCGCTAGTCCCGTGATGGCCGCGGCCGTCTGGCACTCTCCGGAACTGCTCGCCGAGGTCCTCTTCATCCCGCTGCTGGCCGGCTGGGCGATCTGGATAGGCCAGGCGATCTCGTCGAAAGCCAGCGACATCCGCGTCGCCCAGCAGCTCGGCACGCTGGCCGGCCTGCCGCCGATCGCCCTGACGTTGCTGATGTCGTTCCAGGTGATCCATTCGACGCTCATACTCGCCGCCTCGCTGGCAGGCGTTCTCCTGGTCATCGACTGCGCCGCTTACCTGCTCGTGTCGAAGCTGTTCGACCGTGAGCGCCTTGTCACCGGAACCAAGCCAAGCAGCGGCAGGACCGGTATCGGCTAGGCGCAGCAGGGCAGGAACAACGGCACCAGCGGCGGCTGCCCGCCCGGCGGATTTCACGGTCGGCTGACTAGCGTGCATGATTCAGCCTGTCGCACAAACCCCGGTCAAAGCTCCAGCGCCGGAAGATCTGGGGCTCCTCGGGAGCAAGGGTGGCAAATATGGGGGTCGAGTAGGTCTTCTCGCCGTTTGTGCGACAGGCTGGATTATGCATATTCCGCTGGCGCCGGAACGAGCGAATATGCCGCGGATCGGAGCGCAGGTTGCTGCTCAGCCGGTCTGCGGGTCAGCCGCGATAGAGGATGTCATTCACGGGTTCGGGTTCTCCCACGCTGGTGGCGGAGGTGCCGCGGCGGACGAACTCGCGGGTCGGCGGCCACATGGCCACGTGCTGGTCGCCGGTGGCGTCATCGTAACGGATGAACGCCACCTCGCCGATGCTGACGGCGAACAGGTGGAACCGCCCCGGATCCGGGCTCCACCCCAGGCCGCCGGCCACCTCCTGGGCATAACGGCGCTGCACGGCCAGGTCCCGCTCCGCGCTCGCGGTGCCGCGGATCTTGAACTCCCCTTCACCGCCATCCCGGCCGGTGACCACGCTGTGCACCAGGACGCGCGGGTCACGCAGCAGGTCGGCGGCCTTCCTCGACTGCCACAGCATGGACAGCCACAAGTCGCCGTCCATCACCAGCGGCTCCACCGGGCTGACCCTCGGCGTGCCGTCACCGCGGATCGTCGCCACCAGCACCACGCCAGGCTCCAGCAACCGCCGCCGCCCGAGCGCGGCCAGGCCCGGCTGGCCCTCCTCCATCTCCGACCAGCGCATGTCCCCTCCGGTCACCATCAGCGAACGCCTTCCCCGCCTGCCTACCACGCCCTGCCGACACGATCCGGGGAGGGCGCTCATCGACGGTGTCCTCCAGGAGCGCCCGCGAAGCCCCTTCGCGTGACGCTGAACCGTGCCGCCAGCTAGTCGGGTACCCGCCGGGTGCGGCGCAGGTTCGCCATCAGCGCGACGAACCCGGCTGCTCCGAGGGCGCCGGTGCGGAGCGTGCTGAAGACCGGCCGGCTTGTCGGTGCCGGGACGTCGCAGAGCGGGCTGGTAACCTGCCTGGCGCTCGGTCATCCAGGAGGCATGCATGAATGTTGACATCCGCTACAGCCCCGCGTTCGCGCTCGCGGTCATCACGTTGCCGCCCGGCGGCGAGGTCAGGGCCGAAGCTGGAGCGATGACCAGCATGTCCGGTGGCGTCGAGATCGAGACGAAGGCCCAAGGCGGCATGCTGGCAGGCCTGAAGCGGTCGGTGCTGGGTGGCGAGAGCTTCTTCATCAACACGTTCCGGGCACCCTCGGGCGGAGAGCTCACGGTCTCGCCGACGCTGCCGGGCGACATCGTGCACATGCCGGTCGGCAGCTCCGGGGCACTGATGGTGCAGTCCGGTTCGTGGCTTGCCTCGGATCCAGGTGTGCAGGTCGACACCAAGTGGGGCGGCCGGACGACGGCTTACCGCAGATCTGCCGCCCACTTCCCGCTGACCTCGTAAGCCTCGTTCTCGCCGGGCCACGGCGGCATCGTTACCGCCACGACCGTCAGCGGACCATCCTGGGATGACCGGAACTGGAAATGCGTTCCGGCGGGAATGGACAAGCAGGTCCCTGCCGTCAGCGGCACTGTCTCCTGCCGGTCTTCTTGCCGCCGCCACATCTCGCCGCGACCGTGCAGGATGTACCAGATCTCATCCACGCGATGGTGTGCGACCGGGCGGGAAACCCGGCCTGCTCCCAGCTCGAAGTGCGCCATGCTGCCGCGTGCTAGCCGTAGCAGCACTCGCACGCAGGAACCGTCAGGAGCAATGGCGTCACATTCACCAGGCAGCCGCATAGTGCCGAAACTGTGGTCCACCATTCACATCCTGCATCGCTCTGGCGTGTCCGGAGGCTACCGTCCGGCGCTTCGCGGCCGCGATCGCGCTATGCATCCCCGGTCGCGATTGACTTTGCTGCCTGCGTTCAGCTTGCTGGCGCGATCGTGAATACCTGGCCGCCCGGGCCATGAAGTAGTAAGGGTGGCCTGGGTGCTCGACCCTGGTCAGACCTGCGTCCACCGCGGTGCGCAGCACCGCCGCCGGGTCGTCCGCCCGCAGTTCGAGCCATGCTCCCAGCCGGGGCTGGTCATCATCAGGGGCATCCTCGGTGAACTCGATACTGAGGTTTCCCCCGCCAGGAAATCTGACCAGCAGCATCGGCTGCTCCATCCCGGGATGCTCGAGGGTGATGACCGGCCCGCAGCCGAGCACCGTGTCAAAGCACCAGGCCAGCTCCTGGCGCCGCTGTGGCCGGGCGAAGATGTGCACATTGCTGCCAAGAGCGGTCACGACCTGCCCTGCCCTTCTTCGGACTACCCGCCAGCGGCGGCTCATCGCATGCCTGAATCCTTGCAGCAGAGGAGCCAGCCGTCAGTAGCCGCCGACACATCAGTAGCGGTCAGCCCTTCCCGCGGTTCCTGGCGGCGAGGATGATCTGGGTCGCCGTATAGGCACTTACGCCGAGTTTGCGTGCTATATCGGCTGGCCGGAGTCCTTGCTCGTTGTAGATGAGTGCGAGCTTTTCCTGCCGCTGGGTCCACGGGCGGCGGGCTGGTGCCGGGGCAGGGGCACGCCTGGATGGCTGCGGCTGGGCATGGTGAACTGACTTCTCGGAAGGCCGGGCGGCACCGGGAGTGGCCCCAGGCCCCGGCGCCGGGGCGGAAGTGCCGAAGGAGCCTCGCCGCTGGTCGCGATACTTGCCGCTGGCCAGGTCCTTGCGGGTGTGCTCATCCAGGATGAGGAGCTCATCGGCCGCCTTGTTCATCCCCACGGCCACCATGGTCAGGCCCTTTGCGTTTTTCTCCTGGCACTCGCGGGCCATGCAGTAGTTATACTTCTGGGCTCTTTCGGGATGCAATGTTGTCCCGCACGTGATGCACTTTGCCATTATCTATTCTCTCGAAGTAAAAACGTCCATTAAGAAACGTCGGCGGCGCACGCCCTGTTCCCGCAGCGTGAGCGAGCGCGGGATCTCATCCAAGACACGGTGCCGGGAAGCAACGGGTACCCCGGGGCGCCCGGCGACCTGGACTCATATGGCTCTGAGGTCGACTCTGCCGCCGCGGCCCGCGCCTGGCAGCCGCAGCCATCCGGGTGCCCGCTGCTCTCGTGTTGTCCATCTCGGGTGATCCGGTTCGTCGTCACCGTGAGAGCAGGGAGACAAGCGATGAAGACAATCAAGGAGCGGGACCGGCATGACCGAGTCTGAGGTGATCGCCGAGGCGTGTGTATTGCAGCACTTCCTCGACGCGCAGCGAGCCGCTGTGCTGGCGATCGTCGAGGGCCTCGGCGACGATCAGCTGTTGACAGCAGTCCTGCCATCGGGCTGGACGTTCCTTGGCATGATCGAGCACTTGGGGCACGCCGAGCGGCACTGGTTTCAGCGGGTGGTGACCGGCTCGGTGGCTGCGCTGCCCTGGCCCGACGAGGACGAGGACGGCGATGATGCGGCGTTTGCTTCGACCCATCAGGCGGCGCAGGTTTTCGCGTTCTACCGCGACCAGTGCCAGCGATCGAACGCCGTGCTGGCGTCTAGGCCGCTTAGCTCGCGGCCCGAAGGAGAGCACAACACCGAGATGGAGGATGATGTCACTGATCTTCGATGGATCGTCCCCCACATGATCGAGGAAACGGCCCGACACGCCGGTCACCTCGATGCCGCCCGAGAATTGCTCGACGGGCGAGTGGGACTCGGCCCCCGCTAGAGGTACGCCTGAGCAGGTCACGGACCGTCAATAACGCGCGACAAAGGCCAATGGCCAGCCAGCCAGCAGGCAACCGCAGCCAGCATAAGGGCAGACCTAGGGGCCGGGCCAGCCGGAAGCAAAGGGTCGGACACGGGCGAGATGTCCTGCGTTTCCGGGCTATCCATCACCCTGTCCCCGCTGTGGGATGCGAGGCACCGACTGGCGCCGGAGCCAGGTTGTCACGACGGCGCCCCCGGCGTCATCGTCGCATACCCGTGCCTGACCCTGCCAGCGTCCAGGCACGAGCCACCTGCGCAGGCCCGAGCTGTCTTGGAAGACATAAGTAGCCGCGATGAGGCCGCGGGAGGGGCAATGAGCCTCTCGTTAGCTGAACTTCTACAGAACGCGCAGGGCTTCCACCTGGTCGCGTTCACGGCGGGCCAGTGCCCGCAGGACCGCCAGATCCCCGTACCGGAGGCGAGCCACGTCAACAAGCACATCAATCGCGACCTTGCACGTACCTGGCGGCAGCGGCGCCAGCTCCACTCCCAAGCTCGTGGCGAGATCATCGACGTGCACGACCAGTTCCACTACCCGGGTCCGCAGGTACTCATCCAGGGCCATGACCAGCCCGGCCGCGACGCGAAGACGCCGCCGTGATCCCGCCCCGGCAAGCCGGGACGGCAATCGCGCGAATGCGGCCCGTGCATTGCTTGCCAGGGCCGCGGGGCCGGCCGCCGCCGCCTCATCACCGCGCGTCCTGACTGCCTGGCTGGCGGGATCGCTGAGGCCGGCCGAGCCGAGCATGGTGAGGAAGTAGCTGGCGGCGCTGATGCCGTTCTCGCTCGGCTCGGGCCCGTCAAGGTAGTGCCCGACGGTGGTCATCCCCCGGAGCAGGTGACCCGCCAGGGCCGCCACCGAGAACTGCGGCAGGACGCTGTCTTGTCCCCAGCGCTCTGCTAGTTCAGGGCGCTCTAGCAGGCGAACGGCCGTGGAAGCAGCGTCAAGGAACGCCGCAACAACATCATCCATGACCACATCCTGCTCCCCGCCACCAGGCGGCAAAGCGCCAGGCCGGGCCTCGCAGCCACAGCACGCCGCCAGGCGGGAGAATTGCTGATCTGTGCCGTGGCGCCTTGACCACAATGTCGTCCACGGTCATTCCTCCCGCTCCGGGACAAGCCATCTGCAGCATGTCAGAACGGGCATTCAGCAGATCACGACCAGGCGCGCCAGGCAGCGCTTGTGGTGGGGTTCGCTTGGCTCGCCGGCACGCATCGGGATGGGTTCCCGGGCCCCGGGCATTTAAGTCAGGGTTCTGACCGCATGCCGCCTTACCTACCCGTACGTGGGATGCTGCGGCCAGCCAGGCGGGGAATCTTCCCAGTCCTCCTGGCGTCCATACGGGGTGAGGTCGAGGATGTTGTTGACGAAGATGAGCCGGTCTACGCCGCGCGCGGTGAGGCAGTAGGTCCGGTAGACGTCCTGGCCGTCGCGCAGGAACACGCTGAGCATGAAGCCGCCACCTGCGCCGCAGTCGTCGGCGAACGTCGTGCCGTGCGACGACACGAACGGCATGGTTCAGCCCATCCGCGCCTTGTAGGCCTCGATCTGGGCGAGCGGCATGTTGGACACTGTCGCCCAGCTAACTCCGCTGTCGGCCAGCGCGGCTAGGCCGACGACGTTGCTGGTGAAGTGGGTGCAGCCCGGGCAGTAGTCGTCGGGCCCGTTGTCCATGAACTGGTAGACGGCAAGCTGCCGCTGTCTTCCGAACAAGTTGAGCAGCGTTTCGGGCCGGCTGAGGTGCCGAACACGTACCTGTTGTTGTCGAACTTGACCATCGGGAGCCGACGGCGACGCGCAGCGAGCGCGTCAAGCGCGAGTGGCCTCCTTCTCAGCCTTGAGCAGCTCGTCGTGATCCTGCTGCCACTTCCCGGCTGACACGATCTCCGGCATATTGGTCATCTTTCACTCCTTTACCGTCGCCAGCGATCCTGCGGCTGAAAGCACTTCGGACCAGCGGCGCTGCCACCTGGGCGGGAGTTGCTCACACACTCTCCGACACCTCGGCGCAACGGAACTCATCGGCGCGACCGCCAGTCGTCCCAGGCCTTGCTTGCCCGGCTAGATCCTCTGCCCAGGACGCGTCCGGCCCGGCGCTGATCGCTCGGTTCGCGGGCCAGGACACCTGCTCACGGCCACGCCGCTGCGCCCGAGATGATCACGCCAGACAACGCGGCCTGGCCCCTAGGCAACGTGCAGTGCACTCTGCAGGCCGGGCTGGTTAACTGGGTCAGCCTCGTACCGGCTGGTTGATGAGACGCTGGTCCAGGCCCAGGGGCTCGTGTCGCTGCCGCCCGGCGCATGCGGGGGCCAGGAAACCATGCGCGACGCCTATGAGCGCGGAGGCTTCAGTGAGTGCCCCGACACGGCCTGGTCAGGCCTCCGGACGTAGCTGCTGGTGGCAGATCATCGCCATCGTCTCCTCAGCACTGATAGCTGGCGGCTGCTCGGCCGTGGGTTTCGCCCCCGCAGCGCCTGCGCCGCGTCATCCGGTGGCCGGATCTGCGACACCAGCGGCCACCAGCCACCCGCGTCGAGATCCCGGCAGGGCTGACTTCACCGTCAGCGGCGCTGTTCCCGTGCAGCCCGGCCCGAGCCAGGACACGCACGCCCACGACCCCGCCGCAGCCTGCCAGCCAGGGAAATTCCGCCGCGACGAGGCCCTGGGGAAGGCCACCGCCACGGGCCTTGTCTTCGCGGGAGCGCCGGTCGCAGCAACGCTTCTCGCCCGTTTCCTCGCAGGTACGGGAACGGCGATGCATTTCGGCGCAAGATCGCAGATCTCAAGGGAGGCACGGGCCAGCAGTGCCTTCCACAGCCTCAATCGGCACATCCAGGCGGCCGTGCTGAGCCAGCTCCGCGCGGGCAGGTCACACGTGCGCCTGACGGCACCCGCGCTGCGCACGATCCGCTTTGCCCTGCCCGCATCTTCCCGCGACCTCTACTTCGGGTTCCGCGGCACCCAGGGCCTGGATGTCCGCGGCACGGGCATGATGACCGGCCGGCGGTACACCGGAAGACTGACCTATGTTATCCACGACAGTTATGGATTCCCCCCGCGTGACCGGCTGCTCGGTGTCGGTTCGGCGATGAGATACCTGCAGGTGAATTGCGGAAATCCACCTACCCCCGGCGGAGCCCACTGGTTTCCCGATTCCATTGCGGTCACCGTGCCGTTCCGCCACCAAAGGGACGAGAGTCACCCGCGGAGAGCGCAGGCCACGCCCCCGGCATGATATGCGGGCGTCGGGTCGGATTAGGGCGATGCGATTCACAAATCGCCGGAAATTCAGACTGCCCAATCTTCAATAATGTATGGGTCCTTTTCGGGTTCGATAACAGAGGTTTGCCGTTGAGGCAAATGCCATGCCGAAGATACGTCCAGCAGCAGGAGTGCGGCAAAGGTGTGCTTAGCAGGTAGACGAGTCGCGCCTCTCGTCAAGGTCGGCTTCTGGGATCCGACAATCAGCGGAGGATTGCGGCACCCGGATCGTAGGTATTGACTACCGGAGACCCAGCCTGGATGCCTGCAGTGCCCGCGCTGGCCTGGGACCTGGAACTGGCTCGGACATGCCTGTACGGGACGCTGCGTGGCGAATGCCCTCCGAGACCGGCGTGGTAGTTGCTGATGGGGCGCGTTGCGGTGAACGGCCGTGCTCCGAGCCAAGATCTCCTGCCGGAGGCAGTCCGCCTGTCACATCCGGGCGGCACGCCCGGCCTCGCGCGCGGATGCCGCCGCCTGACGGCCCTGGCCCAGGTCGCCACGCGCCGTCGCGGCCGGTCCCCGGACCCTTGTTCGCTGCGTCATGTTGGCTGGCAAGCGATCCCCGCCGGCAGCAGGCGGGGCTTCTCTGTGCGCAAACTTGTGGATGACTTGTGCAAACGTTCCAGGAATCTGTGTACAACGTGGGGATAACGCTGAGGATTTCTGGGCGGCCGCGCCTGTGCCAGGCCCGTCACCTGGGTGGATATTATCCACCCCCTGTGCACGGGAGAAAGCCGGATAATGTCCACATGCGATCATGGCAATAGCCCATCGAAAGCTGAATATTTACTGTATGTTTATCTGACTGTGATTCATAAGCGAGACTTTGGAAATCGAGAGCCCAGAGGTCAGCCCGGACGCTTGAAGGGGAGGAAAGCGTCATGATGGCGTACACGCACGGGGAACAAGGCGCTGCCTGACGGCAGGCTGGGTATTCCCGCGCTGGGAGATGATCAGCGGCCTGGCATGATCGCCGTCGGCCGCGCCGGTGCCACCGGGGACCCGGTACGGCTAGGACGCGCAGCAGTTATCCCGTCACGTGCCTGTTCCGGCGCAGGTCACGGTAGTTGTACGGCAGCTTGCCTCTGGCTGACGGGAGGTCTGCACGTGAAGATCAAGATGCGACGAGACGACGCCAGCATGCTCGAGATGAACGACTGGATCTCCGAGCTGCGCGACAATGACCATGCTGAGCCAATAGATGACGCCCATGCTGAGCCGGCAGCTGACACCCATGCTGAGCCGGCAGCCGGCGCCCGCGCTGAGCCAGCAGCCGCCCGCGCTGAGCCAGCAGATGACGCCCATGATGAGGCAGCTGCCGGCGCCCATGCCGAGCCAGCTGCCGGCGCCCATGCTGAGCCGGCGGGCGGCGCCGGTGCTGAGCCGGCGGGCGGCGCCGGTGCTGAGCCGGCGGGCGGCGCCGGTGCTGAGCCGGCGGGCGATGGCGGCCTCGACCCTGGAGCCACCGCCGTCCCTCCGCCTGCGAACAGGCTCGCTGCGAGCGCGGAGGTCAGCGCCGGGGTCGGGGCCAGTGCAGGCGGCGAGATTACAGAGCCGGCTGCGATCGGCGACCAGCTGCGGATACCGATCGCGTGGTGCGAGATGGGTTCATGCATCTCTCACCACGTCAATCGTGCAGCTCTTGGCGAGGCCGACATTCGCGCCCGCGCGATCTTGGTCGGCTGGCGTGTCGACGCCCTCGGCCGGCTGGCTTGCCCCAGATGCCAGCAGAACGGCGCCGGTTTCCGGACCTCCCGCCCAGTCGCGCTGTGGGATCGGGACGCGGCCATCACCAGGGCCCTCCTGATGACCGCCGCCCTGCGCGCAGGAGTCTTTTAAGGAGAATCGCACATGATCAGACGAGTCTGGAGCTGCCAGGTGGCGTTTGCGGCCGGAACTCGGCGAGTTCATGGCGCCCGGCGCCGGACAGCGCACGGCAATCCGAGGAGCACGGGTGAGCCGCTGACGATCCAAGGATGCTCCGAGGAAGCCAACCGCCCGCGCCACGGCAGGACGCAGGCGTGCGCGCCGATTTCCGGCCTGCACCAGGATTAGCCGGACAGCGATGGCAGTGCACCCAGCACGCCTGGCGGACAGCTCCGGCTGCCCCTGGCTAGCGCGCGCTGCGGAGATGGCCGACCTGGCGAGGGGGAATCGGTGGCTGTCGCCAGATTCCGCTCCGGTGGACTGGACCTGCTTGCCCCGGATAGCCACACGTACGGCGGGTGTGGATGCCGGATCGGTCCGGGCAGCGCGAGACCTCACCATCGCCACCTTGCAGCGGTGGGGCGTGACAGAACGCAGGGAAGACATCGCAGTTGTCGTTTCTGAGCTGCTGACCAACGCGTTACAGCACGCCCTGCCAGATTCCGCCGACAGCCGGGTTCAATGGCCTATCCGGCTCGGTCTGCTGAAGACTGGGCCCTGCGTGCTGTGCGCGGTCGCCGATCCCAGCAAAACCGCGCCGGCAACCAGAACGCCGGTTTCCCTTGCCGAGACCGGCCGCGGACTGCACATCATCTGCGCACTAAGCGACAAGTGGGGCTACACTCCGCCAAGCGACATGGGGAAAGTCGTCTGGGCCATGTTCTCGATACGGCTCGCTGCACAGCGGCACCTGCAAGCAAGTGGTCCGCCCGGTACCTGGCAGCCGGAAGACCGCTACTGAACCTGTGCCGGGTTGAGATCAGCGCTGGGTGATCTTCCCGGTCGGCCACCTGCTCGCGCGCCATTTTCTCGGCTGCCTGATGATGCTGGCCCGGCGCGCGTTGCGTGCACGCATGCTTATGCGGTTACTCGCATGACCTCGAGAGCCGTGTCGTTGACCTTGCCCTACGGTCAATGGTTACGGTGATCGGAGTCCGGGTGTCGAGGCCGGGCTGGCTGGAGAAGTACATGCGCCGGCAGGCATGGCAAAGGCCAGGGTCAGCGACGTGAGCCTGGCGGGCAGGGCACGACTTCGCAGCCTCGCGGTGGAAGGCCTGGTGAACGCCCGTGATCTCGGGGGTCTTCGCCGCCGGAATGGCGCGTACACGCCTGGAGGCGTGTTCTACCGCTCCGAGAACGTGGACTGGATCACCGCTACCGGATGGGAACAGGTCGAGGCCGAGGGGATCCGGACCATCGTGGATCTCCGGCAGCCCTGGGAGCGGGCACGGGACGCGGCCCACCGGCCCGGCTGGCTCACCACGATCGAGGTTGACCTGGATAACTTGGAGAATCGGGACTTCTGGAAGGACTACTGGGACAACGGGCTTGTCGGCACCGCGCTGTACTTCCTTCCCCATCTTCAGGCGATGCCCGAGCGGTCGGGCGCAGCGCTGTCAGCCATCGTGAGCGCTCCGCCTGGCGGAGTGCTGTTCCATTGCATGGGCGGGCGTGACCGGACCGGCATGATCGCCATGCTGCTGCTGGCCGCAGCCGATACCGAGCCCGGCGAGATCGTCAGCGACTACATGGAGACGGTGCGCCTCGGCGACCTGCGCGCTGCGACGGCGAACCGCAACAACGCCGAGCCGGAGATCGATGCCCTCTGCCGGGCTCAGGGTACAACCACGGAGGGCGCCTTCCGGGCCGCCATCGCCGGCCTGGATGTGAACAGGGTTCTTGCTGCGGCGAAGCTTAGCCTGCAAGACCGGAAGGCACTCTTGACGTGGCGGGGAACGCTTTTGCAAGCGTCGCCGCCGCGGAAGCTATTTCGAACTCGTCGGTGACCCGACGTAAATGCCAGGCTGGCGAGGTGCATTGTGGCCGGCGTCGGCTGGTGCCTTGGCTTTGTGTCAGTCTGCCGCTGACGGCCGGCGTCGTCTGCCTGGCCCCTGCCGTGGCCCGGTCGGCCGTGCCGCGCTGGGGTGCCCGTCGGCGTCCATATCGCCGGGGCATGCCTGCTGGATCATGCCGTCATAGACTTTGCCCGCCGGCTGTGTCGGCGGGTTCACGCCATTGCCGGGACTTTGAGGTGGGCACCGGAAAGCTCGGCCGCAGGAGGAGACATGGACGTACCCGCGATGTTCCGCCGCGCGGTCGGGGAGTTCAACGCCCGCGTCCGGCAGATCGGTGATCACCAGTGGCAGGCCGCGACCCCCAATGAGGACTGGGTCGTCCGGGATCTGGTGAACCACCTTGTCGGCGAGGACCTGTGGGCGCCGCCGCTGTTCGCGGGGTACTCGATCGCCGAAGTAGGCGACCGCTTTGACGGCGACGTGCTGGGCCCGGAGCCGAAAGCCGCCTGGGCGGCGGCCTCCGCTAGGGCGGTGCGGGCGGCCGGCGATGAGAGCGCGATGGACCGGATCGTCCACCTCTCGTTCGGCGATGTCCCCGGCAGCGAGTACGCGCTGCAACTGAGCGCCGACCATCTGATCCACGCCTGGGACCTGGCGCGTGCCATCGGCGCGGACGAGCGCCTGGACGCCGGGCTCGTCGAGTCCTGCGCGACCTGGTTCGGTGCCATGGAGGACGCCTACCGCGATGCGGGCCTGATCGGCGCGCGGCCGCCGGCGCCCGGCGATGCGGACGCCCAGACCCTGCTGCTGGCACGCTTCGGCCGCCGCGCCTGAGAACGTCAGAATCGTCTCGCCCTTCGCGCCGTAGCCCGCCGGTCCCGCCTGCCATTATTTCCGCAGGAGCAGGAA
>WNGA01025638.1_pt1 | contig 14511 bp, 13 predicted proteins | sample 5400061 | NCBI WGS metagenome assembly WNGA01 (sample SAMN13153366, study PRJNA577476) | soil metagenome | isolation source: 100 cm soil or saprolite under grassland replicate 2 | place: USA:California | collected 2016-06-15
AAGATGCCCGTGAGCGACGAACAGGCCCGCGCGCGCCGCTCCCGTCGGATCCACGCTTTCCTCAGCGCCTGGGCGCGACGCCATTGGCCCGAGCGCGTGATCCGCTTCGCGAAACGTTAGCCTCCACACGTACCGATCAACTGGGTCACCTTCGATTGCTACGGCACGCTCATCGACTGGGAGCGCGGGATCACCGACGCGCTCATGCCTCTGCTGCCTTGCCCCGTCGACCGCGACGAGCTCGCGCGACGCTACATCGCGACGGAGGCGACAGTGGAGGCCGAGTCTTATCGCCGCTACCGCGACGTGCTGGACGAGGCGGGCCGCCGGCTCCTGACCTCGTTCGGCGTCGACGCCGCCTCGCCGCTCCCCGTCTCGCTCCCGAACTGGCGGCCGTTCGCCGAGGTACCCGCCGCGCTCGCCCAGCTGCGACGGCGTGGTCGCAAGATCGCGATCCTCTCGAACGTCGATCGCGATCTGATCGCGACCTCTATTCCACAGCTCGGGCTCGAGCCCGAGCTCGTCGTGACGGCGCAGGACTGCGGCAGCTACAAACCGGCACTCGGACACTGGCGGGTGTTCCGCGAGCGCACGGGTTCCGACATCGACGCCACGATCCACGTCGGAGCCAGCCAGTACCACGACATGCGGCCGGCAGCGTCGCTCGGCTACCGCACGGTGTTCGTCGACCGGCACCGCGAGACGCTGGAGAGCCAGGGGCATGGGCCCCTGTCAGCGAAGCGTGCGACGCGCGTAATCAGCGACCTCGCGCCGCTTCCCGACGTGATCGACGCGCTGGACTGAAACCTGCGATGTAACTCTCCCGCGCTACGATTGCGGTAACGCCGGGACCGGCAGCAGCCGGCCTGGACGGAGGTTCACGTGGACATCGCGAAAAAGGTCACGATCCCAGACGTCGTCGCCATGAAGCGCGACGGCAAGCGCATCACGATGATGACCGCCTACGACGCCGCGTTCGCGCGGCTCGTCGAGGCAGCGGGCATCGACATCATCCTCGTCGGCGATTCGCTCGGCATGGTCGTGCTCGGGTACGCCAACACCGTGCCGGTCACGATGGACGACATGGTCCGGCACGCCGCGGCCGTATCGCGCGGCGCGTCGCGGCCGCTGCTCATCGGCGACATGCCGTTCGGCTCGTATCAGACCGGGCCCGCGGACGCGCTCCGCAACGCGGCGCGCTTCCTGAAGGAGGCCGGCATGGACGCGGTAAAGGTCGAGGGCGGACACGAAACGGTCCCGCTCGTGAAGGCGCTCGTCGACAACGGCATCGGAGTGATGGCGCACGTCGGCCTCACGCCGCAGCGAGTCGCGCAGTTCGGCGGCTTCAAGACCCAGGCGAAGAGCGCTCGCGCCGCGCGCCAGCTCATCAACGATGCGGTCGCGCTCGAGGAGGCCGGCGCGTTCTCCATCGTGCTCGAGTCGATCCCCGCGCCGGTCGCCGCGATGGTGACCGAGCGGATCTCGATCCCGACCATCGGCATCGGCGCCGGCATCGACTGCGACGGACAGGTCCTCGTGCTGCACGACGTGCTCGGCCTGTACGGCGACTTCAAGCCGAAGTTCGCCAAGCGCTACGGCGAGATCGGGACGGCGGTCGTCGATGCGCTGCGTGCGTTCGACACCGACGTGAGAGAGGGCCGCTTCCCCGACGATGAGCACAGCTTCACGATGAAGGAGAGCGAGCTCGCCGCGCTGCGGCAGAACGTCGCGCGGCCGAAGGCGGTCTGACTCACACGGGGGAGGCGATCCCGCTGCGCGTCGCGATCATCGGCATGGGCGCCATTGGCAGCTTGATCGAGCGTGCTCTTGCCGGGCAGGTCACGGACCTCGTGCGCATCGACCGCACGAAGGCGCCGCTGCGTCCGGATGAAGAGAAGGTGAACGCCGCGATCGTCTGCGTGAAGACGCACGGCACGGCGTGGGCGGCCGACGTTGCGAAACGCGTCCTCGCTTCCGATGGCCTGGTGATCACGATCCAGAACGGCCTGGGCAACCACGAGGCGCTCGCCGCAGCAGTGGGCGAAGAACGCGCCGCGGTCGGCGTCATCTACGTCGGCGCGCGGCTCGACGAGCGCGGGACCTTGCAGGCCACCGGACCCGGACGCGTCGAGCTCGGACGGCCGCGCGGCAGCGGACCGCGTCGCGCGTTCGATCAGCTGGTCAAGGCGCTGACGCAAGGCGGTATGACCGTCACCGCAACGGATGACGCGTGGCCGTCGGTGTGGCGCAAGGTCGCGACGAACGCCGCCGTGAATCCAACGACCGCCTTGCTCGGCTACACGAACGCGGAGCTTCTCGCCGACGTTGCCGGCTCGCGCGTCGCGGACGGCCTCGCGGCCGAGGTCGCGCGCGTCGCGACGGCCACCGGCGTCGCGATGAGCGACGACGAGGCGCGGCGCTGGTGGCGCGAGATGGCGCAGCTCACGGGCGCGAATCGATCCTCGATGCTGCAGGACGTGCAGGCCGGGCGTCCCACGGAGGTCGACGCGATCTGCGGCGCGGTGCACCGCGAGGGCGAGCGACGCGGCGTCGCCGCGCCGCTCAATCAGGCGATGACGGTGCTCGTCGGAGCCCTCGCGCCATAGGCCAAGCGATGGCTGGGTCGGTCGCCTGTTTCGGGAGGCATGATTACGGCGTGTTTTCGTATTTTGCGAATCATTAGCGCATTAGCGCACGTCAATGCGCGTATACTGCAGACATGACCTTCTACCCCTTTGACGAGGCTCGGGTCACGCCGTACGTCCAGGAAATTGATCGCCTGCGGGCGTCTCTGGACGCATACCCACTTGTCCACGGGTGGCGCGATCGCCTGGCTAGCGATCTCATGGCCGAGGCGATCCAGGCGTCGACCAGCATGGAAGGCGTCCCCGTCACAGTCGAGGAAGTCCGTCGAATCCTCGCTGGCGACCGGCCATCGAATGTGAGTGCCGATGACGCATCGCTAGTAACAGGCTACCGGGATGCGATGACCTATTGCCAGCGCCGTGCGGATGACGATTTTTTCACATGGTCCCCCGAGCTCATCAAGGGCATACAGGATCGGATACTTGCGGGGCGCTCTGACTGGGGAGCCGGACGGTACGGCAAGGGCCGGTATGTGCAAAACAGCGTCACTGGCGAGCTCATTTACACACCACCGCAAGACGGTGTGCATGAACTGATGGAACAGCTCTGCGCACGGATGAACGAGTGGAGTGGTCATCCAGCGCTCAAGTCGGCGTGGGTGCACATCGCGCTCGCTGCGATCCACCCATTTAAGGATGGCAACGGCCGTACTGCGCGCGTGCTGGCATCCTTGGCGATGTATCGCGGCGGCTTCAAGCGCCGCGAGTTCATCTCCCTTGAAGAGTGGTGGGGTCGGTTCCGGACAGACTATGCGAACGCCTTCGCCTGTCTCGGCCATGAGTTCAACGTCGCCGCCGACGTGACGCCATTCATGCGGGTGCATCTCTCGGCGCAAGTGAAGCAGCTCTACCTTCTTCAGAACGTCGAACGCGTACGACGGCGGATTTGGGATGGAATCGCTGCGCTCATCGGGCAGTTTGGCCTTCCGGAACGAACAAACGTTGCTCTTTGGGAAGCCTTCTGGGGTCGCGTCGTCACGCGTCCGTACTACTTGGCGGTGACGGAGGTGAAGGAGCGCACGGGGACCGCGGACCTAAATGCGATGGTCGCGTCGAAGCTGCTCCGCGAAGAGGGCCGCACACGTGGCAAGCACTGGCTCACCGGTGATGAGTTCTTCGCGCACTTGGGGGCACATTTCGGCCTCGCGGGCGACGAAGCTAACAAGGATTCTCTCAGTGCGCTCATCACCGAACAGGTCGTTCAGGACGCACATGCAGTGCGCGAATCTGAGACGCGAACGCCTACCCAGACCACCCTCTTTGACGGCGAGAAGTCAAACGACGACCGGCGCATTGTGCAAGTAGGAGCGCGCACGAGAACGACGTGATGCCGGCGCGGCACTGTTTTCAGCGTAGCTATGACGGCGCTCGCCGGAGCGCTCGCCCCGTTGGCCACGCCGCGACGAGCGCGACCAGCGACAGCACGAGGAAGACCACGGCGAGCCAGCCGTACGCCGCGGCCATGCCGATCGCGCCGGCGATGCCGCCGAAGATCGGAGCGGCCACGCCGCCGACAGGTTGATTCACCAGGTAGTACGTGCCGAGGACGGTCGAGCGCCGGTCAGCGGGGGTGTTGTCGACGATGAGCACCTCGGTCGTCGTCGCGCGGATCGAGAACGAGATCCCGATGAGAAGAAGAGGCAGGAAGACCAGCTCGTTCGGGACGACGGTGAGCGCCCAGGCCGCGGGGCCCATGAGCGCGAGTCCCAGCAGGAGCACGATGCGCCGGGCGCGTCGACGAGATAGGTGCTGAGGAAGGCCATCGCGGCGGAGATCACGACCTGGAAGACGATCGATAGCGAGACGAGCGCGCCGACGCGCCGTGCCACCGCGGCGATGTCACTGCCCGTCGCGAGCCAGCCGTGCCGGCCGGTCGAGCGGGTGCCCATCGGTGCGACGCGCCAGAGCAGGACCGCGCACGCGATCGGCGCGATCGCGAACGCGATGTACGGCGTTCGCCATGTCCCCGCCGTCGCGAGGATGCCCGCGACGAGCGGCGCAGCGAAGAACGACAGATGCCCGGCGGTCGTGTGCGTGCCCATCGCCATGCCGCGGCGTGAGGAGAACATCTCGGCGATGAGCGCCGAGGCCGGCGCGTGATACGTGCCGCTCGCGATGCCCATGACCGCGAGGAACGCCAGCAGCTGCCAGTACTCGCTGGAGAGACCGATCGCCACGCTCGAGAGGCCGATGAGGACGAGGCCCCACACGATCACGCGCCGCGCGCCGATGCGATCGGCGAGGACGCCGAGCGGCGCATTCGTCATGCCGGACGCGATGGAGTACGCGCTCACCAGGAACCCGGCGCTCGTGTACGACAGCCCGAAGGCGCTCGAGATGAACGGCAGCAGCGCGCTGAGCAGGCTGTTCGTGACGTGATGCGCGAAGTGGGCGACGCTGAACGCGACGAGAAGGGCGCGGCGCGTCAATGCAGGTCCGCCAGGTCCATACCCAGGAGCACATTGTCGATGAGCCGCGCTTTGCCCACCCGCGCCGCGAGCGAGATGACCGCGCTTTCTGCCCGCGTATTGAGCTCGGCGAGCGTGATCGGATCGGCGGCCGAGACGTACTCGAGCGCGATCGCCGGTGCACCCGTGTGCTGACGCACCGCGTCGCGCAGTCGGTCCGGTTCGCGTGCGCCCTGCTCCCACAGCTCGCGCGCCGCGAAGAGGCCCCGCGACAAGGCGACGGCGTCGCGCCGCTGCTCCGGCGTGAGGTACGCATTGCGCGAGGAGAGTGCGAGTCCGTCCGGCTCGCGGACGGTGGGGCAGCCGACGATGTCCGCACCGAGACGAAGATCGCGCGCCGTCATTTGCAGCACCCGCAGCTGCTGGAAGTCCTTCTGTCCGAAGAACGCGGTGTCAGGCCGCACGATCGCGAGGAGCTTCGCGACGACCGTCGCGACGCCGACGAAGTGCCCGGGTCGCGCGGCGCCCTCGAGGGGTGCCGCGACGGGTCCGGGCGTGACACGCGTCGCGTCGCCGGGCGGATAGATCTCGGCGACGGGCGGGACAAAGGCGGCCGCGCATCCGTGCTTCTCGAGCAGCGCGAGATCCTCGGCCTCGTTCCGCGGGTAGGCGGCGAAGTCCTCGTTCGGACCGAACTGCGTGGGATTCACGAAGATCGACGCGATTGCCGCGTCGGACTCACGCACGGCGCGCTCCACGAGCGACATGTGGCCGGCGTGCAGCGCGCCCATCGTGGGCACGAAGGCGACTTGGCGCGCGCCCGCGCGCCACGCGCGCACGTCCGCGACCGTACGCAGGACCTTCAACGCGAGCGCGAGGAGAGGTACGCGGGCACGGTCGCCATGGGCGGACGCTCGGTCGCGATGATGTCGTGCATCTCGAGATGCAGCTTTCCACCTTCCTCGGGTGTGATGAGCTTGATCGATGAGTTCGCCTCGTCCCAGAGTCGTTCGCCGTGCGCCTCGCCGACGCGCCGGAGCGCGACTTGGAGGATCTCGAAGCTCATTTTGGACAACGCGAGGAGCGTCTGGTTCCGGTGGATGCGCTGCTTCATGTCGACCTGTGCGATGGCGCCGAGGCCCGCGCGCTGCAGCGTGTCGATCAGCAGGCCGGTTTCGACGCCGTAGCCGGTGAAGAAGGGAAGCTGCTCCAGCAACGCGCGGCGTCCACCCTGTTCGCCAGAGAGCGGCTGCACCATTCCCGAGAGCTCGGGAAAGAAGAGGTTGAGGATCGGCCGCGCCGTGAGCTCGGTGACGCGCCCACCGCCGGTCGCCTGCAGCTCGCCGTCGACGCGTAGCGGACGCTGGTAGAAGGCCTTCACGAACTGCAGGTCGGGGCGCATGAGGAGCGGACCGACGATGCCGTAGGCGAATTTCGGGTGCGCGTTCGAGACGTCGGTATCGATCCAGACGACGATGTCGCCGCGCAGCACGTGGAGGCTCTTCCAAAGAGCCTCACCCTTGCCGACGTAGCTGCCGGTGCCCGGAAGGATCTGGCTGTGGATGTGGACCGGGACGCCTTCCTCGAGCGCGATCTCGCGGGTGCGGTCTTCCGAATCCGAATCGATGACGACGATCTCGTCGACGAGCGGAAATCGGTCCATCAGGCGCGACCGGATCGCGCGGATCACGCGACGAACGGTGGCCTCTTCGTTCAGGGTCGGGAGCCCGACCGAGATGGTCAGCCCCTGCCGCTCTTTCGCCTCGACCAGACGGCGCAGGTCCGCGAACTCGGTGGAGCTGAACGTGTTCTGCACGAACCACTTGTCGACGATCTCGCCGATGACGCGGCTGCGATCGGCGCGGTCGGCCGGCAGCGTTTGCAGCGGAAGCGTGAGTTCCGGGCTGACGGGCGTCGCGGTGCGCACGACGACGGCGGCACGGGCGCTCGCGACGATGGCCTGACCGACCGGACCGAGCGGATCCTCCTGATCCTTGCGGCCGGTCGCCCCGAACGCGATCGCGTCGTGCTCGGCGAGCTCCTCGTTGATCACATCGGCGGGATCGCCGGTGCGCGTGACCAGCCGATCGACGCGGTCATCGAGCGCGCGCTCGCCGAGCAGCTGGTACAGCGTCGGCGTGCGGCGTCCCGGTGTCCGCACATGCAGCAGCGTGACGCTGCCGCCGCGCGCGCGGGCCCAGCCGATCGCCACCTTCGCGGCGAGATCCGCGTAACGGCCGCCGCGGACCGGGACAAGGATGCGTCGCGCGCGCGACAGCGGACCCTTCACGACGGCGATGTCGCACGGCGGATTGCGGAGGACGTCCTCGATCGTCGTGCCGAGAAGGTCCCAGCCAGGACGCCGCCACGAGAGCAGGAGCAGATCGGGACGTTCGCTCGCCACCGTCTCCTGTATGGCCTGCCAACCCTGTCGCGCGACGGTCACCAGTGTTCGCGCTCGCGCGTGCGCGGGAACGAGCTGATCCAGCGTGCGCCGCAGACGACGGGCCTCGGGCTGCACCGAGGCGAGCGTGTCGCCCTCGGGCACCTCGATGGCCGAAACGAGGATGAGCTCCTCGCCTGCGGCCAGGGCGACGGCGAGGTCGACGACGGCGCGGTCGCGCTCCGGGTCGACGATCGCGACGAGGCACTTCATACGGTCCCCCCGAGAATGACGGGTAACACACGTTCGCGCAGGACACGCGGCCAGGCGTGCTCGCGCGCCCGGACGCGCATGCGCATCACCGGCGTGTCGAGCGCCTGCTCGATCGCGTCCGCGATGCGCTCTCCGCTCGCGTCAGCGCGGGGATGTCGCTGCACACGATCGGCATGCGGTGCAAGCCTGCCTCCAGCATCGGGATGCCGAAGCCCTCGCTCTCGCTCGGGAAGACGAGCACGTCAGCGAGCGCGTAGAGGTCGACGACCGTGCCGTACTGGACACGCAGGCCGAGCGCGGCGAGAAGGTGCACGCCCTCGACCTCCTTCGCGCGAGCCGACAGCTCGGCGAGGTACGCGTTGTTCCTGGCGTCGTGCGGCCCGACGCTCCCCGTCACGACGAGCACCGCGGCGTGACCGCGCCGGCGAAGGACCGCGGTCGCGTCGATCGCCGCTTCGATGCGCTTGCGCCGCGTGAGGCGGACCGGCAGGAGGAGCAGCGGGTCCGCGTCGAAGAGCCGAAGGCGGTGCGCGAGATGCAGGCCGGTCGGTGCGAGACCGAGCACCTCGCCCACATCGACGCCGTTCGTCACGACCTCGATGTCGTCGCGCGCGAGCCCGGTGAGCCGTGCGAGCTGCTGCGCTCGCTCCTGCGACACCGTGACGTACCGCACGCCGGGGATCGCACGGGTGACGAGGTCCCAAGGCGCGCCCTCGCGGCGCAGCGCCGCGTAGCGCTCGTCGAAGTACGCGATGTCGTGCGTCCACGCGATGAACCGCCCCGGATGCTCTCGCGCGAGCGACGCGAGCACGCTCGTGAGCGAGAGATTCAGCGGCATCGTCATGACGTTGTGCACGACGACGCGGTCGGCGCGCTCCACGTGAGGACGGATCTTGGCCGCGAGGCGCGCGACGAGCTTCTCGTGCTCGGGACTCACGACGCCTTTCGAAAGCACGGCAAGGTCGCGCTCGACGGCGGGGTGGCGCGAGTCCGCCTCGGCGACGCGGATCACGCGCACGCCACGCGGCTTCGCGCCGCCGCGGCCGGCGAGCACCGCGACCTCCTTACCCGCGGCCTGGAGCGCGGCGATGTGTGCGGCCATGACCTGCTCGACGCCGCCGAGGATCTGCGGCGTCGTGTAGTGGACGAACAGGATGCGGCGCACGCCGCGGGTCACGCGGGAGCGGCCGTCCTCGTCTGCGCGAGACGGCCCTGCCCGCCGGCGACGTGGTCGCCCTTCACGCCGCGGCGCACGCGGAACGTCACGCGCTCGCCGAAGACCTGCATGTCGCGCACATCGATCCGCTCGAGCCACGGCGGCAGCGCCGGATCGACGAGCAGCTGCTGCGTCGCAAGGTCAGGAACGAGTCCGAGCAGCGTGCGCAGGCAGAGGAACACCATCCCCGCCGACCAGGCCTGCGGGATGCACGAGACGAGGTAATCCGCCGGGCGCGACGAGAAGCGGAGATCGCGCTGGAAGCCGCAGAAGAGCTCGGGCAGGCGCGAATCCGGGAAGCGGCGGCCGGCCTCGATCAGCGCGCTCGTGATCTCCGCCGCCTCCTCGCGGAAGCCGTACCGCGCGAAACCCTGCGCGATCAGCGAGTTGTCGTGCGGCCAGACCGAGCCGTTGTGATAGCTCATCGGGTTGTACGTCGGATACGTGCTCGCGAGCGTGCGGATGCCCCACCCGGTGTACATGTCCGGCGTCATGAGCCGGCGGATGACCGCTGCGGCGTGGTCCGGGCTCGCGATGCCGCACCACAGCGCATGGCCGGCATTGCTCGTCACCGCGCGCACCTGCTTCTTGTCGCCGTCGAGCGCCTGCGCGTAGCAGCCCTGCTCCGGCATCCAAAAGTCGCGCTCGAAGCGCTCGCGCAGCTCGCGCGCCTCGCCGCGGAGCCGGTCCGCGCGCGGCGCGGCGCCGTCGAGGGCGTACAGGTCGGCGAGGCCCATCTTCGCCGCGTAGAGATACGCCTGGACCTCGACGAGGGCGGCGGGCAGCTTCGACCACGTCCCGTCGCGCTCGGAGAGCGACTGCGGCGAATCCTTCCAGCCCTGGCTCCGAAGCTCAGAGCCCCGCGGCCCGTACTCGACGTACCCGTCGCGATCGGCGTCGCCGTACGTGTCGCACCAGGTGAGCGCGCGCTCCGCCGCGGGCAGCAGCTCGCGCCAGAACTCGCGGTCGGCCGTCCACTTCACGGTCTCGGCGACGAGAAGCGCGAAGAGTGGGGTCGCGTCGACGGATCCGTAGTACGGACGATGTGGGATCTCTCCGAGACGCGCGAGCTCGCCGCGGCGCAGCTCGTGGAAGATCTTTCCCGGCTCTTCCTCCGAGAAGTCGTCGACCTTCTGGCCTTGGTACTTCGCGAGGAGCCGCAGCGTGCCGCGCGCGATGTCGGGATTCCAGCCGAGCGTCTGGTACGCAGAGATCAACCCGTCCCGTCCGAACGGGACCGCGTACCAGGGGATGCCGGCGGTCGGGTACGGGCCGCTGTCGTGGAACTCCATGAGCGCGCGCAGATCGAGCGCGCTGCGCGTGATGAGGCCCTCGTCGAGAGTCTCCGAGCTCGTCGTGTAGCGGGCGCAGCCACGCAGGAAACGGCGGTAACGCGCGTTGAGCGCGTCGATCGCTTCGTCGAAGCGATCCGGCGATGGCGCGGCGCCCGCGCCGTCCTCGCGCGGGATCACCATCAGCTCGATGGTGAGCACCCCCTGTGGTGGCAGCTCACGCTCGATGTGGAAGACGTTGCCGTCGATGCGATCGGGCGCTGGGCGCATCGTGATGTCCGTCGTTCGCCGTACCGCGTCGCGGCCAACGCGCTCGAAGACGATGCCGCCCTCGCGCGTGCCGCGCTTGGTCTCATGCGGAGTCGCGGCGACCTGGCGATAACCGCGCACGGCGAACATGTCGCGGAACGACGCCTCGAACTCGAGCTCGAGCGCGACCCGCACCGGAAGTGGGTTCGCGTTGAGCACGCCGATGCGCTCGCGAAGGCCGTCCGCGAGGAAGCGCGTGCGCCGGATCGAGAGCGCTCCAGCGGTGTGACGCGCCGTGCCGAGCGTCGCGCCTTCCGAGCGCATGAGCTGGAACGTGGCGACGTAGTTCTGCTCAGTGTTCGCCGAGAGCAGGATCGGCGCTGACCCGTTCACGCGCAGCGCGTAGCCCGAGAGGAACTGCGTGTCGTGGTAGTACAGCCCGAACGGGCTCGCGCTCCCGAGCGTCAGCGAGCCGTCGTTCTCCGTGATGAGGACAAGGGCATCCTCCTTGAGCGAAACGCTCACGCGGTGGCCGCGCGGCCCTTCGCTGCCGTCTGCTTGCTGCGCCTCTCGATGAAGCGGCGCTTCTCCTCTTCTATCGCCCGCGCGCCGTCCTCGATGACGGTCTCGGACTGCGTCGTGGTCATGTCGCGGACCTCTTCGATGAAGGATGCGGTCCGGAGCTGGTAGAGCGGCAGCAACGAGCGCGCGAGCCGCTCGCTGTCCGTGGGGCGCCGCAGCGCCGCGTCGAGGTGATCGAACACGATGCGTGCCCATGTCTTCGCGTCGAGCTTGTCCGGCACCGGCGCGGTGAGGATCTCGCGCCACACGGCCTCGTTCTCGCCCTTCGCCGCGGAGTACTTGTCGCGTAGACGCGCCGGATCGGCGGGGACGGCCTCGGGCTCGACCGGCATCGGATCGCCGATGACCGGCACCTCTTTCGACCCTTGCACCTTTGACCACATCCCTTCGTTCTCCGCCGCCATTCGGAAGAGCGTTCCGACGACCTGCGTGAACATCGGGCCGAGGTCCGCCGCGGGGTCCTTGGGGTCGTGCACCTTCGCGCCGAGGAACGCCTGCGCGACGCGCGCGCCTCGGGCGATCGCGGTCGTCGTCATGAAGATGTCGATGCCGAAACGCGCCACGTCCGTGTCCCACACCGGCTGGTCGAGATACGCGCGCGCGAGATCGGCGCGGAACCCGAACTCGCCGCCGATCGGCTGACGGACGCGGAGTCCGTAGAGCGCCCGAGTCAGCGGATACGCGACCGAGTTCGTGATCGTGCCGTCGTGCTTGTGCCGTGCGTAGAGCGGGGTCATGTAGTCGGCGTCGCCGTTCGTGATCGGGGTCAACAGCCGCCCGATCCACTCGGGGGTGATGCTGCGCAGGTCGCTGTCGACGACGGCGCACGCGCGCGCGCCGAGCATGCCGACCGCGGTGAAGATCGCGCGGAACGCGGAGCCTTTGCCCGGCGGTCCGATGTAACGACCCACCGCCACGGGTACGCCGGACGCGCCCTCCGCGACGCGATCGGGCGTGCCGTCCTGCGAGCCACCGTCCGCGTTCACGATCGCGACGCGCACGCCGGGGAAATGCTCGCGCAGACCCTTCGCCGCGGTCGACGCGACGTAACCGATCGTCGCCGCGTTGCGGAAGCTCGGGATCCCCACGACGACATCGGCCGAGCCGATCTTCGTGATCCCGCCCCTCAGCTGTTCGTCGAGTGTCAGTTGATCGTCAGGCATGCGTCCCTCCAATTTGAGTTCACGCACCCTTCCCGTCGTGAGGCCATCATACCGGCGTGCTCGAGGCGCTCGACGCGATCGTTCTGCCCTTTCTCGAATCGCTCTACGAGCGGTTCGGCTACGTCGGTGTCGTCATCGCGATGACCATCGAGAGCTGTGCGATCCCCCTGCCATCCGAGCTGATCCTTCCGTTCGCCGGATGGAGTGTGTCGCGTGGACTCGTCGAGCCGCTCACGTCGTCACCCTGGAGCTACTGGGGCGCGGTGCTCGCGGGCGTTGTCGGGAACACGCTCGGCTCGCTCGCCAGCTACGCGATCGGAGCATATGGCGGCCGGCCCCTGGTCGAGAGATACGGGAAGTACGTCCTCATAAGTGCTCACGATCTCGCGCTCGCGGAGCGCTGGTTCGCGCGGTTCGGCGAGGCGACGGTGTTCTTCTCGCGGATGCTGCCGATCGTCCGCACCTTCATCTCCGTACCCGCCGGGATCGCGCGCATGCCGCTCTGGCGCTTCACGCTCTTCTCGGTCCTTGGCGCCATTCCCTGGGTGATGCTGCTGGTCTGGGGCGGGATGCAGCTCGGCGAGCACTGGCTCGAGCTGAAGCACTCGCTGAAGGGCCTCGATTATCTCGTCGCGGGTCTGATCGTCGCGGGCGTCGGCTTCTTCATCTGGCGGCATGTACGCCGCTGATGGACGCGCTCTTCGCCTTCGACCGCCAGCTATTCATCGCCATCGTCACCGCTGTCGCGGGCAACCCGCTCCTCGCGGCGCTGGCGGTCGCGGTCGCGTACCTGAACTGGAACGGGCTGATCTGGTGGATCTCTGGCGTGCTCGTCGCTCGCGCACGCGGCTGGGGCCGGCGCGGGCTCTGGGGCCCGCTCACCGTGTATCTCGGCGTGGTTGACGCGTGGCTCGTCGCCGAGCTGCTGAAGATGGTCGTGCGCCGGCCTCGTCCGTTCACCGTGGTCCTCGACCTTCCGCCCACGCTCATCACCGAGCCGACGACCTTCTCGTTCCCATCGGGAGACGCCGCGTTCGCGTTCGGCGCCGCCGTGGCGCTCGGTCGTGTCGCGCCCGCGTGGCGGCTGCCGGCGCTGCTGTTCGCGGTCGCGGTGGCGTTCGAACGCGTCGCGGTCGGTGTGCACTACCCCGTCGACGTGCTGGCCGGCGCTCTCATCGGCACCATCTCGGGGCTGACCGCGCCGTTCGCCGTCGCACTGATGCGGCGCCGCGTGCGCTGGCGCGCCTTCGTCGTGCCGCACACCCACTGGGACCGCGAGTGGTACGAGCGCTTCGAGGGTTATCGCGCGCGGCTCGTGCCGATGGTGTCGAAGCTGCTCGATCTGCTGGAGCGGGATGCCGCGTTCCGCTCATTCACGTTCGACGGCCACACCATCTGGGCCGAGGACTACCTCGAGAAGCGTCCGGACGATCGTTCACGCATCGAAGCCCTGGTGCGCGCGGACCGCCTTCTCATCGGGCCGTGGTACGTGCTCGCCGACAACCTGCTCGTCTCGGGCGAGTCGCTGCTCCGGAACTTCCAGGAAGGGCTGCGCGTCTCAGGATCTTTCGGACGCGCGATGCGTGTCGGCTATGTCGCGGATCCGTTCGGCCATCCCGCGCAGACGCCGCAGATCCTCCGCGGGTTCGGATACAGCTCGTACGTCTTCTCGCGTGGCGTCGGCGACGAGGGCGAGCGCGTTGGCGCGGAGTTCCGCTGGCAGGCGCCGTCGGGCGACCGCGTCCTCGCGACGCACCTCGTCGACCATTATTCGGGCGGGCTTCAGCTCGTGGGCGATCTCAGCGAGACGCCGCAGCAGCTTCGCGCGAGAATCCGGCGCCGCCTGGGCCGCATGCTCGACGTTACGACCGCGTACGCGAACGGCAGGGCGCTGCTCTTCATGGTGGGCGACGATCACGTCGACGCGTACCCGCGCCTGCCGGATGCGGTCGCCGCGCTTCATCATGCCGCTCGGAACGTCGACGCGCGGATCGCGAGCCTCGAGGAGTACGAGGCCGACATGGCCCAGCCGCGCGGCACGGTCGCGGGCGAGATGGTCCGTGGCAAATACCGCCCGATCCTCCGCGGCGTGAATTCGGCGCGCGTATGGATCAAGCAGGAGAACGTCGCCTGCGAACGGCTGCTTCTCGAGCGCTGCGAGCCGCTCGATGCCCTGGCCGGCGGGGTCGCGCGCGAAGAGGTGCGCTCACTCTGGCGCACGCTCCTGCAGAACCATCCGCACGATTCGATCTGCGGCTGTTCGATCGACACCGTGCACGACGTGGACATGGCGCCGCGCT
>WNGA01008056.1_pt1 | contig 14509 bp, 13 predicted proteins | sample 5400061 | NCBI WGS metagenome assembly WNGA01 (sample SAMN13153366, study PRJNA577476) | soil metagenome | isolation source: 100 cm soil or saprolite under grassland replicate 2 | place: USA:California | collected 2016-06-15
TCAAGCTCACCGGATACCTGGCCCTTAAGAGAGTCTATATCCGTCTTTTCAACGATGGGAAGGATAGCACCTCTGTTTCATTTCCTCTCCAACCACTAAGACCCCATAACGCGCGCACGCGCGCACGCGCGCGGCCGCGACCCAATCGGGAACCACCCCCGAGTTGTAGCTTGATGACAAAAGCGACGCGTGCCGCCGCGGCACCGCCGAATGCTCGCCACATCGAGAGGCGACCATGGAGGTCTTCGCGATCGTCATGCTCGGCTATCGATGTGATGTAGGTCTGTAACTGCGTATTCTGCCACCAATGGTTGAATAGCGTCCAAATATCTTCTGCAGACCCTAAGTGACAATCATTCAGAGCTGCGAAGAACGCCTGCCTGTGAGGCTCGTTGTTGAAGTACCAGTTCAACGCATCCAGGCCGTGGTGGACCTCCCGATAATCAGCCATGCATGTCGTGTTTCGCATCCAGAGGCGCCGGTGGCGGATGATGCTGAGTGCATTCGCTGCACTGGTATAGTGGACGAAACGGACACCGCCGTCGACAACCCGCTTTCGGCACCCTGCGGAGTAAGGAAGGAAAATATTAAGCAGCTTTGCCGATTGCTCATCAGGTGTCATAGCTAGCACCCTCTTCTGTGGAGCGCGCGAGGTCCGTCGTTCGCCGACACGGAGAGTCTTCGGTGGGATGCGGGTCCGATGCAAGCGTATTTGCGCGGGCCGAGGATCAGTCGCGGTGCGGGCCTCGGCGAGCCGCTGTTGCTTGACCATCGGAAAAGCACCGGCGGCCGGTGATTTTTTCCCGCGCCCTCTTTCATCTGCGTCCGGGTATTGCGTCGCGCGCGCCGCAAAATTCTCCGTGACGCGTCTACCCCGCGCGCGCCGATCTCGTGCTAATGCTCGCGCTGATCGATCACAAACAGATCAAAAATTGCGTGGAAAATTCCGACGCAATTTCCGAGCCAAAGATGTTTCCGATGGTCGCTGCTTCGCTCGATCCCGCCCTGCGTGATGAATTGCTCCAAGCTTGCCGGGCATCCATGCCGTCGTGCAAGCTATCGTCGATACGTTGATGGTCTCGATCATCGCGGTCGCGCCTAACGTGGATGCAGCAGAGGCCGACATTCGCAACATCACGCAATGCATGCGCGAGAACATCCGCAAGAGCTACGCCGAATTTCACGACATGGCTGCGGCACAAAGGGGGACGCGGCAATGAACAAACCGTTAGGCGTTCCGTTGCGGCCCGATTTTTCCAGCCGTCCGCGCGCTTCGGTTATCTTTCGCGCGCCTGTTTTGCCGCCGCCCGCCATTGAGAAGCGCCGAGCACGTCGCCAAAGCGAAATGGAACGACGACGTAACGCCGGGATTTTGTGCAGCGCGCAGGTGCCCGCGACGACCACCGGCAGCGGATGGGCAAACACGCTTGCCACCGCCGCCGTCGGTGACTTCATCGCGTCGCTTGCGCCGATCTCGGCGCGCGCCACCCGACATCCGTTCAAAAAAGGCGGCCCGGCTGCCCGGACTACCCGTGGTGCTCTTTCGACCATTAAACTAACATTGCCCTGGAGCCAGCAGGGGCTGGTGATCACTAATCTGGCGCTGACCTCAGACCCAATGCATCGGGAAGATCGTTTCATCGCCGCCTGCAACTCATGGAGTGAGTTTTGGGAGCGGGCGAAGAAGCTTCCATCAAAAAGCGAAAAGGGCGCTGTATTTGAGCGCCTCACGCAACTCTATCTCGAGGTCACGCCGGAATATCGAGCCGAGTTACAGCACGTCTGGACAATTCGCGACGCGCCTCCCAAAGTTCGCCTACTACTTGACCTTCCAACACTGGACGAAGGCATCGACTTCATAGCCCGCACGCGGCACGGCAAATATTGGGCAATTCAGTCAAAATTTCGCAGCCAGCACGATAAGCCCTTGACCCGCAGAGAGCTGGGCACCTTTTCGAGCCTTGCTTTCAATACGTGCAGCAATATCGAGTTGGCGGTTGTCGCTCACACAGCATCAAAACCCGTCAGCAAGCGTCACCTGATGCGCAACACGACGGAGATTGGCCTCGACCGCTGGCAGTCTCTCGATCACGAGGCTTGGAGCCTCATCGTCGAAAAACTGAAAGGCAGAAGCGCAGCACCGAAGGCTCGAACGCCGAGGCTCCATCAGCACGCCGCCGTCGCGGCTGCAAAGACCCACTTCGTCCGTGATGGCGCGGCGCGTGGTCGGCTGATCATGCCGTGCGGGACTGGTAAAAGCCTAACAGCCTATTGGATTGCTGAGGCACTAAAGGCGAAGAGCATTCTCGTTGCCGTGCCAAGCCTCGCCTTGGTGCGCCAGAGCCTGACCGATTGGACCCGTGAATTTCTCGCCCACGGCATTAAGCCAGATTGGCTTTGTGTTTGCAGTGATGAGACAGTTGGCAACCTTGAGCGCGACGAATTTGTCGGTGAAGTCTATGACCTAGGTCTGCCCACGCACACTGACGCTAATGAGATTGCGGCACTACTTCGTGCCCGCTCAAGCGGACCCAAAATCGTATTCACGACCTATCAAAGCAGTACCAAGCTGGCTGCGGCGGCACGAAAGGCTCGCATAAAGTTCGACCTCGCCATCCTTGATGAAGCGCACAAGACCGTGGGCGTGCATTCCAAGACCTTTGCGACACTTCTGAGTGACAAGAAAATAAAAATACAACGTCGCGTCTTCATGACCGCGACCGAACGGGTGTTTCGAGGCGACCGCAGCGATGTCCTCTCAATGGACAACGAGAAGGACTACGGAGCGAGGTTCTTTCAATTATCGTTTAAGGAGGCGATCAAGCAGCGCATCATCACCGACTACAAAATCCTGACCATCACGGTAAGCGATGGTCACGTTCGAAAACTGATCGACGAGAACCGTATTCTCAAGCTGAACTCACGCGACCTCGATGAGGCCGAGGCTCAAGCCATTGCCGCCGGGATTGCTCTCAAGCGCACCTACAAACGGCACAGCGTCAAACACGCGATTTCATTTCATCGGAGCATTCGCGGGGCGGACCGCTTTCGGGAACAGCAAGACGCGCTCAATCGAATGGGCAGCTTAGGCCCAAAGACGACCAACCTTCATATCTCGAGCAAGAAGACGGCGGGGCAGCGCAGCGACCTACTACGTGAGTTTGTGGTTCACAAGCGGGCACTCATGACGAATGCCCGCTGCCTGACTGAGGGCGTCGACGTTCCCGCTATCGACTGCGTCATGTTTGCTGATCCCAAGCAGAGCCGCGTTGACATTGTTCAAGCGGCGGGCCGCGCACTACGGCGGCACGAAGGGAAAGAACATGGATATATCGTTGTTCCGCTCGTCGTTCCGGAGAAAATGGATTTTGATAAATTCGCTGAGACAACGGCATTCGGGCAGGTCGCACAGACAATCACGGCCCTCTCAACTCAAGATGAGCGCATCGCGGATGAGTTTAGAGCGATTGAAAGCGGACGGGTATCGAGCGGTAAGATTGTTGAGATAGACGGCGACATCCCGGTAGGGATGAAAATGAAGCTCGGTGATTTTGCCGAAGCTATCTCGACACGAATTTGATCGACAGGAGGAAGCTAGCTTCGCGGCTGCGCCCGCGATGTGATGGCCAGGATTGCTTCGCGCCCCAGCGCCACCGCCAGATGCGTCTTGCCAAACGCCGGGAGGAGTGCATCTTCGGTTGGGGCAAGCAACACGGCACGATGCGTAAAACCAAACACCGAGGTATGGCAGCCGTCGCTCATCCAGCTGGACCTAGCCCCTGATTGCCTCCGATAAAGGCCCTTCCCGGAAGTCCGCTTTGGAGCGCGTGCATGCCTTGGCATGACAATCTGGATCGTAACTCTCCCGCCTACGCAATCGCATCGTCTGATTCGCGGTTCAATCGCATTGTGGCAGGCCCAGGTACGGGAAAGTCCTTTGCGCTTAAGCGGCGGGTGGCAAGGCTCTTGGAGGCTGGCGTGGTACCGGCCCGAGTCTTGCCCGTGACGTTCACGAATGTTGCGGCTGAGGATCTTCAGCGCGAAATGCTGCAGATCGGAGTCGCAGGGTGCGCCGAGATCCGCGGGTCTACTCTGCATGCCCTGTGCATGAGAATACTGGGCCGGCAAAATGTCCTTGAAGCAATTGGTCGCATTCCCCGTCCTTTGAATCGATTTGAAACCGAGCCTTTGCTCTACGATCTTCCTGCAGCATTCGGAAATAAGCGCGCCCGCAATAAGCGTATTCGCGCGTATGAAGCCGCCTGGGCGCGATTACAACACGAGCTGCCGGGACACGCACCCAACGCGCAGGATCAAGCCTTCGAAAACGCACTGGTGAGTTGGTTGAGGTTCCATAGGGGCATGCTGATCGGCGAAATAATACCCCACGTATATCGCTACCTCAGAGACAATCCGGGTGCGCCCGAACGAAACCTATACGACCATATTCTGGTGGATGAATATCAAGACCTAAACAAAGCCGAACAGGCGGTCATTGATCTGCTGAGCAACACTGCTCACCTCTGCATCGTGGGGGACGATGATCAGTCGCTTTATAGCTTCAAGTTTGCGCATCCAGCGGGCATTCGGAGCTTTCCGGCGACGCACCCCGACACTAGAGACCATGAGGTACTTGAATGTCGTCGATGCCCTACCCGCATTGTCGAGATGGCCAATTCGCTGATTGCCCACAATCAAGATCGTGAATCTCGACAGCTCACGCCGTGGCCATCGAATGGCCCGGGACATGTAGCTGTCGTACAGTATCAAACGCTCAACGATGAGGCTGTGGGCATCGCAGAGTTCATCGCCGATTTAACGACTAACCAGGGTTATGCTCCACAAGACATCTTGGTCTTGGCTCAACGACGTTCAATTGGGAATCCGATTCACGACGCTTTGACTGGCCGGAATATTCCGAGCAAATCGTACTACCAAGAAGGCGCGCTCGACAGCGTCTCAGCTCAAGAAAGACTAGCAATTCTAAAACTCTTTCTTGATCCCCAGGATCGGATCGCGCTGCGATGGCTCCTTGGCTTTGGCAGCAATGATTTTCGCAGTGGCGCCTATGCACGAATCCGTGCGCATTGCGAGCAAACCGGAATGGCGCCTTGGGACCTTATGGTCCAACTCGCCGCCGATGCAGTTCAGATCGGATATACAAAAAATGTGGTAGCTCGATTTGGAGACATCCAGGCTGAATTGGCAAGATTAAGTGGCGAGAACAATATACGAGAATTCATTCAGCTCTGGCTTGGCGGTCAGATAATTGAGGATGATCCATTTCATGCTTTGGCCAGTGAACTAGCTCTGGAAATTGAATCACCTCGCCAACTACTAGACGCGCTGCTTGAGGCAGTATCTCAACCAGACATTCCCCCTGATGTCGCCGAAGTCCGCATTATGAGTCTCCACAAAAGCAAGGGGTTAAATTCGCCGGTCGTCATCATCGCTGGTTGCGTCGAAGGTTTGCTGCCAACCGCTCCAGACACTGATCTGACACCGGCAGAGAACCAAGCACTGTTAGAAGAACAACGGCGCCTTTTCTTTGTGGGACTAACACGAGTGAAGGCAACTCCAGGGCAGAATCGCCCCGGCATCCTTGTGCTCACGTCGAGCCGCTCGATGTCATTGGCTGACGCAATGCAATCCGGCATTCGGCCGGCAAGCCTTCGATACGGCAGAGCATATGTGCATACAAGCCGCTTTATCCAGGAACTCGGGCCTTCTGCACCGGCTGTGCAAGCGGGTTAGTTCGATACGTCGGGCGCCCAGTTTGAGTGGAACCGTTGTATAGCCAAGCGCAAGAGCGACGGTCCCGCCGACGACCGCAAAAAAATCCGATCTATCGCATTGGCTCGCTGGAGTCGAGCAACGCGAATATCCGAATGCGTTTTGCCAGTAGAATTGTCGGTACAAGGCCATCGGCTGTTTCTAAGTGACGGAGAGTTCACGCCAATGGGATTTCAGGGCGGACGCTGCGTCCTCAGATCTACGGTCCGCCACGATAGGAAACGCGCCAGATCGTGCCGTTTCCGTCCTCGCTGACGAGCAGAGCGCCGTCATGCGTAACTGCTACGCCGACGGGACGCGCCCAAACAGCGGAATCGTTCACGACGAAGCCGGTCATGAAGTCCTCATATCCGCCGGTCGGCACTGCAGGCGTGCGCGGATCACCTTGTAGCCGGTCCGTTTCCCTCGGTTCCAGGAACCGTGCTGGGCCGAAAACCTTGCGATGTCGCAGAAGTGCCATTAAGCGACATCGCCGGCCGTTGACTCCACGCCATCGTCCACGGCAAAGGCGAGCGCTAGGTCGAATTAACTCTGCACCAGTCCGGCGGCCTTCAAGGCCGCCGCGATGATCGGGCCGGGTGCAACGCGCGGCGTTGCGCCGGACGGCGCTGTGGGAATCTCCGGAACCGGGAGACCTGCGGCCTTGAAGGCCGCCGCGATCACGTCGTTCGGGTCGAGCGGGTAACGCGTCTGCCGTTCTTCACCCTCAGCAAGCGAAGCTTCAGCCGAACTATGCGATCCTTCGGAGGCTGCTCCAGCGATGACAAAGGCGCGGCCGTCAGTTGGAATCTGAGTCGGTGCTGACATCGGCACCGCGGCACGCGGCATTTCAACCAGAGATTCGTGTAGGCGCCAGAAACGAGCGATGTGATGCGTAGAGGAAATTCCCACATCTAGGAAAAATGCACCGGCAGCACCGCAACTCTCTCCGCCCGTCGTCGTCGCGAGCGGCACGCCATGCGCCATGCCGCTGATGGAAAATGCTTCGATCAGCACCTTCCCGTTTGCGTCATTCCATATGCGGCGCGTGTGGCTCCCGATCGATTCTTGATACGAGGGACTGTCGGAAAGCCCGTGCACGTTGGTCCATTGCCGAATGATGTCTTCACCGTTGAAAGGTTTTACGAGCGGATCGCTGGCGCCATGCCATACCGAGATTTTCGGCCATGGTCCGCGATGTCTGGATGCTGCCCGCACGCGATCGCCAAGCGCCTGCGCGGCATGTCCCTGCTCCGTGAACATGGCCTCGAATGCTTGTTGAACGTTGCTGGCGCACCCATAGGGTAGTCCCGCGATGATGGCGCCGGCGGCAAAAACCTCCGGATATGTTGCAAGCATAACAGAAGCCATGGCGCCGCCGGCCGAGAGGCCGGTGACGAATACTTTGCGGCGGTCGGCAGCAAATGTCGCAATAGCGTGCTCGACCATCTCCCTGATCGAAAGCGCCTCGCCGTGGCCGCGCGCGATGTCGCCCGGCAAAAACCACGAGAAACAATTCTTCGGATTGTTGGCGGGCTGCTGCTGCGGATAGACGACCGCGAAGCCGAGGCTGTCGGCGAGGGACGACCAGCCGGTGCCATGGTCATACTCGTCTGAGGTCTGGGTGCAGCCATGTAGCGCGATGACTAATGGCGCCTTGGGCGGTATGTCTTCGGGAGCGTAGGAGAACATACGAAGGTTGCCGGGATTTGCACCAAACCCGGTCAGTTCTCGCAGCCGTGTCGGGCGGCTGGCGGGGGCTACGCGAGCGCGAGCCGCCTTCTTTCGGGCCGATGCAAGAAGACCTTCGAATTTGCTTCTAAACGCCCGGAGGCGAGCAAGGACCTCGCGGGAGTCACGCATCGGAAGCACCCCATGTTGCATCGCAAAATATCCTTGTGCGTTGCAACATCGCGCGCTCCGGCGATGGAGTCAAGAACCGAGCAGGTAATTTCCGGCGTTGGACGGGTCATGCCGTCGAGGGAGGGACGGTGGCGGTGGAGGAGACAGCCAAAACAGTGCTCGTTGGCGCGGTGCCCACCTTCACCATCTGGATGTCGCGGTTGCTCTGGGTGAAAGTGTCGCTTGCGAGGAACCCAGCGGAACCGTAAATATCCGATCATCCAGCCCCAGAAAATTATACTCGACCTTCGCCGACCAATTGGCCGCGAAAGCCCACTCGATGCCCACGCCCACCAGCCAGCCGCCACCAGGCTTTTGGCGAAGGCTCAGCGCGTCCGAAGTAAGTCCTTCAAGTCTTCGTACAGCCAGAACACGCCGACCGCGAAGCAGAAGCCCATGCCTATTAAGGTCTTGTGAGAGCTAAGACGCCCATCGGCAGTGATACCGTAGGACATCAGTATCCACAGCGGGATCACGACCAGCAGCCCTGCCAGCAGGAAGCAAAACGATTTAGGCAGCATCGCCCATATCCCCCGTGGTGAGCGATGACGAAGCTTCCGGTAGGAAGATGCCTTTTTTGAGGTGCCGGCTACCTCGCGGATCGCCGATGGTATTGGCTAGTCCATCTCATGCCGCACAAAGAACCAAGGCGGCCCGGGTCCTTCTCGGCCGTCATAGATGACTTCATACTAAACCTGCTGTGTTACCTCAGATACCTGAAATCGCGATTCCGGCTGATCTCAAGACGTCATTTGTTTGAGTGCATCATCAGCTCCTGGGCACCTCGCGCCGGATTCGCATCTTGATGGCTGACCGTCACCCGCAAGACTCTGACGCCGCAACAAAAGGCGCACGCCCATGCGGAAGTCCAAAAAGTGATCAACAAATATAGTCCTGCTACGCCTAATCCTTTTTAGCGTTTCGTCGCTTTTGGGTGCGCTTGTTTGTCGGCCGATGTTTCGGGCCACTACCATCGTGATTTCGATCAGGGGAACTCGGGGCCACAGTGGGGCCACGGCAAAAATCAACTCGCACAGCGAGGGACTCGCGATTCGCGTCGCCTAGAATTACGAGACCCGCCGTCGTGACACGGAGACCGGGTCGTCGTGCTACTGCCGCTGCGGAGGCGGCTGAGCCAACGGAGAGCGGCGACGACGGTTGCGCTCGTACTCGGCGAGAACGTCGAGCCGCAGTTGAACGACGGGCACCCTGCCTACGTACACATCCGCGCAGCGATGGACTACGCCATCGCGCGCCTGTCTTTTCGTTACGCTCCTACAAAACTTCCCTGTCTCGCGGCAAGCAACTGTGGTGTTATTGCAACATTCCAAAAATTTTGAAGCAGCACCACATTGCCGGGCCAATTGGTTGCTCGGATGCTACAGGTTATCCAACTCGGGGGCCTGTCATGACCATCGGTAACCTGACATCAAAGCAACAAACAAAGGCTATGAACTAAGTCTCTACCGCCAATGATGTCCGCGCTATCATTGCCAACCATCTGGGTGTCGACATCAAACGCGTTACGGATGAGGCGCACTTCACTGATGATTTGGGGGCCGACTGGCTCGACCGTCTGGACTTGATGATCGAGATTGAAAATCAATTCCCTGCCGTGGAAATCACGGATGACGATGTCGACCAGATAGATGTCGTCAGCGACCTAATCCGCCACCTCCAAAGGGCGTGGGTAGCAAGAGGCGACGACGCGTCCATCATCGACGCGCCGGTCCAGTGATCAGCATTTAATCGGGCCGCGTTCAGTTCGCGGCGCAGCCTGCCAAGCAGCACCAAGGCTGGCGGGTAGTCCTATCTCTTTTTTAGATTTCGGGGCGACGCGATGCGCAATCTCATTTGTTGGTGCCCAGAGACCCAGCAGCCGATTAACCTGCAAATTTACACGGACTACGCCACCCTAGCCCGCATCTGGTCCAATCCAGTGCGCTTTCAATGCCCATACTGCGGCACAAAACATGAGACGAAGGTGGGAGCGGCTTGCCTTCAAACCACTCTAGCTCGAACCTCATCAAGCGAAACGCACGAGGTATTTTGGAGGACTGCGCAATTACCAAAGCCACTGAAGAGGCCCGACAAAGCCACGTCTGGAAGCTGAAGCTGAGAAGTCATTCGCGGCCATGTTACCGGAACTTTTGTGCCTCAACGCACGCTGTAGGTCGCCAGCGTCGGCAGCGCAAGGATCATCGTTGCTACGGCAAGCACGACCGTTTCTCCATCGCCGAGCACTGCTCATGTGCTCGAACGCACCAGCATGCAGTTTGCCGTCCATAAACAGTGCGACCTGAACCTGCCGGGTCAATGCTGCCGCATGGACGCCGTGCCGGTTCGGTGGCGAGCGGCCCTGGTTTGTGTGTTCGGTTGCTTCAAACGGAGTGTATTGCGGTCGTCGCGTCACAAACTGTATGGCGTGGGGCGACTGTTCGCCTGCCGTCACTGCTACCGGCTCGCATACACGAGCCAGCAGGAATCGGTCCATCAGCGGGGGCTCTGGAAGTCGCAGCAAATCCGGATGCGATTGGGAGGCAGCGCGAGCATGCTCGATGAATTTCCCGACAGGCCGAAAGGCATGCATTGGCGGACGTATGAGCGATGGTGCCGTGTTCATGATGCCGCCGAAGAGCGATCAACCATTGGCCTGATGGGCTTTGTGGAACGATTGGGCCGACGATCATCCCGGCGCGCCTGAAACTGAAACGAGGAAATTGACGATGACACAAGCGATTCAGTGCCATTGTCGGCACGCTCGACAAGCGCGAAATGTTTCAGTCGATCATTAGCCATTCGGGTCGCCAGCACGCACAATTCGGGGCGAAGCCATTTCATTTCGCTGCGTTTGGCAAGGCGTTGATATGGGGCCTGGAACAGCAGTTTGGCGCTGCATTTACTCCAGAGATGAAAGAAGCTTGGATCAAGCTCTATGACGACGTGCAGCGCGAAATGGTGCGTGCGGGCGACATTTCGGAAAAGCTGGCGGCCCCTCCGTGATACGCTAAGGGCGCGGCAAACCGACTGCGCAGCGCCATGGCCTTCGGTGTCCGGCGTTGGCATAAGGCGGGGGAGCCCCCATGTCCGACATGAAACGACGCGAGTTCATCACGCTGCTTGGCGGCGCGGCGGTCGGCTGCCCGCTAAATGCACCGCGCAACAGCCGGCGGAAAAACGTGGGCCATACAAGAAGCGGGTGGTGGCTTAGGGAAACGATGTAGACTTTCCAAGCGGATAAAGGGGAGGACGAGGCCGCCAACTGAGGGGGGTGGGCCTCTAGTCTTCCCTCTTAGTAGTCGCCTAGAGGCTGTGTCTTTATACCTGTGCCGATCCGAAGGTATCGTTCCGCAGCTCTTGCATCAGACTGGAGGTGTTTGATCGCATCATCCAGTTGTTTGTGTTCCGCTCCAGTTGTTGGAGTTGCCGATCGAATGCCTTGTACTTGATCCCGCGCCTTATTCGAGAAATGCTCAATCCGCTGCGTGCGTTCGACACAGATCACCAACTCATCAAAACCTTGCAATGTTGCGCACCAGACTTGGTTGGCGTGAATGGCTTCTTTTGTCGGCAACTCAATGGACTGCTCAACCGTGAGCTCAATGGTCTCAATTGTTAGATCGGGAAACGGCCTTGCCTCGGCAACAACAGTGTTTGCAAGCAGCAAGACCGCGAAAGGCTCGCGCCAACTGAGGCGCCCTCTATGTGGGCCATTCATTTGCGGGCCCAATGCATGGCTTCCTCGGCATATTGCGGAACTCCTCAGACTTCGACATTGTACCCCTACGGAGCCTGCGCCTGTTGCCTAGCAGCAGTCTGAGCAAAATTGCTCACGGCAGATGGAATGTTCCGGAAAATGAAACGGGCCACTACGCGGGATGGGCATCAAAACGGGCCAGTACCAACTGAGGCGGCCTATGCATCCGTCGTATTGTATGCGCCACAGTTTTTGCAATGAATCAGCAGGCCGTGAACTTGGCTTTCCTCGGCGTGCAACAAAGTCGTGCCGCAGTAGCCGCACGTGTAATCGATTGAACCCTCGCTGGCCTTGAGTACGGGCGGAGCATCCATAATGTGGCCGATGCGCGGCGCGATGATATGGTGACGTCATCGAGCGGGCCTGGACGGTAGCGGTGCAATGCATCGGCTTCTCGCGCAGCATTTAGGGGCATTTGACCAGGTATTTGACGCCGATGACATCCAGATTCTAGTTGCCGCATTCGATAAAGCATGGGAGGCCGTTCAAGCCAGTGGTGTCATATACCCAAAGGATAAGGTCGAATTGGTGCGGGCGATACTCGCGAAGCATATTATTGCGGCCGCCGAGGACGGCGAGCGTGACCATGGCAGGCTACGCGACGGCGCTCTACTCGCCTTGGCTCAATCAAATCTGCGAAGCTGAAGCGTGACGCGTCCGCTGTGGTACGATTGCCAATTCGATATCATACAAAATCCGGTCCTAGTTGAGGGGACCGCATGCAACTCGATCAACTGCAACGGCGCGAGTTCATCACGCTCCTCGGCGGCGCAGCGGCCGCGTGGCCGCTCGCGGCGCGCGCGCAGCAGCGGGCAATGCCGGTGGTCGGGTTCCTCGCTTCTTCGTCCGCCGACGCGCCGTCGGGCCCAGTTGCAGCCATCCACCTTGCATTGAAGCAGGCTGGATATGAGGTCGGACAAACAGTCCGAATGGAATATCGATATGCGAATAATCGGCTTGCACGACTTCCGGCATTGGCCGATGAGCTGGTGGAGATTCCGGCCGCGGTCATCATAACTTCCGGCGGCCCCGGGCCTACTCTGGCGGCGAAGGCGGCGACCACAACAATTCCGATTGTGTTCGCGCCGGTGCCGGACCCCGTCCGCAGCGGCTTAGTCGCGAGCTTCAACCGACCCGGCGGCAACATCACTGGTGTAGCCGCGCTGACCATCGAACTCGACCCAAAGCGGCTGGAATTATTGCATGAACTGGCGCCATCTGGCGGCCCGTTTGCTGTGCTGTTGAACCCGAGCCGACCTGATACGCAAATACAAGTCGAGGGCATCAAAACCGCGGCCCGGTCCGTTGGGCGCGAGTTGGTATTGGCTTATGCGAGCACCGTGCAGCAGATCGATGAGGCATTCGCAATCTTCGCGGAGCGGTCGGTCGCTGGGCTGCTGGTCGCTGCCGATCCATTCTTCACCAGTCAGCGGACACAGGTTATCGTGCTTGCAACCCGCCATGGCTGGCCCGCGATATATCAATGGCGTGAATTCGCCGATGTCGGTGGCTTGGCAAGCTACGGACCCAACCTTTTCGATTCCTACCGGCAAGTTGGTCTGTTCGCCGCACGCATTCTCAGGGGCGAAAAACCTGCGGACCTCCCGGTGCAGCAACCGACGAAGTTCGAGTTCGTGATCAATCTCAGGACCGCGAAGGCGCTCGGCCTCACCGTCCCGCTCCCGCTGATCGGCCGCGCCGACGAGGTGATCGAATGATGGGGTGGATGGCCCCCGTGCGGCATCGACGTGCCAAACTGGTGTTTTGAAGAATCACCAGGAATGGGAGCCATCCATGAGCGAGATTACGACAATCGGCCTGGATCTAGCCAAGCATGTTTTTCAGGTTCACGGCACTGATGCGCAGGGTACGACGGTTCTGCGTAAGCGACTGCGGCGCGGTCAAGTGCTGGCGTTCTTCAGCCGCATTCCACGCTGTGTGGTCGGGTTGGAAGCGTGTGCGACGGCCCATTACTGGGCGCGCGAGCTGGGTGCGCTTGGGCACGAGGTGCGGCTGATGCCGGCGCAATACGTGAAGGCGTACATCAAGCGCAATAAGCACGATGCCGCCGATGCCGAAGCGATTTGCGAGGCGGTTCAGCGCCCGACGATGCGATTTGTGCCGGTCAAGACGGCAGAGCAACAGGCGACGGCGCTGCTGCATCGCGGCCGCGAACAACTGGTGCGTCAGCGCACGATGCTGGTGAACGCGTTGCGGGCGCATCTGGCGGAGTTCGGAATCATAGCGGCGCAGGGTTTGCGCAATGTGGGCCAGCTGACCGCCATAGTTCGCGACGATGATGATCCGCGCCTGCCCGATGTGGCGCGCCAGGTGCTTCAGGTGCTGGCGTGTCAGCTCGAGCAGATCGAGGCGGCGATTACAGCACTGGAGCGGCAGCTGCTGGCCTGGCACAAGACCAACCCTGTTAGTCAGCGGCTGGCCAGCATTCCGGGCATTGGGCCTACCATCGCTACTGCAATTGCCACGACGGTTGCGGACCCGAAGGCGTTCCGCTCGGGCCGAGAGTTTGCCGCCTGGCTGGGCTTGGTGCCGCGGCAGAATTCAACCGGCGGGAAAACCCGGCTGGGCGGCATCACCAAACGCGGCAACCGTTATTTGCGCCGGCTGCTCATCAACGGGGCAAGCGCCAATCTGCTGCGATCGAAGGCGACCAAAGCCGATCCATGGGTGATCGGGTTGCGTCGGCGGCGGCCGCCGCTGGTCGTAGCCGTGGCGCTGGCGAACAAGACGGCGCGCATCGCCTGGGCGGTGATGCTGCGCGAGAAGGAATACCAGCCCAGGGCTGTGGTGGCTTAGTCGCCCACGGCACTGGGGCTGGAGCTTGCGAGAGAGCAATGACGCGTGATGGCACAGTCGGTCGATCCGACGCAACCGAGAGAAGCCTGCCGTTTCATCGGGACATCGATCCCGCTCGAATGATGAGGCCTCGGTTCGCGGACTCCATCAGGGCCAGCAGTCCATCCGGACTGCGTGAACAGGCCGGACACATGACTGCAAGCGACTTCTGTGCGGCACGCTACATTTTCTCTTGCCAGGCGGGGGCCATCCACACATGAA
>WNGA01008057.1_pt1 | contig 14508 bp, 11 predicted proteins | sample 5400061 | NCBI WGS metagenome assembly WNGA01 (sample SAMN13153366, study PRJNA577476) | soil metagenome | isolation source: 100 cm soil or saprolite under grassland replicate 2 | place: USA:California | collected 2016-06-15
TGAGACCAGATTGGTCATGGTTTCAACCGAGCTCTTCTTCCTAATCTCGTCGAGCACCTCCTGGTTCATGCTTTCAACCCCCATTAGCGCGCCGGCCAAACCATTTGTGAACCACTTGTCGAAATTGCGGGTGAGCAGGTCGCCACGGGTCATGGGTGTCCAGTTGAGCTTCAGCTCGCCCATTCTCTGGATGACCATTTCCGCTTGCTTCGGAATATTGCCGAAATTCTCGTCAAGCACCATTACTTCATCGATGCCTTCGGACTTGTAGAATTCCAGAACTCGGTTGATGTTCTCGAAGGGGATGGCAATTGGTTTGGGCGCAAAGGCAGGCGATTGGCAGAAAGTGCATTTGAAACTGCACCCGCGCGTTGTGAATAACACCCCGACCCGATAGGAAGTCAAATAGCGGTTTCCCTGGGTGGGCCAACCCACCCGCATTGACAGCGGCGGATGGATGATCTCAGTTTGCGGCAATCCCAGGAGATTTTGTAATTGGCCCTCGGCATAGCCAACGAAACGCCGATCGAAAAGCTCTTCGATATCCTTATTGACGACGCCGTAGTTCCCTCCCCAAATCTCCTGTACTCCTGCTTCTCTCGCCCATTTAATCATCCGCAAAACACGGTCCGTTTCGTTCATGTAAAACGAAAACCCGACGACATCCCAGCCCTGTTTGAGGACTTCCCTGTATTCTTCGGGTGAAGGATATTCAAGAATCTCAATCGAGGGAATGTTTTGTTTTATGAACCTCAAACCGAAGGCGATATCCCGGGGAAACGCGTCTCGGTGCCGCGTATCAGGGCTGTATTGACCGACATAATCGTACAGCCGATCTTCAATGTATGCGGTGACGAACAAGATTCGATCTCGGCTCATCGTTTGTTTCTCCCTTCTTCAATGTGATCCACAAATCTTTTTCCTTCGTGGGCCAATTGCTTCATAGCTTGCGCGGTGCTTTGATGGAGAGCCCGCAAAATATTTTCGTCCGGCGACTGCCGCGAAAATAACCGAGAAAACAGATCTATCGCGAGGGCATGTGTAGCCTGAAGACCCTGGATCAAGTCTTCGTCGCGCTCGGAAAGTTCTTCTTTTTCCATTTCATGCTTTATGAAGACCATCTGACTTTCATACCACACTCCCATGTAGCCAATGCCGGCGTACAGAAGGTCGAGCGGGTCAATGGAGGGTTCTTGCTGTTTGAAAGGCTGCAATTTATCAGGCGGTTTTTCTTTCATTTTTAAGCTCCGTTACGACGCGTGAGATCAGTTTTGATTATCCCCAACTCTCGCCAGCAACCCAATTCTCTGTCAACAACTTTCAAGAAGAGCCGGGTGCTTTTCGTTCCGGACGTCGCCCGCATGGGCCGACAAGCACCAGTCTACGTCAGGGCCGTCTCATTCGATAGTGTCCCCTCGCCGCATACTCGTAACGAATTTTGAAAATGCGGCGCAAAAGAATCAGGCCCGCCAGAGATCCCAAAAATGCGGCTGGCGAGAGCAGGACGGACAACTCGCGGGTTCGTGCGGTTGGATAAAAATAGATCCAGACCCGAGCCACCAAAAAACCAAAAATCAGCGATGTCGCTAGCGCGTGCATGAGTTTCCACCCGCGCAGGTCCCATTTGCCTACCGTCCTGACGACAGGGTAATGACCACGACGCAGCAGTCGCACGGACTCCCTAAATTGGCGGGGAAGGGTCAGGATAAACGCTTCGTACTCGAGAAACACTTCCGAGAGAGTATCGAATTTCATTTGTCGTTGGATACGCCCAGAGATCGTTTCGCGGAAGAATCCTGCCCACTCAGCTTTCATATCAAGTTCCGGCGCAATCGTTGAGATGACCTCATCCACTGCGGCGAAGGCTCTATAACAGGCCAAAGCAGTACCAGGCACAGGGATTTGAAGGCGGCGAAAATCATCCAGGCAGAGCATCATAACCGCCACAAAACTGCGCTCCTGGACGGGAGAATATTCATCATCGCTGGCTTCAAGCCACTGTGAAATGCGCGATTTGAAAATATCTTCGAGGGCGGCGAAATCGGCGTCGAAAGGTGGTTCAAAATATTCCAGCACTAATTCGTATAGCGCATCAATGTCACCGACGCGCGCCGCGTATAAAAAGTCTAACTGGTGCTGAACAAAGTTCTGATCAATTCTTCCTATGCTTTCGAAGTCCAGATAACCTATTGCGTTATCTTCCATGATGACTAAGTCAGTGGGACGAAGATCACGATGAAAATATTTTCCATTAAATAGCTGATTGAGAAAATTGTAAAATATATTCATGCCCGCCTGTTGTAGATCGACTCCTTCTACTTCGAACGCCCCGCTGATGGCCAACGGATCTTGCGACCTGACGATCACGTCCAAAACTTCTGATAGCAAGACCCCCTCTAATCGTTCTAAAGTGAGCACCGCGTCGGTGGTATGCGACCAATAGACCTGTGGAACATACTCCCTTTGATTATTTCGCGACTGCGCTGAAAAGCGTTCGACGTAGCGGGCTTCTGTTAGGAAGGATAGTCCTTCCAACATCCAACCCCGAAACCCTTCATAGTCGCGGCTCAATTTGACTCGACCAAGAAAGCCGCTAAAATCAATCACCTTAAGTAGAAAGCGGATCCCAAGGAGGTCCGCTTTTGCCATCTGCTTTGACCCTGGCCGCTGCACCTTGATGACTACGGACTCACCAGTTTTCAAGACTCCACAATATCGCTGTGCAAATGCATCAATGCCGGTCGGTATCTCATCAAAACAAAGAAAAAGCTCATCCGCAGGGTGACTCAATTCCTTTTCGATAATGTCCCTGGCAAGCTGATTATCAAATGGAGGTAATCCATCGCGCCCTTTAGCTAACTCATCGCAAAATCCCTCTGGGAAGACGTCGTAGCGAAGAGCTAAAGCTTGCCCCAATTTAATATATCCTCCTCCGAGTTCTCGGAAATGGAGGCTGACGAGACGCCCCACATACGCCGGGCCGCGGCGCAGGAAAACCCAATAAATTAGAAACTGTGCGGTGAACCACACCAGGTGAAAAGAGACTTCTACGAGACGTTTGTATCGTGAAAGCATTCGATCAACAGCAGCTGCGTATTGGAAAACAGATCATCCTCGGTCATTCCCAGCGCCTCCGTCAAAATCGCATCCCGAGAGGTAACTTAGGCTTATACTCCGAATTCCTTTCTTCAGGTGAATTCGGCTTATCCTAAAATCTTGAGACCTGGTAAATGAAGTGCAAGCTGCGGAAGCATCCATGCCGCTTCAACCGCATCGTGGCCATCAAGGCTATGAGAATAAGGCTATAAGAGAATAAGGACGTCTTTATGATAATCTCAACGCGTCATCGACTAAGCACAAATCAAAAGCAGGATTCCAGCAGGGCCCCAAAGGGAAATTCAGCCCGCTTGAACTTGTGCTCTGAGAATAAGCACTAGTAAGGATGCGGACGAACCCGAGCGTTTGCCCGGGAGCACACAAACTTCACACGCTCGAAGTAATGCGGTACTAACCTCCAGGCTGAGCATGATAGGCCGGAGTCGACGTCCCGTCAATGAAATGGCGCACACGGGTGGTAATCGATCAGTAATGGGGATGGGAACTAGCCTTCGCTCAGCCGATAAAGCCTCTGATTCTAGATTAGCGTGTCCTTATTACTATCACGTTACAACCTTGGACTTATGAGTTGAAACCGCGCGAACGGCCACAGGAGAGGGAGCCTCGTTTACTTGCACGACCGGGACAAGAAAACAATCTGGCGGCCCTTCAGTCTTCAGAAGAAGATGGAGGAGGCTGCAAAAGGAATTAGTGGACGACACTTTAAGGAATAAGCCGGATAAAATATTCGGCGTTGCGAAAACCCACCTTCATGTTTGAACAGTCAACAAGAACTGTTGGCGCCATTCGGTCGTGGTTATCACCGCCAAAGCAAACCACACTGAAAGCTGAGGATGTCCATATCTGGCGAGGGTCTCTGGATCTTCCCGCCTGGAGGGGTGACGCGATGGTGGAAGTGCTCACACCAGACGAGGTCACCAGGGCCGATCGCTTTCACTTTGAAGCCGATCGCAGACACTGGATTGTCGCACGCGGTTGTTTACGCAACCTTCTGGGCCGATACCTGGGCATGCACCCGGGAGAGATACAGTTCAATTACAACAAGTTTGGTAAGCCATCGCTTGCTGAATCAATTGATAAATCGAACCTGAACTTTAGCCTGGCCCACTCAGGCAGTCTCGCACTTTACGCTCTGACTCTTAAAAGGCAAATTGGCGTCGATGTGGAGTGTATGCGGCCAGATTTCACTGGCGATAAGATTGCCTGGACGTACTTTTCGGCCAGAGAAGCAGAACGGCTAGACCAAATTCCGGTGGCCTTGCGGCAGCAAGCCTTCTTCAATTGCTGGACGCGAAAAGAAGCTTTCGTCAAGGCAATCGGCGCCGGTCTTTTGGCGCCATTAGATCAGTTTGAAGTTAGCTTGGCCCCGAACGAACCCGCGGCGCTGTTAAGCACGCATTGGGACCATCAGGAGGCCTCGCGCTGGTCGTTGGCCGCGCTCGATCCCGGACCAGGCTATGTGGCGGCTGTTGCCGTGGGAGGACATGAATGGGAACTGCGAACCTGGAATCTCGACGAAAGCATGCCGTTCAAACTTAGCTAGGGAAATAGCGGTAGCCGGCAGGCGCTATCAGAACAAACTCGCCTGTCCAGAACACGGCCGTATGCGATCTGATAGATTTGGGGACCGGAGTACAGCTTCGCAGGTGATTGAAAACGTTGGTAGGCGCGTGGGGATTTGAACCCAGATGCCTACCGTGTCAACGTTGTTCCTAGTAACCTCGTAAAGCGCGTGTTGGTTCTGAAGCCGATAAACATTAACTGGAGCGGTTAGAGACTAAACTAATAATTCGAGTTCTTCGGCTGATTTATCGAGCAGCAGACTTCTCCTACGTGGTTGCCCTCTTTAAGCACTTTATTCATCCAGTTCATCACTTGAAGGTCTCACTCGTTTCGATCGCGATCAGACGATCTACCTCTCTTAGAGGACTCACTTGCTGGTTCCCGCTGCGGACGCTGCCAGTGTGAACTTGCCACGCAGTTCAATCTGCTCGGACGAGCGGCCAACGAGCATATTGAAATCGCCTGGCTCCGCGTGCCACTGTTTTGCGTTGACGTCATAATAGGAGAGCGCGCGGCGGTGAGCGCTACGTGGCGATTCCTCTGACAAAGCGGCGCTTCATGTCGTAGAGTTTGTCGCTCCCGGTCGTAAACTCTGTAAGCAATGCGACAAGATGGACCAACGTCGAAAACACGCGTCGGTGAAATAATAGCGTTTGTTCGTTTCGAGGACTCTCTCACATTTTCTTGCTTGTTAGAATTTGCGGAGGTGAGCGATAGAATTCAGGAAGTTGGGATGATGCCATCTTTGAAAGCGCTTTTAGTTAGGATAAGTAATTACCAGACGACTAGATGATCGTACACTCTGTTCCTAGCAGTGATTTTGTTCATCGTGTACTGGTGCCATGCTTGCGCGGCACGACCCCATTCGATAACCACTCGATGTTCCAGTGCCTCAAACATGGTCTGACGCTCCAGCTCACAAAAGGGGTTGCTCTACCTTTCCTGATTATGGACATTTCGTCGAACACATTGCTCATTTCTGTGGCGCAAATTGTTTGGATATCGGCATCGCAGCGACAATTGCCTTTCTGATTGTGCTTCATTTACGCCATTCCCAGTAACTCCTGCTCTACCCAACAAGCGCTTACCCCTGATCGGAACAGCATGCCTCTCATGGACAAACTACTTGTGATGCAGTTGTCGCCCACGGCCGCTGAAGCGGGCCTTAGCCATCTAGCTACCGCAACAGGGCTCTCAATCTCGCGCCATCGCCACCCTGCGGAGCAAAGTTCTGAACAATCCGAGCCGCGACTACATGACGTTGCTCATCGAGGCGTCACGCCTCTAACCAAGACTGAGTGATTCAATTAACGGTCTAACCGCATCAACTACCGAATTCCACGGCAGTCCTTGATATATATATATATGCACCTGATCCCAGAGGGGAGAGCGTGGGGGCATTGCTTCCAAGGTCTTGGCTGAAACCACTCTAAGTTATTGATTTTATTGATAGGGTTGAAGCCTTAAGGGGTAGGATTTTGGACGAAAAGTTTTTCATCCTCGGCAAAATCTCGGCAAATCAAAAAAGGGCTGGGTTAAGCAGCGCCTGTAAGTTATTGAAATATTAGGGACTATTGGTAGCGGGGGGCGGGATCGAACCGCCGACCTTGGGGTTATGAATCCGATCAAGCAGGATTTCATAACTGTAACGACTAACATAGGTTGCAGCCATAGCGGTTTTTCAGGGGTTTTTGATGATTCTATATGAAGCTTTAAGAAGTGCTGATGCCTTTATCTAAATTCGCGTCACAAATACGTCACAGAGAAAACGGTGAGAAGCGGTGTAAGGATACACGCGAGTTAGGCTTAAAAATCGAAATTATCTATGTTGTCTTTACGAAAGATAACTGGCAGACCCAGAATAATTTCTGTCGCCCTGATTTCTATGGTTCCTAGACGTCCAACATCAATCCGAGACTGGCCTGTTTGAAATGTCCCACGAGCCAATGCTACCGGCGCCGCCACGGCCAAATAGCCCAGATCTTTCGTATTCCACAGTACAACTGCTTCGATCTCCCCTCCATGTACGTAAGCCTTGCATAGGTTAGGCAAAGATAAACCGATTACTTGAACGTCCCTTCGGCCTGATTGCTTTATTGCTTCGGCGGCGCCGGGAACTGCAGGTGCTGAAATGACAATTATGACCTTAACGTTCCGATAGACCTTAGTAATCGCCTTCGCCTCCGCGAAGGCCTTATCGCGGTCATCATCGCTAGGACGGATGACAGCCAATTTCATCTTGGGGTATTTTTTCAAACGCTCCTCAATAAAAGATATCCACAAATTTTGGTTAGCTGCGCTGAGGGCACCAGTGATAATGGCAACTTCTCCATTTTCGTCCATTACCCGGGCGGCCTCGTCAACCAGGGTGTAGCCGATGTCCTGAGCGGTCGCTTGGTTGATGAAATAATCGCGAGCGTCGGGTTCAGCATCGGCATCCCAGGTGACGACCTTGATTCCCTGTGCGCGGGCTTTCCGAAGCACGCTCGAAATGGCGGGCCCATTCTCGACGCTCACAGAGATCGCATCGACCTGCCGCGTAATCCATCCTTCGACAATTTCGTTTTGCTTTGCTGCGTCGAGACCAGTTGGGCCGTCCCAAATCAGATTAATGTTAAGTTCTTTGGCTGCTTCTTCCGCGCCAGCTCGGCAGCTAACGAAGTATGGATCGCCTTTTGACTTAGGCATTACAGCGATTGTGACTCGCTCTCCGGTTGCTTTAAAAGCTTTATTGGCCGGCTGTGATTTGTGTCCTCCCAAATAACCATTACTGACTAGAACCACAAGAGTAGTGGCTAAAATCGTAATGGCTAGTGCCGCCCGTGCGAACACTCTCCTTGAGTACCATGCGTCCTTGACTTCTTGAATGTGCTCTCTATCACGCCTGAAGAAACGTTGCAGAACGATCGTCAAAATTAACAAGACACCGGTAAGGATCCCAGCTAGCTCTTCGGGCCAGGCCGAAAGCAACAAGCCATTCTGCAGCAAGACAAGTGCAGCAAGTCCCAAGAGCGTTCCGCGAATAGTTCCAGAGCCACCAAAGATGGACGTGCCACCCAGAACGACGGCAGTGATTGCGATTAGTTCGTAGCCTGTGCCTGCATTGGATTTCGCCTGTCCAAGATGGGCTACATAGATGATTCCCGCAACTCCAGCCGACAGTCCCGAAAGGAGATAGACAAGCGCTAATCGCCTGGTCACTGGGATTGCGGCATAGCGGGCTCCCTCGCTTGAGTGACCAATGGCATACAATCCTCGTCCCACCGTACTGCGATGTAACAGCAAAAAAAAGGCAGCGATCGCCACGACCAAAATTATCGTCTGGGTCGGTACGATACCGCCTAAATAACCTTGCCCCAGGTACAGAAATCGCGGCGAGAATCCCGAGTAATTTATTGCTCCTCCTGTGACACCTTCAGCAAGCCCGCGAAATAAGGAGAATGTTCCGAGGGTCACAATCAACGGTGAGGCTCTGAAGCGGGCAATCAAAACTGCATTCAAGGCTCCTCCGAGAAGACTAACCAGCAGGGTTAGCAATATAACCACCGAGAGAGGGAAGTGGAGATCCTGCGACATGAAACCGAATGCCACAGCGCACAGGCCAATCATCGAGCCGACCGACAGGTCAATCCCTCCCGTAACAATGACAGGTGTAAGGGCCAGAGCAAGGAGGCCGATTTCGGTACTTAGGCGAATGCACTCGAACAAATTGTCGAATGAGAGGAAGTTTGTGGCTGTGAAGGTGAACAGCGCGATCTCGCAACCGATCAAGATGATGAGCACAAGCTCTTGTTTGCTGGTAGGGATCATGGATGAAATTTAGGTTAGCGCCAATCTTGCCTGATGCCAGTTGCCAATTGAATCCAACAAGACAGCCATCAAGATGATTAGTCCCTGGATTGCTTTTTCCCAAAATGGATTGATGCCCAAGAATGTCAATGCCGGTCCGATACTGCCCAGCAACACCACGCCTACGAAGGTGCCAAACAGACTCCCCCGCCCACCCGTGATAGGTGTTCCGCCTACCACGACGGCGGCTATGGCTTTCAATTCGAGATTAATGCCGCTGTTTGCCGGTACTTGAGCAAAGCGCACGGCGTTTAGCATTGCCGCAACACCTGTAAGCGCGCCAATTGTGACGAACACCCAGAATGTGACCTGCTTTGTTGGAATGCCCGCAAGGCGTGCCGCTTCTTCATCTGAGCCTGTGGCATAGACGGCGCGAACGGCCATCAGATTTGTAGAGGCCCACCAAAAAGCTGCAAACAGAATCAGCGCCGAAGCAACAATCAGCACCTCGCCGGCGCTTTGTCCCAGCCCCAACCATTGAAAATTGGGCGGTAGGTTCTGTACCCACGCGCCGCCTGTGGCCCAGCGCAGCCCTTCACGCCAAGCAACCATAGTCGCAAGCGTGACTACGATAGCCGGTGCCCTGACGAAAGAGATTAAAGCGCCATTTGTGGCACCCAGTAGAGCGCCAACCATTAGGGCGACAAGTGGCAAGAATGGAATCGGTAACCACTGCGATGCCAGCCCACATATGACACTACAAACTGCAAAGAGCGCCCCGACTGAGATGTCGATTCCGGCGCTTATAATCACGAACGTCATGCCTGTGGCGACGAGAAGAACCGGAACGTTCGTTAAGGCCACATCACGCAAGTTTTCCGCCGTGAAAAAAGCTGGCGCAGCGAAGGTCAGGTACACGAAAACTGCACCAAGCGTTAGCACGCCCGCTGTTTCTCTGCCGAAGCGTAGCGTCAATTCTTTCTCCCGAGAGTTGCGCCGTTGTGGCCGAGAGCCAAATTCAGAACCTTGTCAGGAGTTGCATCCTTGTTGTCGAGCACTCCGACCAATTCGCCTTTCGCCATGACAGCGATGCGATCGCTCATGGCAAGGACTTCAGACATGTCTGATGAAATGAGTAGAATCGCCAATCCGCTCTGCGCCAGATCGCCGATGAGGCGATATATCTCCGATTTGGCCTGGACATCAATACCCTGGGTAGGCTCGTCGAGAATCAGTATTCTTGGGTTTGTCATCAGCCAACGCGCAAGCGCAACTTTTTGCTGGTTCCCACCAGACAGATGTTTAGCTGGGATTCGAACAGATGGCGTTTTAACGCGGAGGCGCTCCTTAAGCTTTTCCGCGGCATCGTGCTCCAATTGTGGTTGTATCAAGCCATTTGCAGACACTTGGTCAAGACTGGCCAAGGTCGTATTCATTGAGATTGGCATCTCAAGGATCACACCATGACGACAGCGATCTTCTGGGACGTAAGCTAATCCTGCACGAACCGCATCCGCCGGCGATCGAATCTTAGTTGCTTTCCCCTGAACAAACACCTGGCCTTCTGTTACGGGCCACAGACCAAACACAGCTTCGGCAAGCTGAGTTCTTCCCGAACCGACGAGTCCAGCCAACCCAAGGATCTCGCCGCGACGAACTGTCAGGCTGATGTTCTTGAGCTTAAATGGTTTACAGCCGACACTTCGCAGCTCAAGGGCGATTTCACCTTGTGTTGTCTGATGCTTCGGAAACAGGGTTTCCAGTTCCCTACCCACCATCATGCGAATCAGGTCGTCAATGGTTACGCCCTCCATTGTCCGTGTCCCAACAGTGTTGCCGTCACGAAGGACAGTGACGCGGTCGGCAATCTGAAACAGCTCTTCCAGCCGGTGCGAGATGTAGATTATTCCCGTGCCTTTCGAGCGCAGCTCACGAATAATCCTGAACAGATTTTCTGCGTCGCGTTCTCCTAGTGAGGCAGTCGGCTCATCCAGGATTAATGCGGATGCCTTTGCGTCTAGTGCCTTTGCGATCTCGACAAGCTGCTGCTCGGGCATGCTCAATGTGGAAACCAAGGCATCCGGTCGTATTTGAGCTCCCAATTCCTTTAGTAATCGCCCAGCACGTAGGCGTCGCTCTTTCAGTTTGACCTTACGCCATAACCTATTGCCGTCCTTCGCAATTCCGATGTTCTCCGCGACGCTTAGGTCCGGGAAAAGAGCAGGCTGCTGGTAAATAGCCGCAATACCGAGTTCTCGAGAACTGGCGGGAGTGTTGTGCTCAAGGCGCTGCCCACGTACGAATATTTCTCCGCTGTCAGGCTGTACTGCACCCGTTAGTACCTTGTTTAGCGTCGACTTACCCGCACCGTTCTCGCCTACTACAGCATGGACTTCGCCGGAGTGCAGGTTGAAAGAGACGCCGTTTAACGCCTTCACGCCGTCATAAGACTTCTCGATGTCAATAGCCTGGAGCAGCACCGGCAATCACCTCATTACTGAACTGAGAATGCGTGAGGAATTCCGTTGCCTTCTCGGATGAAGGCCGAATAATCGAGCGTCATTTGTTCTCGAGCCCTTAACCAGCGGAAGGTAGGTACTCCGAAGAGCCGCCCACGTTCAACCATTTGCTCTTTTGTCTCGGGAAATGGTGACACGCCAAATTCCATTCCACACGCGACAGTATTCCCCTGCCATGGCTGCTCCAGACGCGACTGGTTCTCCTCCCACACTCCCAACCACGGGAAGTCTTTCCGCTTCCATTCATACCCAAACAGCAATTGCACCGATGGCATGTAAGCGACAAAGAAGGCCTTGTCTAAGGTCTGGTCGATCAAGTGTGTCGTGAAGCTTGATGATCTGCCGTTGCTCGCAAAACACCGCAGATCGGTAACTGAGTTCTTGTGTGTAGGCGCGTAGGGCCACGTAAAGTCAGCCCCTCGAATCAGACCGCCAGCGTCAAAACCGACAGACTCGAAGACCCGTGAACGCTCTGGGGGAATATGAAATTGCGTCTTACCAGGCTCTAGGAAAGGTGGGCCAAGCGTAACATGTTGTGTCCACGCGATAGGGCGGTCAATCGAAGATAAGTTTTCGACCTGTTCACGGAATCGCACGAAAATACCGTTGTCATCCAAGCTGATGGTGCGCGTGATCCGCAAGTTAGAGTGGCCCAGTAAGGCAGTGATGTGCACTTGCTGATCTCCGATCTTGCCATCATAGCAGGCTACCGAGGCTTCACCATGTACACTAATCCCCGCGCGCAACTCTTCCGGAGAGGGGGGTCCAAAGATATCCAAGCAGAGGTTGTGGCCCATGATACCGGACAACAGTTTACTTTCCTGATTCAGTCCGTACTGGGGGTGCGTGGCGGGGTCATATTCTGAGGGTTCAATCGACGCCCATGGCGGAGTCCAGAGGGGGTTTATTCCGGTTTTTTTATGCAGGATTTCGGCAACATGTCCTCCACCTTTAAGAACTGTGAGCCGCAAAGCATCGTTTTCTATCTGTAACGCCTCACGGTTGCGGAATTTCATGGCAACTCACTGCCTTTCGTTGGCGGAGCGACACAGAAATCCATTATCTCGTTGGTTCCCAGTCCGCACCCTGCGATTGAAGCGAAACAGCATCGGGATTTCCTGGACCAAAGTGCTTGAGCATCACTAACGGCTCGGTCTCGCTGAGATTTTCAATCCGGACTCCCTCGCGAGCAGCGTTGAACGAAACGAACAGCTCATCTTGAGTCATTTGTCCAAAGCGTATAAGAGAAGGTGTATCGACAGGCAAGCGCCCGATAGTGCCGTGTCCTTGCGTGAGGATGAGACCATAAGCGGCGCTATCCTTCACCGTTACGCTCCTGCGAGGCAGAATCGTAAGTTCTTTGGAGGAGTAGTGCGGTGTTCCATAGACGACCCACCGCTCTTGATAACCATCCTCTTCCATCTCCTCAGTAGGCCTAGCGGGCAGGGGGAATACCCGATTATGCTTGCCGAAATAGGGATCAACGTTAGCGTCCCAGTCGAGCATTGAAATGAGGTAGTCGGGGTCGTGATGATGATCTTCAGGGACATCCTTAACGAGCAGTTGCCGGGAAACCGGCCGACCTTCGACCATTGACTGGAACATGGCGAAGACGTCGCTATTTACCTGAGGCTCATACGTAACCAATGACCCGGGAGCATGCAGGATTCCCGGGTTCACCTGCCAGCCCGTCCCTGGCTGTAATCGATAAGCTCTCGAATGAAACAGTATTCCGTTATCACCATCATCCCACTTCTCGAGGCAGCGCTTGATGTCGTTGCGGGTCGTGCCAGGGTCGAGACCCATGAAGGTATACGGAAAGTTGTTTTCCTTGACGTTGTATTGCGGAGGGAAGTAGTACGCCTCAGGTTTTCCCTTTTGTCCTACCCGCGAAGCGAACTCATCATTCTGATGCAGGTGATGAGGAATAGGACCGAGATTGTCAAAAAACTTACACAGGACATTCCAACCGCCATCACGTTCCATGACGGTGGCTCCGAGCACATCATCTCCAATTTCTTCGATTGCATCCCGTAGGGGAAAGCGTTTTTCCGCAAATCTGACATAGCTGATGCCCTCATCTTCTGGCGTTCCTGGTCCATTGGACGCATGCGTCGTGGATGAGAACCAACGTTCGTCGATACCGCCCCGGTGGGATCCTAGAGCATACAAATCGTCTCGATGAAGCCTTAACCGGCCGCCAGGCATGAGGAAAGAGCGAGGAACCCAACACGGTTCCATCCTGAGAACGCCATCACCGACCTTCAGTGCTTCAGAAAATAGAAGACGCATGGACCCAGAGCTGCTCATATGAGGGACTCCTTTTCAGAACCCAACCTGGTCGATCCCTAAAAAATTCAAAAGCGTTGTGAGTCGTCTCAAATGAGTCGTCTCAAAACGCCCAAACACTAGCCTGAATATCTTGCTTTGTCAACGTTCATTTTTGGGTGTAAAGTATGCGCTTATGCCGACGCAAAAGGAATTAGCTAAGCTGGCTGGTGTCTCTTCAGGGACCGTCTCAAATGTTATTAGCGGTTCGACTCGCGTGAGTGAACGTTCTCGGCAAAAAGTTCTCAAAGCGATTCGGGACCATAATTATCACCCAAATCTGATAGCCCGGAGTCTCAAGACTAATCGGACGAACACTCTTGGCATTGTGGTACCCGACATCACGATCCCGTTCTTCCCCAAGATCGTTCGTGGTGCAGAGTCAGCTGCTCGAGAAAGAGACTATTTCTTGGTAGTACTCGATTCGGAGAACAGCCATGCACGGGAACTTGAGATGATTGCGCTGCTCCGTGCCCAACGAGTCGATGGTATCCTGCTGGTGACAGTAGGGGGCCACACCACTTCCGCTGAGAATGCCTCACTCCTCTCAGGTTGCCCAGTCATATACCTTGACCGTTTGCCAGACGGAATAAAGGTAGACTCCGTCTCCGTTAACGACCGCAGTGCAGCGGAAATGGGGACTTCACATCTAATCTCGATGGGACATAGAGATATTGCGATTCTCACCGGGCCTCTAAAGTTGAAGAACGAGCAGGAGCGTCTCCGCGGTTACAGGCAAGCATTGCAAAAGGCGGGGCTCCCAATTCGCGATACACTCATCTGGCCTGGCAGTTTCGACAAAGATGAGATTGCCAGGATTTGTCAGAGCGGCCTACTTAAGCCTAGCCGTAGACCGTCTGCATTGTTTACGACGAACGGAGTCACGGGGCTTGGGGCCTTGAGGAGTATGTATGCCGCCGGATTAACGACCCCACGGAATATAGCATTTGTGACTTTCGATGAACTCACGGCTGACGAGTTCTTCCGGCCGGCGGTCACCACTATCCTCCAGCCGGCATTCGATATTGGCTACCGTGCCGTGGAGGTTCTACTAGATCGTATCCGCATAGGACAGGCGGCAGGGCCTCCACAGAAAGTGCGACTACCTGCGACAGTAGTGGTCCGGGAATCATCAAACACTCCTTATTGCGATAGCAGTAAATGAGCTTTTGCGGATTAATTGCGCAGGTAA
>WNGA01019753.1_pt1 | contig 14508 bp, 16 predicted proteins | sample 5400061 | NCBI WGS metagenome assembly WNGA01 (sample SAMN13153366, study PRJNA577476) | soil metagenome | isolation source: 100 cm soil or saprolite under grassland replicate 2 | place: USA:California | collected 2016-06-15
ATCCCGTCGCCGAACTTCGTCAGACCCATGCCGGCGAACGGTACGCCTTATCCACAGGCAGGGGCCAGGCCCTGTTACGGAAATGTCACGACTTCCTCGCAGCGGCAATTCCACGCGCATGCAGGGCGAACATCGCCCAGGGGCCCGCGCGGCGCCACGAAGTCGTGACGGTTCCACGACAGGGGCCTGGCCCCCGCCGTTAGTTGGAGACGCTCTGCACGAAGCGTGGCCGCTGGAGCCACGCGCGGACGCCGTACGCGAGGAGGCCGACGCCAAGGGCGATGAGGCCGCCGAGCAGGAGCCACTGGGCGCCAGGCACGTTCACGAGCTTCAGGCCGCTGAGCAGGAGGATCGTCCCGAGCGAGATCCGGAGCACGAGGTCGGGCAGCTTCACGGTGAAGCGGCTCGAGATCAGCACGCCGGGAATCGAGCCCGTCAACAGCCAGGCCGTGGCGTGGTAGTCGACGTTGCCGCCGATCATGTGGCCGATGCCGGCCACCCACAGCAGTGCCGCGGCGTGAAAGATGTCGGTGCCGACGATCTTCGGCATCGTCAGCGGATAGACGAGCACCATCACGAGACCGAAGAACGTGCCGCTGCCGACCGACGTGAGCCCGACGACGAACCCGAATACCGCGCCGATCACGACCGCGAGGATCTTGTCGCGGCGACCCAGGATGAACGGGCGGTCGCTCGCCTTGATGCCGCGCTTGATGAAGGACTTCGCGAGGAAGCCGAGCCCACCGGCGACGAGCGCTCCGCCGACGGCATAGCCCTCGATCGTCTGCGCCGATTCGCCGTAATGGCGCTTGATCAGCTCCGCGACGCCCACGCCCGCGAGCGAGAGCGGACCGGAGCCGAGGAACATCCAGAGCGTCAGCCGGGCGTGCACGGTGCCGAGCCGCCGGTGGCGAATCGCGCCGAACGACTTGAAGATCGCGCCGTGGAGGATGTCGGTGCCGACCGCGTAGGTCGGTTTGAACCCGAAGAGGATGACCAGGATCGGCGTCATCAGCGAGCCGCCGCCCATTCCCGTGAGGCCGACGATCGAACCGATCAGCAGGCCCGTGAGCGTGAACTGCCAGGTCACGCTGCGGAGATGATCATCCCGGCGCCGACGGTGTCGTTCGTCGCCTCGTCGATGAGGATGAACGCCCCGGTCTCCCGGTTCTCCGCATATGGATCGACGGCGAGCGGTTCGGAGAGCCGCAGGCGGACGACGCCGATGTCGTTCAGCTCGAGGCGCCCCGGCCCCGGCACGTCGTCGAGCGAGTGGATGTCGGTGAGCGACACGAGCTCGTCGACGATCGCGCGCACAGAGCGCGTCGTGTGCTTCACCGCGACCTTCGCGCGCGGCTCGAGCGCTCGCTCGCTCATCCAGCAGACCCGCGCCTCGAGCTCGCGCGCGACGATGGGCGGCCGCTCGGGGTCGGCCAGCAGGTTCCCCCGCGAGACGTCGACGTCGTCGGCGAGCCGGATCGTCACCGACTGCGGCGGGACGGCCTCGCCGATCGCTCCTTCCGACGTCTCGACCGACTCGACGCGGGAGCGAAGCCCAGACGGCAGCACGAGGACGTCGTCGCCGGCGCGCCACACGCCGCCGGCCACGCTGCCGGCATAGCCGCGATAGTCGTGGTGCTCTTCCGACATCGGCCGGATCACCCACTGCACGGGGAACCGGCGCGCGTCCAGGTTCCGATCGAACGCGAGCTCGATCGTCTCGAGGTGCTCGAGCAGCGGCGGCCCGTCGTACCACGGCATGTTCTCGGAGCCGTCGACGACGTTGTCGCCCCGCAGTGCCGACAGCGGGATCACGTGCAGGTCGGAGAGGCCGAGCGTCTCGAGCTCGCGCGCAATCTGGTCGTAGCGCTCCTCCGACCAGTCGACGAGGTCCATCTTGTTGACCGCGACCGTGATGTGCGGCACGCGCAGAATCGTCGTGATGAAGGCGTGCCGCCGCGTTTGCTCGACGACGCCGTTGCGGGCGTCGACCAGGATCACGGCGAGGTCCGCCGTGGAGGCGCCGGTCACCATGTTGCGCGTGTACTGCACGTGGCCCGGTGCGTCGGCGAGCTGGAAGCGGCGGCGCGGAGTGACGAACGAGCGGTACGCAACGTCGATCGTGATCCCCTGCTCGCGCTCCGCACGGAGCCCGTCGGTCAGCAGCGCGAGGTTGACATAGGTGTCGCCGCGGCGCTTCGACGTCTCCTCGATGTGCTCCATCTGGTCGACGAAGATCTGCTTCGTGTCGTAGAGCAGCCGGCCGATGAGCGTCGACTTGCCGTCGTCGACGGAGCCGCAGGTGACGAGGCGGAGGAGCTCCGCCTGCTGCGCAGCCTCAGAAATAGCCGACACGCTTGCGGTCCTCCATCGCGGCTTCGGTGAAGCGGTCGTCCGCGCGCGTCTCGCCGCGCTCGGTGACACGGGTCGCGGCGATTTCGTCGACGACCGCGCCGATCGTCGCCGCGTCGGAGACGACACCGCCGGTGCACGTCATGTCGCCGACGGTGCGGAACCGCACCGACGCGGTGAACGGCTCCTCGCCGTCCATACGCTCGACGTAATCGGAGCACGCGTAGAGCATCCCGTCGCGCCTGAACACCTCGCGCTCGTGCGCGAAGTAGATCCGCGGGAGCTCGAGACTCTCGCGCGCGACGTACTGCCAGACGTCGAGCTCCGTCCAGTTGGAGATCGGGAACACGCGCACGTGCTCGCCCTTGCGCACGCGTGCGTTGTAGACATTCCAGAGCTCGGGCCGCTGCGCGCGCGGGTTCCACTGGCCGAAGTCGTCGCGGAACGAGAAGATGCGCTCCTTCGCGCGGGCCCGCTCCTCGTCTCGCCGCGCGCCGCCGATCGCGGCGTCGAACTGGTGCTCCTCGATCGCGTCGAGCAGCGTCGTCGTCTGCAGCCGGTTCCGCGATGCTCGCGGCCCGGTCTCCTCGACGACCCGGCCCTTGTCGATCGACTCCTGCACCGAGGCCACAATCAGGCGCTCGTCGAGCTCGGCGACGCGACGGTCGCGGAACGCGATCACCTCGGGAAAGTTGTGGCCCGTATCGACGTGCATCACCGGAAACGGGAACTTTCCGGGGCGGAACGCCTTCTCGGCGAGCCGCAGGAGGACGATCGAGTCCTTGCCGCCCGAGAAGAGCAGCACCGGGCGCTCGAGCTCCGCCGCGAGCTCGCGGAAGATGTGGATCGCCTCCGACTCGAGCTCGTCGAGGTGCGTGAGCGTGCGCGCGGAGGTGCTCAATCGAACCTCCGCAACGACTGCAACCCGACTGAAGTCAGGTTGCTCATGCGTTCACCACGTTCAGCGCGGTGAGCCGTTCGAGGACTGCGGCGGCCGAGTCGGAGGGGCTCACGCCGGTCGTGTCGAGCGTGACCTCGGGATTGCTCGGCGCCTCGTAGGGCGCCGAGACTCCGGTGAAGTCGTCGATCTCGCCTGCAAAAGCCGCTGCGTAGAGGCCTTTCGGGTCGCGCCGCGCACACTCCTCGAGCGGCGTCGCGACGTAGACCTCGACGAACGGCGCGTGCGGCTCCACGAGCGAGCGCGCGTGCCGGCGCGCCTTCTCGTACGGAGAGATGGCCGAGACGACGACCGCCGCGCCCGCGCGCGCGAGCCGCGAAGCGACCCAGCCGATCCGCGCGATGTTCGTGTCGCGGTCCTCTTTCGAGAAGCCGAGGCCCTTCGACAGATGCGTGCGCACGATGTCGCCGTCGAGATGCTCCACGAGGAGGCCGCGCTGTTCGAGCTCGGCCTCGACGATGTTCGCAACCGTCGTCTTGCCGGCCGCGGACAGGCCGGTGAACCACACGACGAACCCGCTCACGAACTGGTCACCGCGTGCAACCCGCACTCGACCTTTTCCATTCCCGACCAGCGCCCCTCGCGCCCGGCCCCCGGCGCCGTGCAGTGCGTGCAGCCGATAGACGCGAAGCCACGCCGGTGGAGCGGATTGACCGGGAGATCGCGCTCATCGATGTAGTCCCAGCACATCTGATCTGTCCAGTCCGCGAGCGGGCTCGCCTTCCAGAGCTCGTGCTGCTCATCCCAGCCGAGCTTGGGCGCATTCGCCCGGGTCGGCGACTGATCGCGCCGTACACCGGTGATCCAGGCGTCGAGATCCGCGAGCGCACGGTTCAGCGGCTCGACCTTGCGGATCGAGCAGCAGAGGTCCGGCTTCGTGTCCCACAGCCTGTCCCCGTGCACCGCCGCCTGGCGGCCGAGCGACGGCCCTTCGTACACCTCGATCTTCGTCCCGTAGCGCTTCTCGGCCTCGCGCCAGAGCGCGTAGGTCTCCGGGAAGAGCACGTGCGTGTCGAGCGCGAAGACGCGCGCCTTCGGCTCGAGCGCGAAGAGCATGTCGAGCAGCACCGACTCCTCCTTCTGGAAGGAGCAGGCGAGCGAGACGCGGCCGGGGAACTCCTCGAGCACGAGCGCGAGGATCTGCTCCGGCGTCTGCGACTCCAGGTCAGCCGGCAGGTGCAGGCTCGCTGCCAAGCAGAACCTCCTTCAACGTGTCGCCGCGCAGGCCGAGCCGGAGCGTCTCGAGCGGGATGACCTCCTCGGGCGGGATGTTCCCGAGATTGACGTTCAGCCCGAAGTGCTTCACGAACCACGCCTGGCTCGCCTTCGTCGGAGCCTCGAAGATGAGGTCGGAGATCGAGATCTCGTGCGCGATCTCGTCGATCAGGCCGGTGCGCATGTCGCCGTCCTTGCGGAAGATCCCGGCGGTGCCGCCCTCGCGCCCCTCGGTGATCACCTTCCACGCGCCGGCGCCCTTCTCTTCCTTGATCCATTCGACCCACTGGTACGGCGCGTAGACGACATCGGGATCCTTCGACCCGACCTCGGAGAGCACGGTGAAGTCGCGCGCGAAGTCGGAGATCAGCTCGAGCTTCTCGTCCCGTGGGATGTCGAGCGTGCCGTCCGAGATCTCGACGTGCGAGAAGCGATGCTCGTGGAGCCACGACTTGAACTCGTCCATGCGACCGCGCGCGTAGACGACCTCGAAGAGCGTCCCGCCGCACACGACCGGCGTCTCGAACGAACGATAGAGCGCGATCTTCTTCTCGAGGTTGTTCGTCACGTAGCTCGTGCCCCAGCCGAACTTCACGATGTCGACGAACTCGCCGCCGACGTCGAACATGCCCTCGATCTCGCGGAGGTTCATCCCCTTGTCCATGACGTGCGTGAGGCCTTCGGTGCGCGGCTTGCCGGGCCGCTCGGGCAGGTCGAGGAAGCCGTCGTTAAAGCCGGGCATAGAGCTCCTTCAGTTTCGCTTGGGCAGCGGTCTGGACGTCGTGGTAGAGCGAGTTTCCGTGCGCATCGATGCCGACGGTGAGCGGGCCGAAATCCTTGACGCGGAACTTCCAGAGGCACTCGGGCATGAGCTCCTCCCACGCGACCTCTTCGATCTCCTCGATCTGCGTCGTCTCGAGCGCGGCCGCCCCGCCGACGATCGCGAAGTAGACCATCCCGCGCCGTTGCATCGACTCGATCGCCTCGTCGGGGAAGCCGCCCTTGCCGCAGATCGCCCGCACGCCGTACTGCATGCCGAGCGGCTCCGTGAAGCGCACCATGCGCGCGCTCGTCGTCGTGCCGATGCAGATCTTCTCGTACTTGCCCCTGCCTTCAGAATCAGTGCCGAGCTTGCGCACGCCCGGCGCGGTGTGGAGGAGGAACGCGCCGCGCAGGTCCATCGGCGGCTCGACGCCCTGGTCGAAGATCCGGATCTGCGTGCGGTCGCGGATGCCGATGATGTGGCCCTGGACGGTCACCTCGTCGCCGGCGCGGAGCTTCAGGATCTCCTGCTCGTCCGTGATCGGGAACGTGACTTCGTGGGTCGCCATGGCTCTACGCTTCCCGGTCGAAGTCGACGGTGCCGTCCGCGGCGATGTGCGCGGTGGCGCGGCGCGCGGCCCAGCACTGGTAGTTCACGGCGACGGGGTTCAGGGTCATGTGCGTGTCGGCGTGCTCGATGTGGCAGTTGAGGACGGTTACGTCGCCGCCGAGCCCCATCGGCCCGATGCCGGTCTCGTTCAGGAGCCCCATCAGCTCGTCCTCGAGCTCGGCGACGATCGGATCGGCGTTGCGCGTGCCGATCGGCCGGGTGATCGCCTCTTTCGCGAGGTACATCGCATAGTCGGCGGAGCCGCCGATCCCGACCCCGACGATGCCGGGCGGACAGGGCTTGCCGCCGGAGCCGACGATCGACTCGAGCACGAACTGCTTGATCCCCTTCACGCCGTCGGCGGGGACGCACATCTTCAGGAAGCTCATGTTCTCCGACCCCGAGCCCTTGGGCACGCACTTCACGTCGAGGCCGTCCCAGTCCTTGACGAACTCCCAGTGCACGATCGGCAGGCGGTGGCCGATGTTCGGGCCCGTGTTCTCGCGCGTGATCGTGTGCACCGCGTTCGAGCGGAGCGGATGCTCGATCGTCGCCCGTGCAGTGCCGTCGCGAAGCGCCTCGTAAATGCGCGCCGGGTGCAGCGGGAAGTGCTCGCCGACGTGGCAGGTGTAGACGGCGATGCCGGTGTCCTGGCAGACGAGGTTGCCGTCGGTGTCTGCGACCTCGACGTTGCGGAGGATCGTGTTCAGCACGCGGATGCCGGGCACGGACGTCTCGCGCGCGGCGGCCGCCTTCAGCGCGTCGCGCAGGTCCTGCGGAATGTCCTTCAGCGCCCAGACATAGAGGTGCGCCGCCGCATCCTCGACCGCGTGCTGCAGCTCCGTAACCGTGTCGACGCTCATGTGCTCGCTTTCTCTGCGGCTGCCCTGCCCGCGCGACGGCCGAAGACGACGCACTCGAGCAGCGAGTTGCCCATCATGCGGTTTCGCCCGTGCGTGCCGCCGGCGATCTCGCCGCAGGCGTAGACACCCTCGAGCGTCGTCTCGGCGTCCGCGTCGATGACGAGGCCGCCGTTCTGGTAGTGGAGGACGGGGTAGGTGAGGATCTTCTCCGCAAGCGGGTCGATTCCCGCGGCGCGATACCGGCGCAGCATGTAGGGGAGCGAGAGCTCGGCATCGTGCTCCGAGATGCGCGTCGTATCGAGGTAGACGGCTGGTCGTCCGTCGGGAGTGTCGACGCCCTTGCCCTTCGCGACCTCGTCGACGATCGCCTGCGAGACGACGTCTCGCGGGCCGAGGGAGTCGGTGAACTCCTCGCCGTCGGCGTTCAGGAGCACGGCGCCGTACGCGCGCGTCGTCTCCGGGATGCTGTAGCCCTGCATCGTCTCCGGCCAGGCGCCGCCGTTCGGGTGGTACTGGAGCGCGTCGAGGTCGCGTGCCTCGACGCCCGCCGCGAGGGCGAGGCGCGTCACCTCGCCGGTCGCGCCGGGATGGTTCGTCGAGAGCTCGCCCCGCTCCTCCGCCTCGGCGAAGCAGCGGCCGCCGGCGGCGAGGACCACCGTTCCGGCGTCGATCGTGTGCTCGCCGGCGCGGGCGCGCCAGCCGTGCTCGGTGCGGTCGAGCTCGTGCAGCGGGCTCTTCGGGAAGAGCGTCAAGCCGCCGGCCTCGGCCGCCTTTCGCAGCGCGGTGGTGATCGCGTGGCCGGTGCGGTCTCCCACCTGGAGCAGACGCTTCGCCGACGCGCCGCCGCAGCGCGCAAGCCGGTAGCCGCCGTTCTCCTTCGTGAACTCGACTCCGAGCTGCTCGAGCCAGTGGATGGCCGATGTCGCCTCGGAGGTGAGGATCTCGACGAGGCCCATGTCGGCCGTCTCGTGGCTCGAGGCCCAGATGTCCCGGCCGTGGAGCTCGGGCGAGTCGTCTTCGCCGAAGGCTGCCTGGATCCCGCCCTGCGCCTTCGCGGAGTTGCACGACTGGATCGAGCCCTTCGTCGCCAGCGCGACGCGGGCGCCCGCGTGCTCGGCCGAGACGGCTGCGGCCAGGCCCGAGGCCCCGCTCCCGATGACGAGCACGTCGAAATGGCCGGTGACCGACACAGCGTGCGGGATTCTAGCTTATCCCTGCGATTGTCGTTCCTTATTCGCGTGATCGCGCCCATTTCGGACATCTTGATTGCCAGGCGGCGGCATCGGATCGATCACGACCGGGGGCTTCGCCGACGCGACGGCGGCCTCGACCACGCCCTCCTGCGGGGCCTGCATCGTCACTTGCTGGGCCGGGACGGCCCGCAACGGCCCGGACGACTGGAGCGGGCACATCTACATCTACCAGCACCTCTACTGGTGCGGAAACGGCGCTGCGATCACGTACGCCACCGTCTGGCAGAGCTATGAGCAGGCGGGGTGGTACACGCTCACGAATGCGTACGGGCCGTGGTGGAGCGGCGGCTGCGCGGGCTGTGCCAACGTGCGGGCGAGCGGCTACATCCTCTGGAACTGGAAGGCGGCGCTCGTCAACGTCAGCCATTCCGGAACGACGAACCTCGACACGACCATGTGGGCCTGGGGAGGCGTGAGCTTCTGAAGATCGTCCTCCAGGTCGCCGCCGGCATCGTGGTCGCCTCAGTGATTCTGTTCCTGATCGGAGCGTTGATCGAAGTCGCCTGGCGCTAATACACCGATCGGAGCAGCGCCTCGATCTCGGCCGGCGTCGCAGGCCGCGGGTTCGCCTTGTTGCCGGGGCGGCCTGCGGCCGTCTCGGCGAGTTCGGGCAGGTCCGCCTCCGGGACGCCGAGCTCACGCAGCCGCGTCGCGCCGCCGAGCGCGGCCAGGTCCACGACCCGCGCGCCGAGCGCCTCGTGGAACCGCTGCACCGCCTCGGGCGCCCACTGCGCGTTCCAGCGCAGCGCCGGTGGCAGGCAGAGCCCGTTCAGCGTTCCGTGCGGCAGGCCGTAGCGGCCGCCGATCGCCTGCGCCATCGCGTGTGCGAGTGCGAGACCCGATCCGCCGAGCGCAGCACCGCCGTGATAGGCGCCGCGCAGGAGCTCCGTGCGGGCCTCGCGGTCCTGCAGCGCGTCGACGACGCGCGGCAGCCACGTGCCGATCAACCGTGCGCCGGCGAGCGCGTGTTCGTCCGCCTCCTCGTTGTGCCCGTCGACGTACAACGCCTCCGCGCAGTGGGCGAGCGCGTTCATCGACGTGCCGACCGTCGTCTCGCGCGGCAGGTCGAGCGTCAGCTCCGCGTCGTAGACGATGCCACGCGGATCCGCCCCGCCTCCCCCACCGCGTAGCTTCCGCTCGGGATCGCGAACGCCGTAGTACCGCGTCCACTCGGCACCGGCGTACGTCGTCGGCACCGAGACCAGCGGGACGTGCGCAGCCGCCGAGACGGCTTTTCCGAGATCGATCGCGCTCCCGCCGCCGAGCGCAACCACGCCGCCTCCGGCAAGGGCCGCCGCCTCGTCGACGCGGTGCGAGGGCACTTCGCTCCAGCGCGCGCCCGGCTCGAGCGACAGCTCCAGATCGTCCCAGCGCGAGCTCGCGACGAGGAGCGGCCCGTGAAGGCCCGCAGCCGAGCAGACCTCGGGCAGCGCGTCGACGCCCCAGCGGACGATCACGCGAGCCGCGAGCGCGCGAACTCGACGAAGGTCTGCCCGACGCGGGTCTCCGCCCGGCCGGCGGAGCGTACGAGCGAGATCTCGCGCGACGGCTCGAGTCCTTCGACCTGCGCCACCGCGACGGTGCCGGCCGCGAGGTCGGCCTCGATCGCCGAGCGCGAGATGAACGTGATGCCGTAACCGGAGATCACCGCGCTGCGCGCCGACTCCTGCAGGCCAAGCTCGAGCCGCACGTCGAGATCTCGCAGGCGCACGCCGACTTCGCGGAGCTCGTCTTCGATCACCTGCCGCACGCCCGCCCCCTCCTGCATGAGCACGAGCGGCTCCTCCTTGAGCTCGTCGAGCGAGACGGCGCGGTTGGCGAAGCGATGGCCGCTCGGAACCGCGAGCACGACCTCGTCCCGGAAGAACGGCTCGAACACGACGCCCCGGTGCCGCCGGACGGCGCCGACGACTCCGAGCTCGACCTCGCGCCGCGCCACCTGCTCGATCACCCGCTGCGTGTCGGAGACCGAGAGCGCGACGTGCACCCCGGGGTGGAGCTCCTGGAACTCGGCGAGGGCGACCGGCAGCACGGTGCCACCCGGCCCCGTCGACGCGCCGATCTCGAGCCGCCCGGTCAGCTCGCCCTCGGCGTCCTCGCCGAGCTCGGCGAGCAGCTGTTCCTCGAGCGCGAGCATCCGTTGCGCGCTCCGGTAGAGCCGCCGTCCGGCCTCGGTGGGCTCGACGCGGCGCCCGGAGCGGTCGACGAGCTGCAGGCCGAGCCGCTTCTCGAGCGAGCGGATCTGCAGGCTCACGGCCGGCTGCGTGACGCCGAGCTGCTCGGCCGCCTGGGAGAAGCTCCGGCGCTCGACCACCGCGCAGAACGCTGCCAGCTGACGCGTATCCATAAGGGATCATTATGCATGGGCGGCGCTTGCAAGGGTCTAGCATCAATGCTGATCGTCGAGGACACCTTCATCCGCGGATACCGGCAGCTGGCGCTCGAGACGCCGGCCCGCCCGCGCGACGCCCTCCTACGCGTTCTCGACGTCGTCCTCTCCACCGTGTTTCTCGTGTGCGCCCTGCCGGTGGCGCTGCCGCTCACGCTCGTCCTCCTCGCGACGAGCGGACGCCCGCTCTTCTACCGCGGCGAGCGCGTCGGACGCGGTGGCCGCGTCTTCACGATGCTGAAGCTCCGAACGCTCAGAGCGGATGCGGAGACACGGCTCGGCCCGTTCCTCGGCGAGGAGCTCGTGCGCCGGACCGAGGAGGAGTTCACGCCGATCGGGAAGTGGCTGAAGGCGACGCAGCTCGACGAGATCCCGCAGTTTTGGAACGTGCTCCGCGGCGACATGAGCCTCGTCGGCCCGCGGCCGATCCGGCCCGTCTTCTTCGAGGAGCTCGCGCACGAGCTGCCCGCGTACTGGCAGCGGCTGATCGTGCGGCCGGGCCTCACGGGCCTGGCGCAGGTGCGGCGCGGCTACGAGACATCGATGGCGGAGAAGCTCGCGCACGACCTCGAGTGGATCGCCGACCGCTCGGTGCGGCTCTACCTCCGCACCGTCTTCGCAACCGGCTGGCGGGTGCTGAAGCAGTCGCTGCGAGGGCTCGCATCGCGCGGCGACTGATCGCGGTTTTGCTGCTCGCGGCGCTCGGGCTCGGCGCCTGGCTCACGCTGCGACCGGAGCCGAAGCGGGCGCCGCATCTCCTCGTCGGCGTCGACGACGACACGCTGAAGTGGACAGCGAACCCGCTCGGCGTCGTCCGCTGGCAGCAAGCGCTCGGTGCGCAGGCGGTGCGCGTCTGGGTTCCGTGGCAGGGCGAAGCAGCACCTGTTGGCGCGAGACTCGACGAGCTCGCGCGCGCGGACCAGGCTGCGCAGCACACGCACGTCGTGCTCGCCGTCTTCGGCTTCTCCCGCAGCACGCCGACCACCGAACGCGCGCAGGCGCGTTTCTGCGGATATGCCGGCGCGGCGCTTGCGCGCGTCCCGCACGCGCAAGCTGTCGTGGTGTGGAACGAGGCGAACTCGCCGGCGTACTGGAGCGGCACCGCCGCGCAGTACGCGTCGCTCCTCGCCCGCTGCTACGACGTGTTGCACCGTCGCGGCGTGACCGTGCTCGACTCGACCGCTTCGGCGCACGCTCCCGAGCGCTTCCTGCGGGAGCTTGGGGCGGCATATCGAGCGAGCGGGCGCACGCGACCGCTCGTCGATGCATTCGGACACAACCCGTACCCGCGCACGCCAAGCGAGCCGCCGCAAGCGGTGCATACGGACGGATTCCTCGGCCAGGGCGACTACGACCACCTCATGCGCGTGCTGCATGCGTCGTTCGGCCGTGCTCCCGACGTCTGGTACCTCGAGACCGGCTTCCAGTCGTCGGTGCCGACCCGGCTGCTCCGTCACTACGACGGTCGTGAGAACGTGGGGACGGTTACACCGGAGCAGCAGGCGCAGCGCCTGGGCGAGGCGATCCATCTCGCGGCGTGCCAGGAGCACGTGCGGGCGTTCTTCAACTTCGAGCTCGTCGACGAGACGCGGCTCGCAGGTTGGCAGTCGGGGTTGATCTGGCGCGGCGTGCACCGGAAGCCCGCCGCGGCGGCGTTCGCGCGAGCCGCGCGGCAGGCCGCCGCCGGGTGTTCAGCTCGTCCGTAGAGTTGGCGCCATGTGCGGGATCTGTGGCATCGCCTCGCGTGAGGGCGCGCCGGACGCCGAGCGGCTCGCGGCGATGAGCGCCGCCCTCGTCCATCGCGGCCCGGACAGCGGCGGTGAGCATTTCGACGGTCCAGTCGCGCTCGGCGCGCGAAGGCTCTCGATCATCGACCTCGCCGGCGGCGACCAGCCGATCGAGAACGAGGACGGATCGTGCGTCGTCGTGCAGAACGGCGAGATCTACAACTATCCGGAGCTCCGGCGAGAGCTCGAGCGCGAGGGCCACCGCTTCCGCACGAACTGCGACACCGAGGTGCACCTGCACCTCTACGAGCAACACGGGCCCGCGTACGCGCGCCGGCTCCGCGGCATGTTCGCCGTCGCAGTCTGGGACTCGCAGCGCCGCAGGCTCGTGCTCGCGCGCGACCGCTACGGCATCAAGCCGCTCTACTACCGCGACTCGGGCGGCAGGCTCGAGTTCGCCTCCGAGCTCCGGGCGCTGCCGCGTGGCGAGATCGACGTCGACGCGCTCGAGGCGTTTCTCACCTTCAACTCGATCCCGGCGCCGTATTCGATCTTCCGCGACACCCGCAAGCTGCCTGCGGGCCACGTGCTCGTCTGGGAGGAGCGAGGCGGCCCGAGCGTCGAGCGCTACGCACGGCCCGGTCCGGTGGCGGCTGAGGATATGCGGGACGGCGACGAGGCCGAGCTCGTCGAGGAGCTACGGGCGCGCCTGCGCGACTCGGTGCGCGCACACCTGCTCTCCGACGTACCGGTCGGCGTGCTCCTGTCCGGCGGCGTCGACTCAGCGGTGCTCGCCGCGCTTGCAGCACAGGAGACCACTGAGGCCGTGCACACGTTCACGATCGGCTTCGCGGAGAAGAGCTTCGACGAGCGCGCAGACGCCCGACGCGTCGCGGAGCGCTACGGCACGAACCACCACGAGCTGCTCGTGCACCCGGATCCGCTGGTGCTCGTGCCGGCGCTCGCCGATGTCTTCGACGAGCCGTTCGCCGACTCGTCCGCGCTGCCGACCTATCTCGTCTCGCAGCTTGCGGCAGAACACGTCAAGGTCGCGCTCTCTGGCGAGGGCGGCGATGAGCTCTTCGGCGGCTACTACACCTACGCGGCCGACCTGTTGGCAGACCGTGTCGCGCCACTCGCACGGCTTGCCCGCCCGCTGGTCGAGCGCCTGCCGAGCTCGAGCGCGAAGGCCAGCTTCGACTACAAGGCGAAGCGGTTCGTGCGCGCCGCGCACCTGCCGCCTCTCGAGCGCCACCATGGGTGGAAGGAGATCTTCTCTCCGGACCTGCGCGCGGAGCTGACCGGGGGCGGCGCGTCGTTCGACCCGGTCGACGTCTACCGCGCACGCTACGCGCAGACCGAGGGTGCCGATCCGCTCGCGCGGTTGCAGGACGTCGACTTCGGCATCTACCTCGTCGACGATCTCCTCGTGAAGACCGACCGTGCTTCGATGGCGCACTCGCTCGAGGCGCGCGTGCCGTTCCTCGACTCGGTTGTGACGAACTTCGCGTTCACGCTGCCCGCGAAGCACAAGGTGCGCGGCCTCTCGAAGAAGGTGTTGCTGCGCAAGGCGGCCGAGCCACTGCTCCCGCGCGAAGTCGTGCACGGACGCAAGCGCGGCTTCTCGATTCCCGCGGCGGCGTGGCTGCGCGGCGAGCTCGAGCCGTTCGCGCGCGTGACGCTCTCATCCGACACGTTGCGCCGGCAGGGGTTCTTCCGGCCCGAGCCGGTCGGACGGCTGCTCGACGAGCATGTCGCGGGGGCTCAGGACTGGAGCCGGCAGCTCTGGGGGCTGCTCGCGTTCACGCTCTGGCACGAGCGCCACGTCGAGCACGAGCCGCCGACGCTCTCGAGCGAGCGGCTGGAGGCGCTCGTCTGAGCGACCTGCCGCCGCTCGAGCTGGGCTGGGCGCGTACGGAGCTGCGGCGCGAGCTCGTCGAAGCCGTGCTGCGCGGCGAGAAGACCGCAACCGCGGGGCTGGCCGAGGAGGAAGAGACGCTCCAGGCCGGCGACCGGCTCGCGCTCCTCGACTACGACGACCAGCCGGTCGCGATCGTCGAGGTGACCGAGGTACGCGTGATCCCGGCGGGTGAGATCGACGTCCAATTTGCCCGCGACGAGGGCGAAGGGTTCGAGTCGGTCGACGACTGGCGCGAGGCACACGAACGCTTCTTCGAGCGGCCGATCCCCGACGACACGCCGATCGTGGCGGTCCGCTTCCGGCTGGTCGAGCGGCTGTGAGGGTTTGGATCGACATCACAGCGCCGGCCCACGTCCTGGTGTTCCGGCCGCTGATCGCGCTGCTCCGAGAGCGTGGCGCCGAGGTCGAGGTCACCTCGCGCGACTACGCGCAGACGGTGCAGCTGCTCGAGCTGCACG
>WNGA01013628.1_pt1 | contig 14507 bp, 12 predicted proteins | sample 5400061 | NCBI WGS metagenome assembly WNGA01 (sample SAMN13153366, study PRJNA577476) | soil metagenome | isolation source: 100 cm soil or saprolite under grassland replicate 2 | place: USA:California | collected 2016-06-15
CGAGCGCCAGGATCGCCCCGGCGACCAGCCCTACCCATTTTGCGTGGCTCATAATCCCTCCTGATCGTGCCAGAATGTGCGTCAGGCTCAAAAGAGATCGCGAACCTCGCATGAAGGGAACTTCATCGCAACCTTCGCCCGGGGCTCACGGTCCTTTCATTCTTCCGCACCCAAGCTTGGCACGGAAGGGGGCGCTATGAGCACAGACGAGGTCACCGCGTCGGGAGGGGGAGGCTCGAGCATCGAGCTGTGGCTCGCCGGCAGCGGGGAGGAGCGCATTGGGCAAATGCAGTTGCAGCAACGAGTCTGGGAGGAGTTCGCGGCGGAGGCCCTGCTCCGGGACGCCGACCTCCGGGTCGAAGTGGCCGATCGCGTGGCGGTCCTCGAGGGAACCGTGGAGCGGTACTTCGTCAAGGCCACGGCCGAGCGCGCCGCTCGGCGCGTGGAGGGATTGCGCGCCGTCGAAAGCCAGATCCAGGTCCAGCTGCGGGCGGCACACATCCAGACCGACGCCGATCTCACCGCTGCGGCGGCGCAGGCGCTCGAGTGGGGCGGCCTCGTGCCCCCCGAACGCATCACGGTGCGGGTGGAAGGGGGCGTGATCACGCTCAGCGGCGAGGTAGGCTGGGAATCCCAGCGCGCCGCGGCGGTGGGAGTCGTGAGTCGCCTCGAGGGGGTCAGGGACGTGCGGAACCGAATCACGGTTCGACCGCCGGTGCGGCCCGACCGCCTGGAGCGGCGGATCCGCAATGTCCTCCGGCATCTGCCCGCGAGGCAGGTCACAGTCGAGACTCACGGCGACACGGTCGTGTTGCACGGGCGCGTCCGGTCCCTGGCGCAGCGGGACGGCGTGGAGTACGCCGTCTGGGCAGTGCCGGGCGTCGCGGCCGTCGCGGACGAGATCGAGGTTACGACCTGACGCGCCCGCCATGCCCAAGCTGGACGTCGTTCCACTCCTCGGTCGGGCCTCAGCGGCCGTGTGGCTGTGCGTCCGGCCGGCAGGTGTCGATGCCCAGCAGCGTGTACACCGGGCAAATCCGGAACAGCGCCGTCCCGATGAGCACGAGGGCGATGAGCCCGGCCCCGACCGCAAGCAGCGGCCTTTCGTTGAACGACGCGGAAATGCCCAACAGAATGACGCCAAAGAGGGCACGGAGCCCGGCGTCCATCGCGCCGACGTTCTTGATCACCATGGCCTAGCTTGCTCCTCGAGCGGGTCAGGAGCAATCTTGCGGGCCCGGCGTGAAGGACCGGCGAACGTCGCGTGAGCCGATCTTCACGCCGGCGGCGGCAACGCTAGCCGCCGGCGATGGCCCCGATGACGAGAAACGGCTCCGCCCCCGACGCCACCGCGTCGGGCAACGGCGCGTCCGGGGGCTCGTGCGTCAGATCCCGCGCGCAGGCAAAGAAGCGCAGGAACGGCCGGCGCTGCGCGGTGACGTGGTCGCGGATCGTGCCGCGCAGCATGGGGTAGCGAGCCTCGAGCGCGTCGAGCACCGACCCCCGCGTGAGCGAGTGCCCCGCTTCCCCTACCGGCACGTCGAGCGTCACCTCGCCTTGGACCCGCGCCAGCGTCCGCAAGTGCGGCGGCAGCACCACGCGGATCATGGCAGCGTTTGAACCTCGACCGCCAGCACGGCGGGAAGATCGCGCACGATGGGCGCCCAGCTGTCGCCGCCGTCGCGCGACCCGTACACTTGGCCCCCCGTGGTGCCGAAGTACACGCCGCACGGCTCGAGCGAGTCGACGCACATCGCATCCCGCAACACGTTCACGTAGCAGTCCCGTTGCGGCAGCCCCTTGGTGAGGGCCTCCCACTCGTTGCCGCCGCTGCGGCTGCGGTACACGCGCAGCTTGCCCTCGGGTGGGTAGTGCTCGGCGTCGCTCTTGATCGGGACGACGTAGACGGTCTCCGGCTCGTGAGCGTGCACATCGATCACGAATCCGAAGTCGGTGGGCAGATTGCCGCTGACCTCGCGCCACGACTCGCCGCCGTCGTCCGAGCGCATGACGTCCCAGTGCTTCTGCATGAACAACAGCTTGGGGCGCGACGGGTGCAGCGCGATGCGGTGGACGCAGTGGCCGACCTCGGCGGTGGGGTCGGGGATGTACTGCGAGCGGAGCCCCCGGTTGATCGGCTTCCACGTCTTGCCGCCGTCGTCAGTGCGGAAGGCGCCCGCGGCCGAAATGGCGACATAGATCCGCTTCGGGTCTCCCGGATCGACGAGGATCGTATGGAGGCACATGCCGCCCGCGCCCGGCTGCCACTTGGGGCCGGAACCGTGCCCACGCAGCCCCGCCACCTCCTGCCAAGTCGTGCCGCCGTCGCTCGTGCGAAACAAGCCCGCGTCCTCCACTCCGGCGTAAACCGTGTCCGGATCGCTGAGGGAAGGCTCGAGATGCCAGACGCGCTTGAACTCCCAGGGGTGCTGGGTGCCGTCGTACCACTGGTGCGTGGTGAGCGGTTTGCCGGTTTGCGGCGAGACGTCGTACACGAACTTATTGCTCTCGCCCTTCGGCATTTCGCCGGGCTCAATCGTCACGCCGCCGCCGGGCGTCTCCCACGTCTTGCCGCCGTCGCACGACCGTTGAATGACCTGTCCGAACCACCCGCTCGACTGCGACGCGTAGAGGCGATTCGGGTCCGCGGGTGATCCCTTGAGGTGATAGATCTCCCAGCCCGCGAAGTGGGGGCCGCTCACGTCCCACCGACTGCGCTTGGCGTCCGACGTCAGAATGAACGCGCCCTTGCGCGTACCGACCAGTACTCGTATGCCGGTCATGGCTTGCTCCCTATCGCGCGGCCAGCTGCCGCAGCACGTATTCGAGAATCCCGCCGTGCCGATAGTACTGCAGCTCCTGCGGCGTGTCGATCCGGACCGTGGCGCGGAACTCGGTGACCTTGCCGTCGTCCGCCGTCGCCCGAACGCTCAACTCGGCGGGCATTTCCGCCAGCCCGGCGATGTCGTACCGCTCCTTCCCCGTGAGCCCGAGGGATTCGACACCCTGGTCGGGCAGGAATTGCAGCGGCAGGATGCCCATCCCCACGAGGTTCGATCGGTGGATGCGTTCGTAGCTCTGGGCGATCACGGCGCGCACGCCGAGTAGCCGGGGCCCCTTCGCCGCCCAATCGCGCGACGATCCCGAGCCGTACTCCTTGCCCGCGAGCACGATCAGGGGCGTGCCTTCCTTTTCGTACCTGACGGACGCGTCATAGATCGTCATCTGTTCGCCGTCGGGGAGATGGACCGTGAACGGGCCTTCGGTCCCGGGCGCCAGCTCGTTCTTGAGCCGCACGTTGGCGAATGTGCCGCGGACCATCACCTCATGGTTGCCGCGACGGGCGCCGTAGGAGTTGAAGTCCACGGGCTCCACGCCGTGCGCGACGAGATACTGGCCGGCGGGGCTGGTCTTACGGATCGAGCCCGCCGGCGAGATGTGGTCGGTGGTGATGCTGTCGCCCAGGAGGCACAGCACGCGCGCGCCGCGAATGTCGGCGACGGAGCGCGGCTCGCGCGGCATGTCGTCGAAATACGGCGCGCGGCGGATGTACGTCGAGTCCTGCTCCCAAGCGAACCGGTCCCCTTCGGGGACCGGGAGGCCGTTCCAGCGCTCGTCGCCCTTGAACACTGCGTCGTACGTCTTGCGGAACATGGCCGACTTGATTGATGTCCGGATCACGTCGTCCACTTCTTTGGCCGACGGCCAGACGTCGCGCAGGAAGACGGGCTTCCCGGACTTGTCCGTGCCCAGCGGCTCGTTGTGGAACTCGATGTCGATCCGTCCCGCGAGCGCGTAGGCGACCACGAGCGGCGGGGACGCGAGGTAGTTGGCGCGCACCTCCTGCTGGATCCGTCCCTCGAAATTGCGGTTTCCCGACAGCACGGAGCACACGACCAATTCGCCCGCGGCGACCGCGGCCGACACCGGCTCCGGGAGCGGGCCGGAGTTCCCGATACACGTCGTGCAGCCGTACCCCACCAGGTGAAACCGCAACTGTTCGAGCGGCTTCATCAGACCGGCGTGCTGGAGGTAATCGGTCACCACCTTGGAGCCCGGGGCGAGGCTCGTCTTCACCCACGGCTGTGTCTTGAGCCCACGGTCCACTGCCTTCTTGGCCAGCAGCGCCGCCGCCACCATCACCGAGGGGTTCGAGGTGTTGGTGCAGCTCGTGATCGCGGCGATCACGACCGAGCCATGACGCAGCTGGCAGTCCTCACCGTCGAGCTTCAGGCCCACGTGGGTGCGGCGGGCCGGTGCGGCGGTCGCGGTCCCGCCGGCGAAGGGCTGCCCCCCCTCGGCTTCCCAGTGGTTGCGCACGTCGGCAGGTGGGGCGATCGGTGACGTGGGCTTCACGAGTTTGGGGAGCTCGTCGAGAAAGTTCTTGCCGACCTCGCGCAGGGGGACCCGGTCCTGGGGCCGGCGCGGCCCGGCGAGGCTCGGCTCCACGGTGCCGAGGTTCAGCTCGAGCGTGTCCGAGTACGCCGGCTCGGGAGCGTCGGGCGAGTGGAACAGGCCCTGCTCCTTCATGTACGCTTCGACGAGCCGCGCCTGATCGGCCGAGCGTCCCGTGAACTCGAGATAGCGCAGCGTCTCCTGATCGACCGGAAAAATGCCGACTGTCGCGCCGTATTCGGGGGCCATGTTGCCGATCGTCGCCCGATCGGCGAGGGGCAGGGTGGCGATGCCGGGACCGTAGAACTCCACGAACTTCCCAACGACGCCCTTCTTGCGCAGCATCTGGGTCACGGTGAGCACGAGGTCGGTAGCCGTCGCCCCTTCGGCGAGCCGTCCGGTGAGCCGGAACCCCACGACCTGCGGGATCAGCATCGAGACCGGCTGGCCGAGCATCGCCGCCTCGGCCTCGATCCCGCCCACGCCCCAGCCGAGCACGCCGAGTCCGTTGATCATCGTGGTGTGCGAGTCGGTGCCGACCAGCGTGTCGGGATACGCCTGGGGCGTTTTGCCGTCCGTCGTAAACACGACTCGTGCGAGGTATTCGAGGTTCACCTGATGCACGATGCCCGTGTCCGGCGGCACGACGCGGAAGCCTTTGAACGTCTTCTGCGCCCACCGCAGCAGCGCGTAGCGCTCGCGGTTGCGCTGGAACTCGAGGTCCGCATTGGTCTGGAAGGCGGTCGGCGTGCCGAATTCGTCCACGATTACCGAGTGGTCGATCACCAGCTCGGCGGGGAGCAGAGGGTTCACCCGCTTGGGGTCGCCGCCCATTCGCGCCATCGCGTCGCGCATCGCCGCCAGGTCGACGACCGCTGGGACGCCCGTGAAGTCCTGGAGGAGCACCCGGGCCGGCATGAAGGCGATTTCCTCGTCGGGGACTTTTTTGGGGTCCCAGCGAGCGAGGTTCTCGATGTCTTCTCCGCGGACTACGCGCCCATCCTCGAGACGCAGCAGGTTCTCGAGCAGGATCCTGAGCGCGTAGGGGAGTCGGGCGACCGCCAGGCCGCGCTTTTCCAGGGCGTCGAGCCGGTGGATCTCGTAGCCCTTGAGCGTGGCGCGGCTGCCGAAGCTGTTGCCAGGGGGGGAGGGCATTATTCCACGACCTTCACGTTGGTGACGAAGTACTCGGTCTCGCCGAAGCAGCGCATGGGGACGCCCTTGTGCTGCTCGTACGAGAGTGCGACCCGTTTGCCGATGTTGCTGTTGATCCGCGCCGCGACCGCGTCGTCGCGCACGGTGAAGTAGAACTTCTCCGGCATGGTCCCCGGGATCGAGACCATCGCCAGCTCGCCCTCCCAGGTTTTGCAGAGCCACCCCTTCTTGGAGAACTTCTGCACGTAGCCCGCCCGCTCGCCCTCTGCGTAGCTCCACGCCAGCGCCGACCAGGTGTAGACCACGAAGAGCAGGACCGGCGTCAGCAGGATGGCGGCGATCATCAGCTTCCGCTTACGCGTGAGCTGGAAGTCGAAGTTCACGCGGGGAAATCTAATTGCGGATTTGGGATTGCGGATTGCGGATTGTTCGACGTCGTATTGTTCCGATTTGTACTCGACGAAGCCCCGCGCACGATAGTTTGGCAGAGCGTTCGGGTGGTCCAAGGTACACGTGTGCAGCCAGACGCGCTTCGGGCCCAAGGCCCACGCGTCCCGCACGGCGCACGACAACAGATGTTTGCCGAGCCCACGGCCGAACTCGCCGGGGACGATGCCGAAGTAGGCGATCTCGACCGAGTCGTCCTCCGGCACGCGGCGCAGCTCGTACCAGCCGGCGAGGTTCCCGTCCCGCGTGGCCACGTGCAGCTGGATGTTCGGATCCACGAGGTGCGCGGTGATCTGGTCGTCGCTCCAGTCCCAGCGGTCGCGCCAGTGAAACGCCTCGCCCACCGTGCGATAGCAGTGGCGGTACAGTTTGGGGGGCGGGATGGGGACGTGCGCCAGCGTGACGTCGGGGAAGTCCCCGAAGGCGGGCTTGAACTGCGCTTGATCGGTCAGCTCGAGGTAGGTGCGGGTTGCCTGCATGGGCTATAATTTTACACCATGACCTTCAATCGCATGGGCACCGTCCCCCTGCCCCTGGCGCTGCATCTGGCGACCTCCACCGTGATCGGGCTCTTCTGCGCGTTCGCGGGCGGGCTGAACCTGATCGATCCGACCAAGATCTTCCCCAACGGCGTGGTCTTCCTCGTGATCGCGGGCTTCAGCTGGGGCTACGTTTTCGGCATCCTGATGGCGCGCAAGGAGGTCGTGGCGCTGGGCGTGGTCGCGGGGCTGGGGTACGTGGCCGCCGGCGTCTGGCAGCTCGGCGCCGACTGGCGGCTCGGGGCGCTCCTGTTGGCGATCGGCGTGTACGGGCTCGCGACGTTGGCGTTGTACCGTCGCCAGATTCTCGAGGCCTAGCTCAGCCGATCAGATCGGTCTGCTCCGGGGCCGCGGGCAGCTCGACGACGAACTTGGCGCCGCCCAGGGCCTCGGAATCCTCCAGCCAGATCCTCCCCCCCACCTCGGCCACCACCCGCTGGCAGATCGATAGGCCGAGGCCCGTACCCTCGTCGGGGTTCTTGGTGGTAAAGAACGGGTCGAAAACCCGGGTCTTGACGTCGGCGGGCACGCCGGGCCCCGAGTCCTCGACGGTGAGCCGCACCCATCCTTCCCGCGCTTCGGTCGTCAGCTGGATGACGGCGCCCGCTCGCCCGCGCACCGCGTGCTCGGCGTTGGTCACGAGGTTGATCACCACCTGCTGGAGATCCTGTCCGAGCCCCAGCACGGCGGGCGCGGCGTGGTCCTGCTGCGCGCGCACCTCGATGTTGTCGGTCCGCAGCACGCGCTGGCGGATCTCGGCGACGTCGCGCACCAGCTCGTTGACCTGAGTGCGCGTGGGCGTCGTGTCGGCGCGGCGTGCGAGCCGCAGCAGGCTCCGGACGATCCGCGCCGCGCGGTCCACCTCGCGCACGATGGTGGACGCGGCCGCGCCGGCGTCGGCGTCGCGCGTCGAGCGGGCGAGCAGCTCCGCCTCCATCCGGATCGCCGCGAGCGGGTTGTTGACCTCGTGCGCGACCCCGCTGGCGATCTCGCCGACGGTGGCGAGCTTCTCCCGCGCGATCAGCTCCCGCTGCGCGCGCAGCTCGTCGGTGCGGTCGTACAGCGCGACCAGGAGGTCCTCCGAGCCGAGCCCGCGCAGCCCCGTGACGGTGCAGTCGCAGATGCGGCGCTCGCCGGCCCCACCCTCGGGTGTGACGAGCACGCGGCCGTGCCACGGCTCCCCCTCCCGGCGTCCGGCGAGCATCAGCCGGACGGTGAGGCCGCTCGGGGAGAGGCCCAACGCCTCGAGGTGTCGTCCGAGCGCCGCATCCTTCACGCTCGCGCCGAATACGCGAAGCGCAGCTTCGTTGAGCTGGTGCACGACGCCCTCGGTGTCCACGAGCGCCATCGGCAAGGGGCTCGCGTCGACCATGGCGCTCGCGCGATCAGCGGCGGCGCGTGTCGCGGACAGGGCCTCCGAGAGCTCGATGCCGCCGGCGATGTGCGCCGCGACGGCCGTCACGTAATGCAGGTCGCTGAGACTGAACGACGCAGGCGGCGGCGCGCCCGCCCGCTGGTACCGGACCAAGCCCACCGCGCCCACGGTGCCGTGCGACGTCGTGAGGGGCGCGATGAGGGCCGCGCGCGCGTCGCCGGCAAGCGACGTGGCGATCAGACTCACGTCCCGCTCGGCCCGCAGGTCGTCGCTCAGGAGCGCCTCGCCGGTGCGGACCACCCGCCCGGTCGCACTCGTCTCGAGGCCGAGCTCGAGTCCCTCGATCGCCACGACGTCGCCGACCGTCGGTGAGACGCGGAGGGTGTGGCCGTCGGCCTGCTTGAGGGCGACGAACGCGCCCTGTGCATCCACCAGCTCGATCAGGCTCTGCAGGGTGTAGCGCAGCAGCAGCTCCGTCTCAGGTGCGGCGAGGAGCCAGCGCGCCAGCTCGATGAGGAAGCCGCCCAGCCGCCGTTCGCGCTCGAGCGCCGCGCGCCGACCCACCATCACGGCCAGGTTAGCCGCCGTGTCGAGCGCAGCCTTCAGGTCGGCGACCGCCAGACCCGGGGGCGTGCCCTCGAGCGACGCCTCGACGCGGCGCCCTTCGGCATCGCTCCAATCAGCCGCGAGCGCGGTCCCGCCGCTCACGCCGGCCCCGGCCGTGACCGCTCCGGTCTCGTTGAGGCCCCGATAGCGGATCAGCGTGCGGGCCCCGCCGGCCCACTCGCTCAGGATCTGCGCGGCCGCCTGCCAGAAGGCCGCCGAGCGCTTGGCTCGACTGGCCTCGCCCAGGAGCGACCGCAGCGCGTCGAGCATGTTCCGGAGAATATACGACTCGGGTATGTATTGCGGCGGCGGGGCTTGCCCCGCCCGGTGGCGCGGCTACGTTTGGCCGGTCCCTTACATCCGGAGGAGACCGTGGGACGTCGATTCGGGTTCGCTATGCTCGCCGTCGCGATGTTCACCGGCCCGGCTGCGGCCCAGCGCCCCGGCACCATGGAGGCGGGCCTGTTCGCTCGGGTGACGATGTTCGACCCGTCGCTCGGGTCGCCCCAAAGCGCCCTGGGGTTCGGCGGCCGCATCGCCGCCTACGCGCGAGCGCAGTGGTTCGTCGAGGCCGACCTGTCGACCTCCAGCGCGAACGGCCTCGACTACACGCCGTTCCACATTCGCGTGAACTACCTCGAGGAGTTCAAGCCCGGCGGACTCATGATCGCCGGCCTGGGCTATGCCCGGAACCACTACAGCGGCACGCTCGATGGGAACGACAACGGTCTCTCCGGCGTCTTCGGACTCCGCCAGGCGGTCCGCGGATCGTTCGTTGGCCGGTTGGACTTTGCGCTCGATTACATCCCCTCGCCGGTGAACCGGGCGGGGAACAACTGGCAGGGAAGCTTCCAGGTCGGAGGCAGTTATCGCTTCGGGCGCCCGTAACTAGGCCTTGATCGCGCCGATGAATCCCGCCGGATCGGGACGGTAGCCCGGGAAGATCGAGGCGAGGTCGCGCGCGCCCAGATGCCGGGCGAGCACCTCGGCGAACAGATCGCGAAAGTCGGTGGTGACGGCCACGTCCCGGCCCTCGAAGCGGCTGCTCGAGTCCAGGCCCGGCCAACGGCCCAGGACCCGGCCGCCGTTCACCGGTCCCCCGAGCACCAGCATCGCGGTGGCGTGGCCGTGGTCGGTGCCGCCGTTGCCGTTCTCGCGAATGGTGCGCCCAAACTCGGACATCGTCAGTACGACGACGCTGCGCATGCGCTCGCCCAGGTCCTGCACGAATGCCGCGAGCCCGAGTCCCAGCTCCCGCAGCCGTGCCGCAAGCTGGCCTTCGCTGGAGCCCTGGTTCACGTGCGTGTCCCACCCGCCGATGTCGGCGAAGGCGATCTCGACGCCGACGTCGGCCTTGATGAGCTGGGCGATCTGGAGCAGCGCCCGGCCGAATCGGCCCGGGGGGTAGTCCGCTCCGTTCGCCGGCTGGTACTGCGCGGGGTTCACTCGCTTCAGCACCTGGATGGCCTCGAAGCTCTCGCGGGAGGACGACGCCAGGAGGCCCGTCGCGGCGCCTTCGTACAGCTCCTCGAAGGCGCGGGTGAGGCGATCGCGCGCGGCTTCCTGCGGGACGCGCAGCCCGAACGCCTGGAGATCGTCGATGGCCAGGGCGGGCGCGGTGCCGGCCAGGATGCGGGGGAGTTGCGGCCCGAACGCGACCGCGCGAAACGGCGTATCGGCGTGCTCCCGGTCGTGCTCGCAGAAACGGTTCAGCCATCCGTCCGCGGTGCTCTTCACGCCGGGCGTCCCGGATTCCATGTAATCCTGCGCGTCGAAATGGCTGCGGGTCGCGTCGGGGGAGCCAACAGCGTGAATCGCCGCGAGGCTCTTGTTGTCCCACAGCGCCTTCAGCGGTAGTACAACGCCTCGCCGTGGGGGACGATCATGTTCAGGCCGTCCACGGCGCCGCGCTGGAACAGACAGACCAACGTTGGACGGTCGGACGGTTGGACGGTTGGAACGTGAGCGGCGAATGCGGCCCGTGCCATGAACAACGGATCCAGTCCCAGGCTCACAAGCGCCAGACCGCCGGACTTCACGAAGACTCGCCGCGAGATCGTCATTGCCGTTGAAACTCCGGGCCCCCGAGGGCCAAGCCGACGGCGACGGCCCGCGCCGCCACCGGATCGACGACATCGGACAGCTGTCGTCTGAGGACGTCTCTCGTATGCTCGGTCATCGTGCCGCCGAGCACTCGCGCATCCACGTCGGCCACCAGGCGATCATGGTCGCTCGACGCATGCAGTACGGCGTCAAGGTTCACCTGCGCACCCGGCAGCCGTCCCGCGGCGAGGGCGAGGGCGGCGTTCATGCGGCCGAGCAGCGCGCCGCTATTCACCCAATCGGCCTGCGCCTCCGGATAGCCGGTGGGTGCCGGCTGCAGGTAGAGCGGCTGGCCGAGGCGCGCCACGACTTGCGCGAGGCGCGGCGTGTCGTCGGGGTCGGCGCCGGTGGCGCGCACGGCGCTCACGACGAACTCGAAGGGCGTCTTGACCTTGGCCCGCACCGCTTGGGACGCCCAGAAGTCGGGCGAAGCGAAGATGGCGCGCAGCACGGCGCGGATGTCGCCGCCCGTGCCGTGCCAGGCCTCGACGGCGGCGTCCACGCAACCGTCCGGCGGCTCGTCGGCGACGAACCGCGCACACAAGTGACGGCTCACGTGGTGCATTGTGGCGTGCTGGGTCGCGAGCAGCTTCAGCAGGCGGATTCCCTCGTCCATACCGTGCCCCGCCGGGAACCGGACACCGAGCACCGTCTTTGCGCCACGATCGTGCGCCCAGTCGCGGAACACGAACGCCGCGCCCTGCTGCGGCCGCTCGATGCTCCAGCCGGTGAGGATCCGCGCCACGCCGATCACGTCCTGCTGGGTGTAGCCGCCGTCCACGCCGAGCGTGTGCAGCTCCATCAGCTCACGCGCGTAATTCTCGTTGATCCCGCGCGGCTGCCTCACGCCTCCTTGACGGGCCCTGAATGGGGGTGAGGCCCCCGGCGCGACGCTTTGCGCGTTGTCGAGATAAAACAGCATCGCCGGACTCTTGGCCGTCGCGATCAGCAAGTCTTCGAAGCGCCCCATCGCGTGCGGCCGAATGGTCTCCTCGATGTACGACGGCGTGAGGAAGCGGTCCGCGCCCTTCCCGACGAACACGTTGAAATGGTTGGTCCAGAAATCCACCATCACTTCGTACAGCTGCCGCTCGGAGAGCGCCGCACGGACCACGGCCAGCTGCTGCAGCTGGCCGCCCAGCTCACGAAACTCCCGCATGGGCCCTGTCCCGGGTCCCGGCGCCCGCATCGTATCGCCGGTCGCGGCCATCTCGCGCTGCATCCGCTGCCGCTCCCGCAGCGCGTCGGTGTAGCGCTGCGCCAGCTCCCCGCGGTCGTAGTCGAGCACCTTGAAGGCCCGCTCGCGCTCGGCGCGGCGGTCGTCACGCAGGCGCTCGGGCTCGAGCTGCTCGTCGATCCAGCGCCGCACGCCGAGCCGCGCGACGCTGTCCACCTCGCCGGGCCGCGGCCCGTAGGCCAGGCGGTTCAGCGCGTGGAGCGCGGAGTCGCGGGGGCTCGGGTCGGACGGTCGGATAGTCGGACTGACGGACGGCAAGGCAAGCAGCCCCGCGAGAAGGAGCCACCCCACGCGGGGCATGTCCGACCGTCCGACCGTCCGACTGTCCGACCCCATACGACTATGCTGACGCCTCCTCCCATGCCAAGTTAAGGGCGTGACACCCCTCCGCACCCGACCGCATGGTTGGCGTCCGGGCCCTGATGGCGATTCGCCCTCCCCCACCTGGGGGCAGCGGCTTGCGGCGCTGAAGCACGTGCCGCCGCTCGTGCGCCTGGTGTTCCAGACGCACCGCGGCTATACCGTTGCCATTCTGGCGCTTCGCGCGGTCCGCTCGCTCATCCCCGTGGCGGTCCTGTGGATCGGCAAGCTCATTATCGACGGCGTGATCGGAGCGGCGGCGGCGGCCAGCGCTGGCCGCTCCCCCGAGTGGTGGCACCTGGGGGGGTTGGTCGGCCTCGAGCTGGGGATCGCTGTCGTGGGTGAAGGGCTGGCGCGCCTGTCGTCGCTGCTCGAGAGCCTGCTCGGCGATCTGTTCGCCAATCGCCTCAGCGTCCGGCTCATGCAGCACGCCGCCACGCTGGACCTGGCCCAGTTCGAGGACGCCGAGACGTACGATCATCTGGAGCGCGCGCGCCGGCAGACCGTGGGGCGGATCGGCCTGTTCGCGCTCCTGCTCTCGACGGCGCAAGACCTCGTCACGCTCACATCGCTCGCGGCTGTCCTCCTGGTGCAGCTGCCCTGGCTGTTGCTGTTGCTCACGATCGCCGTGCTGCCGGCGTTCCTGGGCGAGGCCCATTTCGCCTCGCTCGGCTATTCGTTGCTGTTCCAGTGGACGCCGGAGCGACGCCTGCTCGATTACCTGCGCTACATGGGCGCCTCGGACGAGTCCGCCAAGGAAGTGAAGCTGTTCGGCTTGTCCGGCTTCCTCGTGGGGCGCTACGCGAAGCTGTCGGGCGAGTTCTACGAGGCCAACAAGCGCCTGGCGGTGCGCCGCAACATCGTTTCCACGCTGCTCGGGACGCTGGGGACGCTGGGGTACTACGGCGCGTACGCCGTGATCATTTATCGCACCGTGCTCGGCGCGTTCACGATCGGCACGCTGACCTTCCTGGCCGGGTCGTTCCGCTCGAGCCGGGACCTGATCCAGCGCGTCCTCCTCTCGGTGTCGCAGATCTACGAGCAGAGCCTGTACCTGAGCGACCTGTTCACGTTCTTCGACGTGCAACCCAGTGTCGTGTCCAAGCCCGGGGCCCGCGCCGTCCCGCGTCCCATCCGCGAGGGCTTCCGGTTCGAACGCGTGGGATTCCGGTATGCGGGCTCCGACCGCTGGGCGGTACGGGGGCTCACGTTCGACCTCCGCCCCCGGGAGCGCATCGCCCTGGTGGGCGAGAATGGGGCGGGGAAGACTACCCTCGTCAAGCTGCTCGCCCGCCTGTACGACCCCGACGAGGGACAAGTGCTGCTCGATGGCCTGGACCTCCGGGAATACGATCTCGAGAGCCTGCGCCAGAACATCGGGATCATCTTCCAGGACTTCGTGCGCTACGATTTCGTGCTGCGCGAGAACATCGGCGTGAGCCAGATCGAAGCCCTGAGCGACGACGCCCGCATCCGCGAGGCCGCGCGCCGCAGCCTGGCCGACTCGGTGGCGCGGCGGCTGAAGGGTGGGTACGACCAGATGCTGGGCCGGCGCTTCGACGAGGGCGTAGAGCTCTCCGGAGGCGAGTGGCAGAAGGTGGCGCTGGCGCGGGCCTACATGCGCGACGCGCAGGTGTTGATCCTCGACGAGCCGACCGCCTCACTGGACGCCCGGGCGGAGTACGAGGTGTTCCTGCGCTTCGCGGAGCTCACGAGGGACCGGATGGCGGTGCTCATCTCCCACCGCTTCTCGACGGTGAGAATGGCCGATCGGATCCTCGTGCTCCAAGGCGGCGAGCTGGTGGACGACGGGACGCACGAAGAGCTCGTGGCGCGCGGCGGGCTGTACGCTGAGTTGTTCAGCCTGCAGGCCGCGGGGTACCGCTAGCTCCCTGTCGAGAACCGAACCGCGCCGATCTCGGTGAGATCCTGAAGGGTGGCGGCGAGCTCGGCGGGCCGCAGACCGGCTGCCCGGGCGAGGTCGTCCAGTGTTTTGGTCCCGTCGGCGAGCTGCACGACCGACGCCACGGCGTCGTCGGCGCGGGCCACCGCGACCCGCCCGTGGCGCGACCGCGCGACGAGCAGCCGCGTCGCCCGACGGGGCGCCTCGGGAAGCGTGGTCCAAGGCTGGAGGAGCTTGGGGAGCACGACGGGGAGGTCGTAGTCGAGCTCGAGCAGGACCGTGCCTTCTACCGTCTCCGGCGCCTCACCCGTCCCCGCTTCCCGCGAACCGCGGGGCCCGGCCTCGACGACCATCATCGCTTCCTCGTAGCGCAGCAGGGCATCGTGG
>WNGA01022165.1_pt1 | contig 14507 bp, 8 predicted proteins | sample 5400061 | NCBI WGS metagenome assembly WNGA01 (sample SAMN13153366, study PRJNA577476) | soil metagenome | isolation source: 100 cm soil or saprolite under grassland replicate 2 | place: USA:California | collected 2016-06-15
ACGCCATCGACCGCCGCATCCAGACCTACTCCGGCGGCATGAAGCGCCGCATCGACCTGGCCTCGGCGCTGCTGCACCGGCCGCGGGTGCTGTTCCTGGACGAGCCGACCACCGGGCTGGACCCGCTGTCGCGGGCGCTGATCTGGGACCGCATCCGCGAGCTGCGCGGCCGCTACGGCGCGACCATCTTCCTGACCACCCAGTACCTGGAGGAGGCCGACGAGCTGGCCGACCGGGTGGCCATCATCGACCAGGGACGGATCGTCCGCCAGGGCACCCCGGCCGCGCTCAAGGCCGAGGTCGGCGCCGACGTGATCGACGTCGCGGTCGACGAGCGCGAGACCGGCGCCTGCCGGGTCGCCATCGAGGAGATGCAGACCGGCGGCGAGCTGCCGGCCGGCGAGCTGCGCGGCACCGAGACCGGCTACACCCTGTTCGTGCCCGACGGGCCGCGGAACATCGCCGTGCTCATCCGCGGCCTGGACCGGGCCGGGGTCCGCTTCGGCGCGGTCAGCGTCTCGCGGCCGACCCTGGACGACGTGTTCCTGGCCGCCACCGGCGGCCGCATGGCCGCCGCGGCCGAGCGGGCCGCCGAAGAGGAAGAGGAGCGAACCCCCGAGCCCGCCGGGAGGGGTGCCCAGTGAGCGCCGCCACCGCCGCCGCCGAGCCAAGGACCCTGGCCGCCCCGGCCGGGCTGCTGTCGGACGTGACCGCCATCACCGCCCGCGCCATCCGCGGCATCCTCCGCGAGCCGGAGCTGTTCATCTTCGCCCTGGTCATCCCCGTGTTCTTCTTCGTGGTGCAGGTCGGCGCCCTCGGCGACGTGGCCCAGCGGGCGTTCAACATCTCCAGCTACGCCGCCTTCCAGCTCCCGATCTCGGTGCTGTTCGCCGCGGCCAGCACCTCCGGCGGCAACGCCCTGGTGCTGGACATCACCAACGGCTACTGGGACAAGCTCTCGGTGACCCCGGTGCGCCGCTCGGCCCTGGTGGTCGGCACCCTGTTCGGCGAGATGTTCGCCGTGCTCGGCTACAGCCTGGTGCTGATCGTCTTCGGCTGGATCATCGGGGTCCGCTTCGCCGGCGACGGGATCTTCGGCGAGATCTTCGGCGCGCTCGGCCTGCTCGGGCTCACGCTGCTGTTCGGGATCGGCTTCGCCGCCGTCAGCATCGCGGTGGCGCTGGCCACCGGCTCGATCCGGGCGACCCAGTCCACCTTCATCATCTTCTTCCCGCTGCTGTTCCTGACCCCCAGCGCGATCCAGCGGGAGCTCATGACCGGCTGGTTCGAGAAGGCGGTGAGCCTCAACCCCATCACCTACGTCGTCGAGGCGGCCCGCCGCTTCCTGGAGACCGGCTACGTGGCGGTGGGCGAGAGCAGCGCCAGCGCCGCGATCGCCAAGGGCGTGATCGCCGCGACGCTGTTCTGCGCGCTCACCTTCACGCTGACCGCCCTGGCGTTCCGCCGCCGCGTCCGCATGGGGTAGCGGCCGGGCGGGGGGCGCCTGGCTCCACGCTGCCAGGGGCGGTACCCTCGGTGGTTCGGGCTCGTCACCTGGCGGCCCCGCCCCCGCTCCTGGCGCGCTTCGGAGGAGGAACGCCCCTGCCCGGCTACGCCGCCGCTCTCTCGGCACTCCCCGACGCCGATCTCGTCCGCCTGCTGGAACGCCGTCCCGACCTGCTCGCCGGCCAGCCACCGGCGTCGTTCCCCGAGCTCGCCGGCCGCGCCGGCAGCCCGGCCTCGCTGGCAGCCGCCCTGCGCACCCTCGACCTGGGCGCGTTGCGGCTTGCCGAGCTCCTGGCGGTCGTCGGCCTGCCGACCACCGTGGACGCGCTGGGCGAGGCGGCCGGCCCGGGTCTGGACGCGCGACGCCTGCGGGCCGGCCTGGGTGCCCTGGCGGAGCTCGGCATCGCCCTGCCGGGCCGCGACGGCACCATCGCCGGGCCGCCGGGGCTGGCGGCGCCGTTCGGCCGTCCCGGCGGCCTCGGCCCGCCAGTGGCCGAGCTGGCCAAGGTCGGCGTGAGCGCCGAGCAGCTCCACCGCGTCCTGGCCAACCTCGGCGTCCCCGCTCCGCCCGCGGGCGGCGCGGCGCCCGGCAGCGGCGTGGCCGGGCGCGAGCCCGCCCCTGGCGCCGGGCGGACCGCCGGCAAGGCGGCCCTGGTCCGGGCGGTGAGCGCCGCCCTCGCCGACCCGGAGGTGGTCGCGCTGGCGCTGGAGCCGGCCGGTGCCGACGTGCGCCGGCTGCTCGACGAGGCCCTCGCCGCGCCCGGCCCGATCACGGTCATGGGGGTCGGCTACGGTCGCTTCGCCGGGTACCCGGATGCCGAGCCGGCGAGCTGGCTGCTCGCGCGCGGCCTGCTGCTGCCGGTCACCTACAACCAGTTCGTGGTCCCGAGGGAGGCCGCGCTGGGGCTCCGTGGCGGCCTGGTCTTTCCCGAGTGGCCGGTACCATCGGCCGCCGAGCCGCTCGGCCCGCTGCCCGACGGGCTGGCCCTCGCCGCCGCGGCCGCCGCCCGCGCGGTGGTCGCCGCCGAGGGCATCTGCACCCGGCTGGACCGCGAGCCGCTGGTGCTGGTCCGCGCCGGCACGGTCGCCGTCCGCGACCTGCGCAGGCTGGCCGGCGAGCTGGACCTGGCCGACGACGAGCTGGCGCTCCTCATGGACCTGCTGGTGGAGGCCGGCGTGCTGGCGGTCGGCGGGCCGTTCGGCCAGCGCTCGCTCGGCCTGCGCCCGGAGGCGGACGCCTGGCTGGCCGGGTCGAGGGCCAGCCGCTGGGCCGACCTGGCCGCCGCCTGGCGCGCCGCCGACCTGGCCCTGGAGGACCACCTGGCCGCCCGCCACGGGCTCGCCCCGGAGGGGGCGGACCGCGCCCGGCCGCTGGCGGGCCGGCGCCTGGCCGCGGCCGCCGCCCGCCGCCGCGGCCTGATGGAAGCCCTCGCGGCGCTACCGGAGGGGTCCGGGGAACCCCGAGGGCCGGGGGGGTCGGGGGGACCCCAAGGGGGTCCCCCGGTGGGACGGGCCCCGGAGAATCGGGGCCGCGCCATCGCCCCGGACGACCTGGGCGCCCTGCTCGCCTGGCGGCAGCCGCTCGTCTGGCCCACCCCGCCCCGCAGCGAGCGGGCCGGGCCGCGGGTGGCGGTCCGGGCCGTGCTGGACGCGGCCGGGTTCCTCGGCCTGGCCGCGGTCGGCGCCGAGCGGGCGCAGGCCGGCCTGGCCGCGGCGGCCTGGGTGGCCGGCGCCGACGCGCCGCTGCTGGCCAAGGCCGCCGCCCCGCTGCTGCCCGACGGGACCGACCGCTTCCTGGTCGCCGGCGACCTGACCGTGGTCGCGCCGAGGGGCCTGGCGCCCGCCGTGGAAGCGCGGCTGGCGGCGCTGGCGGACCGCGAGACGGCCGGCGGGACCGCCACCTGGCGCATCCACGAGGCGAGCCTGCGCCGCGCCTTCGACGAGGGCCGTTCGGCCGGCGAGGTCGTCGACTTCCTGCGCGCCCACTCCGACACCCCGCTGCCGCAGGCCCTCGAGTACCTGGTCGCCGACGCCGCCCGCCGCCACGGGCGCCTCCGGGTCGGCGCGGCCGCGACCTACCTGCGTGGCGACCCGGCCCTGGTCGCGGGCGCCGTGCGCTCGTCGGCAGGCCGGCGGCTCGGGCTGCGGGAGCTCGCTCCCGGGGTCGCGGTCACCTCCAGGCCGCAGCGCGAGCTGCTGGCCGCCCTGCGCAAGGCCGGCGAGGCGCCACTGGCCGAGGAGCCCGACGGCAGGCCGCGACCGGAGACGCCACGGCCCGTGCGCTACGCCCCGCGCGCCGCCGCGGACCAGGTCGGCGGCACCGCCCCGGTGTCCAACGGCCACGCTCGGCCCGGGCCCGCGGAGCGCCGGCCGTCGCCGCCCGCGGAGCGTCTCGCCGACGGCGAGCCGCAGCCGCCTGTGGCGGGGCAGCCGCACGCCGACCCGGCCGCCGCCGTCGCCCGCCTCCGGGGCCCGACAGACCGGTCGCACCAGCCCGCGGAGCGCGAGCCCCCCGACCCGGCCGCCGAGGAGGCCGTGCGTGGCTGACGGTGCGCTCATCGTCCAGAGTGACCGCAGCGTGCTGCTGGAGGTCGACCACCCGAGGGCCGAGGCGGCGCGGGCCGCGATCGCCCCCTTCGCCGAGCTGGAGAAGAGCCCCGAGCACGTCCACACCTACCGGCTGAGCCCGCTGGCCCTCTGGAACGCCAGGGCCGCGGGCCTGCGGCCCGAGCAGGTCACCGGCGCCCTGGTCGAGCACTCCCGCTACCCGGTGCCGCCGGGGCTGCTGGCCGACCTGACCGAGACCATGGGCCGCTACGGCCGGCTGGTCCTCCGCGCCGCCGACGACGACCACCTGGTGCTCGCCTCCGCCGACCGGGCCGTGCTCGAGGAGGTCGTCCGCGCCAGCCAGGTCGCGCCGCTGCTCGGCCGCCGCCTCGACCCCAACCACGTCGAGGTGCCACTGGCCGAGCGGGGCCGGCTCAAGCAGGCGCTGCTGGTCCTCGGCTGGCCCGCCGACGACCAGGCCGGCTACGTGGACGGCGCTCCGCTCGCCGTCGACCTGCGCAGCAGCCACGCCGCCACCGGGGAGCGGTTCGCGCTCCGCCGCTACCAGCGCGAGTCCGTGGCCGCCTTCGCGGCGGCGGGCTCCGGGGTGATCGTGCTGCCGTGCGGCGCCGGCAAGACCCTGGTCGGCATCGGCGCGATGGCGGCGGTGGGCGCCCGCACGCTGATCCTGGTGACCTCGACCCTGGCCGCCAGGCAGTGGCGCGACGAGCTGCTCGCCCGCACCGGCCTGCACCCCGAGCTGCTGGGAGAGTACTCGGGCGCCCGCAAGGAGGTCGCGCCGGTCACCATCGCGACCTACCAGGTGCTCGTGACCCGGCGCGGCGGCCGTCACACCCACCTGGACCTGCTCGGACGGGAGGACTGGGGCCTGATCGTCTACGACGAGGTCCACCTGCTACCGGCGCCGGTGTTCCGCATGACCGCCGAGATCCAGGCGCGGCGCCGGCTGGGCCTGACCGCCACGCTGGTCCGCGAGGACGGCCGCGAGGCGGACGTGTTCAGCCTCATCGGCCCCAAGCGCTACGACGTGCCCTGGCGCGACCTGGAGGCCCAGGGCTGGGTGGCGGCCGCCGACTGCGTCGAGGTGCGGGTCGACCTGACCGACGACGAGCGGATGGACTACGCGGTCGCCGAGCCAGAGGAGCGCTACCGGCGCGCGGCCACGGCGGCCTCCAAGCTGCCCGTGGTCGCCAGCCTCGCCGACGCCCACCTGGCCGACCGGGTGCTGGTGATCGGCCAGTACCTCGACCAGCTCCAGGTCCTCGGCGGGTGGCTGGATGCCCCGGTCATCACCGGCGACACCCCGGTCCGGGAGCGCGAGCGGCTGTTCGCGGCCTTCCGGGCCGGGGAGCTGCGCCGGCTGGTGGTCTCCAAGGTGGCCAACTTCTCCATCGACCTGCCAGAGGCGAACGTGGCCATCCAGGTCTCCGGCACGTTCGGCAGCCGGCAGGAGGAGGCCCAGCGGCTCGGCCGCATCCTGCGGCCAAAGGCCGACGGCGGCCGTGCCCGCTTCTACACGGTGGTGAGCCGCGACACCAACGACACCGAGTACGCCCAGCGGCGGCAGCGCTTCCTCGCCGAGCAGGGCTACGCCTACCGCCTGATCGACGCCACCAGCGTCCTCGCCGGCGAGCTTCCCACCCCGGCCTGATCCGGGGAGGTACCTACGAGCGGACGACCGTGAGGCGCTTGTGGGCGGACTTCCGCTCGCTCGTGGAGAGCAGGTCGGTGGCGGTCTCCGTGGCCGTGAACGGATCCTGGGGATGGTGGACGAGCGCCAGCACGCAGTGCTGGTCGCCGCCGGCGAGGAGGTCCGAGGTCAGGTCGAAGGCGGCGATCTTCGGGAAGCCCACCCGCACGTCGTCGAGGGTGGCGAAGCCGACGGTCCGCCAGCTCGGCGTGGCGATCGGCGTCCCGCTCCGGAGGTCGGAGCCGAAGCCCGGCGGCAGCGGCGGCGACCCTGTCGAGGCGTCGGCCACCAGCAGCATCACCCGCACCCCGCTGGCCGGCGTGACCCCCCGGTTGTGCACCTGCACGTAGACCCGCGTGGTGATGACGGCCGCGGCGCTGGCGGCCACGCGCTGGGCGTCGTCGACGAGGACGTCGACGAACTGCAGGAAGTCGATGTCCGAGGTCGGCGGGAACTGGTGGTCCCCGTTGGCGTCCGGCGTGTCCAGCTTGATGTCGGGCCCGCGGTCGTGGGCGACGGTCTGTCCCGGGCGCAAGGGGTCGGCGAGCCCGTCGACGGTGGGGAACCGGCCCTGGTCGAGCTGGGTGTCCCTGACGTAGAGCTCCACGGCCAGCGTCTCGGTCGCGTCCAGGCTGCGCTCGTACACGCCGCGTCCGTGGGTGGACGCCCGCAGCAGCCGGCGCACCGCGTGGAGCTGGAGGTCGAACACGCCGGCGTCGGGCAGGCCCTCGGAGAAGGGCTCCCAGGTGACGCCCGCGTCCGCGGAGTGCCAGACGCCGATGTCGGCGCCGACCCAGAGGTGGTTGGGATCCTGGGGATCGACCACGATGGCGTTCGCCTGCACGTCCTGCAGGGCGTCCAGGCTCCCCGCCGCGGGGCCGCTGCGCTGCCGCCACCGCGTCCCGCTCCAGTGCCACACGTGACGGTAGTCACCGGTGCCCGCGAACGCGATGTAGATCGAGCCGCCGGTGGCGTCGGCGGGGTCCACGGCGATGTCGGTGACCGGGGTGGCGAAGCTGCTCGGGATGGAGTCCGGCGCCCCCAGGTTGTCGATGCGGACGGCCGCTCCCCAGCCGGCCGCGGTCCGGTCATGCCGGTACACCCGCCCGTTCATCAGCCCCGCATAGATCCGGTTGGCGCCGGCGAAGGCCAGCGACCGGATGCGGAACCCTCGCCCCACCGTGGTCCGGCAGTCGTTGGGGTCCAGCCGGTCCTGGATGCTGTTGCTGGGGATGGAAGCCCAGGTGCTCCCGAACGTGTCGCTGACCCAGACCCGGTTGGTCCCGAACGCCACCCGCTCGGCCTCGGCCGGCTTCGCCGGGTTCCGAGGGGTCCCGGCAAGCGGCGCATAGAACCCCTGGCAGTCGCCTGCGGTCGGAGGAGAGAAGGGGGTGAACGTGTAGCGGTTTCCGCCGTCGTCGAAGCGCCACACCGCGCCATTCGGATAGGTCACCAGCACGCGGTAGGGATCGTTCCAGTTGACCACCACGAAACCGCCGTCGCCGGGGGCCGAGTGGAGCCATGCCTCCTCCCCCGTGAACCGGAGGGTCCCGTTGTCCTGGGTTCCGCAGAACAGCACGGCGTCCTCGGTGGGGTGCTGACCGAGGTGCTCCATGTGCAGGTTCTGCAGGCCGGTGTTGCGGGGCTCGAAGGTGGCGGAGATCAGGTTCGGGTCGTTGGGGTCGACGGCGACGGCGAGGTCGTACCAGCCCTGGCCGCGCCGCATCGGCGCCGGTTCCCCGAACAGGTCGCCCGGATGCCCGGGTACCTGCCTCCAGGCACCGGCGGCCGTGTCCAGCCGCCAGACGCCGAGGATGTAGTGGTCGGAGAACCGCTCGATCAGCGCGTAGACCACCGACGGGTCGGTCGGCCGGACCCCGAGACCGATCCGGGCGATGTCGGTGGTCGGGAAGCCGGTCCCGGCGTTGGCCCAGGTGCTCCCGTCGGGGGAGGTCAGCACCCCGCCGCCCCACTGCGCCGCGTAGAAGGTCGTCGCCGTGCCCGAGCTCGCCGCCACGACGCTGGTGAAGAGGGCCGTCCGCTTGCGCACCCAGTGGAACCCTTCGTTGCCGTCGGGCTCGCGCCGGTACAGTCCGTTGGTGGTCGCCGCCACCACGCGCTCAGGGTTTCCGGGGTCCACCGCCAACGCGTAGAAGGCCGCCCCGTCGAGCGTCGGGGTGCCGGCCACGGGCTCGGTGATCCAGCTCCCGCCGCCGTCGTCGCTGCGGATCGGTCCCACGCCGAAATAGGCTCCCGATCCGGTCACCACCCCGCCGGCGGCGATGAGCACCGTGTCGCCCTCGCCGGTTCCCACGTAGACGCGGTCCGGGTTGTCCTGGTCGATGGCGATGGCCCCGCAGGCGAGGGAATCGGAGGCCACGGAGGTGGGGTCGAGATCGAAGGCGTCCATCGTGGAGCGCCAGGTGACCCCACCGTCGTCGGATCGCCAGACCCCGCCATTCGCGCTGGCCGCATAGATCCGGGAGCCGTCACGCGCGACCGCCAGCCCGCTGATCCGGCCGGCCATGGCGGGGGTCCCCGCCCCCTGGCCGCGACGGACCACCGAGGGGCCGATCGGGATCCAGTTGCTGGCGGGGGGCGGGGCCGGAGGCAACGGCGCGTCGTCGTCAGCCGCGGGACCCTCCGCCTCGCCTCGCTCCGCCGGCCGCTCCCGGGCCCGCTTGGCACGCTGGCGCCGGCGATACTCCTGGACAACCTCTCGCCGGAAGTCGGAGGGCAGCGGACCTCGCGGCGGCTCCGCCTGCCGGTCCAGTGTCCGCGACGCGAACCGCTCGATCCCCGGCGCCGCCTCCGTCTCCTCGGCCTCCTTGTCTCCCCCTCCGAGCTGCGCGAAGCGCTCCTCCATGAACTGCTCGAGCCGATCGCTCGGGCCACCTTCGGGCTCTCGCTGCTCCTCCTCCGGCTTCTCTGGCACGGGACCTCCCCTCGGATGCCGGCTGGATGCTCCAGTCTGTCCAACCCGACCGACATGTCAACGCGCGGCCCGGCTCGGCAACGCGAAGGGCCCCGGATCGCGGGGCCCTTCGTCAGGGAAGCTGTTCGTCAGCGAGGCGGCCGGGTCACCTGGCCTCGTGCCGGCCCCTGAGCCGGCTGGCCCACAGGATCACGAAGCCCCCGCCGACCAGGGCGACGGCGGCCAGCACCAGCGGCCCGGAGTTGGCGCCGGTGAACGGCAGCGCCGGGCCCTCGCTGGTGGTGGTCTCCCCGAGGACCTCCTCGGGCCCGGTGGTCTGGGTCGGCGACGTCGACGGCGCGACGGTCGCGGCGCATTCGTCGGCCGCGGGCAGCGCGGCGTCGCCCTCGTCGGTCGTCTTCTCGCCGTTGGACCAGTTGGCGACCGCCGTGACCGTGACGGTCCCGGTGGTGCCGGCGTCCAGGTCGACGTCGCCGGTGAAGCGGCTGTGGTGGTGCCCGAAGTGGCCGGACGGAAGCCCGGTGGTCTCGCCGTTCAGCGTGTACGAAACGTCGACGGTCCCCTCGTCCCCCCTGTTGGCGGACTCGACGATGTAGTGCACCCGGACCTTGCCGTCCAGGCAGCCGGCGGCGACGGTGACGTGCGACCCCCAGGCCAGGGCCGGGGAGGCGAGCATCGTCGCCAGGAAGAGCGATCCGACCGCCGCGACGGCGACGGCCGCGCTCAGGCGACGGCGACGGGTAGTCATGCTGCCGTGCTCCTTTCCGCGTGGCAATCCGGTGGACGCCGCAGGACGACACGGCGACCACTGGACCGGTGCTTCCTCTCGTGCCAGCGGGATGTGCCCTTGGGGGACGCAGGCACCGAAGCTCGGAACTCCACGCAATCCGCTGAGTTCGCCAAAGACTAACCGAAACGGGTCATTCGACCCGGTGCGTGGGGCAACCACCGCGGCACAGGATGGTTGCGATCCGATAAAGGACCGCGAGGTGCCGGCCTTGACATCGCGGTCCGGGAGCAGGATCGTTCCCGCTCGTCATGTCGCACCCGAGTGACATCCTGGACCCTGACCTCGTCCCCGACCGGGGGCCGAAGGCGTCCTGCGCGTGTCCCGGGGCCCGGCGCCATGCGTGAGCCCGCCCGCTAGGTAGGCCAGGCGAGCAGCGCGGCACCGGGCCGGCCAGCCTGACGCTCCCACCACGAGGATGCCCATGCGCCCACATGACGTCATGTCCCCATCGACGCTCGACGCCGCCCGCCTCGCCGGCGAGATCCAGGCCGGAGGCCGCTCGCCCGGGGGACCGCCGGGCGCCTGGCAGGTCCCGCTCCTGCTGGCGGCGGACGTCGAGGTCTGGCTGCTCGGCTGGCCGGCCGGGCAGGTGACGCCGGCCCACGACCACGGCGGGTCGGCGGTCGCGCTCACGGTCGTGGAGGGTCGTGGAGGGGACGCTCAGCGAGGAGTGCCTGGACCCGACCATCTGGACCACCGGCAGGCGGACCACCTGGCGGGCCGGGTCGACCACGGTGTTCCCGCCCGACCACGTCCACGTGCTCGGGGCCGCCGGCGGCCGGCCCGCCGTCGCGGTCCACGCGTGGTCGCCGCGCCGGTGGGAGCGGCGGTCAGCCGGTCGCGGCGCAGCTCTCCTGGGCCTTGGCGGGGGCCTTGATGGTGGTGGTCGGCTGGCTGGGGCTGCCGCCGGCGGCGGTGCCGCCCCCCTTGGGCGCGGTCGCGCCGGGCAGGCGGAGCAGCTTGCGGACGGTGCGCTGGATGAGCGGCACGTCGGGGATCGGGTACCCGGCTGACCAGCCGGCGGTGTAGGTGGGCGGCGTGAAGCCGATCGTGGACACGCGGGCGCGGCGCCCGCCGACCGCTTCGAGCAGGGAGGGCAGCCGGCTGGCGGGGATGTCGGTGGCGATGCTGCGCTTGACGACGTTGACGAGCTTCGGGAAGGCCCGAAGCACCTCGGCCGGGTCGGTCTGCCTGGCCAGCGAGCCGAGCAGGCAGCGCTGCCGCTGCATGCGGTCGTAGTCGCTGGTGGTCTTGCGCGAGCGGACGTAGGCCAGCGCGGTGAAGCCGCCCATGTGCCTGCGGCCGGGCTGCAGCACGTAGGCGGGCTGGGGGCCCTCGGTGCCGAGCCGGTCCACCTCCACCCGGATCGGCTTGGTGACCTCGACGGTCACCCCGCCGAGGGCGTCCACCACGTCGACGAACCCCTTGAGGTCGACCAGGGCGTAGTGGTCGATCGGGAGGCCGAGCATCGTCTCGGCCGCACCGGCGACCGCCAGCACGCCGGGCCGCTTGCCGGCGGGGAACAGGTCGCGGCGCTCCAGCTCGGCGAACGCGTACAGCTCGTTGAGGGGCCGCGGGAAGCCCCCGCCGAAGAAGTCGGCGGCCGGGCCGGGCGCCAGCGGTGCCTGCACCAGGTTGCGGGGCAGCCCGAACAGCGCCGCCTTGCCGGTCTTCAGCTCGATGCTGGCCACGATCATCGTGTCGGTGCGGAGACCCTGCCGGTCGGGCCCGGCGTCGCCGCCGAGCAGCAGCACCGTGAGGCGGCCGGGGATGGCCGTGACCAGGCTGCTGGCGCCGCCGCCCCGCCCGCTGGCCTTCCAGCCCGGGTCGGAGCCCGAGAAGACGGTGGTGAGCAGGTCGTAGGCCTGGAGGTCGTAGAAGGCGGCGGCCGCGTGGGGTGCGGCGGTCAGGGCGAGGATGCCGGCCAGCCCGGCCGCCGCCGAACGGCGAAGCTGCCTCGGGGTGGCCAGGGCCCGGCCGCGGCTGGCCAGCAGGTAGGCGTCGACCACGGCGACGGCCCGGAAGACCAGCAGCCCGACGTCGGCCAGCAGCAGCGCCAGCAGCGCGCCGGGCTGGACGACCATGCGCGACAGGGCCGTCGGCTCGCTCACCAGCCCGACGGCCATCGCCAGGCAGCCGACGGTGACCGCGACCATCGCCCAGCCGCGCCGGCGGCGCCCGAGGTAGAGCTGGCCGGCTCCGGGCAGCAGGCAGGACAGCAGGGCGGCGAACAGCGGCCGGCGGGCGCGCCGCAACCGGCCGCGGGGCACCTGCACGCCCCACGGGTCCCAACTGCTGCCGCCGCCCGGCAGCACGTCCGGTTCCCGCAACCTGCCCCCGCCCACAGAGCTATGCAACCACGTCGCGAGCGAGAACGTCACTCGACCTGCCGGCGTGGTGTCAAGCGCACGATACCGCGTAGGGCCGCGTCGTTATCGCACGGTTAGCGATCCGGGACCGCCTCAGCGCCTGGCGAGGGCGACGACCTCGTGGATGGCCTTGGGGTTGGCGAGGGCGCCCTCGCTGACCGCCTCGTCCAGCGGGGTGCCGGTCAGCACCCGCTTGACCGGGACCTCGAGCTTCTTGCCGGAGAGGGTCCGGGGCACCTCGGCGATGGCGTGGACCTCGTCGGGCACGTGCCGGGGCGACAGCTCCGTCCGCAGCGCGGCCCCGATGCGCCGCCGCAGCTCGTCGTCCAGCTCGGCCCCTGGACGCAGCACGACGAACAGCAGCAGCCGGCCCTCGCCGCCAGGCTCGCTGACGTCGACGACCAGGCTGTCGACGACCTCGTCGAGGCCCTCCACCACGCGGTACAGCTCGGCCGTGCCCATCCGCACCCCGCCCCGGTTCAGGGTCGAGTCCGAGCGGCCGCTGATGACGCAGCCGCCCCGCGGGGTGATCTCGACCCAGTCGCCGTGGCGCCACACCCCCGGCCAGGTCGAGAAGTAGCTGTCGCGGTAGCGCTCGCCGTCCGGGTCGTTCCAGAAGCGCAGCGGCATGCTCGGCAACGGCTCGGTGATGACCAGCTCGCCGACCCGCCCGACGACCGAGCGCCCCCGCTCGTCGAACGCCTCGACCTTGGCGCCGAGGGCGCGGCACTGGATCTCGCCGGGGTAGACCGGCAGCAGCGGGCAGGACTCGACGAAGGCGGTGCAGACGTCGGTGCCGCCGCTCACCGAGCCGACCAGCACGTCGGCGGCAACGTGCCGGTACAGCCACGCGAACCCCTCTGGGGGCAGCGGCGAGCCGGTGGAGCCGATCGAGCGCAGCGCCGACAGGTCGACGTCGCGGGCCGGCTCGATCCCCGCCTTCATGCAGGCCAGCACGTAGGCGGCGCTGGTGCCGAAGTAGCTCACGCCGGTCGAGGAGGCCAGGCGCCACAGCGCGCCCATGTCGGGGTGGCCGGGGCTGCCGTCGTACAGCACCACGGTGGCGCCCAGCAGCAGCCCGCCGACCAGGAAGTTCCACATCATCCAGCCGGTGGTGGTGAACCAGAAGAAGCGGTCGGCCGGGCCCAGGTCCAGGTGGAGGGCGAGCGACTTCAGCAGCTCAAGGGCGATGCCGCCGTGGCCGTGCACGATCGCCTTCGGCAGCCCGGTGGTCCCCGACGAGTACAGCACCCACAGCGGATGGTCGAAGGCGACGGCCTCGAAGGCGGGCTCGGCCTCCCCGCCGCCCAGCAGCTCCTCCCACGCGACCATGCCGGCGTCCGCCTGGTCGCCGAGCAGCACGGTCGCCGCCAGCGTCGGAAGCCGCCGGCGGATCTCGGCCAGGGCATGGCGGCGGTCGTGCCAGGCGCCGCCGTAGCGGTAGCCGTCGACGGCGACCAGCACCTTGGGCTCGATCTGGGCGAAGCGGTCCACCACGCTGGAGACCCCGAACTCGGGGGCGCAGCTCGACCAGATCGCGCCGATGCTGGCGGTGGCCAGCATCGCGACCACGGTCTCGGGCACGTTCGGCAGGTAGGCGGCGACCCGGTCGCCCTTGGCGACGCCCAGCCGCCGCAGCCCCGCCGCGGCGGCCGCCACCCGCCCGGCCAGCTCGGCGTAGCCGACGGTGCCGAGCTCGCCGGCCTCGTTGGCGAACAGCAGCGCCGGGTGGTCGTCGCGCCGGCGCAGCGACAGCTCGGCGTGGTTGAGGCGGGCGCCGGGGAACCAGCGGGCGCCCGGCATGCCCCGCTCGGCCAGCGCCGGGCGCGGCGCCGGCCCGCCGACCTCGAACCACTCCCAGATCGACGACCAGAAGCCGTCCAGGTCCTCCACCGACCAGCGCCAGGCCTCGTCGTAGGAGCCAAGCTCCACGCCGCGGTGCTCGGCCAGCCACCGCAGATAGCGGGTCATGTTGGCCCGCTCGACCCGTTCCGCCGACGGCCTCCACAGCGGCTGCGCATTCACCGGGGCACCCCCTTGGGGTTCCCCGGACCCCTCCGGCACCGTGCCTCCTCCGCGCCCTCGACCGCCCCCGTCCCGCACGCTACCACGCGTCCCGGGCCGCTCAGCCCGGGGCGACGCCGACGAGCAGCCCGCGGCCGATGAGGCCCTCGGGGTCCCAGCTGGTGTCCAGCCCCGCGGCGAAGAACGCGGCGGCGTACTCGTCGTGGGTGAACAGGCGCAGCTCGTGGCGCTCGTCGGCGCTCACCACCTCGCCGTCGGCGGCGACCGCGTAGTGCACGCGCAACACGCTCATCGCACCCTCGCGGCCAGACGCGATCACCCGCACGAGCTTGCGGTCGCCGTCCTCGACCACCTCGACCGTGGTCGTCCCGCCCTCTATCCAGCTCTCCGGCAGGATCCACGGCTCGACCACCAGCACGCCGCCCGGCTCCAGGTGCCTGGCCATGGCACCGACCGCCGCCCGCAGGCGCTCCACCGTCGCCAGGTAGGGGCTCCCGCACGAAAGCTACTACAGCAATGCGGTCGCCGATCCCGCTGCCTACATGCCCGACCGTTAAGCACGCTGTAGTAGCTTTCGTGCGGGAGCCCCTAGCCGACGGAGCTGAACAGGCAGGTGACCGCGTC
>WNGA01009835.1_pt1 | contig 14506 bp, 10 predicted proteins | sample 5400061 | NCBI WGS metagenome assembly WNGA01 (sample SAMN13153366, study PRJNA577476) | soil metagenome | isolation source: 100 cm soil or saprolite under grassland replicate 2 | place: USA:California | collected 2016-06-15
ATCGGCCGGGTGCGCGCCGGCGTCGCGCAGTGTCTGATCGATGCAGGCGGCGATCGCGCGGATCTCGGGGCCGATCAGCCGCTCGAACTCGCTCCGCGCCAGATCGTGCGCAAAGCTGAGATCCTCGAACGCCAGCTCTACTGTGGCCGCCGGGTCGCTCGACAGCCGGCGCTTGGCCTGCTCGACCGCAGTGTACAGCGGCAGACCGTAGTTTTGACGCACCAGCGCGCGCAGCACCCGCAGCTCGCGTGGGCGATTGCCCGCCTCGATCGCTTGCTCGACCAGCGCCCAGGTGCTGGGCCGGTTCAGCTCGGCGATACTCTGCCAATCGGCGAGCTGCTCGAGGATGAACGCCGGCAGCGGCCGCTTGTACGGCCCCAGCGTTGCGCCGGCCCCAAAGTATGGCAGCAGCGCGCCGGTCACAATCCGACTATCCAGCAGGTCGCCGCCGATTGAGACACCGCCGGTCGCCAGCACCGCCAGCTGGTCGCCGGGCGCGAGCAGCATCACCGTGGTGTCGAGCGTGCCGCCGCCAAAGTCGAACACAAACACGCTACGCGGCTCGGCGATCTCCTGCTTGAAGGCGTAGGCCGCCGCGACCGGCTCCTCTAGAAAAGTTACGTTCGGCAGCCCTGCCAGCGCACAGGCCCGATGCATGCGTGCCAGCACCAGCTGATCGCCCGCCGCAGTATCGGTGTAGTGTACCGGCCGGCCGATCGTCACGCCGCTGATCGACTCACCCAGATACTCCTCGGCCCGCCGCCGCACCTCGCGCAGAAAGGCGGCCACGATCTGCTCGACGCTCCAGCGCGTGCCGAACACATCGGTCGAGCTGTAGCTCGGGTCGCGCAGCGCGGTCTTGAGCGATTGAAACAGTCGCGCGGGGATGTTCTGATCGATGATCGCATGAACATCCTTGATCATGGTGCCGACCCGGTCGAAGGTCATCTCGATCGTGCCGACATACACCTCGGCGTAATCCACCGCGCGGCCGACATTGCCGGCGATGTAGTGATCGATCGCCGCGCGGCCGACCATGAGCTCGCCATCGCGCCCAATCAGCAGCACCGATCGCAGCACCTCAGGCGTCGCGTCGGATGGATCAAGCGGGATCAGGCGCAACGTCTGGCCATCGAAGACCGAGGCAACCGTAGTGGTGGTTCCAAAGTCGAGGCCGATTCGCATCGCTTCCTCCCTCCTCTAATCAAGGCTGTAGCAAAGTCTCTTTTCGGGTGGGGTTTGGGGAGGCGAAGCCTCCCCAAATTATCATTTCTGGTGGTTGTGGTGCGGCGAAGCCGCACCACAACCACCAGCGAAAAGAGTTAGCGAGGGCCTGCGCCCCTTGCGCTCCCGATTTGCAATCGCGATGTCTCCAAAAGGCTTGACAAACGCCACATGCTGTCATACGATATGCACGACGAACGCGCGCGGCGCTGGGCGTCGTGCGTGGGCGATCCTTTTCGAAAGAGTGAGCGCGGGGCCGTGCGGCCAGCAAGAAAACCCGCCGCTCACTCAATATTCGATGTAAAGGATTGTATCATAGTTTCGAGGAATATCAAGGGCTAAAATCTAGATTCTGACGCAGTGTAACGTCCGAATAAGCCTTCAAAAAAGCGATGTTACACTTTACACCCATACAGCCCCTTAACTGAGGGTTTATATTCCTTGTATCTCCGTTCAGGTAGCTTCCCCACGCTATTCTTCACCTTTCTTAAACCACAGCGGCCACACCGATCACAGAGTGGCAGACGATCGCATGCGAACGTTCCTACGCCTGAAGAACCAGCAGCATCATAAGCTCCCGGCCGAATTTCAGCACGAAGATCTGCGCTATACCGAAGAGCTGGTCGCGCATTTTCTGCGGCAGTACACGCGCTCCGGCGACATGGTGTTCGATCCGTTCGCGGGCTACGGCACCACGCTGATCGTGGCCGAGGCGATGGAGCGCGCGCCATACGGGATCGAGATCGACGCGCGGAGGGCGGGCTACATCCGCTCGCGGCTCCAGCGCCCGGCCGGCCTGATCCACGGCGACACGCGCAAGATCCTGAGCTACCAGCTCCCGCCGATCGCCTTCTCGATCACCTCGCCGCCCTACATGGCCGCCGCCGATGTCGAAGACCCGTTTACCAACTACCGCGCCGCCGGCGCCGGCTACGCCGCCTATCTGCAGCAGATCGAGCAGATCTACGCCGACATCAAGCAGCTGCTGAAGCCGGATGCGCGGGCGGTGCTGGAGGTTTCGAACCTGAAGGATGAGCACGGCATCACAACCCTGGCATGGGATGTCGCTCGCGCGATATCGAACGTGCTGGTGTTCGAGGGCGAGATAGTGATTGGCTGGGATAGCTACGGCTATGGCTACGACCATAGCTATTGCCTGGTGTTTCGCAAGCCGTAGTGCGCTTTCAGCGCGGGTTTTGGGTGTTGGGTATGAGGTAAGCAGCGTTGCGGCGCCCAACACCTATCACCCAAGCCCTAAACCCTTCGTCTATTCGATCCGCGTTTGACGGAAGACGAAAGACGGAGGACAGCAGCATTCGTCTTTCGTCCTTCGTCTTCCGTCCAGAAGCAGCGGCCTTGATTGAACGCTACGGCAGCGCCAGCGTCAGGCTGATTGGGCAGTGATCTGAGCCAAGCACATCGGCGTGAATGTCGGCATCGACGACAAACGGCAGCAGGTTCGCCGAGACGAAGAAGTAGTCGAGCCGCCAGCCGATATTGCCCGCCCGCGCGGGGGTGCGCTGCGACCACCACGAGTATTTGGCCTCGGCCGGGCGCACATGGCGAAACGTATCCACCAGGCCGGCGGCGAAGAACTCGCACAGCGCCGCGCGCTCCTCGGGCATGAAGCCGGAGGTCATGCGGTTCTCACGTGGTCGCGCCAGGTCGATCTCGGCGTAGGCGGTGTTGACGTCGCCGGCCACCACCACGCGCTCCCCACGCTCGATGTAGCCACGCATGACCTCCAGGAAGCGCTGATAGAACGCCAGCTTGAACTCCACCCGCGCCGGGCCGCTGCTGCCGGAAGGAAAATAAATATTGAACAGCGTAAACGCTGGGAACACGCTGATCAGCACGCGCCCCTCGCTGTCGAAGGTCGCATCGCCCAGGCCGCGCGATACCACGGCCGGCGCGCGCGAATAGGTAGCCACGCCGCTGTAGCCCTTCTTCTCGGCCGCGCACCACTCGGCATAGAAGCCAGCCGGCCGGCAGAGCGCGTCGGGGAGTTGCTCGGGGCTGCACTTGGTCTCCTGGAGCATCACGATATCGGCTCCACAGCCTTGGAGCCAGTTGGAGAAGCCCTTCTTCTCTAAAGCGCGGATGCCGTTGACATTCCAGGAGAGGAGTTTGAGATGTTTTTGCGTCACAGATTCCGCCATCATATAGTAGAGATTATGTCTCTACAAAGCCATTCATTATATCATGGTACATTTGACGTAACAATATTTGGCCAAGCGCCAAGCAAACAACTCCGAAAGGGCGAGAAGAGAAATACATCGGATTTGACAAATGTGACGTATGCCCTAATCCGACTGAACATCTTCATCACAAGGACTTTAATAATGCGAACGATATTGAGCCTAACTTACAACCACAATGCACCTCTTGCCACGGCCAGGCCCATGCAGGTCACAGAACCGGAGTCCAATACAGGAACCTCGAAGGCGCAATGGCTTACCTCGGAAATCGAGCAGAACCGGAGCTCCTGACCGAAATTGAAGATGTTCGGCAAAAGCTCAAAGAGATATAGCAATCCTATCTGAGTCGTAAACTGGAGTCGAGGCTTCAGCCGGAGCCAGTGCCAGCGAACCGCCTGAAGGCTCGACTCCGTTTTACAATTCACGCAGGATTGCTATAGAAAAACGTATTGCGGATATGCCGATTACAACTTCTGCGTGCGAATGTGCGTACTTGGTGAGTCATGCATTTCTCCTCTCGTGTATAAGAAACCCACTCTCAACTGGTGATCTGCCTCCAGCCGCCTAACGGTTGCGAGCTGAGTGGCGCAGCACAGCTATTACGAGGGTTTTTTGCCGATCCCACAGATCCAACCTTTCTCGTATTCCTCAAACATCTCAACATCTGAATAACCAGCCCTTGAGAAGAGTTCGCTATACTCATTAACACTCAGGGGCGCGATATTCATCAATTCTGCAAGCTTTTGAAACATCTTACTCTTATCGTATTTCGCGCCTTTGTAGGCTTCGGCGATGATGATGACCTTTCCGCCAGGCTTCAGGACGCGCAAGACCTCGTGCATATCAGCGACCAAATCGGGCCAGAAGAAGTGTGTTTCCACCGCGGTGACGAGATTAAACATGTGGTCGGAGAACGGCAAGCGCGAGACAGAACCCGGTAAGATTTCGACGCGGCCCATCGCTATCCACTGCTTGTTTGTTCTACGGGATACGGTAACACTCTCCTCGGAGAAATCGATGCCGTAGACCTTGCCATCCGTAGCGATGCCGGCGAGCTTGTGAACGGTCCTCCCTCCACCGCAGCCCACATCGAGAATCGTGTCGTGCTTCTGTATCGCGAGATGCTGCAATCCCCAGTCGGTCACTTTGGAATGATGACGGTTAAAATCCCGCAGAAGTAATCGGCCGAACCATCCGGTCGGTTTTCGGCATTGATCCAGCAGTTTGCTGATGGTGCCCATGATGTTGCTCCTCTGCGAAGTAGTGATCGTTCGCCCAACGATAGGCATCAGGCGCGGAGCGGGTCTTACCTGAACCTTCGCAGGCAAGGCTCGCCCGAATAAGTGGGGCCTTCGGCGGGCGCGACGGAAGCCCCGTCGCCTGCATGCCGGTGTTAGCCCGCGCTCCGTGTTTGCTTCGCGAGCCGACCTAAGCCGATATTGGCCCCAATAAACCACACAACAAAAGCCAGATTGCCGACTAGGGTTACAGTGTCGGCAATGCCCAGAATGAGCGCACTCAAGTTCACGAGTTGGAGCGCGCCTACAACGAGTCCAAATATCGGCATCCAGCGTGGAAACTCATGCGTCTCCCGCATTGCCAGCGCAAAGGTTGCGGTAAGGCCCGCCGCCATAGCGTAAAGGCCACTGTTGTAGAGCATGTCCCAAAAGCGAAAGAGCGGCACAATATCGCCGCCACTTGTCGCAGTGGTTACAAGGGTAGCCTGTAGCGCACTGCGGGTGGTGAGGAGGGGGGCGAACGCGATAGCAAAGAGTAGCCCGAGTTGAGCAAGAAAGCGCGCGCGTGCTGCGCCCGCGAGCGACTCGCGCAGCGCCAGCGCGAAGGGAACAAACGCCAGCGGAATCAGGAATTGGGCGGCAGCAAAGTAAGCGAGCGCGCCATGCCGATAGTACGCCTGGATACTCGTACTCGTGGCGTCGAGCGTACCGCTGACCCGTGGGCCAGCAACTAGTAGTGGCCCGATGACTGCAAAGAGCACGATGCCAGCAAGTGTAAGCCAGCCGGCTATCATGCCAACACGTGCTATGTTGTTGATAGTTATATTCTGTTTCATGGAGGGCTCCTGTCTTGAGAAAATAGGGTTTGATTGTAGCAAGCGGGCTAACTAGGAGGAGTAGTCCGCCCAGCGTCTTAAACCGACAGCGGGCGACCAGCATCTGCCGAATGCGCCGCATGGCCATCATCTAGGTCGCTGCGCATCCGCTTTTTCCAACCCCAAGATATCGTACGCGGACGACCATCCGCCTATTATACCATCGCATTACAGGCAGGACACAGAGTGATGCAATGCACCAAGCCCTGTCGTCAATGGGCACGTTTTGCGACAATGTGATAGGTATTCGTGTGATTGATGATGAAATGCCATAAAAATGCAGTAAACGTCGATAAGTGAAAGGTTTTATTTATGCAGCCTCTATAAATGACGTGGCCTTTTTCCTGATTAGAGACTATGCTGGTGGTGGCAGGATGTCGAATGGCATGGTCTACTGCCGGTGATTTGTCATACGAAAGGTTTGACACCATAAGTGATCGTCCCGAATAGCTTGAGATAGATATTGATAACTCGACAGACCGTAAGATCTGTTTGCCATTTTCTATTTACGACAGCCTGTATGGACACCTGCGTCCCTCCCTCTGGGGTGTCCACAGAGTGACCTGGCCGGCTGTGCTGTCTGTGGAGTGGGGTTGGCTTTTAAGGGGAAGAGTGGTGTTGCTGTTTGCGCAGGGTTGAACAACTTTGGGCAGTAAGGGTCAGCTCCTAAAAAGAGCTTGACACCAGATGTACACTATCAGTAGAAAGTTCCTCCATTCTCCACGCGCATCCGTTCTTCCGCTCCATCTCACTATGAGATGCCTTACGATAAGGAGGAATCATGACCGCTTTCGAGAACGCCAAAAAGTTCTTCACTGCGTGTGAAGCACCAGAAGGCTGGGCTGGTTGCAAGCAGTACGTCGTAAACGACGCCCCGTTCGTTGCGCAAAGTGAACCCCTCGCTGACATCAAGACGGTGGAAGGCTACTGTGACTGGATGTATGGGTTAGGCACCACCATCGCGCCGGGCGCAACCTATGACCTCCATTCATCCTGCTATGACGAGGCAACCAGAACGGCGATGTTCTTCGCCACCTATCACGCCAAGCATACCGGGGAGGGTGGGCCAGTGCCACCGACTCACAAGGAGACCCATTCGGACTATGTCTACGTCCTCACGATGAACGCAGACAACAAGGTTGAGCGCATGGTCAAGATATGGAACGCATCGTGGGCGTTGAGAGAACTCGGTTGGATGTAGGAAGTAAATGATACCAACTGACATCTGGGTTAGCTCGTGATACCAAACCAATCGCTCCAACAGCCCATCAAAGCAAGTGAAGCTTGCTTTGATGGGCACTGAAAGGGAAGCGGCAACCTTTCGGCGCGATCCCGTCTCCGGGGTAGACCGCAAGGGAAGTGGCAACCTTATCCCATCTGGATATACAGGAAGGGGTAGGCCAATATGAGCCTACCCCTTCTTCGTTCCAACTCCAGCATATTGAGTGCGGCTATGCCGCAAGTTCCATCTCCTGCTCCTCGGTGATGTCTGGGGTTTTTCTTAGTCCAAACCCACTTCCTCCTTGATAGCTTTCTTTGCGGTCTCAACATGCGTTTGTATCCGCTGTCGGAGTTCCGCTTCAGTGCTATCGCAGATATTGTGAATCTCGTCGATCGTACCTTGTAGGTACCTGGCCATGTTATCTGCTACTTGACCAGATTCTGCGATTGCCTTGCCGTTGCCGCCGATAGATGTCTCTAATACCGCCTGGTTAACAAGCTCCTCAACCGTGTGGGGCAGTGCGTTAAGGGTCTCTTGAACTTGACGCCGCGCGCTCTTATGGAATGTCTCCAGGTCAGCCTTGGCAGATTCGCCTACCTCATCAACGTGTGCGTTCGCCTTACTGGTAAGTTCCTCCTTCTGCGCATTCAGAGCGCCCGATAGCCGTCCTTGGATCGAGGATAGGAATGACGGGCCTGCGGAACCAACGATAAGCGACAAAGCGATCAGCTTTACGATGTCATACGACATAATTGTCTGAGTTCCACCTTTTGCGTCCTGCACGACAGTCCGCGTCTCTGGAGGGAAGAAATAGAGCACGGCTACCGAGGTGATTGCCCCTAGAAGTATATTTGCAAAGAAACCCAGATCGAAGTAAGGGCTTTTTGGCAAACGGTGTGGAGTCTCAATCGCACCCATGCGGCCTTCCGAGCTGTTAGGCATGAGTTCGAACCCGATGCCCCCAATTGCGCCAGCGATCGCTGCTATAGCAAGCATCCAAAAGTAATCCGAACTGCTGACGAGCTGTTGCATGGCGTCACTTCCTCTCGACGAAGTTGACGATAACGAATGGACGGGATATGTCCATGACCCTGCTGTTGGTACTCTTGTCAATTACAGGACTTACGCGGTGTCGCACGCAAACGTCTTTTAGCCTGCCCTTCGACAGGCTCAGGATGTACGGCAGCATGGTACTTGCCATTTTATCTGTGTTTCGTTTTTGCGCTCGCAGAGCGCAAAAACGAAACACAAAAAGAAGATAAAGTACCGCTGCGAAAGATTACATCTACGCCACCGCGTAAGTCCTGTCAATTAAACGTCGGCAATTTGATTCTTGGTGGGTGCTTCTATGAATTTTCGCTGATATCTGCCTAGGTTGGCATAGAGAAGAAGCATCAATTCTAGCAGCCTGTCCGAGCAATCCTGATCGGACGAACGACGGACGACGGAAGACCAACGTCGGACATTCCGTCCCGTCCTGCGTCCTTGGTCCTTCGTCAATCCGCACAATAGCTCGGACGAAGTGCTAGCGCAGCGCAAACCCATCGCGCTGCGTCCCCCAGCCGAGCGCACTGTTCACCATGAGCGCAAGCACCAGCAGAATGATACCGAGGGCAATGGCGCGGTCGAAGTCGCCTTTACTAGTCTCCAAGGTGATTGTGGTGGTGAGCACCCGCGTGGCATTGAGGATATTGCCGCCGACCATCAGCGATGCGCCAACCTCGGAGATCGCCCGCCCAAATGCCGCAGCAATCGCGATCAGCACCTGCGTTCGCGCGATCCGTATTAATTCCCATCCCACTTGCATTTCGGTGGCCCCGTCAACCCGTAGCGCGCCCAACAGCTCGCGATCCAGGAGCCGGACGGCCCCGGCCGTGAGGCCGGCTGCCAGCGGCATCGCCACCATCCATTGCGCTACAATCATCGCCGCAGGGGTGTACAAGATCCCCAGCCAGCCCAATGGCCCGCTGCGCCACAACAGCAGTGCAACGACGAGCCCAACCACCACTGGTGGCAACCCCATCCCAGTATTCACCAGCGTCGTCAGGAGGCGATGCCCGGGGAAGCGGTGTATGGCGAGCAACGCGCCAACTGGCACGCCAACAACTGCCGCAAGTATGGTGGCCATGCCGGACACGGCCAGCGAGAGGCCGACAACCCGCAAGGTTGCAGGGTCGGCGTGGAGCAACAAGCCAAGCGCATCACGAAAGGCATTCCCGATAACCTCCATGGCGTTCTCTTTCGTGTAGCAGGTTGGGCAGGCAGGTGTTACTCATCGGCCTGCGCGAGCTGGCATGTGTTGTTCGCGCAGGGCGTAAAGAGCGATTGGCCGTATTTATCCTGGCCGAAGGTCTTGATCAAGGCTTGCGTATCGGGTGCTACCAGGAAGGCGCTAAACGCTTGCGCCCCGGCCGTATTCACTTGCGGAAATCGGGTGGGGTTGACGGCAATCACATGGTACACATTCAGCAGCCGTGCATCCTTCTCCGCCAGCACAACCAGCGCGATGCGCGGCGTGAAGGCCAGAAACGTGCCGCGGTCGCTCATGGTATAGGCCTGTTTCTGGTCGGCAATCTGTAGCGTCTGCCCCATCCCACTCCCCGACTGCACATACCAGCCCTGGCCATCTGGATTGATGCCGCTGGCCTTCCAGAGCTTGCGCTCCAATTGTTCTGTGCCCGAATTATCCCCACGGCTGATGAACACGCTTTGTTTTTGGGCAATCGCCTTAAGGGCCGCGAGAATGTCTGCGGTGCCCTTGACCTGCGCGGGGTCATTGGCTGGCCCGACCAGCACAAAGTCATTGAACATCACGAGCCGGCGGTCAATTCCGCTCCCCGAGGAGACAAACTGGCGCTCCGAGTCGGGCGCGTGCGCCAGGACGACATCCGCTTCACCACGTGTCCCCAGTGCGATCGCCGCGCCGGAACCGACCGCAACCACCTTCACATGGAAGCCGCTCTGCTGTTCAAAGCGCGGGATGAGCAGATCGAGTAAGCCGCTATCCTGCGTGCTCGTGGTGGTTGCCAAAATGATATCTTTGGCGTTGTTGGTGCGCGCTATTGGAGAAGGCGTGGCAGCGGGTGCGCTGGCAGCCGAGCTGCCGGCGCTCGGCTGCGCCACAGTGCCGCACGCGGTACAGAAGATAACGAATAGCGGCAGCGAAAAACGTATGATCAGTGATGCATATACGTGTTTGAGCAGCCTCATGTCTACCTCTTTCGCTTACTCTACGGCAGCTGTCGAACCAGTATAGCACAGCAGCTTCCCACAGCTTTACAAATTGGGGGGGTTTGGGGGCGGCCGGGTACCCTTTGGGTGCCGTCCCCCAAACCCCCCCAAACTGTAAAGTGCGCAAAAAGCTTGGCTAACATCCTGGTTCGGTACTGTGGCAACAGTAGCTGCTGTGCGGAATGTTACGAGGCTTTGAGGCTATGCGTCGGATTGCCCAGCATGTCTGAGCGTTCTGCAACAATGCCAGCCTGCGCTTCGGGCTGAAGCGGCAGGCAGACCGTGAAAGTGCTGCCTGCGCCCTCACAGCTTTCTACCGCCACCGTCCCGCCGTGCAGAGTGACAATCTCCTTGACAACATACAGGCCGATTCCCATCCCGCTCATATGCTGGGTATCCGCATTCGTGGCGCGGTAGAACCGTTGAAATAGGTGTGGCTGATCATTCTTCGGGATGCCCATCCCGCAATCTCGCACCAGCAGCCGCGCCTGATGCCCCTGTTGCTCGGCCTGCACGGCGATTGGCCCGCCGTTTGGGCTATATTTAATCGCGTTGCTGATCAAATTCTGCACCACCTGCTCCAATCGCACGTCGTCGCCTTCGATCAGCAGCGGCTCGCTCGGCAGCCGGCACTCCACCGTGTGCTTGTCGAGTGTCGCTTGGGTCTCCTCGACCACACGCCGTACCAGCACGCTCAGATCCACAGGTGTGCGCTCGATCGTGAGCCGGCCGGTGTCGATGCGCGATACATCGAGCAGCGATAGAATCATCTTGTTGAGCCGCTTGGCCTGAGCGACAATCACGTGCATTGCCTTCGCCCCAGCCCCCATAACTATCCCATCACGTTCGATACGACGCTGGAGTAATTGCGCCGTGCCGATCAGCGAGGTCAGGGGTGTTTTTAACTCATGAGCGGCAATCGAGAGAAAATGATCACGGACCTGAATTGCGTCTTGGGCATTTTGGTAGAGTTGGGCGTTCTCGATCGCATCCGCCGCCATCTGCGCGTAGAGGTCGATCAGCCGGGTTTCTCGCTCGGAAGGACGGTGCGGCTGGCGAAAATGCACCGAGAGCACGCCAATAATTGTGCCGTTGCGGGCCATGAGCGGGGTGCTATGCACAGCGCGGAAGCCAGCCATCCGAGCTGACTGGCGGTACGGCGCAAAGATCGGGTCCACTTCCACATCTTCAACCACCACACGCCGTCGCCGCTCATAGCACGTGCCGCACGCCCCACCACCGGCTGGCACCGACGCAACCTGTGCGAGAAATGGAGCATCGAACCCCTGGCTGCCGTGCAGTTTCAGCCCTTGGCGCTGCGGATCGCACAGCGATAACAGACCCATGTTCGAGCCATGGACGGTGAGCGCCGCCGCTAGCACCTCGTGTAGTACAGTTTCAATATCCAGTGTGCCAGTCAGGCGAATGCTCAATTCGTGTAAGTGGCGCAAGTCGGCCACTTGTACTTCCAATCTATCTTTCACGGTGCGCAGGGAAGCTTCGGCAGCCTGTCGTTCCGCTATTTCAGCTTCGAGCGAGCGGGCTTTTTGTTGCAACTGAATGATCGCACGCAGGCGCTCGTCGGCATCGGTCAGGGCCGTGTAGCTCTCGGCAGGGATAACACGCGCGTGTGCGGCGCAGACATCGCCGAGGCGTTGTGAGAGGGCGTCGCCGCCAAAACTGTGGATGGGATAGGCACAGAAAAGCGCGAAGGCCTGCGTCGCGTGTAGTACATTCCAAAGCGCTTCGAGCTGGATCGCGGCATCATATTGGCCTTCCAGCCACAAGAGGCCGACCATTTCTCCAAAGATACGCACCGCGCCCCGTCCATGCGCCACTTGTGCGATGATACCACCTATCACCGTTGCAAAGCGGCGCGAGTCCGGTGAGCCGGCAACCATGAATGTGGCGAGGGTTTCCGCCGCATCCAGCGCAACATACTGTCCGGATGCGCGCGCGGTGAGCAGATCGATTCCGGCAGCCTGCAAGCGTTCGTCGAGCTCCACGTGGTGCGCCTTGGTTGCCACCACCAGGCAGCCCGCGCCGGCAGCCAGACCGGTTCCGACATAGTCGCTTAACATATCCAGAAGGAAGGTGTCGGCCTCATAAAACTGGACGACATGCTCCGAATCGCGCGGCATACTCCAATCCGGCTGCGGCACGAGATGGAATGAATGATCGTCAATGCTGGATTGCATAACCTCACGAGTAGCCATGTGATTGTTTGTCGCGCCGATCATAAGCAAGGTTTCCCGCAAAAACATGCCGCAACGAGCTATAGCAAAAAGCGTGCCGCAGTGAGCAAACTCATTGCGGCGGCGAACCACTGCTCGGACTGGTTCACCGTGATGCGGATCGTGCCGCCGGCATCCAGGACGGCTAGATAATCGGGTAGTGTGTCGAGAATCGTCCAGGGATCGAGCGCATTGGGATCGTGTGCGCTGCTGGAGGGATCAGACATTGGTTTTCTTCTGCTAAGCCTATCCGAATAAGGGTCTGGCGCGCACCCTTCGATACGTGCTAAGGTGGAAGCGTGTAAGCCTCGGCCCCTCCACTACCCCGTGCCTCGGCGTTGAGCCCAATCGCGGGCGCGCTGTCCTGCTCTGTCGCCCGCCACGCCGCCAGCAGCAGATGCCCAACCATCACCGCCAGCACCAGCAGGTTGATCACTGCCAGCCATAGCGCTAGCTGGGAGGCCGACATGTAGTCGTAGACGGCTGGCGTAAAGCCTTTGAGCGTGCCCAGGATGTTGAGTGTTGCGGTCACAGTCAGCAATAGATATGGCAGCATTACCCATGGCGCGCTGGCGATGCGCAGCCGCAGGCGCATCCGATCGCCGCAGCAGCGCCAGGCAGGCGATTGCAGCGACGAGCCCAAACAGCGCTATGCCGGCGGTGCGATACGAGATGCTGCCCAGCACGAATTCGGTATCACGTGCGCTGCCGCCGCCGAGCGCCAGGAACCACAGATTATACGCCGCTACCGTCGTGCGCGGGAAGCGACCGACCGAGCCATCGTAGGATTGCAGCAGGCCCGGTAGCTGCCGGGCCAGGATCAGCGGCGCTTGCAGCAGCGCCAGAACCCCGATCGTCGGTCCGGCCGCGCGCACCAGCCCACGCGCTCCGTATAGGCGCAGCGTGCTCACAAACAGCAGCGGCGCAAGCACCACCGCCTGGGTCTTGACCAGCACCGCTAGCGCCCAGCACAGCCAGCTCCAGCGGCCCTGGGCGCGCTCCAGCAGGATCACTGCGCCCAGCAGCGCAAGCATCAGCACTGCATCGACCTGGCCCCACCATGCGACATTGATCCACACCGGCGGCGCGAGCCCGTAGATCGCCGCGATCAGCGCGGCGACACGGATCGGCTGCCAGCGCCGGCTCCAGCAGTAGATCACGGCGATCGTCGCCAGGTCGGCCAGCAGGCCGGGCAGCTTGATCAGCAGCAGTGTGGCTGGCGGCAGCGGCGCCACGAAGCTGCCGCCAAGCAGCGGCGCCAGCTTGCTCATGCCCCACAGCCAGTACAATCGCAGCGGTAGATAGTCGCCATCGCCGGTGTACGCTCCGGCCAACCCCTTGGCGTACAACAGGCCCATCCGCCGCGCCGACAGCTCCAGGTCGCCGACTGGGTCAGGCGCGGTAAGATACAGCAGCCGCACCCCCAGCGCCACAAGCAGGACCACACCAACCACCAGCAGATCACGTCGTGCGAGGACTGCCTGCCTGGTGATGATCGGCTGTGGCGCGGGCCACCAGCGATCGAGCGCCACCGCAGCCAGCGCCCCGCCGCCGGCGAGTGGCAACATTGTGCCCAGCCGGGCATAGCTCCAGCCGTCGGTCGCCAGCCAGATCTGGATGAGCGCTTGAGCGGCCAGGATGATGCCGGCCGCCGCAACCCATGGCAGGCGCGCTTGCCGGAGCAGCGCGTAGCAGCCGATTGTGGCGAGCGCCAGCGCGAAGAGCACCTGCGCCGGCGCCGCGCCACCGCCAGCGATCTGGATGTCGCTGATACCAACCCCCAGCTCGCGCCGGTGAATATTCACCTGTGGCGATTCGATCGTCAGCGTGATTCGTTCGCGCGGCATTGCCGGCAGGACGATCGAGTAGATGCGCGGCTCAGGGCGCGCGAGGAAGCTGAATGGCAGCCGGCCGAAGCGCATCTGAACGGGGATAGGCGCTTTGGTTGGGCCAAGCAGCTCGATCTGGATCGTTGTTTCGCCACCAGGGTTGGGTAATTTGAGCGTGCTGCTGCCGTCTGTCCAGCTGTACACGCCACTGCCGCCCGGCAAGCGCTCGTAGCGATACAGTCCATCGCGCGGAAGCAGCGTCTGCGGCGTGTCCATGCTGATCGTGGTATCGCGCGGCTGCTTGTACAGCAGTATTGCCGGCACCAGGGCGGTGCCAAGCAGAATCAAGAGCACAACAATATCCGCCCAACGGCGCCGATCGATCGCCAGCTTTGATGTGAAGACCTTCACGTTCATCGCGGCAGTAAAAAACGGCTGACAAGATGACAAGATGA
>WNGA01008062.1_pt1 | contig 14504 bp, 14 predicted proteins | sample 5400061 | NCBI WGS metagenome assembly WNGA01 (sample SAMN13153366, study PRJNA577476) | soil metagenome | isolation source: 100 cm soil or saprolite under grassland replicate 2 | place: USA:California | collected 2016-06-15
GCCGGTGGGCGGCCGTCACGCTCGCCGGGTGTGCGTGCTTCGTCGCGTTCTGGTTCGCCGAGTCTCAGCAGGCGCGCCTCCTCGTGCCGCTGATGCCGCCGCTCGCCGTCGCCGCGGCGGTCGGCGCGGCGGCACTGGCGGCGCGCGACGCCCTCGGCCGGCTCGTGACGGCGGCCGTCGTCGGGGCTGCGCTCGCCGTCGCGTTGGGGATCTCCGTCGTCTACGCGGCACGCTTCGTACCGGTCGTCGTCGGAGCGGAGTCGAAGCGTGCGTTCCTCGAGCGGTCGGTTCCCTACTACGAGGCTCTGGCCTGGGTCGACGCCCACGCGCGGCCCGGCGAGCGGGTGCTCACCGACCTGCGAACCGGCGTCTATCTTCCCCAGCCGTACGAGGACTGGACGCCCGCGTCGCTGGACCCGTCCGCCGGCCCGGCGGCTGCGCGCCGCTTCCTCCGAGGCGGCGGCTTCTCTCTCGTCGCCGTCCGGGCGGCGGATGTGCCGCGCGTCGCGCAGCTGCGCGGGGCGGGCTATCGCGTCGTTGCCAGGGTCCGGGCGCACAACGTCGTCTCGAGGACGCGAGCGCATTTCGGCCCGCCGGAGCAAGTGCTCATGGCGCGACCCTGACGCGCTACGGTTCGCTTCATGAAGGAGCTGCTTCCGGACATCGATCGCTGGCGCGCCCGAGGCGAGAAGGTGGCGCTCGCCACGGTCGTGGCCACGCGCCGCTCGGCGCCGCGTCCCGTCGGCTCGAAGCTCGCCGTCGGCGAGAGCGGCGAGCTCGCCGGCTCCGTCTCCGGCGGCTGCGTCGAGAGCGACGTGGTCCTCGCCGCGCAGGAGGTGCTCGCCGGCGGGGCCCCGCGCCTCCTGACGTACGGGATCACCGACGACATGGCGCTCGAGGTCGGCCTGCCGTGCGGCGGCGAGATCGACGTCTTCGTCGAGCCGCTGGAATGAAGATGTTCGACGAGCTGCGTCGCGTCGTCGAGTTGGGCGGGCGTGCCGTCGTGCTCACGGTCGTCGAGGGCGAGAACGTGGGTGAGAAGCTGCTCGTCCGCGAAGACGGGACCAGCGTGGGGGGTCCCTCAGAGCTGGCGGACCTCGCGCCGGACGCCTTGCGGCGGGGCCGGAGCCACGTTCTGGAGCACGGCGCGTCGAAGGTCTTCGCCGACGTCTACGGTCCGCCGGCGCGGCTGTTCGTCTACGGGGCTGTCGACACGGCCGAGGCCCTCTGCGGCGCCGCGAAGCTGCTCGGCTGGAGGACGATCGTCGCGGACGCACGTGGTCGCTTCGCCACGCGCGAGCGGCTGCCGAGCGCGGACGAGATCGTCGTGGCCTGGCCGGAAGAGGCACTGGCACAGGTGCAGCCGGACCTCGGCACGGCCGTCGTCGTCCTCACCCACGACGACAAGTTCGACCTGCCCGCGCTCGCAGGCGCCCTCGCGACCGACGCCTTCTATGTCGGCGCGCTCGGCTCCCGCCGGAACCAGGAGCGGCGGCGCGAACGGCTGCGCGAGGCGGGCGTTGCCGACGAGGAGATCGACCGCATCGCGGGCCCTTGTGGGCTCGACATCGGCGCGGAGTCGCCCGCGGAGACCGCGCTCTCGATGCTCGCCGAGATCCTCGCCACGCGCGCGGGCCGCTCCGGCGGTCCGCTCAAGCAGGCGAAGACGCGGATCCACGCCGAGCCGCACGAGCCCGCCGTCTCGCGCACCTGACCAAGTCGCGACCCGCACGCCGGGAAGCCGTCACACTCTCAACCAGGGGCCTGGCCCGGGCCTGGCCCCTGGTTTCCTGTGCCCCGCGGCAGCGGCGGCCTCGGTGCCACGAATGCCGCTCGCGGTACAGGCGAGACCCGGGCTCCGGCGCGGTAGGATCGCAGCCGTGCTCCTGCGCGAGGTCGAGTACGCGAAGCCGTCGTCGGTCGCCGAGGCGCTCGCGATACTCACCGAGCACGACGGCGCCCGCGCGCTCGCCGGCGGCCAGACGCTGATCAACGTCATGAAGGCGCGGGCCGCCTCGCCGGACGTCCTCGTCGACCTGAACGGGCTCGACGACCTCAAGGGAATCGACCTCGCGCCGGACGGCACGCTCTCCATCGGCCCGATGACGACGTACACGGAGATCGTCGAGTCCGTCGAGGCGAAGGCGCGTCCGATCCTCGGCGAGGTCTGCAACCAGATCGCCGACGTGCAGGTGCGCAACCGCGGCACGATCGGCGGCAACGCCTGCTCGAACGACCCGACCAACCACCTGCCGCCGCTGCTCGTGGCGATCGGGGCAAAGCTGACGATCGCCGGAGCGGACGGCGAGCGCGTCGTGCCGGCGGAGGAGTTCTTCCTCGGCGTCTACCTCACCGCCGTCGGCCCCGGCGAGCTGCTGACCAGGATCACGATCCCGGCCGGCAAGGGCGACGGCTTCGCCGCGGTGACGCTCGGCGTCGACGGCACCTGCGTCGTCAACGCGGCCGCGAGCCTCGACGGCTCGCTGCGGCTCGCCCTCGGCTGCGTCGACGCGACGCCGGTGCTCCTCCAGCCGTCGTCGGCCGACGAGGACGCCGTGCGTGCCGCCGTCAAGGCCGCCGGGCTCCTTCCGCCCGCAGACGTGCACGCGACGAGCGAGTACCGCAGCCATCTGGCCGAGGTGCTCGCCGTCCGCGCCGCGCGCAGCGCCTCCGAGAGGGCAGGCGGCTGAGTGGCCGCCGAGGTCTCCTCCTCCAGGGCGATCGCGGTCACCATCAACGGCACCGTCTACGAGCGCGAGGTCGAGGCGCGCAAGCTGCTGATCCACTTCATCCGCGACGACCTCGACCTCACCGGCAGCCACATCGGCTGCGACACTGGCAACTGCGGCGCCTGCTCCGTGCTCGTCGACGGGACGCTCGTGAAGAGCTGCATGCTGCTCGCCGTCCAGGCCGACGGCGCCGAGATCGAGACCGTCGAGGGGCTTGCGGAGGGCGACGAGCTGACGACGCTCCAGCAGGCCTTCAGCGACCACCACGCGCTCCAGTGCGGCTACTGCACGCCGGGCATGCTGATGAGCGCGACGGCGTTGCTGCGCGCGAACCCGAGCCCGACCGAGGACCAGATCAGGAAGGCGCTGCAGGGCAACATCTGCCGCTGCACCGGCTACTGGAACATCTTCGAGGCCGTCGGCGCGGCGGCCGAGCGGGGCGCCAAATGAGATCGACGCAGCTGAGCTCGACGACGATCGCTCCCGAGCGCATCGAGATCCAGGCGCCGAAGGAGCAGTGGTCGGGCCAGAACGTGCCGCGGAAGGAGGACAAGCGGCTGACGCAGGGGCAGGGCGTCTTCGTCGACGACGTGAAGCGGCACGGGATGGGCTACGTCTTCTTCGTCCGTTCGCCTTACGCGCACGCGCACATCACGTCGATCGACGTCTCGAAGGCGGAGGCGGTCCAGGGCGTCTACGGCACGCTCACCGGGGAGGAGGTGGCCGCGCTCACCGACCCGTTCTTCCAGCTCTCCACGCCGCCGGGCGCGCACCTCAAGGACTACGCGCTCGCCGTCGGGAAGGTGCGCCACGTCGGGGAGCCGGTGGTGGCCGTCGTCGCCGAGACGCGCGACCTGGCACGCGACGCCTCCGAGCTCGTCGAGGTGGAGTACGAGGCGCTGCCCGCGGTCGTCGACGCGCGGCGGGCACTCGACTCCGAGACGCCGGTGCTGCACGAGGACAGCGGCTCCAACCTGATGTGGGAAGGCGAGTACGAGTGGGGAGACCTCGACGCGGCGTTCACCGAGGCCGACCGCGTCGTGAAGATCAAGGAGCTTCACTTCCACCGCTTCAACTCGACCCCGCTCGAGACCGACGGCGCGCTCGTCGAGTACAACCGCGGCACGGGGCAGTGGACCATCCACACGAACAACCAGTTCCCCGGCTTCGCCGCGATCATGATGGGCCCGGCGATGCGCTGCGGCCTCGACAAGCTGCGCTTCGTCACGCAGGACATCGGCGGCGGCTTCGGCAACAAGATCACCTCCCATCCCCAGCTCGTCGCGTGCTGCCTGCTCGCACGCAAGCTCGGCCGACCGGTCCAATGGACGGAGTGGCGAACCGACTTCCACCTCTCGATGTCGCACGGAAACGAGCGCTGGTTCCACGACACAGAGGTCGCGGTCAAGGAGGACGGAACCCTGCTCGGCTTCCGGACGAAGGCGCTCGACGACGCCGGCGCCTGGCTCCGCTACGAGCCGCTCGGCGGGGTGATCTGGGCGCAGGTGACTCCGGGCGTGTACCGGTGGCGCAACATCCGCCTCGAGTTCACGCAGGTCGCCACGAACAAGGCGCCGGTCTCGCCGAACCGCGGCTACTCGCGCATGCAGCACCTGTGGTTCACGGAGCGCGTGATCGACATCGTCGCGCACGAGCTCCAGCTCGACCCGGTCGAGGTGCGCAAGCGCAACTACATCCGTGCCGAGCAGATGCCGTACGAGACGCCCAATGGCTGCGTCTACGACTCGGGCGACTACGCGAAGATGCTCGACGTCGCGCTCGAGCTGATCGGCTGGGACGGCCTCGATGAGCGACGCCGCGACGCCGAGTCGCGCGGCAAGCTGCTCGGCGCGGGCATCGGCTCGACGCTCGACTCCGGCACGAACAACTTCGGGCAATCGCGGATGATCAACCCCGAGCTCCAGTTCTCGGGCAACAACGAAGTCGCGACGGTCAAGCTCGACATCTTCGGCGAGATCGTCGTCACGCTCGGCACGACGCCGCAGGGTCAGGGGCACGAGACGACGGCCGCGCAGGTCGTCGCGGACATCCTCGGCTGCTCGGTCGACGACGTGCACGTGCGCGCGGGCCACGACAGCTACTGGAACTCGCACGCCGGCTTCTCGGGCACCTACGCCAGCCAGTTCGCCGTCACCGGCCTGAGCGCCGTCAAGGGCGCGACCGACCTGCTCGCCGCGGAGATCAAGAAGCTCGGCTCGGTCATCCTCGGCGGCGTGCCGCTGGAGGCGCTGGAGCTCGCCGAGGGCACGGTGCGCATCAAGGACAACCCGGAGGCGGCGCTGCCCTTCATGGCCTGCGGCGCGATCATCAACGCGAACAACGCGGGCCTGCCGGAGGACCTCGACGTCACGCTCAACTGCCGCTACGTCTACCGGCCGCCGTTCCAGGTGCCGGACGTCGAGCGGAAGTTCGGCAACCTGACGCTGACGTACGCCGCGCAGGTGCACGCGGCCGTCGTGGAGATCGACCCGGAGACCGGCTACTACGAGATCGTCGACTACGCGGCCGTCGACGACTGCGGCAAGCGGATCCACCCGCAGATCGTCGAGGGCCAGGTGATGGGCGCCACCGCCCAGGCGCTCGGCGCCGCGGTGCACGAGGTCTACGAGTACGACGAGGACGGCAACCTGCTGACGCCCAACTTCTACGACTACCACGTTCCGCACGCCCTCGACATGCCGCCGCTTCGCACCGGCTACATCGAGAGCGAGTCACCGTTCACGCCCCTCGGCACGAAGGGCATGGGCGAGGGCGGCGGCGCCGGAATCCACGCCGTCTGCGCGGCCGTCCAGGACGCGTTGCGCGGCCACGGCGACGCGGTCGTCTGCGACAGCCACAACCCGTACCGGCGCGTCTGGGAGATGCTCGAGCACCCGGAGCGCACCCGCGAGCTCGTCCGGGTGGCGCGGACGTGAACCTCGAGGGCGAGCGCACCTTCGCGGCCCCGCGTGCGGTCGTCTGGCGGGTGCTGAACGACCCGGCGTCGATGGCGCAGACGATGCCGGGCGTCGAGAGCTTCGACGTCCAGGACGAGCGGCGCTGGTCGGCGAACGTGAAGATCCCGCTCGGGCTCGGCGGCCTGAAGATGAAGGTGGAGATGGAGAAGACCGACGAGCGAGAGCTCGAGCACGCCTCGCTGAAGATGAAGGGCACCGGTGTGGGCGCGATCATGAGCATGCAGACGAAGTTCGACCTCGCGGATGCGCCCGAGGGAGGCACCGCGATGAAGTGGGGCGCGGACGTGCGGATCGCCGGCCCGGTCGGCTCGATGGGCCAGCGGGTGCTCCACCCGATCGTCAGCCAGCAGGTGCAGCACGTCCTCGGCGCGCTCGACAAGCAGGTGCAGGAGGCGCTTGCCGGCGCCCCGTCGGCAGCGGCCGAGGCACCGCCGGCGGAGGGGCCGACCGACTACGGCCCGCCGGCGGAATCGACGCCGGAGCCGGAGCCGCCGAGCGGCGCGAGCGCCGCCGACGAGGGTGTGAGCCCGTGGTCGCCCGAGCAGTACGAGGCGGAGCCAGAGGGCCCGACCACCTCGACGGAGGACTAGGACCGTTACATCATGGCTCCTCGTCGAGGCGCTCCTTCGTGCCCTCCCAGCGCGGGACGTCCGGCAGGACGATGCCGACCTGGTCGAGCATCCGGCCGATCGACTGATCGATGACGTCGTCGAGCGTCTGCGGCCGGTGGTAGAAGGCGGGCACGGGCGGGAAGACGACCGCGCCGAGCTCGGCGGCCGTCGCCATGAGCCGGAGGTGGCCGAGGTGGAGCGGCGTCTCGCGCACGGCGAGCACGAGCGGTCGCCGCTCCTTGAGCATGACGTCGGCTGCACGCAGCAAGAGATTCTCGGAGTACGAGCTCGCGATCCCGGACAGCGTCTTGATCGAGCACGGCGCGACGATCATCGCGTCGGCCCGGAAGGAGCCGCTCGCGATCGGCGCGCCGACGTCGCGGACGTTGTGGACGACGTCGGCGAGGGCGCGGACGTCCTCCACCCTCAACGAGGTCTCGAGGCGGAGCGTCAGGTCGGCGTGGCGGGTGGTGACGAGATGCGTCTCGACGTCCGCGAGGTCGCGGAGCCGCTCGAGGAGCCGGATACCGTAGATCACGCCCGTGCTGCCGGAGATGCCGACGACGAGCCTCATGAGCCGCACGGTATCGCGATGCGCGAAGATCAAGCCGCATGAGCCCGCCCTTCCGAATCGGCGTGATGCAGCTCACCATGGAGCCGGTCGACGAGATGCTCGCGTCGGCGCGCGCGATGGAGGCCGCGGGCCTGGACACCGTCTGGCTCGCCGAGGCGTACCCGTGGTGGCGCAAGCACGGCATGGAGGCGCGCTCGTCGACCGTCGCCTCCGCGCTGCTCGCGCTCGCCACCAAGCGGCTGACGATCGGCTGGGGCATCATCTCGCCGTTCACCCGCCATCCGGTGCAGGTGGCGATGGACGCGCGCGTCGTGCAGGAGGCGGCCGGCCCCGGTCGCTTCATCCTCGGCTTCGGGACGTCGAAGATCTTCCTCAACAACGCAGGCATGCAGACCAACAAGACCCTCGGCCCGATGCGCGACGCCGTCGAGATCGTCCGCGGCGTGCTCGGCGGCGAGGCGTTCGAGTACACGGGCTCGACCTGGAACGCGTCCGTGCCGGCGCTGCAGGAGGACGCGCAGGCGCCGCGGGAGGTGCCGCCGGTGTACGTGGCGGCCACCGCGCCGAAGATGCAGGCGCTCGCCGGCGAGATCGGCGACGGCTGCCTGACGCCGTCGATCACGACGCCGGCGTTCGTGCGCTACACCCGCGGGAACGTGAAGGCCGACATCGACATCGGCTGCACCATCGTCGCCTCGATCCACGAGAGCGATCGCGACGAGGGGCGCGAGGGCGCGCGCGAGATCGCGGGCATGTACCTGGCGAACAAGGTGCAGAACATCCAGGGCGCGGCCGACACGCTGCTCGAGCTGGCCGGGATCGAGCAGGACGAGATCCGGCCGGTCGCCGAGGCGATGGAGCGGGGCGGCCGCCTCGCGGCGAAAGCAGAAGTCTCGGACGCGCTGCTCGACAAGTGCCGGCCGATCGCAGGGACGCCGAGCGACTGCATCGCGGCGATCGAGGAGTACCGCGACGCAGGGTGCACGCACGTGATGCTCGAGCTCTGGGGGGCGAACCGCCACGAGCAGATCCGGCTGTTCGGCGAGAAGGTGCTACCACCATTCCGTCAGCAGTAGATCGCATGCTCGCCGAGGCGCGGTCACGCATCGTGCGCTACTCGCCCGCCGAGGCAGCCGCGGCCGACGACGTCCTGCTCGTCGACCTGCGCTCCGTCGACGAGCGCGCGCGGACAGGCGTCATTCCGGGCTCGAAGCATGTCCCGCGGTCGGTGCTCGAGTGGCGCGCCGACCCGACATCCGAGTGGCACGACCCGGAGCTCGCGGGGAGGCGGCTCGTCCTCGTCTGCGCGCACGGGTACTCCTCGAGCCTCGCCGCGGCGTCGCTCGTCGAGCTCGGCGTCGACGCGGGCGACCTCGAGGGCGGCTTCGAGGGCTGGCTCGAAGCCGGGCTGCCGGTCGCATGAACGTCGATCGCGACCGGCTCGTCGAGACCGCCTCCCGGCTGATAGACGTCCACAGCTTCACGGGCGACGAGCAACGCCTCGCCGAGCTGATGGCCTCGTTCTACGAGGGCATGGGCCTGCGCGTGCAGTGGCAGCAGGTCGAGGAGAACCGCGCGAATGCGCTCGGCATCTGGGCCGGCGCCGGCGGCGGCAGCTCGCTGATGTTCAACGGCCACCTCGACACGTCCTACTCCGGCCGCGAGCCGTGGCTGCGCAGCGTGCCGGGCTTCCAGCCGCAGGCGTTCGAGCGCGACGGACGCCTCTACGGCCTCGGCGTCTCGAACATGAAGGGTGCGCTCGCCTGCTACGTCGAGGCGGTGCGCGCGCTCCAGGACGCAGGCGTACGCCTGCGGGGCGATGTGCTGATCGCCGCCGTCTGCGGCGAGATCGAGAAGACGCAGTACGGCGACGCGACGGGCGCGCAGTACCGCGGCTACGCGGCAGGCTCCCGCTACCTCGTCACGCACGGCGGCGTGGCCGACATGTGCCTCCTGGGCGAGCCGACGGAGGGCAAGGTCGTGCTAGGGCACTACGGCGCCCTGTGGCTGCGGATCCGCGTGTACGGGAACTTCGTCCACACGGCGTTCAGCGAGGGGAGGCGCGGCGAGAACTCCATCCTGCGCATGCACGAGGTGCTGGCGGCGGTGCAGGAGTGGATCCCGGCCTGGGAGGACGACCCGTCGAACGCCTACCGCGGCGCCAAGGCGATCGTCAACGTCGGCGCGATCGAGGGCGGCTTCGGCTGGCGGGTGTCGCGGACACCGCACCACACGGATCTCTTCCTCGACGTGCGCGTGCCGCCGACGAAGTCGATGAGCGCGGCGCTGCGCGAGGTGCTCGACTTCGTCCGCACGCTCGCGCAGCGCTTCCCGGAGTACGGCGTCGAGGGCGAGGTCTACGTCACCGCCCCCGGCGCCGAGATCGACGAGGGTCACGAGCTCGTGCGGGCGGTCGACGCTGCGCACGAGCACGTCTTCGGCAAACCGCCCGAGCGCGACGTCACGCGCTGGTTCAGCGACGCCTCCGCGCTCACCCGCTACGGCGTCCCCACGGTCAACTACGGCACCTCCACCGGCCTGATGGACGTCGAGCTCGGCGAGAACCTCGAGATCGGGGGCCTTGTGAAGACGGCCGAGGTCTACGCTCGGGTTGCGATGGAGGTATGCGGGGTCGCATGAGGCTGGTCACGTACGAGGACGGCAAGGTGGGTCGCATCGAGGGCGAGGAGATCGTGCGCCTCGACGTGCCCGGGATGCGCGAGTACTTCGAGCGCGGCGGCGCCGACGACGCGGGGGAGCGCACCCCGCTCGCCGAGGCGCGGCTTCGCGCGCCGATCGTGCCGAAGAAGTTCTTCCACACGGCCGGCAACTTCCGCGAGCACGAGGAGGAGTCGAAGCAGGTCGGCTGGACGCACGAGATCGCGCCGTGGATCGTCTTCTTCCAGAACGTGGACGCGATCGTCGGCCCGGACGAGCCCGTCGTCTACCCGGAGCACCTCACCGAGGAGCTCGACTACGAGCTGGAGCTCGCGGTCGTGATCGGCAAGGCGGGCAAGTGGTTCCCGCCGGAGGAGGCGATGGACTACGCCGCCGGCTACGTGATCTTCAACGACATCACCGCCCGCGACATCCAGCGGCGCGAGATGCGCAGCGGCGTGTTCTCGTTCTGCAAGGCGATCGACACCTTCTGCCCGCTCGGACCGTGGATCGTCACCCCGGACGAGATCCCCGACCCGCACGACCTCGCGATGACGCTGCGCGTGAACGGCGAGACCCGGCAAACGTCGCACTCGGGCCGCATGTCGACGACGATTCCGGAGATCCTCAGCCATTACTCGCCGCTCGGCTACTCGGCGGGGGACGTCCTCTCCACGGGCACGGTCAGCGGCGTCGCCGGCTTCAGCGAGGACGCCGCGTCGCTGTACCTGAAGCCGGGCGACGTGATCGAGGCCGAGATCGAGCGGATCGGCGTGCTGCGCAACCCGGTCGTCTCCTGGCAGGAGGCGCACGGTTCGCCGCCGCCTCCGCGCGTCCGCTGGTAGAAGGACGGCTCGTGGCGGCGAAGCGGAAGGCGTTCATCACGGGCATCACCGGCCAGGACGGCTCGTACCTGGCGGAGATCCTGCTCGAGAAGGGCTACGACGTCTACGGGATGATCCGCCGCTCCAGCTCGTTCAACACCGCCCGGGTCGACCACGTCTTCGGCGAGATCGAGCTCGTGTTCGGCGACCTGGCGGACGGCTCGGTCCTCAACCAGCTGATGCGGAAGATCCGCCCCGACGAGGTCTACAACCTGGGCGCCCAGAGCCATGTGCGCGTGAGTTTCGACATCCCCGAGTACACGGCCGACGTCGGCGCGCTCGGGACGCTGCGCTTGCTCGACGCGATCCGCGAGGAAGGCGTCCGCTGCCGCTTCTACCAGGCCTCGTCGAGCGAGATGTTCGGCCAGGCGCGGGAGGCGCCGCAGACCGAGGAGACCCCGTTCCACCCGCGCAGCCCGTACGGCGTCGGCAAGGTCTTCGGCTACTGGATCACGCGCAACTACCGCGAGGCGTACGGGATGTACGCGGCCAACGGGATCCTCTTCAACCACGAGTCGCCGCGGCGCGGCCCGACGTTCGTGACGCGCAAGATCACGCGCGCGATCGGCGCGATCCTGCGCGGCGAGCAGGAGGAGCTACGGCTCGGCAACCTCGACGCCCGCCGCGACTGGGGCTATGCGCGGGATTACATGGACGGCGCCTGGCGCATGCTCCAGGCCGAGGCGCCGGACGACTACCTCCTCGCCACCGGTGAGACGCACTCGGTGCAGGAGTTCCTCGACGAGGCGTTCGGCTACGCCGGCCTCGACTGGCACGAGTACGTGCGGATCGACCCGCGCTACTTCCGCCCCGCCGAGGTCGACGTGCTGATCGGCGACTACTCGAAGGCCAGGGAGAAGCTCGGCTGGGAGCCGACCGTCCGCTTCCACGACCTCGTGCGGATGATGGTCGACGCCGACCGCGAGCGCGGCAAGCTCGAAGAGCACTACCTCTGATCCGGCCCTTCGGCCGGTTGAAGCGCGCGGTCGGGCGTGCTAAGCACTGGGGACACCGATTCACACGATCTCGAGGGGGAGCCATGGCGGCTATCACGCTGAACGAGTCCACAATCCCAGTCATCCGCGGCCGCTTCGTCGGCGACGTCCTCGAGGAGGGCGATCCCGGCTACGACGAGGCGCGCAGCATCTTCAACGCGATGATCGACCGCAGGCCGCGCCTGATCGTGCGCTGCACGGGCGCCGCCGACGTGGTCGCGGGCGTGCTGCTCGCACGCGAGACCGGGCTCCCGCTCGCGATCTGCGGCGGCGGCCACGGCGTCAACGGCTTTGCCGTCTGCGACGACGGGATCATGCTCGACCTCTCGCCGATGAAGCGGATCTCCGTCGATCCCGATGAGCGGACGGCGCGGGCTCAGGGCGGCGTCACGTGGGGCGAGTTCGACGCAGCCACGCAGGCGCACGGGCTCGCGACGACGGGCGGGCGGATCACGACCACCGGCATCGCCGGGCTGACGCTCGGCACGGGCAGCGGCTGGCTCGAGCGAAAGCTCGGGTTCGCGGCCGACAACCTGATCGCCGCGGACGTCGTCACCGCCGACGGCCGGCTCGTCCACGCGAGCGAGGACGAGAACGCCGACCTGCTCTGGGGCCTCCGCGGCGGCGGCGGGAACTTCGGCGTGGTGACCGACTTCACCTACCGCCTGCACGAGGTGGGACCGACGATCCTCGGCGGCATGATCGTCTGGCCGATCGAGCAGGCCGGCGAGGTGTTCCGCGCCTATCGCGAGCTGATGGCCGAGGCGCCCGACGAGATCGGCGGCGCCGGCGCGATCCTGACCGCTCCGCCCGCGCCCTTCCTACCGGCCGAGCTGCACGGCACCCACGTGGCGGCGGTGATCACGGCGGCCTTCACCACGCTCGAGCGCGGCGCGGAGCTGCTGCGGCCGATTCGCGAGCTCGGCTCGCCCGCGGCGGACGTCGTCGGGCCGATGCCGTACACGGCGCTGCAGCAGCTGGTCGACGCGTCCAACCCCGCCGGCCTCTACAACTACTGGAAGGCCGAGCTCGTCCAGGAGTTGCCCGACGAGCTGATCGACAAGGTGATCGCGCACTCCGAAGGCATGCGCTCGCCGCATTCGGTCATGTTCATCCAGCCGCTCGGCGGGGCGCTCGCGCGGATCCCGGAGGACGCGTGCGCAATCACGGCCCGCAGCGCGCCCTGGGCGCTCCACGGGATCGGCGAGTGGGTGACGCCCGAGGAGTCGGAGTACGAGCTCGAGTGGGTGCGGGCCTGGGGCCGGATGGTCGAGCCGTACAAGGTCGCGGGCATCCCGATGACCTTCAGCGCCGACGCCGGCGACGAGCGGGTGCGGGCCACCTACGGCGAGGAGAAGTACGCGCGGCTCGTGGCGCTGAAGGACAAGTACGACCCGGACAACCTGTTCCGGCTGAACCAGAACATCAAGCCGAGCAGCGCCGCGTAGTCCCCGCGCCCCGATAGGCTCGTCCCGCATGGCCTGGCCGAGGGACGAGGCGAAGCTCGAGCGCGTCCGCTCGCTGCTGGTGGACGCGCAGCTCGACGCGCTCGTCGTGCGCGCGCCCGACAACGTCCTCTACCTGACGAACTTCTGGGGGATGAAGGGCTACGACGCGTGCGTCTTCCCGCGCGAGGGCGAGCCCGTCCTGATCTGCCTCGAGGCGTCGGCCGAGGACGCCGAGCGAACGGCGTGGACGGCCGACGTGCGCTTCTTCCGCGGCTACGACGAGGCGGATCCTCGCCCGCCGATCGCCCGGACGCTCGACGCCGCGGTCGCGGCCGCCGCAGGCTACGACCGGGTCGGCGTCGAGCTCTCGCTCGGCACACAGGCGGCCGACCGGATGGTGGGTGAGCCGACGACGTACACCAAGGCGTGGTTCGACTCGTTCCGCGGCGCGGTCGACGCGACGCCGCTGCTCAGCCGGGCGCGCGCGATCAAGACGGCGCAGGAGATCGAGCGGCTGCGGATCGCGAACGAGATCGCCGCCGAGGCGATGGAGCACGTACGCGCGCGGCTCGAGGCGGGGATGCGGGAGTCGGAGGCCGCGGCCATCTGGCAGGGCTTCGTCCACGGGCAGGGCACCGCCCGCGACGACGTCGAGCTCGCGCTGCCGTTCTCGCTCGTCTGGGCCGGCAAAGGGATCAAGACCTTCACGGCCACCTCCGACCTGCCGGTCACGGAGGACGAGCCTGTGCTCTTCGAGATCTGGGTCTGCGCCGACGGCTACTGGGCGGATCACACGAAGAACCTTGTCCTCGCGCGGTTGCGCGAGGACTACGAGGAGCTCCTCGCGGGCTTGGTGCCCGTGTACGAAGCGGCGGTGGACCACTGCAGGCCGGGCGCTTCGCTGGGAGAGTTGGACAGGCTCGTCCGTGACGGGATCGCAAAGCTCGGCTATGCCGGCCAGCCGTCCCATCCGATCTGCCACGGCGTGGGCGCGCGCGCGCATGAGCCTCCCTACGCACACCAGGCGGCCGGGGGCACGGTCGAGGAGGGCATGGTGCTCGCGATCGAGCCGGGCGTGTACTGGCAGGGCGGCGGCGGGCTGCGCCTCGAGGACAACTTCCTGATCACGAAGGACGGCGCGCAGAAGCTGTCGTCCTTCCCCGACGGGGTCGTCGCGTGTCGCTGATCTGGACGGGGACGCTGAACGACGACTACCGCGTGGGCGGTGAAGTCGGTCTCTACGACACCACGCTCCGCGACGGGGAGCAGACGGTCGGCGTGGTGCTCGATCCCGAGCAGAAGCTCGAGATCGCCCGGCTGCTCGACGAGCTCGGCGTCGACCGGATCGAGGCCGGCTTCCCGCGCGTCTCGCAGGACGACTGGGAGGCGGTGGAGCTCATCGCCGGCGCCGGGCTGCGGGCGCAGGTCTGGGGCTTCTCGCGCGCCGTGCCGGCCGATCTCGAGGCGCTCGTCGAGCTCGGGGTGCCGGCTTCGGTGATCGAGTCGCCGATCTCCGACCTGAAGCTGAACGCGATGGGCGTCGACCGGGAGACGATGCTCGGCCGGATCACGAGCGCGATGCGCTTCGCCGCGGACCATGGGATCCTCGCCGCCTTCTTCGGCGTCG
>WNGA01017164.1_pt1 | contig 14502 bp, 11 predicted proteins | sample 5400061 | NCBI WGS metagenome assembly WNGA01 (sample SAMN13153366, study PRJNA577476) | soil metagenome | isolation source: 100 cm soil or saprolite under grassland replicate 2 | place: USA:California | collected 2016-06-15
TCAGCACCGCCACCGGCATCCCCGTCTTCAAGCTGACCGAGGAGGAGTCCTCGCGACTGCTGAAGATGGAGGAGGAGCTTCACAAGCGCTACATCGGCCAGAACGACGCCGTGAAGGCGCTGTCCCGCTCGATCCGGCGTACCCGCGCCGGTCTGAAGGACCCGCGCCGCCCGAGCGGCTCGTTCATCTTCGCCGGCCCGTCCGGCGTCGGTAAGACCGAGCTGTCCAAGGCGCTGACCGAGTTCCTGTTCGGCGACGAGTCGGCGCTGATCAGTCTGGACATGTCCGAGTACTCCGAGAAGCACACCGCTTCCCGGCTGTTCGGCTCACCGCCCGGGTATGTCGGTTACGAGGAGGGCGGCCAGCTCACCGAGAAGGTGCGCCGCAAGCCGTTCAGCGTGGTGCTGTTCGACGAGGTGGAGAAGGCCCACCCGGACATCTTCAACTCGTTGCTGCAGATCCTGGACGAGGGTCGCCTGACCGACGCCCAGGGCCGCGTGGTCGACTTCAAGAACACCGTGATCATCATGACCACGAACCTGGGCACCAGGGATATCTCGAAGGCGGTCCAGCTCGGCTTCAGCCAGACGGGTGACGCGCCCGGCTCGTACGACAAGATGAAGTCGAAGGTCGCCGAGGAGCTCAAGCAGCACTTCCGGCCCGAGTTCCTGAACCGCGTCGACGAGATCATCGTCTTCCACCAGCTGAGCGAGAAGGAGATCGTCCGGATCGTCGACCTGATGGTCGCCCAGATCGAGGAGCGGCTGAAGGACAAGGACATGGGCATCGAGCTCACGACGGACGCCAAGGAGCTGATCGGCGCGCGCGGGTTCGACCCGGTCCTCGGCGCCCGTCCGCTGCGCCGCGCGATACAGCGCGACGTGGAGGACGTGCTGGCCGAGAAGATCCTGTTCGGCGAGGTCAAGCCGGGCGAGATCGTCGTGGTCGACGTCGACGACGACCCGGAGAAGATCGCCGCCGACGGCAAGGTGTTCACCTTCACCGGCAACCGGAAGGCGACCCCCCAGCCCGAGCTCGCGACGGCCGACGCCGCCCCGAAGTCGAGCATCCAGGACGTCTGACCGCAATGCTGTACGACGCAGGCCCCGCGGACCGCATCCAGGTCCGCGGGGCCTTCGTCGTACTCCGCACGGGCCTGAATCGAGCACTCGGAGGGCCACGAGCGTGTCGTGATGGCGCATTCACGGCCTGTCGTATGGACCTGGGCTGTCCTCAGGCGGTAAGAGATGGAATCATCTCCTCGCATGGACGCACCGCGTCTGCTGCCGCACGCCCCTGAGGCGCCGCAGCCAAATCCGGAACCGGCGCAAGCCGCCGGTTCCTTTGGCGTGCGTGCCGCGGGTGACGTGCTGGCTCGGGCGCAGCGGATCGCGGACACCCTACGGGAGCAGGCCGAGCTCGAGAACGACGACGCGCTCGCCGAGGCCGAGAAGGTCCGCGAGCAGTCCGCGCAGCTCCGCGCCGAGGCCGAGGAGGTGCGGGCCAAGGCCGAGCAGGACGTCGCCGCGGCCCGCCAGACCGCCGAGCAGGAGCTCGCCGCGGCCCGGCAGACGGCCGCGCAGGAGCTCGCCGCGGCCCGGCAGACGGGCGGGCAGGAGCTCGGCGCGGCCCGCAAGCAGGTCGAGCAGGAGCTGGCTGCGGCACGGCAGCAGGCGCAGCAGGCGGTCGCCGCCGCCAAGCAGGAAGCCGACCAGGGCCGCGCCGCGGCCCGCCAGGAGACCGAGCGCGAGCTGGCCACCGCCCGGCAGCAGGCCGAGCGGGTCCGTCAGCAGGCCAAGCTGGACGTCGACGCCGCCGTCGCCGAGGCCGAGCGGATCCGCGAGCAGACCCGCCAGCAGGTCGAGGCGGCCGGCGAGGAGGCCAGGCAGCTGGTCGCGGACGCCGGTGAGCAGGCCGCGCTGGTGGTCCAGGCAGCGGGGCGCACGTCGGCCCAGCTGATCTCCCAGGCCGAGCAGGACGCCGGCAAGATCCGCGCCGCCGCCGAGGAGGAGGCGCAGACGATCCGGGACAACGCCGCCCGCGAGGTGGCCGCCGTCCGCGCCGAGGCCGAGCGGACTGCGGCCGAGGGCCGGATGGAGCTGGAGCGCCGGACCGCCGAGCTCGCCGAGACCGAGCGGTCCCGGCTGGCCGCGATCCAGGTCGAGGCGGACCAGTCGCGGGCGAAGGCTGCCGAGGAGCTGAACCGGCGCCGGATCGCCATCGAGCACGAGGTGCAGCAGCTGCTCGGCCAGGCGCAGGAACAGGCCCGCACGATGCTCGCCGCCGCGGAGGCGGAGCGTCGTAACGCGACCGCCGAGGGCGAGAAGGTCCGGATCGACGCGCGGACGGCGGCGAAGGCCGAGCTGGCCGCGGCGGCCGAGCAGACGGCATGGACCCGCAAGACCGTGGACAAGGTGATCGCGACCGCCGAGGCCGAGGCGCAGGTGACCCGCAACCTGGCGCACGCCGAGGCGGCGGAGCTGGTCCGGACCCGGCGCGCGGACCTGCAGCGGTTGATCGGCCGCGCGACGGCCAAGCTGAAGGACTCGCAGGATGCGGCGGCGACCGAGGCCGCGGACCTGCGTGCGGAGGGCCAGGCACTGCTCGAGGCGGCACGTGAGGAGGCTGCCGGTGAACGGGCCAGGGCCGAGGCCGACGCGGCCAGGATCCGCGCCTCGGCCGACGCGGGGGCGAAGGACATCCTGTCCCGCGTCAGCCGCCGCGAGGCCGAGGCCGAGTCCAGTGTCAAGATGCTCCGCGAACGGGCTGCCGATGATCTCGCGCAGGCCCAGCGTGACGCTCACGAGCAGTTGCGCAAGTCTCGTGCCGAGGCGATGGACATCGAGGCTCAGGCACGAGCACACGCCGACGAGCTGCGCGCCCAGGCGCGCAAGCTGGTGACCGATGCCGAGGCCCGGGTGGCGAAGCTCACCCAGCGGCGTGATGAGATCACCCGGGAACTCAGCCAGCTTTCCGGCGTGATCGACGCACTGGCTGTCCCAGCAACCCTTCCACCGGGCAGTATGTCCAGCAACGAAGGAACCACGGGGGCCAGCCAGTGATTTCCAGTCCGACCGACAACAACACCCACACCACCCGAAGTGAGCCCCGAAGATGAGCAGTGAAGCCTCCTCCCTTCCGTTCCGCACTGTCCTGCGCGGGTACGAGCCCGCTCAGGTCGACCAGCACATTCGTGAGCTGACCACCTCCCTGACCGCGTTGCAGGAGCAGTCGGAGCAGCTGCAGCGCCACAGCCAGGACCTGCAGTCCCGGCTCGACAACGCCGAGGCCGCCGTGGTCGCGGCTCAGGACGTCGAGCCGAAGACGCCGACCTTCACCGACTTCGGCGAGCGCGTCGCCAAGATCCTGTCGCTCGCCGACGAGGAGGCCCGTGACCTGGTGCTGCGGGCGCAGACCGACGCGCAGGCGCACCTGACCGAGGCCGAGCAGCACGCCAAGAAGGTGCGCGAGGAGGCGGAGCAGTACTCGGTCGACTGGAAGAGCGAGGTCGACGCCGAGGCCGCCCGGATCCTCGAGGAAGCCCGTTCGCAGGCGGACGACATGCGTGACGAGGCCGAGCGGGACGCCACCGCTCGCCGCAGCGAGGCACAGGCGCTGTACGAGAAGGAGCGCGCCAAGGCGGCCCAGGCCGCGGCCGCGTTCGAGACCACCCTGGCCGAGCGTCGCGGCAAGGTGGAGCAGGAGTTCGCCGCCCGGACCGCGCTCGCCGAGCAGCAGCTGGCGGCCGTCACCGATCGCGCCGCTCAGGTGCAGCGCGAAGCGGACCGGACCCGTTCCGAGGCCGAGCGGCTGGCCCAGCAGCAGATGGCCGACGCCAACCGGCAGGCGCAGGAGATCATCGCGGCCGCCAAGGACAAGGCGGAGCGGATCCGGGCCGAGTCCGAGCGCGAGCTCGCGGCGGCGACCCAGCGCCGGGACAGCATCAACGCGCAGCTGACCAACGTCCGCCAGATGCTGGCGACGCTGTCCGGCAGCCCGGCGATGCCGCTCGACCTGCTGGACGACCAGCCGGCCGACGCCAAGAAGAAGTAGCACCGCGACGTTCGCGCCCGTCGGAAGATAAACGCCGGCGGGCGCGGACGTCAGGCCGGCAGCCGGTAGCGCCCACGGGCGAGCGGTTCGACGAGCCCGTCCGCCACCAGCCCGTCCAGCGCGCGCTCACGCTGTACGGCGTCCGGCCAGGCCTCGTCGAGCAGCCGCTTCGCAACCGGGGCGTGGGCGTCGCGCAGCACCGCCAGCAAGGCACCGCGCGCCTGCCGGTCCGTTCCGTCGTACGTCTGCCCGCGCCGCGCCGGACCGTCGTACGGCGGGCTCCCGGCGAGCCGCCACGCACACCTGCCGCGTACCGGACAGGCCTCGCACCGTGGCGCCCGGGCAGTGCATACGAGCGCCCCGAGCTCCATCGACGCCACCGCCCATCGATGAGCGGTCGACGCATCGTCAGGCAGCACCGACGTCGCCAGCCGGAGGTCGGCGGCCGACGCCGAAGGCGACGGCTGAGCCACACCTGTGACGACGCGCGCCAGGAGCCGGCGCACGTTGGTGTCGACGACGGCGTGCCGTTGCCCGAAGGCGAACGACGCCACCGCGGCCGCTGTGTACGTGCCCACCCCCGGCAGCGCGAGCAGCGCCGCAAGGTCATCCGGTACGACGCCGTCGTGGCGGGCCACGATCGCCGTGGCGGCGGCGTGCAGCCGCAGCGCCCGGCGCGGGTACCCGAGCCGGCCCCAGGCCCGGACCGCCTCACCCGCGGGCTCCGCGGCCAGCGCGGCGGGCGCCGGCCAGCGTTCCAGCCAGGCACGATGGGCGGGAAGGACCCGGGCCACCGGGGTCTGCTGCAGCATGAACTCGCTGACTAGGACCGCCCACGGCGTCGCATCCGGCTCGCGCCACGGAAGCACCCGCGCGTTCGCGTCGTACCAGGTCAGCACGGCGCGGTGCAGCGCGGCAGTTGCCTGGGGGAGCGGCGCGTCATGCATGGCAAGCCCGATCCTGCCATCTATCGTGCAGGCATGAGCAGCCTGCTCCATCCGGTCGGGCACCTGCCGGCGAGCGTGTACTGGGTGCGGCGCGCGATCGCGCTGCTCCTGCTACTCGTGCTCGTCGTGGTGCTGTTCCGGGTGTTCGGCGGCTCCGACCAGAAGCCGACCGCGTCCAGCGGCCCGGCGGCCACGACCCCCAGCGAGACGCCGTCCGCGTTGCTCAGCGCGTCGCCCGGCGCGGTGAGCTCGGCCGGCCGGACCTCGAACAGCAGCGCCGGCCCGACCACGGCCGCCTCCGACGTACCGACCAGCGCGACCACCGGCAAGCCGGCCCGGGACGACGGTAAGTGCACCGGCGCCACGGTCCGCATCGTCGTCGTACCGGCCGCCCGGCGGGTGCTCGCCGGCCGCCCCCTCAACCTCCAGGTCCAGCTGTCCACGACCCGCCGCGACGGCTGCGCCGCGGTGGTGGACGCCAACCGGCTGGTCGTCACGGTGATCTCCGGCAAGGACCGGATCTGGACCACCACGCACTGCCTCGCCGCGGTCGCCAAGGCCACCCTGGCTCTCTCGCCCGGCAAGTCCTCGACCACCACCGTCACCTGGACCGGCCGCCGCTCCGCCCCCAAGTGCCCCGGTACGACGACCGCCGCCAAGCCCGGCACCTACGTCGTCCAGGGCGTGTACGACGGCCACGCCTCCACCCCGCAAGCCTTCAACGTGGCCTGAGGGTCAGACGTAGCGTTCGAGGATGCTGGACTCGGCGAGGCGGGACAGGCCCTCGCGGACGGTGCGGGCGCGGTTCTCGCCGACGCCGTCTACCGTCTGCAGGTCGTCGATGCTGGCCGCGAGCAGCTTCTGCAGGTGGCCGAAGTGGTCGATCAGCCGGTCGATCACCGCACCGGGCAGGCGCGGCACCTTCGCCAGCAGCCGGTACCCGCGCGGCGTGACCGCGGCGTCCAGCTGCTCGGCGCCGCCGAGCTGCAGCGCACGGGCGACCTGGCCGATGTCGAGCAGGTCGGTCGGGCTGACGGCGTCGAGCTCGGCGAGCACGTCCTCGGCGGTCTTGGCGCGCCGCCCCGCCGTCGGCGGCATGTAGTCGCGCACCACCAGCTCACGCTCGCCTGCCACACCGGCGACCAGCTCGTTCAGCTGCAGGGTGAGCAGCCGGCCGTCGGTGCCGAGCTCGATCACGTAGCCGTCGATCTCGGTGGCGATCCGGCGCACCATCTCCAGCCGCTGCGCGACCGCGGCGACGTCCCGGACCGTGACCAGGTCCTCGATCTCCAGCGCGGACAGGGTCCCGGACACCTCGTCGAGGCGCAGCTTGTACCGCTCCAGCGTGGCGAGCGCCTGGTTGGCGCGGGACAGGATGGCGCCGGAGTCCTCGAGTACGTAGCGCCTCTCGTCGACGTACAGGGCGATGATGTGCATCGACTGTGACACCGAGATGACCGGGAAGCCGGTCTGCCGGGCGACCCGGTCGGCGGTGCGGTGCCGGGTGCCGGTCTCCTGGGTCGGGATCGACGGGTCCGGCATCAGGTGCACGGCGGCGCGCAGGATCCGGGTGACGTCGCGGTCGAGGATGAGCGCGCCGTCCATCTTGCTCAGCTCGCGCAGGCCGGTGGCGGTGAACTCGATGTCGAGCTCGAACCCGCCGGTCGAGATGGCGTCGACGGTGCGGTCGTGGCCGAGGACGAGCAACGCACCGGTCCGGCCGCGCAGGATACGCTCCAGGCCCTCGCGCAGCTCGGTGCCGGGCGCGACCGCCGCGAGGGTCGCGCGCATCCGGGCGTCGGTGCTGTTCTTGTCGAGGTTCGCCACGATGCAAGATTCTATGCGCGGCCGGGCGTCACGGCGGTGTTTATCCGAGCGGCAGGCCGTTCGGAAGACGATTCACGGACACCTGACGACCTGACCGGCGTACGCCAGGCCGCCACCGAACCCGAACAGCAGCACCGGCGCGCCGGTCGGGATGGCGCGCTGCTCGACGAGTTTCGACCAGGCCAGCGGGATGCTCGCGGCCGACGTGTTGCCGGAGTCGACGACGTCCTTGGCGATCACCGCGTTGACCGCGCCGAGCCGTTTCGCCAGCGGCTCGATGATCCGCAGGTTCGCCTGGTGCAGTACGACGGCGCCGAGATCCTCGGGGGCGAGACCAGCCTTCTCGCACACCTGCCGGGCGATCGACGGCAGCGCCGTCGTGGCCCAGCGGAAAACGCTCTGGCCCTCCTGCTGAAAGGTCCCGTCCCGTCCTTCGATCCGGACCGCATCAGCCATCTCGGGAACCGACCCCCACACCACTGGGCCGACCTCGGCCTCGTCGCTCGCGACCAGCACCGCGGCGCCCGCGCCGTCGCCGACCAGCACGCAGGTGGACCGGTCGGACCAGTCGGCGAAGTCGGTGAGCCGCTCCACCCCGATCACCAGCGCCTTGGTCGCGGCGCCGGCGCGGATCGCGTGGTCGGCGGTCGCCATCGCGTGGCTGAACCCGGAGCAGGCCACTCCGACGTCCAGCGCCGCGGGTGAGGAGGTCAGCCCGAGCCGCGCGGCCACCCGGGCCGCGATGTTCGGCGACCGGTCGAAGGCGGTGCAGGTCGCCACCACGACCATGTCGATGTCGGCCGGCGCCAGCCCGGCGTTGGCGAGCGCCTTCCCGGCGGCCTGCGCGGCCATGAAGTCCACCGGCTCGTCGGGACCGGCGATGTGCCGGGTCTTGATGCCGACCCGGCTGCGGATCCACTCGTCCGAGGTGTCGACCATGGTGGCGAGCTCGTCGTTGGTGAGCACGCGGGACGGCTGGTAGTGGCCGAGGGCAACGACGCGGGATCCGGACACGCTGGCGCCTTTCGTCGGGGAGCCACCACGGTACGACGGTTCCGGCGCCCGGCGCGCGGCCCGTCTCAGCCGTTGATTCCGGCGGCCAGCAGCGCGTTGCGGATGTCCGCGGCGGGATACACCTTCAGCCCGTACTTGTTGTGGATGTCGATCGGCTTCATCTCGCGGGACCAGTTCGGCACGTCGGCCGGGATGATCGCCTTGGTGAACCCGAGCCGGGCCGCCTCCGCGAGCCGCTTCTCGAGCCCGCCGACGCGTCGTACCTCACCGGCCAGGCCGACCTCGCCGATCGCGACCAGGCCCGGGTGCGCGGCCATCCCGCAGGCGGACGACGCCACCGCGACCGCCACCGCCAGATCGACCACCGGCTCGTTGATCTTCACCCCGCCGACGGTCGCGACGTACACCTCGGAGTCGGCGAGCCGCACCCCCACCCGGCTGCCGAGCACCGCGAGCACCATCGCGACCCGGCTGGACTCCAGCCCGGACGTGGTCCGCCGCGGCTGCGGGGCGTTGGACGGGCCGACCAGCGCCTGCACCTCGGCGAGCAGCGGCCGGCGGCCCTCCATCATCACGGTCACGCAGGTGCCGGGCACCGGCTCGCTGTGCCGGGACACGAACAGCCCGGTCGGGTCGGTGACCTCGACGATGCCGGTGTCGACCAGGTCGAAGCAGCCGACCTCGTCGGCCGGGCCGAAGCGGTTCTTGGTGGCGCGCACCATCCGGAACCCGGAGTGCCGGTCGCCGTCGAACGCGAGCACCACGTCGACCAGGTGCTCCAGCATCCGCGGCCCGGCGATCGCGCCGTCCTTGGTGACGTGCCCGACCAGCACCACGGCGACGTTGCGCTCCTTCGCCAGCCGGACCAGCGCACCGGTCACCTCGCGGACCTGGGTGACGCCACCGGGCGCGCCGTCCACCTCCGGGTGCGCGACTGTCTGCACCGAGTCCACCACCAGGAGGCCGGGCTTCACAGCGTCGACGTGGCCGATCACGGCGGACAGGTCTGTCTCCGACGGCACCTGGGCGGCCGACTCCTCGCCGGACACATAAAGCGTGCGCTGGCCGGACCGCGCCGAGCGGGCAGCAACCTCGAGCAACAGGGTGGACTTGCCGACCCCGGGCTCGCCGGCCAGCAGCACCACGGCGCCCGGCACCATGCCGCCGCCGAGCACCCGGTCCAGCTCGGCCAGCCCAGTCGGCCGGGAGGCCGCCTCGACCGCGCTCACCTGCGAGATCGGCGTGGCCGGCGACGACACCGGCCCGGCCGTCACCCGGGCGGCCTTCGGCGCGCCCACCTCGGTGACCGTGCCCCACGCCTGGCACTCGCCGCAGCGCCCGATCCAGCGCGCGGTGGTCCAGCCGCACTCGGTGCACTGGTACGGGGACCGGCCGGTTTTCGCCGCAGTCTTCGCCATGCCGGTCAACCTAGACGCCCCCACCGACAACGTCCGCGAAGAGACACCCCACGGATCAAAACGAATCGCCCGTTCGTGGCGTCTCCACCTGTGGGGGCACACCGGGCGGCAGACGTCCGCTCGGGGAGAGCTTCGCCGGTGCCCCTGCCGGGCCTGGGGAGGGATGCGGCCCCGCGGGACGTACGGCCGTCCGCGCGACCAGTGACGCCCGCGGGCGCACTGCCGGAACCGACGGTGCGCCGCGAATCACCCGAAGGGTTACTTCATGAGCATCATCGCGTTACGCCGCAGCACGGTCCTCGCGGCGGTCCTGGGCCTCGTCCTCGTGGGCGCGTCGCCGCGCGCCTACGCCGCCGCCCCGGGCAACGACACGTACGGCGGCCGGACGGTCGTGTCCGGCATCCCGTTCACCGACACGCTCGACACGACCGAGGCCACGTCGGACGCCGACGACGCCGACCTCAACGCCACCTGCGGAGCGCCGGCCACCGACGCCAGCATCTGGTACGAGATCACGCCGTCCACCTCCGCCGGCATGGTTGTCGACGTATCCCAGTCGAGCTACTCGGCCGGCGCGATAGTCGCGACCGGCGCACCGGGCAACTGGGCTCTCGAGCGGTGTGCGCCGGGCGGTGTCGGCTGGAACGCCGTCGCCGGAACGACGTACACGATCCTGGTCTTCGACGACCAGCTCGACGGGGCCGGCAACGGCGGCAACACCGTCGTCAACATCGACGTCATCCCGCCGCCACCGTCGATCGACATCACCGTCAACCCGACCGCCCGGTTCACCAGCACCGGCTCGGCGATCGTGAGCGGCACGGTGACCTGCGACTCCACCGCGGAGTTCGCCGAGCTGGACACGTTCCTGACCCAGCAGGTCGGGCGCGTGAAGATCAACGGCAGCGGCTTCACCGATCTCACCTGCGATGGCACGAGCCGGCCGTGGAGCGCCGAGGTTGTGGCTGACAACGGCGTCTTCAAGGGCGGCAAGGCGGCGAGCGTATCGTTCGCGTTCGCCTGCGGCGTCTTCGAGTGCGGGTTCGACTTCGAGGAGCACACCGTCCAGCTGAAGGGTCGCTGACAAGCGGGGGCCGGCGGCCGTCCTGGCCGGCCCTCGTCAGAGCACGTGACTCCACAGGTTGACCGCGTAGTCGACCTCCGTGCCCGGATGCTCGGCGATCGCCCGCTCGGCCACCTCGGGCTTGAACTCGATCCGCACCACCGCCTCGAAGTCCTCCCGCCGCGCGAAGCTCCACCGCGTCTCCAGCGGGGTACGCCGCCAGCCGCGCGCGGACCAGGACCGCTCCACCGCGACGGCGTCGTACGACGGGTAGGCGCGCTGGAACCAGCCGCCGAACGTGGATCGCGTGGCGTCGTTGTCGATCACGAACGCCACCCCGCCGCGCCGCATCACCCGTTGGAGTCCGGCCAGACCGGGTTCGCAGCCGGGCCCGAAGAAGTAGGCCCAGCGTGCGTGCGCGACATCCACTGACGCCTCCCGGACCGGCAGCGCCTGCGCCGTACCCTGCCTGACCGAGACGTTGCCCAAGGCAACGGTACGCCGCACGGCCGCGGCAGCCAGCGCACGGTGCGGCTCGACCCCGGTGACCGTGTGCGCAGTGGCCGCGAACCGCGGCAGGTGGTACCCCGTTCCGCAGCCGATGTCGAGCACGTCCGCACCGGCCCAGTCGCGGATCTGAAGCATCGCGGCCTCGAGCACGCCGTCCGGGTCGACGGCCCGGTTCTCCAGCTCGTAGACGGCCGGGCTGTGCCAGATGTTCGGGCTCGGAATGCTGCCGCTGGCTATCTCCGGCACGTCACCGCCAGCACGGCGACGGGAATCAGCAACAGCCCGCAGATGATCGCCAGCCAGTGGAAGCCGTACGCGGCGAGCAGCGGACCGGCCGCGGTGCCGGCGATCGACGCGAGCGAGCCCATCGTCAGGTCGGACAGGCCCTGTGCGGAGGTCCGGATGTCACCCGGCACCGACTCCGACAGCAGCGTGGAACCGGCGACCAGGCATGCCGACCAGCCGAGGCCGAGCAGCACCAGCGCCGTCGCGGTCACGCCGTGCGCGGCGTCGGGCGCGACGGCGGCGACCAGCATCGCGAGCGCCAGGATGCCGACGCCGAGGCCGATCGTGCGGACCCGGCCCATCCGGTCCGCGAGCAGCCCCATCACCGGCGACAGCGCATACATGCCGGCCACGTGCCCGCTGATCACGAACCCGACGATGGTCAGCGAGGCGCCGTGGTGGCGCAGGTGCACCGACGTCATCGACATCACCCCGACCATCACCGCGTGCGCGACCGCGATCGCCAGCAGCCCGAGCCGGGCGCGCGGCAGCGCGGCCACGGTGCGGAAGGTCGCGGCCAGCGGCTGCCGCTCGGGCCGTACGTCGGTCACCGGCCGGGCGCGTTGCAGCCGGCGCAGCCCGAACCACACGACCGGCAGGGCCACACCGAATGAGGCCATCGAGAACAGGTACGGACCGGCCAGCGCCTCGACGCCGAGCGACGTGCCGAGCGAGCCGCCGGCGCCGGACAGGTTCGGACCGAGCACCACGCCGATCGTGGTGGCCCACACCACCACCGACAGGGACCGGGCCAGGTGCCGCGGGTCGGCCGCGTCGGTGGCGGCGTACCGCGACTGCAGGTTGGCGGCCGAGCCGCTGCCGAACATGCAGCCGGCGAGGAGCAGCAGCGCCAGCGAGTCGACCTGGGCCGCCACGATGCTCAAGATGGCGCCGCCCAGCGCGATCAGGTAGCCGGTGGTGAGCGACACCCGGCGGCCGCGCCTGCGGGCCAGGCCCGCCAGCGGTACGGCGAGCAGCGCCGCGCCGAGCGTCATCGTCGTCGCCGCCAGGCCGGCCATCGAGGTGGAGCCGGAGATGCGCTCGGCGAGCAGGCCGGCGACGGCGATACCACTCGCCATCGCGACGCCGCCGAGCACGTTGCTGACGACGAGGACCCGGACGGTGCGGCGCTGCAGGTCGGCGGCGACGGACGGGCTGGCGGTGGCGGTCACCAGCCCACTGTAGGGTCGCGATGTTCGCCCGACCGCAGTGGAGTGCCATCGATGTCAGAGCAGATCGTGATCGTCCCCGCCCCGCGTGAGCTGGTCCGCACGGCGGGTTACTGGAAGGCCACGGACCCGGCGGCGGACGCGGAGCGCGCGCTGGCCCCCGGCCTGCCCGCCGCCGAGTACCGCATCGAGGTCACCACCGGCGGCGCGCGCCTCGAGGCCGGCTCCGAGGAGGCCCTGCGGCACGCCGAGCAGACCTACCGCCAGCTGGTCGGCTCCGCCGGTGCGGACGGCGTTCCGTGCGTGCGGATCGCGGACGCGCCGCGGTTCGCCTGGCGCGGCGTGATGCTCGACGTGGCCCGGCACTTCATGCCCAAGGAGTTCGTGCTCCGGCTCGTCGACGCGCTCGAGCTGCACCGGATGAACGTGCTGCACCTGCACCTCACCGACGACCAGGGCTGGCGGGTCCAGATCGACGCCTACCCGAGGCTCACCGAGGTCGGCGCCTGGCGGGACCGGTCGATGGCCGGCCGGATGACCGAGGAGCAGCAGCGCGGCGAGCAGCCCTTCCGGTACGACGACCAGCCGCACGGCGGCTTCTACACCAAGGACGACCTGCGCGAGATCGTCGCGTACGCGGCCGAGCGCGGCGTCACCGTCGTACCCGAGATCGACCTACCGGGGCACATGCAGGCCGCGGTGGCGGCGTACCCGGAGCTCGGCAACCACCCGGATGGCGTCGTCGGGGTGCGCGCGGAGTGGGGGATCAGCGACGACGTGCTGAACACGGACGACGCCACGATCGAGTTCATCCGCACCGTGCTGCGCGAGGTGCTGGAGATCTTCCCCGGGCGGTACGTGCACCTCGGCGGTGACGAGTGCCCGACGGTGCAGTGGGAGCAGTCCGAGCAGGTCCGCGAGCGGATGGTTGCCGAAGGCATCGACAGTGTGCCCCAGGTGCAGGGCTGGTTCACCCGGCAGGTCGCGTCCGTGCTGGCCGAGCAGGGCCGGCGGCTGGTCGGCTGGGACGAGATCCAGGACGCCGAGCCGCCGGCCGACACCACGATCATGGCCTGGCGCAGCGGCGACGAGGGCGTCCGGGCGGCGAAGGCCGGGCACGACGTGGTGATGGCGCCGCAGTCGCACACCTACTTCGACCACTACCAGGCGGACGAGGCGGGCGAGCCGCTCGCGATCGGCGGCCTGACCACGCTGGAGAAGGTTTACGACTTCGAGGTGCTGCCGGCCGGTCTCACCGAGGACGAGCAGGCGCGGATCGTCGGCGCCCAGTGCCAGGTCTGGACCGAGTACCTGGCCGGGCCTCGCGAGGTCGGCTACATGCTGTTCCCGCGGCTGTGCGCGTTCGCCGAGCGCGCCTGGGGCTCGCCCCGGACGTCGTACGACTCATTCCTGACCCGGTTGAGCCCGCACCTGGACCGTCTGGACGCGCTCGGGCTGAACTACCGCCGTCTGAGCTAACGCCCCACGATCGCGACCGGGAACCAGCGGTTGCCGAGGACAACGATCTTGCCCGCGCCCTTCGGCGGGACGTACGCGACCACTTCGTTGCGTTCGGTCCGGTTGACGTACGACATGATCGTCGACGGGATCCCGAAACCCTTGTGCAGGTCGCCGTACTGCGGGGTCTTCCAGGTCATCCCGCTGCTCGTGCCGGTGCGCTTGTAGATGTGCTGGAAGTCGACGCCGAACCAGACCAGTGCGCCCCCGTTCTTCGTCTGCAGCGCGTACACCGTGATCTTGGCGGGGACTGCCCGGCTGGTCCCGGACCAGCCGTTGCCGGCGAACGCCTTGCGGTTGTCGGCCAGCGACTGGCGCGACGAGGTGAGGAACCGCCCGCTCGCGATCCGCGGCGCGAACACGCTCTTCGACCCCTTCGTCACCACGTCGGCCAGCACCGCCGCCAGCTTCCCCGGCGGTACGACGAGCCGGGCGTCGGTGGCCGCCACCAGGCTCGGGTTGTCGGCCACGTCGATCCCCGGGCCGAGCGGACCGGTCGCCGTCCGCGAGTACGGCGCGTAGGTCACCTTCCAGGGCGCGCCCTTCTTCTGCTGGACGAACACCAGGAGATCCCGGGTCGCGGGTGCCGCGCCCTTGTCGGTGGCGGCCGCGAAGAACCACCGCGGGTAGCCCGACTCCAGCGGCGCGGCGGCGAGCGCGTCGGTGTACCGCACCTTCCAGTAGCGCAGCTTGTTGCG
>WNGA01008690.1_pt1 | contig 14501 bp, 9 predicted proteins | sample 5400061 | NCBI WGS metagenome assembly WNGA01 (sample SAMN13153366, study PRJNA577476) | soil metagenome | isolation source: 100 cm soil or saprolite under grassland replicate 2 | place: USA:California | collected 2016-06-15
CCGACCGACTTCAACGTTACGGGCGCGAACACGGGCACGGTGCGCGCGGTCGGTGGACGCACCTATACGTTCAACGAGCTCTGCGTGGACGCGTCGAATAACGTGGCATGGTCATCCGTGAACGTCACCGTTCCGCCGGATACGACCGCGCCGGTGATCGCCTCCGTGACGGCATCACCCTCGACGATTTGGCCGCCGAACGACGCGCTAGTCGCGGTCAGCGTGTTGGTGTCCGCGACCGACGACGTGGATGACGCGCCGGTCTGCGCCCTGACGAGCATCAGCGCGACTGCGATGACCGCCGATGACTACGCGATCACTGGGCCGCTGACGGCGAAACTCCGCGCGGTGGGTGGACGCACGTATACCTTGAACGTGCGCTGCTCCGACGTCGCGGGCAACAGCAGCAACGGGTCCACGGCCGTCGTGGTGCCGCCGGATACGACCGCGCCGGTCATCAGCGGCGTATTCGCGACGCCGTCCGCGATCTGGCCGCCGAACGGCAAGTGGGTGCCGGTGGTCCTGACGGTGAATGCGACCGATGACGTCGATGCGAACCCGAGCTGCTCGCTGACATCCGTGACCGGCGCGCCGGCTACGGACTACATGATTACGGGAGCGTTGACCGCCAGCGTGCGCGCTGACCTGGACCCGAACGGCTCCGCGCGGGTCTACTCGCTGAATGTGAGCTGCAGCGATCGCGCGCGGAATACCTCGACCGCCTCGACGCCCGCGACGGTAACCAAGGACGCGCAGCAGCCCGCCAAGGCCTCCGTCAAGTAGCGCAACCTTCCGGGCCGACTCCTTTTCCACACCGCTGACGCCCCAGGCGTTCCAGATCCTCCTGTCGCTCGTGGACGGCGGGGATCTGCACGGGTACGCCATCCTCCAGGACATCTCCGCGCGCACGGACGGCGAGATTCGTCTCACCGGGAGCACGCTGTATGCCGCGATCAAACGGATGCTGGATGCCGGCCTGATCGCCGAAGTGGACGCGCCATCGGAGACCGGCGGCGCGCCACGGCGCTGTTACCGCATCCGCAGCGCAGGCCGCAAAGTGGCGCAGGCGGAAGCCGAGCGGCTGGCGCGGGCGGTAGCCATGGCTCGCGACAAGCGGCTCCTGCCACGTAAAGCATGACTGTTCTCTACCGCCTCGCGCTGCGACTGCTGCTGCCCGGGGTCCACGATCGGCACGCCGAAGAGACGGTCGCGACGGCAGCGCAACTTGCGGAGGATGCGAGGCAGCGCGGCCGCATCGCGAGGGCGCGGTGCGGCGACCAGATAGTCTCGCATCTCAGTATTCCTGCGAGACGGTGGAAAGGTTCGCTGCCCTATGCCCTCGGCCCGACGGGGATTACTTTTCTCTGGGCTCTTCGAGGTAGGTGTATCCCTGCAGCCCCTCTTCATAGAACTCGAGGAGCCGGCCGGATTCTTCGTAAGTCACGCGTCCCTCGCGGACGGCGAGCTCGACGTCGTGCCGGAGCTTGCGAACGAGGACCTCGGCATCGAACTCGACGTAGTCGAGCACTTCGCGGACCGTATCTCCCTTGATGACGGCGTCCAGGACCACGTTGCCCTGGCTATCGAGGCTGACGTGCACCGCATGCGTGTCGCCGAACAGATTGTGGAGGTCGCCCAGGATCTCCTGGTAGGCGCCGACGAGAAACACGCCGAGATAGTACGGCTCGCCGTTCACCGTGTGGAGCGGAAGCGTCTTCTTCACGTCGCGGCGATCGATGAACGAATCGATCTTGCCATCCGAGTCGCACGTGATGTCGCCGAGCACCGCGTGATGGTTCGGCGGCCGATTCAGGTTGTGAATCGGCATCACGGGAAACAGCTGCTTGATGGCCCAGCTGTCGGGGATCGACTGGAACAGCGAGAAGTTGCAGAAATACGTATCCGCCATCGCATCGTCGAGCGCCTGGAGATCTTCCGGCACGTCGTCCATCTGCGACACGAGCTTTTTCAGCTTGACGAGGATCGCCCAGTAGAGATTTTCGGCCTGGCAGCGCTGTTCCAAGGGCAGGTAGCCGCCGGTGAACAGGTTCATGGCCATGTCGAGCGCCTGCTGTGCGTCGTGATAGCTCTCGAGCGCGTTGCGCATCGACAGGTTCTGGTGGGTTTCGAGCAGGTCGATGACCGGCTGCTCCGCTTCGTCCGGCGAGATGTGCTCCGGGATTTTTTCCTCGCCGAAGGCGGACACCCCCAGGACGTTGAAGATCAGGACACTGTGGTACGCCACGATGGCGCGTCCACTTTCCGACACGATCGTCGGATGTTTCACACCCGCGTCGTCACAGACCGTCTGAACGTGGTACACGACGTCGTTGGCGTATTCCTCCAGGGTGTAGTTCACGCTGGACTCGAAGTTGGTCTGGGAGCCGTCGTAATCGACGCCGAGACCGCCGCCCACGTCCAGGAACTCGAGTCCCGCGCCCGCCTTTACCAGCTCGGTGTAGATGCGGGCGGCTTCGTTCAGCGCGCCCTTCACGATCCGGATGTTCGGAATCTGGCTTCCGAGATGGAAGTGCAGGAGCTTGAAGCAATCCTGCATGCCGTGGCCTTTTAGCTCTTCGAGTCCCCGCAGCACTTCCGCCACGGTGAGACCGAATTTCGAACGGTAGCCGCCCGAGCCTTGCCACCGGCCGCTGCCCCGGGCCGCCAGCTTCACGCGCATCCCGATCTGCGGTCGGACGCCCACCTTCTCGGCGTACTTCAGAATCAGGCCGAGTTCCGTGTATTTCTCGACCACGGGAATGACGTCTCGCCCGATTTTCTGGGCGAGCATCGCCATTTCGATGTATTCGGCGTCCTTGAACCCGTTACAGATGATGGGGGTGTCGTTGTAGGCCTGCGCCATGACGGCGAGCAGCTCGGGCTTCGAGCCTGCCTCGAGGCCGAAACCGTACTCGCGGCCGAAATCGAGCACTTCCTCGACGACGTGTCGCTGCTGGTTCACCTTGATCGGGTAGACGCAGACGTACCGCCCCTCGTAGGTGTGCTGGTTGATGGCGGCCTTGAAGGCATTGTGGATGTCCCCCAGCCGATGGCGAAGCACGTCCGGGAACCGCAGCAGTACCGGGAGCGCGATTCCGCGCAATTGGAGGTGATCGGTGAGCTGCTTCAGGTCGATCGATTGTGCTGGGTCTTTCGTGGGGTGGGTGAGGACGTGGCCATCCTTCGAGATGGAGAAGTAACCCTTCCCCCAGCGATCGAGCTCGTAGAGTTCGGTGGCATCGTTGACGGTAAAGATCTCACCCGCCTGCCATGTACGAGCACGAGTTGTCGGGATGCTCACCTGGTTGAATGATACACACAATTTTTCAGAGCACAACGGTGCATATGGCCCAGGCGTGCGCTCTTTTCGTGATCACTGCGCAGAAACGCGCGCGCGCAGGTCGTGCGGATGTGCGAACGGAGATCGGTGGCGACTGGAGAGGGGATCGCGGTCGTGCGGCCCTTCACGGCTGACGATCTGATCGACGCCGCCCTCCTCGCCGCCGCCGCAATCCCCGCCGCCTGACCCGCTAAACGACCCGGCGCCGCCCAACGACGAGGCGGTAAATCACCAGCAGCAGGATTGCACCCGCGATCGACATCAGCCAGCCGGCTGTCTGGCTGGGCCCGTAGAACCCCATCGCGCGGCCGATGAAGCCGCCGAGCAACGCGCCGGCAATGCCGAGCAGTATGGTGATGACGAACCCGCCGGGGTCGCGACCTGGTGTCAGCAGCTTCGCAATAATCCCAACGACCAACCCAAAAACTATCCATGACAGGATGCCCATCTGTGCCCTCCTTGCTCGGAGACAGATAGAGCAAGGTGCTCGCCATCACCACAGCCGAGGCGGTGTGACCCCTTCGTGGGTCAGCAGCCACTTCTTGCGGTCGAGTCCGCCGCCGTAGCCCGTCAAGCTGCCGTCCGCGCCGATCACCCTGTGGCACGGCACGACGACCGCGACCGGATTCGCGCCGTTCGCCGCGCCGACCGCGCGGACCGCCGCCGGTTCGCCGATTCGCCGCGCGAGTTCCGCATAAGAGATGGTGCTGCCGCACGGAATGCGTCGCAGCGCCGCCCAGACGTTCTTCTGGAACGCGGTCCCGTTCAATTCGACGGGAACTGTGTCGATCGCCGTGGTATCGCCATCAAAGTAGCGCGTGAGGACAGCGCCGGTCTCGGGCAGCGGCTGGCGATTCCTCGGCTCGCCCGGGTACCAGCGCTCGAACATCCGGTCCAGGTCCGCCATATCCGGGCCGAAATGAAGGAGGCAAACGCGGCCGGCGCGCTCCGCCGTCGTGAGCGGCCCGATCGGCGACGCAAAAGTATCAACGCGAATCACGCGTCTATTTGACCACTACTGACGTGCGCGCACGACGTCCTTCATCGTCGCGGACCTCGATATCGTGTGCGCCGACGATGAGCGGCCATGCGAGCGGCTTCTCAGAAGATGTCCGGCCGATGGTGGTGCCGTCCACCAGCCACGTGACTGTCGTCGGCTTCGCGGTTACCACGCGAAGCGGAAGCGCCTGGAAGTCTCTTCGCAGCGTTGGATCGACACTGTAGATGGCCCCCGCGGGAGGATTCGCGATCGCAAGCGTCCGCACCGGCGGCGGCGTGTTGCGCGCCTTCAACGCGGGCGTCGGGCTTTCGTCGCCATGCGCCGAGGCGGCGCGAAGTCCTGAGGACAGTTCCCACGCGCGATACTCGGGCGGATAGATCGTGAGCAAACCATCTTCTGTCTGATGGTGCCATGAGCATGGACCCGCGTCTGCCCCGCTGGCCGCCCACTCGCGCGTACGCGCAGGGCACCACGCGTTGGCGCGCATCCCTGACAGTGCGCAGATCGTGACCTTCTCAAGGCCGGCCGGAGGGGAAAGAATCGTCGTGGCTGTCGCGGATTGGCGGCCGCGCGTCGCGGCGAGCATCACCGCGTGGAAGATTGGGCCCGCACCCGTCACGCCGGAAGAATTCTGCAGCCGCGAACGATCGAAGTTTCCCACCCACACGCCCACAGTCACATCGCGCGCGTAACCGATCGTCCAGTTGTCATGATAGGCCTGCGACGTTCCCGTCTTTACTGCAACGGCGAACGGAAATTCGAGATAGCTGCCGCGTCCGAAGGCGTAAGCGCGCGCTTCGGGATCGCTGAGCACGTCGGTGACGAGAAAGGCCGTGCGGGACGAGACGAGGCTGTGCTCGCCCCGTCCCTTGTAGCTTCCGGCTTCAGCCGGAAGAATTGCCGTGGCCTCGCGCCACAGGCCGCCGCGCGCGAACGCCGCATAGGCCGAGACCAGTTCGTCGAGCCTCACCTCCGCATTCCCGAGCGTCAGGCCGAGGCCGTAATACGCAGGAGCGCGATCGAATGTCGACAACCCCGCGCGCGTCAGGAACCGCTGCAGCGTGCTGACGCCCAGGTCGGCGGCGAGGGCGACCGCCGGGACGTTCTCGGATCCGGCGAGCGCGCGGCGCGCCAGCAGCGGGCCGCGATATTGCCCATCATAGTTCCGCGGGCTGTACAGAACGCCGGCTTCCGCCGTGGGAAAGTGCGAGGGGATATCCGGCAGCACGGACTCCGGACCGCGTCCCTCCTCGAACGCGAGCGCGTAGGTGAACGGCTTCAGCGCGGATCCGGGCTGCCGCGGGACGAGCGGTCCGTTGATCGCGCCGCCGTGATCCGCATCCGTGTAATCGCCGGAACCTTCCCAGGCAAGCCACTCACCGCTTGCGTTGTCGAGGACGACGACGGCGACGTTTGCTGCGCCGTGCGCGCGCAGCGACTCGCGCTCGTGCAGCACGATGCCTTCGATCTCGCGCTGCAAATCCAGGTCGAGCGTTGTCTCGATACGCGCCGGTGGCGAGTCGCCATATGACGCGCGCACCATGTCGACAAAGTGCGGGGCGTTGAACGCGGCAGTGCGAGGCCGCAGCGTCACCTGTTCGGCGCGAGCCTCGCGGAGCCGTTCGTCCGACAGGGCGCCGGCCGCGGCCATCTTCCGCAGCACTGCCTGCTGCCGGTTCTTCGCGGACGTGAGGTTCTTCCACGGATTGAAGGCCGTCGGGCGCTGCGGCAATGCCGCGAGAAACGCCGCCTGTGCGGGGGTGAGCATCGACGGGTCGACACCAAAATAGATGTGACTCGCGCGTCCCGCCCCCGTGGCCTGGTTTCCGTACGACGCGAGGTTCAGATACAGCGCGAGGATCTCGCGTTTCGTGAAGCGGTGCTCGAGGCGCATGGCGAGCACCACCTCCCGGACCTTCGCGCCGAAGCCGCGAGCATGCGTGCCTTCGCGACGCTGAATCAGCAGCTTCGCAACCTGCTGCGTAATCGTCGAGCCCCCTTCCACGACGTGCCGTTCGGCGAGGTTGTGCCGCGCCGCGCGCGTCAGCGACACGGGATCGATCCCGGGATGTTTGTAGAACCGGTGGTCCTCCGCCGCGAGCGTCGCTGCTTCCAACGTGGCCGGAATGCTCGCCGCATCGATCGGCTTCACGCGAACGCCAGCAGCGGACAGCGCCTCGTACAACACGCGTCCATGCCGATCCACGACAACTGTCGACGGCGTGTCCACTCCCTGCAGCAGGTCGTTCGGCACCGATGCGCAACGCACCCACAGCATGAGGGCCACGCATCCGAGCGCGAACGCAACGATCACGCGCCGTCCCGCCTTCGCCGCGTAGCGGCTACGGCGAGGCCTCGCCGTAGCTCGCAGTGATACTTGCGCGAGCGGAGGCGCGACCTTTGGCACCTTTGGCACTACTTCCTGACCTCTATAACCGCCGTCGCCGTCCGCCCGAAGACCTCCGGCTCATACATCTCTTCGGCGTGCGCGGGCGCCGTCCGGAACGTCCCCGATGTCGTGGCGCGGACGATGTAGCTGAACACGTGGCGCCCTTCGCTGAGGCGCGTGGCGAACAGCAGCACGCGATCGTCGTGCCGCTCGATGTGATCGAAGCCGCCGCGGCGCCACCACTCCCAGCCGTCGCTGTCCACGCCGGGCTGCGAGTCCTGGTGCTCGGCAAGACGCGCCGCGGACGAAGCGAACCAGGATTCCACGGGCTCGAACCCTGCCGGCAGCGGATCGGTGACGGCGACGAACCGGCGTTCTTTCGTCAGTTGCAGCGTGAGCGTCACGCGAACGAGATCCCCCGCCTTGAATGACGTCACGGCGGGGCGCGTGCTGTTCTCGACATACGGCGAGTACGTCCGTTCGACGCGCATCCCCTGATCAAGTCCCTGCTGGAACAACCGGTCGACCGCGTAGCGCAGGCGCGCGGAATAGAACAGCGTGCCTTCGCCCGTCCTCGTGAACGTCAGCGGCTGTTCGGTTCCTGCCGGCGCGGACGCCAGGACGCGCGACATCGGCACGTCCGACGCCTTTGCTTCGGTCGAGCGGCCGCGGAACTCCGCCGACGCGAGCTCCGTTGGACCGAGCGCCGCCACCGCGGTGAAGTTCGGAACGATGGATTCGAACTTGCGGAAGTACGCGACGAGCGATTCCAGCGCGATCGCGTTCTCCTGCGTGTTGCCCCAGCGTCCATTCGTCCGCGCCTTCAACAGCCAGGCCACCAGCGCGCGATACGGCGCGTCCGCCGATCCGGCTTTCACCATCGAGTTCAGCACGATCGCCGAGGAGCGAAGGTTCGAATTCCAGAACCACAGGAGGTACGGATCGGCGAGCTCCTCGACGTGTGCGGTCGCGGCTTCCGGCAGGATCGCATTGCCGATGCGACGGCGCAGGTCCGCGGAGCGCACGCCTCCCCCCTCTCCCTTCGCGACGAGCGCATCATTCAGGTAGGCCAGCGCGAACACCGGCATCTGCTCCCGGTAGCCGTAAAGCCGCGTGATGTTCGAGTCCTGGTTCCGGCCCCCTTCGACGAGCACCTTCACGGCGAACGCCTGCCATGCGGTGTACGCGGGACGCCAGCTCTCGTTGACCGGCGGCTTTTCGGTGAGCGCGTTCTCGAGGTACGTGTAGCCGCGGTCCATCATCGGCTTGTCAACCGCGTACTTCAGGTCGGTCGCAACCTTGAAAACGTGCAGCAGGTACGCTGTCAGATAGGGAGAGGTACTCCAACATTCGCCCGGCCAGTACGAAAAGCCACCGCTCTCGCACTGGAAGCGCTCCAGTTCGCGCAACGCGGATTGAACCGCCGGTTTGATCTGCGCGGGTTCGATGCCGGGAAGCTTGAACGCCTCGCCGAGATCCGCGGAGAGCAGCAACGCCAACGCGCGAGAGCCCCGCTGTTCCGCGCAGCCGTACGGATACTCCACCAGGTAGCGCGCGCCCTCGGCCAGTCCGACGAGGGCCGTGGACGCGAGATCGACGTGCAGGCCGCCGAATGCAGGGACGACGCCCGCGGGGATCTTCAGGCGTTCGGCCGCGGTGGCGTTCGCTTCGCCCGCTTCGCCAATCGCGGAGACAGTTTCCGGGGAGACCAGCACTTCGACCGGAATCAGGTCCTGGAACGCGTCGCTTTCTGAGCCGAGCTTCACGGTCATCCGAACGCGCGCGCGTCCGGTCGTGCGACCCGCCGCCTCGAATCGCGCTTCGACGGATCCACCCGCGGCCACCTCGATGGTCTGCGGCGCGCCATCGGCGAACTGGAGCACTTCTGGATCGAGGCTCTCAATCGTTACGGTCGCCGGGCCACCTGTTTTGAGCTGGCTCGTGATGACCGCGCCGAACGCCGCCTTGTCGCCGACGGCGAGGAAGCGCGGAAACGTCGCCTTCAGCGTCACCGGCTTGTTGATGCGAATCTCGCTGTCCGCGGAACCGAAGCGCGACGCGCGATCGCCGGCGACCGCCATGATGCGATACGTCGTCAGCGATTCCGGCAGCTTGACGTCTACGGTCGCGTGACCACGGGCGTCGGTCGTCACCGATCCAATCCAGAACGCCAGCACGCGAAAGTCCTGTCGCACGCCACCCGGCAGCGCCTCGACACCGCCGCCACCGCCATCCGTATCTCCCTTGGGCGTGATGACTCGCCGCGAGATGATCTTCTGCCGCCCGTCCTCGGTGAGGACCTGCAGCGCCTTCCTGACGTACACGGATCCGAGGACGTCGGGCGTGCGGTATCCCGTAAGGGACAGCACGCCGTAATCAACGGCCCATAAGGTGACTTCGCTCGCGGTACCGCGCCCCTGCCGATCCTTCACATCGAGCGTCACGGTTGCGCTGTTCGCCGGACGGTATTCTTCCTTGTTCGCCGAGACGGAGACGGTCAATCGCTTCGTGGCATCTTCGACGGCGAGCTGCAGGTAGCCAAGCCGGAACGACGGCTTGCCGGGATCGCTCGGATCGTCTTCCTTCTCTGAATCGCCGAGCGGCTTCGAACGCCCTTTCACGAGCAGCACGGAGACGAAGACGTTCGGGATATCGCCTTCCGCGATCGCGACGTCGATCGACTGCTGCGTGGAGGTCAGGGGGAACTGGCGATGCGAGCGGATGCCTTCGCGCTCCGTCGTCACGAGCGCGGTCGCCTGCTCCCACGGCGACTGGATCATGATGTGAGCGGTGTCGCCGGGCTTGTAGTTACCGCGATCGGCAACGAGATCAATCCGGTTGTGGTCGTAACGCTGCCACGCCGTGTATCCGGGCCCGAGCGCGTAGAACGACGTCCGGGTGACCGTGAAGCGATCTCGGTCCGCCTTTGCGGTCGCCTCCAGGATGAAGAACCCGCCCGAGGACAACGGGACGTTGAGCGGCACGGGATTCTCTGCGCTCGTGACGTGCCATTCGCCGGCCGGAACTTCCTTGCGCTCCGTTTCCCAAGTGTAGAACCCGTTGCCTTCGGCACGCCGCACGCTCTGCCACTGGACCTGCGTGAGAGTGATGTCGATCGCGACGCCCGGCACCGTCTTGCCGTCGAGGCCGACGGCAACGAGCTCGGTCCTGATCCCGTCCTTCTGATCGTTGAACAGCGGAAGCTTCTTCACGCCGACGTAATACGGCGCGGGATGCACCACCAGGCTGGCGCGGTTCGCAATGTGCTGCCGCGACACGTCCTCGACGTCCCCCTCGAGCGTGTACGAGTACGGGATCCCCGCGTTCGCCCGGGTGTTCAGCGTCAGCGCGAGCTGTCCGGTCGCCGTCAGCGTCCCGTCGTCCGCCTGCAGCTCGCCGGACGTCGCACGGTCAGCGGACCATCCGACGAACGTCCACCGGTCCGAGGGGAAGAACTCATCGATCGAAGCGGGCGCTGAACTTAGAGGCGAGTGCGTGAACGTCCAGTGCGCGGGACGCTTGTTCATCGGCGCGCCGAAAAGGTACCGGGCGTTCACGATCCCTCTGAGGGGATCGCCCGCGATTCGCGAATCGCCGGTCAATGTGACATCGACACGGAAGTCGGGCCGGCGGTAGGCGGCGACCAGGAAGTTGCCGGAAACGGTTTTCTTCCAATCGCCGGAGTACTCCTCTTCCTCCTCTTCTCCGCGCGCGACCGGCGCCGCTTTCGGCGCCAGTTTCGCGCGATCGCTCTCGAGGATGGCACGCACCGAATAGCTTCCCAGCGCCCCTTCCGCCGGCAACGTCAGCGTCCACTCGGCGGTACTCCACGCGTTGACCTTGACGGTTCGTTCGTCGATCAGTTTCTCGCGCGTGTCGCGCACGGCGATCGACACCGGCGTGCCATCCGCGAGCAGCCGCACCCCCGAGGGCGTATTGCTGCGAAGGACCGCCTTGAAATGGACTTCGTCACCGAGCTTGTAGACGCCGCGGTCGGTGAACACCGTGCCCCGCAGCAGCGGGTCCGCTTCCTCCAGGTCGAGGTGGTTGCCGAATTCCCACGGCAGGATTCCGTCGTTCCAGTCGCTGCCGACGTACGCGATGTCGCCGTCCTTTTCGGCCATGACGAGGAAGGCGAACTCGTACCATTTGCGCGGATCGCGCAGCCGCGTCTGCGGCGCGATCGCCACGCCGTCGGCAGCGGTCGTGCCGGTCCACATAGCCTGGCCGTCCGGCTTGACGATCGACACGCGCGCGCCTGGCACCGGCGCGGCATTGTCCAGCCGCGTCACCCAGATGAGAGTGTTCTGAGGACTGTCCTTGACGCTGATCGCGAGGTTCGTCACCTGCACGAGGCTGGCGCGAATCAGCGGCTTGTTATCGCGCGTTCTCGTCATTCGCGCGCGCTCGATCGGCGTGCCCTCTTCAACGGCCGTCCAGACGAGGCCGGTGCCTGAGGGCTTCAAAATGCCACTGAGATCGAGACCGTGTGACTGCACGCGATCCGGCGATACGCTCAAGCGCCTGCTCGTACCCGGCGTCGACGGCGCGAGACGGAAATCCGATGCCTGCAAGTCCAGCAGCGTCGGCATCAACTGCCGCGGATCGACCGGCGCGGCCCACTGCATGATGTTCTGGAAGTTACGCGCGTAAAACGGCAGCAGCGCGCCGCCCCCTTTTTCCCAGACACCATGTCCGTCGCCGAAGCTGGTGAATGCGCGCTGGTGCCAGTTTTCGACCAGTCCGGCCCACGTGTAGCCGAGGCTCTGGCCGTCGCTCGCTTTTAAGTCCGCGGGCAGCGTCAGCAGCAGCGTGGACGCGGGGGGCTGCGCGGCGAAGCCTGCATCTTCGAGCGAGAGGGAATCGGACTCGTCCCGCTCCCACGTCTCGCGCTGCCGCGGAGCGGATTTCGTGAGCGGGCGCTCGCGCCGCGCGTCCGTCACGTCAGTGGCTTTGAGCGCCGTCGCAAAGGCGGCAGCCTTCACGGAGCCGCGGAACTCCACTGGATTGTTGTTGTCCGGATCGCACGCGTTGTCGCAGTGAACGTGGTTGACGAAGAACGTTGGCTCGACCTCGATCGTGTAGCTCTGCGAGCGCGATGACACGGCGGGCCCCGCGAGTGATGGTATCCGTCCGTCCGTCTCGATCCGGACCCAACTGTCGGGCGGCACCGGCGTCGTCGCCTGCAGGACAACTGTGTCGGGTGATGGCGGAAAGTGCTTCCTGTCCCAGTCTTTCGCAATCTCGAACGACACAGGTGTCGTGGCGACAGCCGCGGCGCGCGCGCGCTGCACTTTCTCTGTGAAGGCCTGCAGCGCCGATGCGTCGATCGCGCGCAGCCGGGCCTGCGCACCCGGCGCGATGACGGGCGGTACGAACGGGTGGCTGCCGAAACGCGCGGTCACATGCGCCGCGACGGTGTCCGGCTTTACGGGCTGATTGAAATGAAGGATGACGATCGGCGGAGCGTCGAATCGGCCGCCGGGGCGATACCACTCCGTCTTCAACAGCCGCGCCGTGGGCGTCATGAAGCTGAAGCTGTAGGCAGTCGCAAGCCTGCGTCCGCTCACCGCCGCGGTACCGGCGTCGATGGTGATGTCGTACTTCGTGGCGAGCGGAAGGGGCCGCGCCGGCGTCAGGATCAGGATCGTGGTGCCGGACCAGCGAAACGTTCCGGTCACGGCCGGCGTGATGTGAAAGAAAGATGGCCGCAGCCGCGCCGGCACCGTCCCGAGCGCCACCATCGGCTCTGAAAACACGACGCGGATTTCGTTGGCCTCTTCAGCCGACGCGACTTCGCCGGACGGGCCTGCGCTGACGATGCGCAGGGGCGCTCGCGCCGATTGCGCCGCGGTAGACAGAAGAATGGACAGGAGAACGAACGATTTCGTCAGGCGAGGCGGCCAGATTGTCATGATGTCGTCCCGGATGATACTCGGTACATCTGACACCGGCCGACGCGTTCCGGCTTGCGCTCCTTACGTATGGAAAATGGCGCGCAGAATCCGGGGTACGAGCCGCAAGCGGGCTCGTTTCAGAGACTCCGATGGACCATCCAGGCTGCCGCGGCGATCTACGCCGCCAGGCATGAGCGCGGGATCGTCTTCGATCGCCGTATCGTGGCCAATCAACTTCGCCTGCTTGCGGATAGTCGGCAAGGCGCGGCGGTCGCCGAGCGGGAACAGGCGGCAGAAGTCGTCCACGACGTCGTTCGCGTCAAGGCCGACGGCCTTTGCGTAATCGCGCACGAACGCTCGCGCAAACAAGCCTTTGGGCCATCGCGACAAGTCGTTGTTTTCGAAACCTTGCCACAGCTCGATGCTGACGTTCGTCACCGAGGCGATGGTTTCAAGCGAGATGCCCCGACGTTCGCGCTCGCGGCGAAGGCGGGGACCGAAGGTATCCCGTTCGGACATGGCGGACCTATTTAGATCGCAATTCCCGGGCCGAGGAGTACCCTCCGATTTCCCCGGATAAACCGTGTGTGCGCCTCGCGGCACGAACGTTCCTGTAATCGGCGTTACGATGATTGAACACTCTTGGTGAAGTGCCTTAGTTTTCACGCCTCGTACAAATGCCGGCGATCCGGCGCCTGCTGCAGGGCGGGATGGACGATTCCGTTTGACGCGCAGGAGTTAGAGTTCGTGCGCGCACTGGCCCTCACGCGCGGCGAGATCGATGTTTCAGAACGCGGCGCTTTTGCGCGGCTGCACGAAGGCCGGCGCTGCTCGTTCCTCCAGAGCGATCACGGCGTTCACGCCTGTGAAATACATAACACCGCGGGCCACGCGGCTCTTCCCATCACGTGCCGGATGTTTCCGCGGCAGGTGCTCCACGATCCTCGCGGCACCTTCATCTCGTTGTCGCATTACTGCCCGACGGCAGCCGGCATGTTGTTCGATGACGACGGTCCTGTGGGCATTGTCGATGCACCCGCATCGCTGACAGGTGACGGCGTGCTCGACGGACTCGATGCGCGGGATGTCTGGCCGCCGGTGCTGCGCCCTGGCGTCATGATGGATCTGGAGAGCTACACGGCGTGGGAGCAGCGCGCGATCGAGTTGCTGACGCGCAGCGGCATCGCGCCGCGTGTTGCCTTGCGCGCGCTGTCCGACGTCACCGCGCGCATCGTCGTGCGCTACCTGCATGCATGTCACGATGTCTTCTCGGTGGAACTCGCGCGGGATCGGAATCCGCGCGAGGCGATCCGCCGTTGCGACCATCTGATCGTCCACGAGTCGTCATCGCAGCAGCTCGCGATTCTTCTCAACTCGAAGGAGTCGGAGGACTCGAAGAAAGGCGAAGGAGCACCTTCGATCTTCGATACTTCGAAGGGCCGAAGGTCGAAGGAGATCCTTCGAAGTCCTTCGAAGACTTCGACTCCTTCGAGTTCAGGATAGATGACCGTTCTTGATCGGTTTCTGCGCTACGTCGCGATCGATACACGCGCCGCCGAAAGCTCGGCGACGTGTCCGAGTACGCCCGGGCAACTGGTCCTCCAGCGTCTTCTCGCCGACGAACTGCGAGCCATCGGCCTTGCGGACGTGGTCCTCGACGGCAACGGCTACCTGATGGCAACCGTGCCGGCGACGATCTCGCACGACGCGCCGATCGTTGGGTTCATCGCGCACGTCGACACGTCCCCGGAGATGTCCGGCACGAACGTGAAGCCGATCGTTCACCACGCATGGGACGGCAGCGACATCGTCCTGCCGGATGACCCGTCGGCAATCCTGCGTGCCGCGGATTATCCGGATCTCGCCGAGCAGATC
>WNGA01008065.1_pt1 | contig 14500 bp, 12 predicted proteins | sample 5400061 | NCBI WGS metagenome assembly WNGA01 (sample SAMN13153366, study PRJNA577476) | soil metagenome | isolation source: 100 cm soil or saprolite under grassland replicate 2 | place: USA:California | collected 2016-06-15
CGCCATCGTCCCGGAGCCGACCACGCCGACCTGGCGGATCGGGCGGACCGGGGTGTCCTTCCCGTTCGGCTTCGGGGTGTGCTCGTCGTCGACCACGACCGGCGAGTCGGGGGCCTCGTAGGTGTAGAAGCCGCGGCCGGTCTTGCGGCCGAGCAGGCCGGCGGTAACCATCTGCTTCAGGATCGGGGCCGGCGCGTGCAGGCGGTTGCGGCCCTGCTTGTACATCGTGTCGAGGATCTCGTACGCCGTGTCCAGGCCGATCAGGTCGAGCAGCGCCAGCGGGCCCATCGGGTAGCCGCAGCCGAGCCGCATGGACGCATCGACGTCCTCGCGCGTGGCGTAGTGCGATTCCACCATCGAGACCGCGTGGTTGAGGTAGCCGAACAGCAGCGCATTGGCGATGAAGCCGGCCCGGTCGGCCGCGACCACCGGGACCTTGTCCAGGCGGCGGGCGAGCGCGCGTACGTCCTCGACCGCGTCCGGCTCCGTGACGACGGTCTTGATCACCTCGACGAACTCCTGCACCGGCGCCGGGTTGAAGAAGTGCATGCCGACGACGCGGCGCGGGCGCTGGGTGGCGACGGAGATCTCGGTGACGGACAGCGAGGAGGTGTTGGTGGCCAGGATGGCGTCGTCGCGGACGATCTTGTCCAGCGCGGAGAACACCTCGCGCTTCAGCTCGAGCCGCTCGACCACGGCCTCGATCACCAGGTCGCACTCGGCGAGCGCCTCCAGCGACGTGGCGAACGTGACCCGGTCGAACAGCGCCTGCTGCTCCTCGACGCTCAGCTTGCCGCGCTTCACCGCCCGGTCGGTCGAGTGCTGGATGTGCCCGCGGCCCCGCTCGGCCGCATCCTCGTCGCGCTCCACGCCGACGACGGTCAGCCCGTTCCGCGCGAACACCTCGGCGATCCCGGCGCCCATCGTGCCGAGACCGACCACACCCACCGTCTTCAATTCCCGAGCCATGCCCAGAACTATGCCAGTCCCCCCACTGGTCCGCCCATGAGCTGAGTCACCCCGGAGGTCAACGTCACACCTCCCCGCGGCTCGCCAGGATGTAGAACCACCCGACGCCCACCCGGCTCTGGCCGCGACGGAAGTGTTCGACGGTCCAGCCGGTGGCGCCGAGCAGCTCGCGCAGGGGCTGCTCCTGCCACATGACGAAGTGCCTGGGCAGGTCGAGGTACCGGTTCGACCACTCGTCGCCATCACCTTCGCGGGTGGTGAAGGCCAGCACCTTCGCGGCCCGCGCCGCCGTCTGCAACACTTTGGCCAGCTGCTCGTGGTCGAAGTGCAGGAACACCGCGTCGGCGAACACCACGTCGTACGGACCACCGAAGTCGTCGGTCAGCGCGTTCAGCCGGTCGGCGGCGTACCCGTCCGCGCGCATCAGGTCGACAAACGCCTGCGTCGCGTCAGTCCGCCGTACGACGAGGCCCCGCCGCTCCAGCTCGATCGCGTCCAACCCGATCCCGCTCCCAAGCTCGAGCACTCGCGCACCCGGCCCGACCCTCTCGCGGATCAGGTCGAACAGCTCCAGCAACGGCTCCCCCGGCTCCTTGGGGATCGTCTCGCGAAACCGCTCCGCCGCCCGCTCGTACGCCGCCAGCGTCACCTCGTTGTCATTCGGCATGACCGTCCAGCCGTCGCCGGTGTGCTCGATCACCGCCGGCAACCTCAGCCCCAGGTCAACCCCGAGCAACACGACCGTCTCCCCGCGGTGCAGATCCGCGATCGCCTGCAACTCGCCATCAGGCCGCAGTACAAGCTCCGGTACGACGCTCAGCCGTACCCCGAGGTGCTCCGCCAACCGTTCGCCCGCGTCGGCCGCTGCCGGGGCCGCGTAGACCTGGACGATCCGCTCACCCGCTCCCGGCACCAGTCCCTCGGCAGGCAGCAGGATCCGGGCGGGGCACATCAGGTTCACGACTCACAGTTTCACGGACCTTCGGCGCCGGTGGAATGCCCGGGGAACACCTTCGCGCCGGGCTCGATCAGGCCCGCGGCGTTGTTGACGGCGGTGGCGGCCTCGCCGAATGCGACCGAGATCAGCTTGACCTTGCCGTCGTAGTCGACGATGTCGCCGGCCGCGAAGACGCGCCGCAGGTTGGTGCGCATCGCCGAGTCGACCAGGATGTGCCGCTTGCGCTGGTCGAGGCCCCAGCGCGTGAACGGGCCGAGGTCCGCGGTGAAGCCCAGCGCGGCGACCACGGTGTCCACCGGCAGAGTCCGCCGCTCGCCGGTCAGGTTGTCGAAGATCTCCACCGACTCCACCCGGGCATTGCCGTTGATGCGGGCCACCTCATACGGCGTGAGCACCTCGACGCGACTGGCCAGTACGGCGTCGACGGTCGCCTGGTGGGCCCGGAACGCCGGCCGGCGATGGATCAGCGTGACCGACTCGGCGATCGGCTCCAGGCTCGCCGCCCAGTCGAACGCCGAGTCGCCGCCGCCGACGATCAGCACCCGTTGTCCGGCCAGGTCGCCCAGCCGCTTGACGAAGTAGCGCAGGCCACGGTCGGCGAAGTCGTCGGCGTCCGGCAACGGCCGAGGCGTGAACGTCCCGATCCCGCCCGTGATCAGCACGGCCTTCGCCTGGATGACGGCGCCGAGATGCGTGGTCGCGCTGACCGTCTCGTCGCCGACAGCGAGCTCCTCGACCCGGTGGCCCAGCAGGTACTGCGGGCTCGCCGTCGCGGCCTGCTCGACGAGCGCGTCGACGAGGTCCTGCCCCTTGATCGCGACGAACCCGGCGACGTCGTAGATCACCTTCTCCGGATACAGCGCGGAGACCTGACCGCCGAGCTCGGGCAGTGAGTCGACCAGCGTGACCGAGTAGCGGCGGAAGCCGGCGTAATACGCCGCGTACAGTCCGGCGGGTCCCGCTCCGATGACCAGCAGATCGGTCTCGGTCCTGCTCACACCTTCAGCGTAGGTTCGCTGTCACCCGCGGACGTACTCCAGGGCTTCGGCGGCGTACGTCGGCCAGGACGACGACTGGGCGAGGGGGATCAGGACCCACTCCTTCATCGCGCGGCCCATCCCGGGGTCGAACGGCTCCGCACCGGGCAGGGTGAGCGCCTTCTCCCGCGGCTCCGGCGGCAACTTGAACGTCATCGCGTCGCCGTACATCCCGGCGACCACCTTGCGACCGATCTTGAGGCACGGCATGCCGAACATGCTGCCCCGGGCCACCCCGGACGACTCCAGTCCGGCCGCAACCGCGTCGTACTCGGCAACTGCCTGTTCGCTGACCTTCGGCATCATGCTCACCAGCCTCCCACCCGGGACGGCCAGGCGACATAGGTTCCGGGCCGGTTGTGGACTACGGTGCTTTCTCGTGCGCTTGGTTATTGCTACGTGTTCTGTGGACTACTCCGGCCGGCTGACGGCTCATCTGCCAATGGCGCCGCGGTTGCTGATGGTGAAGGCGGACGGCTCGGTGCTGATCCACGCCGACGGCGGGTCGTACAAGCCGCTCAACTGGATGTCGCCGCCGTGCAAGCTGACCGAGGAGGACGACGTCTGGAGCGTCACCAACAAGGTCGGCGAGGAGCTGCGGATCACCATCGAGGAGGTGCACAGCGACACCGCCTACGAGCTCGGCTCCGACCCCGGCCTGATCAAGGACGGCGTCGAGGCGCACCTGCAGGAACTGCTGGCCGAGCACGTGCACACCTTCGGCGACGGCTGGAGCCTGGTACGGCGTGAGTACCCGACCGCGATCGGGCCCGTCGACCTGCTCTGCCGGGACGCCGACGGCAAGCACGTCGCCGTCGAGGTGAAGCGGCGCGGCGAGATCGACGGCGTCGAGCAGCTCACCCGGTACGTCGAACTCCTCAACCGCGACCCGATGCTGGCACCGGTCCGCGGCATCTTCGCCGCCCAGCTGATCAAGCCCCAGGCCAAGGTCCTGGCAACGGACCGAGGCCTGGAGTGCCTGACCGTCGACTACGACGCCCTCCGCGGCATGGAGTCCGACGTACTCCGGTTGTTCTAGGAAAGCCAAAAAATCTGCCCGATTTCGGGCAAGGTGTTGGCTTTGAACCCCAAGACACTGCACAGTTGACGCGTGATCAGTGAGGCGGCGGCGGGTCCGGTAGACGAACTCGCCGAACAGATCAGCCGGACCACCGGCCTCCCGCCGGACGACGCGCGCCGGGTGGTCGCCGACGTCCTGGCTTACTTCACCGAGACCACCGAAGAGTACGTACGGCGCCGGCACCGCGAGCTGCAGACCTACGGTGCCCGCAACGACGAGATCTTCACCCGCCTGCGCGCGGAGCTCCGGCACTGGCCGGTGCGCTCCCCCGAACTCTCTGCCCGCCAGCTCCGACGGATCGTCTACGGCTGACGGCATCATTCCCTGTGAGCCCCGAGAAACGACAACCTCCGAAAGGCATGAACACATGTGCGGAATCGTCGGGTACGTCGGCACCAAGCCGGCCGCGCCCATCCTGGTGGACGGACTGGCGCGGCTGGAGTACCGCGGCTACGACTCGGCGGGTGTCGCCGTACTCGGGTCCAGTGAGCTGAAGGTGCACAAGGACGCCGGCCGGGTTCGCGAACTGGAGGCGTCGCTGCCGAAGCGGTTCGGCGGCAAGCTCGGCATCGGCCACACCCGGTGGGCGACGCACGGCGGCCCGAGCAAGGACAACGCGCACCCGCACGTGAGCGGCAACGAGCGGATCGCCGTCGTCCACAACGGCATCTTCGACAACGCCGCCGCGCTACGCGCCCAGCTCGAGGAGGCCGGCGTCAAGCTGCGCTCCGAGACCGACACCGAGGTGCTCGCGCACCTGATCGAGCAGGCCGAGGGCGACACCCTCGAGGAGAAGGTGCTGGCCAGCCTGCGCCGGATCGAGGGCACCTACGGCATCGCCGTGATCGACCTGGACTTCCCGGACCGGATCGTGGTCGCCCGCAACGGCAGCCCGCTGATCCTCGGTGTCGGCGACGGCGAGATGCACGTCGCCTCGGACGCGGCCGCGCTGATCCGCTACACCCGCCAGGTCGTCTACCTGGACGACGGCGAGCTCGCCACCGTCCGCGCCGACGGCTACCGCACCTTCACCCAGGACGCACGCGCCACCACCAAGACCGAGAAGACGGTCGAGTGGACGGCCGACGAGTACGAGCGCGGCCTGCACGAGCACTTCATGATGAAGGAGATCCACGAGCAGCCGGACGCCGTCGGCCGCGCCATCCGTGGCCGCTTGGACGAGCGCTTCCACACCGTCCACCTGGGCGGCCTGAACATGGACGCGCGGGAGGCCCGGGAGATCAAGCGGGTCAAGATCCTCGGCTGCGGTTCGGCGTACTACGCCGGCCAGATGGGCGCGCAGTTCATCGAGGAGGTCGCCCGGATCCCGGCCGACGCCGAGCCGGCCTCCGAGTTCCGCTACCGCAACCCCGTCGTCGAGCGGGACACCCTGTACGTCGCGGTGAGCCAGTCCGGCGAGACCCTCGACACTCTGGTCGCCGTACAAGAGCTGAAGCGCAAGGGCGGACGGGTGATCGGCCTGGTCAACGCGGTCGGCTCCAGCATCGCCCGTGAGGTCGACGGCGGTGTCTACCTGCACGCGGGCCCCGAGGTCTCGGTGGCGTCGACCAAGGCGCTGACCAACATGGCGGTCGCGTTCGCGATGCTCGGCATCCACCTGGGCCGGATCCGCGACGTCTCCCCCGCCGACGGCCGGCGGCTGATCGAGGGCCTGAAGAAGATCCCCGCGCACATCGCCGAGATCGTCGCGCAGGAGGAGGAGCTGGCCAAGATCGCCAACCGGTTGTCCAAGCACGAGAGCCTGTTCTTCGTCGGCCGGACCCGTGGCTACCCGGTCGCCCGCGAGGGTGCCCAGAAGCTGAAGGAGATCTCCTACCGGCACGCCGAGGCGTACCAGACCTCCGAGCTGAAGCACGGCCCGCTCGCGCTGATCTCGCCGGACGTCCCGAGCGTCGCGATCGTGCCGGACGACGAACTGCTGGACCGCAACATCGGCGCGCTGCACGAGATCGCCGCCCGCTCCGGTCCGCTGTACGTCGTCACGCACCCGGGCGTCGAGGTGCCGGACAGCGTGGCCGCGAAGATCGTCGTACCGAAGAACGAGCCGGAGCTCGACCCGATCCTGCTCACCATCCCGCTGCAGATCCTGGCGTACTACGCGGCCGTTGCCCTCGGCCACGATGTGGACAAGCCGCGCAACCTCGCGAAGTCCGTCACGGTCGAGTAGGTCTCTCTTTACAGCCCCAAGCCCTTGGCCCTCGTCACGTTCGTCGTGGCGGGGGCCGGTGCGTTGTGCTGGCCGGCGGGTCCGCCACCGGCCTTGGCGACTCCCCCGAGCGCACGCCGTACCGCGTCTGCCATCACGTCGTCCCGCGTCCTTCCGGACTGCAGTTCTCGCTCGGCGCCCAGGCCTTTGTAAGGGTGCAAGCCGAATTCGTTGACCAGCCTGCGGCAGACCTCGACGCCGCGTACCGAGTTGCCGGCCTCGTCCAGGCGCGGCGAGAACGTCACGACGGCGAGCCGTTTCTCCGGCACGACCATCATCACGTTGCCGGAGACACCGCTTTTGGCCGGCAGGCCGACAACATCGGCGAACTTGCCAGAGTCGTTGTACATCCCGCTGTGCCCCATGACCGACAGCACGCGACCGGCCGTCTGCTGGGAGAACACGCGCTCCCCCGTGTACGGCGCAACACCGCCATTAGCAAGGGTGGCGCCCGCGGCCGCCAACCGTCGCGCGTCCACCTCGAGCGAACAGACCGCGAAGTAGAACTCGGCCGCCTTCTGCGGCGCGTCGCGGTCCCGCGGGTCGACGTGCAGCATGTCCCGGGCAGCCATCAGGTTGGCGAGGCCGCGGTTGCCGTGGCCGGTGTCCCGCTCGGCCAGGAACGTGCGGTGATCGAACCCCGGCGCCTCACCCATCATCCGAGCCCAGGTCTGCTCGACCTTCGCGAACCGCTCGGACACGTCAAGGTCGGGCTCGACCAGCGCGAGGGTCGCCATCGCGCCGGCGTTGATCATCGGGTTCTGCGGCTTGCCTGCCGCGTCCAAAGACAGCTTGGGATCGTTGAAGGTTCCGCCGCTCTGTTCCTGGCCGACCCACTTGTGGACCTCGTCCGAGCCGAACTGCTCGAGCGCCATCGCGTAGCTGAACGGCTTCGAGGTCGACTGCACGCTGAAGCCGAGGTTCGCGTCGCCGATCTCGAAGACCTGGCCGTCCGCCGTACAGATCGCGATCCCGAACCGGTCCGGGTCGGCGTTCCTCAGGGTCGGGATGTACTGCGCGACCTCGCCGGACCGCTCATCCAAAAGGTCGGCGTAGATCTGCTCGACACCACGGGTCAGCGCGGCGAACTCCGACGGCGGCACCGCCAGTTGTCCCTGCAGGGCCCGCCAGATCACGGGCTCGCGGACGACCGTCCGGAACTGCTCGAGCTCGAGCCATTCGGGCTGCCCGGGCTCGAAGGGAGCCCCTGCGTCCAGCGTCCAACTCACGGCTCGCTCGACCCGTGGATCATCGGTCCGCAGCCCTGCCTGCTTCAACTCTTCGAGCAGCTTCCACTTCCAGACCACGTTCGCGCGGTCGGTGTCGAGCGAGCGGAACAGACTCTCCACGGCGAATTCTTCCCCAGCGGCCATGAGCAGCAAGCCTGTCCCCGGGTTGTTTCGGCTCAGGATCCACGGTGTTACGAACGCGTGCTGGCCACACCTCAGCTGGATGGACCACCGCCACCTACCGTGAAGTGAAGCCTGTTCGGCTGAGCGATTGGTTCACTCGTCATACAGGTTGCTGACTTGTATGATGACTCGATGCCGAGTGATCAGATCCGCCACGTCCGTCTCTCGTCCGTCGTCCTCCCACTCGACCGGCCGGTCAGTGACGCCAAGGTGCTGACCGGCCGGCAGAAGCCGATGACCGAGATCGTGTTCCTGTTCGCGGAGATCGCGACCGTCCAGGACCAGCACGGGATCGGGTTCAGCTACTCGAAGCGGGCCGGCGGCCCGGCGCAGTACGCACATGCCAAGGAGGTCGCGGCCAACCTGATCGGCGAGGATCCGTCCGACATCGGCAAGGTGTACGACAAGCTCCTCTGGGCCGGCGCGTCGGTCGGGCGGTCCGGCGTCGCAACGCAGGCGATCGCCGCGATCGACATCGCGCTGTGGGACCTCAAGGCGAAGCGGGCAGGCCTGCCGTTGGCCAAACTGCTCGGCGCCCATCGGGACTCGGTCCGCGCGTACAACACCTCCGGCGGCTTCCTGCACGCGCCGATCGAGGAGGTCAAGGAGCGCGCGTCCAAGTCGCTCGCGGACGGGATCGGCGGAATCAAGATCAAGGTCGGCCAGCCGGACACCCGCATCGACCTGGAGCGTGTACGCGCGGTCCGCGAACACCTGGGCGACGACGTACCGCTGATGGTCGACGCGAACCAGCAATGGAACCGCCCGACAGCGCTGCGGTTCGGGCGGGTGCTCGAGCAGTTCGACCTGGTCTGGATCGAGGAACCGCTCGACGCGTACGACGCTGAGGGGCACGCTGGACTCGCGGCCGCGCTGGACACACCGATCGCCACCGGCGAGATGCTGTCCAGCGTCACCGAACACGTCCGCCTGATCGACGCCCGGGCCGCGGACATCATCCAGCCCGACGCCCCGCGCATCGGCGGCATCACGCCGTTCCTCCGGCTGGCCGCGCTGGCGGATCACAACGGCCTGCAACTCGCGCCGCACTTCGCGATGGAGATCCACCTCCACCTCGCGGCCGCGTACCCACGCGAGCCCTGGGTCGAGCACTTCGAATGGCTCAACCCACTCTTCAACGAGCGCCTCGAAACCCTCGACGGCCGCATGCAAGTCCCCAACCGCCCCGGCCTAGGCTTCACCACCTCCGACCAGTGCGCTCGCTGGACCACCGACACCTGCGAATTCGGCACCCAATGAACCCCCGCAACCGCGCCCCAGCTACGCGAGCCATGGACAGTCTCGACCGCGACAGCGGGCGGGGGCTGGCGCATGAGTTGGTGGAGCGGTTGAAGGCGCGGATTCTCAGCGGGGAGATCGCGCCGGGGCAGAGGTTGCCGACGGAGAGCTCGTTGGTGAGTGAGTTCGGGGTCAGTCGGACGGTGGTGCGGGAAGCGATCTCGCGGTTGCAGGCGGCCGGGTTGGTGGAGACATTCCAGGGACGTGGGTCCTTCGTACTTTCATTGCCGGCAGCAACAACTGGGTTTGCGCTGGACGAGGTCCGGTCTCATCGCGACGTACTGGATCTGCTCGAGCTGCGGATCGGGATCGAAGCCGAAGCGGCCGGGCTGGCGGCGGGTCGTCGTACCGATCATCAACTCAAGGCGATCGACCGCGCGCTGGACGACTTCAAGCGGATCGGAGACGACCCGAGTACGTCGGTTGAGGCGGACTTCGCGTTCCACCGCAAGGTCGCCGCCGCGTCCGGGAACCGCTTCTACACCGAGCTGATCGACTCACTCGGCCCGATGATGATCATGCTGCCGCGCACCCGACTCGACCCGGCATACGAGATGTCGGACGCCACACACATCGCCCGCGTCGTCCTCGAACACCAGAACATCTACGACGCAATCGCCCGCTCCGACCCCGAGGCGGCCCGGGCCGCGGCGCGCGTACACCTCTCGAACACCCGCCACCGCCTGCAGGACTGAGTCTCAGTCCGTTGTTTTCACACGGTGCGTGCCGGTTGGGCCGACGTGGAAGGTGAAGCCGTTCGGTGTGTTCCACTCGATGGTCTTGTGGTCGAGGCGGCGCACGTTCCAGCCGCGGCCGTGCGTCTTCACCCGGTGGCTGAACCGCCCCAGGGGTGCGAGGTTTTGTGTGCTGGTCTGGCCCGGTGGACCGAGCGCGTCGTAGGGCTGGATGTGGTCCAGATCCACGGAGTTGCCGGCTTCCCGGGTGCCGTAGGGGAAGAGTTCGACCGGGTGCGTCAGCTTGATGCGTTCCCGGATCCGCTCCGGAATCTCGTACGCATCGACGCTGATCGCATCGTTCAGATCTATGACAGGCTTCACGGTGTATGGCCCGTGCCCGACCAGTTCGGTGAGCTGGGCGGCGAGCAGGGGGCCGAGGCCCTCGACTCGGAGCACGCCGTTGCCGGTGGCGAGAGTGTGGTCGGTGAGGTGCACGTAAATCTCAGTCTGCCCAGGGCGCAGCCGTCCGCCTGACCCGCCATGGCTGGTCGGGGTGGCGTGGGCGTCGCGTCTGATCTGCGCGAGACGGATGTCGAGGGCGCGCCGGGCGTCCGGAGTCAGAGGTTCTCCGTCGTCGTCGGTGTCGTGCAGGTCGCCTGGTGGCGGCGGGTCCAATGGGTCTGGGAGGTCAGTCTGACTCGGATGTGGTGCGTCGCGGTCGGCTTCGTCGTCGACGCTAGGCGCGTCGAAGTCGCACGGCAGATCGCCGTGATCTGTAGCGGTGGAAGCTGAGCCGGCACCGCTGCAGCCGAGGTCAAGGTCGGTGTCCGGCGCGACGTCGGTGTCGCGGCCGGAAGCCCGATCAGCGCCGGCGTCATGGTCAGATGGCTGGCCGACGGGGTGGTCGGCGGAGGGGGCGCTGGTGGTGGGATGGGGTTGGTTGAGTAGCTGCTGGCTAGCCTGGAGGAGGAGTTCTTCGGTGTAGCGGGGGTCGGCGATGATGCCGATGGCGTCAGCTCGGCGGGCGTTGCGACTGCGGGTGTCGCCGAGTATCTTCAACGCTTCGGCGATGCTGTTGACGGTGGCCTTGAACCGCAGCACGGCGCCGGTCGCGGCGCGGATGTAGACGTTCTTCGTGCCGTGTTCGTCGGTCCGGCCGACGAATACTCCACGCTCACGGACCTTCTGTTCGGCGGCGGCACGGGCAGCTTCGGGGTCGGCGTGGATCTTCGCAGCCTTGACGATCTTGTCCAGCCGAGTCGGGGTGAGCGTGTCCACGAGTCCGGCAACGCGCTGGTCGACGTACCGGGCGGCATCTTCGGACAGCTCCAGGCAGGCGACCGCGATCTTGCAGGCCCGCCACGGTGTCGCCTCGCCAGATTGGACCTTGGCCCAGGTGAACGGCAACCGGTGCCGCAACGCCAGCGCCTGGCCGATGTAGTACGCGGCTGCGGGAGTGGACACCCCCGTCACCGCACCCCATTCCGCGACCGCGAACTCAGCGATTTCCGGGCAACCCTCACCACCCAGCACCACACCGCGTTCGCGGCCGTCACTGGAGCTGCGGCGGGGGCAGTTGTCGGGGTGGTGACGGTCGGCGAAGATCTGGGCGTGTTCGAGGCGACGCGCCGCGCACCGGTTTTCCTCGGCGCGGTGCTCGGCGGCCGACTCCAGCAGGTCGGCCGTCGACAGCGAGGTCAAGTCTCCTTCGAACATGTGTTCGATTCTACCCGAAGAACTACCGCATACCAAATTTCCCCTTATCCACAAGGGGAAACGGCTAGTTGCTGCGCTGGTGTCAATGCGCTCGGCGCCGACCCTCGAGGCCGGGTCGGCGCTGGGCCAGGACGCGCGGATTACACGGTCTTCACGGTTGAGGGTGTAGTTGCGGTCTGAACCGTCGGCTTCGAGCAGGCTCCTGGCGATGTAGCTGGTGAGGTTGCGGAACCCGAGGGCGAAGCCGCGGAGGTGCTCGAGTCGGCCGTTGATGGCCTCGGTGGGTCCGTTGGACGTGCCGGGCCCTTCGAAGTAGGCCGCATGTCGGCGGCGCGCTTGGCCAGGGTCCGGCCCAGCGTGATGACCTCGGTCAACGCGGCGGGGGGTCGAGCGACCGCCCGGTGACTTCGAGGCCGAGTGTATCGAGCCGGGCGAACGTGGTCAGGTCGGGACGGTCGTAGGTAGCGTCAAGCACGTCGAGGTCTTCCCGATAGGCCCTCTACACCCCTGCTCGGCCTCCCGATCTCGGCCACGCGTGCGGAGTAAGTGGCCCGCGGGGACGCCATGGCCCCAGACGACGGCATGAATGATTGGGGGCGGGATGAACTTGGCTTGTGCGGCCCTCAACGGCGGGCCTGTTGTCTGTGCGCCGACGCATCCGCGATGCATCCGCCGAGCAGTAGTGCAGCGACCGCCTCCGGGGCCTCATGCATTGCGTCGTGGCCGGTTGGGAGGTCGTGGACCTGCCACTCGGGATCGGCTTGGAGTCGGGTGCGGAGTTCAGCGAACGGCGTCCGGTCTTCCCATCCCGAGCAGTAGATGAACTCCCGACGGGGGACCTGGGCGAGCGTGCCTGCGAGCCGGATCGATTGCAAGAACGATGCGAAGGGATGGGGACGGCGGCGGGGATCGCCGCCGTCCGGCGGTCGGACGGCGTAGCCGGTGGTCGCAGCGCCGGCAGCGAACACTTCCCGGAAGTGCTCGTTCGTTGACGACCAGCACGACTCGCCATCGCGCGGTACGTAGGCGTCGAGATGCACCAGTCGTGAGATCCGGCCGCCAGCGCGGTCGGCGGCGGCGGCGATCACCATCCCGGCGTAGCTGTGGCCGACGAGCGTCGCACTGGTGATGTGGTTGCGATCGAGGTGCCGCAATACGTCGTCGGCGTGCGTGTCGAGGTTGGCGGTCGCGACCGTCGCGTTGTCGTCGTCTGGCCGCAGACCGGTGAGGGTCAGGGCGTGAACGGTGTGACCGGCACGCTCCAGCAGGGGAACCACCGCCTCAAAGGACCAGGAGCCCTTCCAGGCGCCGGGCACAAGGACGAACGTCGCCATGCGTTTCTCCTTCTATCTCAAGCCGCGGCATCGAGGCACGCTGCCTCGATGACATGTGGTGCGGTCGGGCGCTCTGCGCGACTGAAGACCACGCCGCACGGAGGCAATGTCACCAGATCGCGGTGTGGCTTGCTACCGCTAGGATGCCAATCGATGCCTGTTCGCCGCCAACCTCGCCTGATCGCCGGTGCGACGTCGCATATGTGGCCCTCTGGCGGGCGCCACCTGCGGCCGTCCGGCGAAACAAGTGCGGTGCAGTCGCACGCCCGGGGCCACCTGGTGTACGCGGCCAGCGGTGTCTTGGCAGTTCACACCGAGCGCGGCACGTCGATCGTTCCCGCCAACCGGGTCGCCTGGACCCCCGCCGGGTTCACGCACTACCACCGCGCCCACGGCGACACCGATATGCGGATCGTCTTTCTCGCGCCATCTCTCGCCCGGCTGATACCAGACCATCCCGCCGTGTTCCTGGCCTCCGATCTCGCCCGCGAGGTCCTGCTCGCCCTGACCGGCCCCAGCAACTACGACGACGCAACGCCCGGCTACAGCCGCTCCGCGCGCTCCCGCCTCCTTCGAGTCCTCGTCGATGAACTCCGCGAAGCACACGAACAGCCACTGCACCTGCCGGAGCCACGGGACGACCGACTGCAAGCCATTGCCCGGATGCTGCACGAGACGCCGGCAGACAACGCCACGCTGGCCGAACTCGGGAAGACGATCGGAGCCAGCACCCGCACCCTCAGCCGACTGTTCCGCAACGAACTCGGCATGACCTTCTACGAGTGGCGCACGCAGCTACGCATCCACCACGCGCTCGTGCTCCTCGCCGACGGCCACGACACCACCCAAACCGCCTACGCCTGCGGATGGGCCAACCCCAGCAGCTTCATCGCAGCGTTCACCAACATCATCGGAACGACCCCGGGCCGCTACCGAACCAGTCGCCAGACCACGCGACGGCCTGAGCCGACGGGTCTTGCGCGGCGGCAGCCTGGGTCCGGCGTACGACGGCAGCGGTAGGTCGGCGTACGACGGTTGCCGGTGCCGCGCCGGCGATCACATGGGCCTGTGCATCCAACGATCGGGGCCGCAATCGCGTGCTGCGACGCCGAGGCGGGGCGGGCGGCGGGGGTGCAGCTGTTGTCGAGGCCCGCGAGCGGCTTACCAGCGGGCGGTGTTTGGGGTGAAGTCTGGGTGGACGGTCCGCATGTACGACGTGTCGTCGCGCTTGCGGATCCCGCATGACAAGTACTGCTCGTGCAGGCGGCCGAGCGCGTCGAGATCAAGCTCCACCCCGAGCCCAGGCGTTGAAGGCACCCGCACGCTGCCGTCGACGAAGTCGAGGACGCCGGGCTTGACGAGGTCCTCGGTCTTCCAGGGGTAGTGGGTGTCGCAGGCGTAGGTGAGGTTGGGCGTGGCCGCGGCCAGGTGGGTCATTGCGGCCAGGCTGATTCCGAGGTGCGAGTTGCTGTGCATCGACAAACCCATGCCGAAGGTGTCGCAGATCCCGGCGAGCAACTGCGACCGCCGCAGCCCGCCCCAGTAGTGATGATCCGACAGCACCACCTGTACGGCGTCCGCGAGTACTGACGGCTTCAGGTGCGCGAAGGCGATCACGCACATGTTCGTCGCCAGCGGAATGTCGGTCTGCGCGGCAACCTCAGCCATTCCGGAGATCCCGGGCGTGGGGTCCTCGAGGTACTCGATTACGCCGGAGAGCTCCGAAGCCACGCGCATCGAGGTCTCGACCGTCCATGCGCAGTTCGGATCGATCCGTAGCTTGTGGTCGG
>WNGA01019134.1_pt1 | contig 14500 bp, 13 predicted proteins | sample 5400061 | NCBI WGS metagenome assembly WNGA01 (sample SAMN13153366, study PRJNA577476) | soil metagenome | isolation source: 100 cm soil or saprolite under grassland replicate 2 | place: USA:California | collected 2016-06-15
TCACCGTGCAGACCGGCCCGAAGACTTCCTCGCAGGAGACCTTCGCGTCCGGAGGCGGGCTCGCGATCACGGTCGGCCGGATCAGGTCGCCCTGGAGGTCGCCGCCCGTGAGGATCTCGCCGCCCGACTCGCGAATCCACTCGAGGATGCGGTCGCGCGCACCTTCGTCGATCACGGGGCCGACGTCGGTGTCCTCCTCTCCGGGATCCCCGACCACGAGCTCTTCCACCTTGGGGATGAAGCGCTGTACGAGGTCGTCGTAGGCGGCGCGCTCGACGTAGACGCGCTGCACCGAGATGCAGCTCTGACCCGCAAAGGAGAACGCATTAACCGCGAGCGAGGATGCAGCCTGCTCGAGATCCGCGTCCGCACAGACGATTACCGGCGTCGAGTTTCCAAGCTCGAGCTTCACGCGTTTGCGATACGCGCGCTCGGCCAGGCCCCAGCCCACGCCTCCCGAGCCGGTGAAGCTCAGCAGCTTGACGCGCTCGTCCTCGACGATCACGTCGCCGATCTCGGACGAGGGGCCGGCGAGGACGTTGAGCCAGCCCGGCGGCAGGCCGGCTTCCTCCTCCAGCTCCGCCAGGAGGAGGGCGGAAAGCGGTGTCTGGCCGGCCGGCTTGAGGACGACCGCGCATCCGGCCGCGAGCGCAGGCGCGATCTTGTGCGCTACGAGGTTGAGCGGGAAGTTGAACGGGCTGATCGCTCCGACGACGCCGATCGGGCACCGGATCGTGAAGGCGAGCTTTCCGACGCCGGCCTGGGAGGCGTCCATGGGCACCATCTCGCCCGCGAGCTTGCGCGCCTCGACGGCGGAGAACGTGTAGGTGGACATCGCGCGTCTCGCCTCGACGCGGGCCGCCTTCATCGGCTTGCCGGCCTCCTCGGAGATGATCCGCGCGACCTCGTCGTGCCGCCGGCCGAGCGCGCCCGCGACACGGACGAGGATCTCGGCCCGCTTGTGGGCCGGCAGCGGCTCGCGCATCGCCTCCTCGGCGGCGTCGATCGCCCGCTCGGTCTCTGCGGCGCCGGCCTTCGCGACCCGTCCGACGATGTCTCCCGAATACGGGGAGCGCACTTCAACCCACTCGCCGGTCTCGACCCATTCGCCGTTGATCAGCAGCTTGCGGTCGGCAAGGGTTGTGGCCATGCTCCAAGTCTAGGAAACTGCAGGTATGGAGCCGGACATCCGCTACGCGAAGAGCGAAGGCGCCTCGATCGCATACCAGGTCGTCGGTAACGGCCCGACCGATCTCGTGTTCGTCCCCGATTTCGGCTCCAACCTCGTCTATGCCTGGGAGTCGCCGCACTGGCGCGACTTCTACGAGCGGCTGGCGCAGTCGTTCCGGCTGATCTTGTTCGACAAGCGTGGCACCGGCGTCTCCGACCGGCACGGCCAGTTCGCGACGCTCGAGACCCGGATGGAAGACCTGCGAGCAGTCCTCGACGCGGCCGGCTCGCGGCAGGCGGTCCTGCTCGGCTCACACGACGGCTGCGACCTCGCCCTGCTGTACGCGGCGACATATCCGGAGCGAACGAGCGCGCTTGCGCTCTTCCACCCACATGCGAGACCGGATGAGAGCGAGTCCGAAATGATGGGCCGTCTTCGCGACGGCTGGGGTACGCAGGAGTTCATGGACGAGCTGCTGCAGGTCGCGTGCCCCACCCTGTACGAGCGGGGGAAAGAGGAGCGTCTCTGGTTTGCGAACTGGCTGCGGGTCAGCCTCAGCCCGGCGTTCGCGTATGCGCTCAACAGGGCATATTCGGAGACCGATCTTCGTCCGGTCCTACCGGCTGTCCATGCGCCGACCCTAGTCCTCTACCGTCCCGGGTCGGTCGAGGATTACCACGCTCTCGACGTGGCGGCGCGGGTCGAAGGAGCCCGGGCCGCCCCCGTCTCGGGAACCGACTACTGGGGCATCTTTCTCTCCCCGGAAATTCCCGACGAGATCGAGCGCTTCGTCGCGGGCGAAGCTGCGCCAGTTGTGCCCGACACCGTGCTCGCGACGCTCCTCTTCACCGACATCGTCGGCTCGACCCAGCGCGCAGCCGAGCTCGGCGACCGCGAGTGGCGCGACCTGCTCGACCGGCACCACGCCCTCGTCCGACGGGAGCTGACACGGTTCCGCGGCGAGGAGAAGGACACGGCCGGCGACGGTTTCTTCGCCACCTTCGACGGGCCGGCCAGAGCAATTCGCTGCGCGCAGACCATCGTTGCCGACGTCCGCGAGCTCGGGATCGAGATTCGCGCAGGCGTGCACACAGGCGAGTGCGAGCTCCACGACGACAAGGTGGCGGGGATCGCCGTTTCGATCGGCGCACGGGTGGCGGCACTCGCCGAGTCCGGCGAGGTGCTGATTTCGTCGACGGTCAAGGACCTCGTGGCCGGCTCAGGAATCGAGTTCGAGGACCGTGGCGACCACGAACTGAAGGGAGTCCCGGGTGAATGGAGGCTCTACGTCGTCGCCGCCTGAGACCCGCTACGCGAAGAGCGGCGACGTCAACATCGCCTATCAGGTCGTCGGCGAAGGCCCGCTCGACCTCGTCTACGTGCCCGGCTGGATCTCGAACGTCGAGCTGATGTGGGAAGAGCCGGCGCTGGAGGGGTTTCTCAATCGTCTCGCGTCGTTCTCCCGCCTGATCCTCTTCGACAAGCGCGGCACCGGGTTGTCAGACCGCGTGCCGAACGACGAGCTGCCGACTCTGGAGCAGCGGATGGACGACGTGCGGGCCGTGATGGACGCCGTCGACTCGGAGCGGGCCGCTCTCTTCGGCCACTCGGAAGGCGGGAACATGTGCGTGCTCTTTGCGGCGACGCACCCGGAGCGTACGGTCGCGCTGATGACGATCGGGATTTACGCGAAGCGCATACGCAGTGCGGACTATCCCTGGGCTCCGACCGCCGCGGAGCGAGAGGAGGCCGCGATCGAGATCGAGCGAGGGTGGGGCGAGATCGATCTCGGCTACTACGCACCGAGCCGCATCGGAGACGAGCGCTTCGAGCGTCACCTTGCGACCTACTTTCGTCGCAGTGCGAGTCCCGGATCGGCCGCCGCCATGCTGCGGATGAACTCGCAGATCGACGTTCGGGACGTGCTGCCGACGATCCAGGTGCCGACGCTCGTCATGCACTGCACGGGCGACCGCGATGTGAACGTCGAGGAGGGCCGCTACATCGCGGAACAGATCCCGGGCGCCAAGTTCGTCGAGCTTCCCGGCGACGACCACGTCTTCTGGGCTGCCCACGCCGACTCGGTCGTGGACGAGATCGAGGAGTTCCTGACGGGTGTCCGACCGATACAGGAGCCCGATCGCGTGCTTGCAACCGTGTTGTTCACGGACATCGTCGGCTCCACCGAGAAGGCGGCCGAGCTCGGCGACCGCCGCTGGAAGGCGCTGCTCGAATCACACGACGGAATCGCGCGACGGGAGATCGATCGCTTCCGGGGCCGACACGTCAAGACGACGGGCGACGGCGTGCTTGCAACGTTCGACGGGCCTGCGCGCGCCGTCCGTTGCGCTCAGGCAATCCGCGACGGCGCGGGTCAGCTCACGCTGGAGATCCGCGCAGGTGTCCACGCCGGCGAGTGCGAGCTCCGCAACGGAGACGTGGCGGGAATCGCGGTCCATACCGGGGCGCGCATCTCAGCGCTCGCAGGCCCGGGCGAGGTACTCGCCTCCTCCACCGTCAGGGACCTGGTTTCGGGCTCGGGGCTCGTGTTCGAGGATCGCGGAGCCCACGAGCTGAAGGGCATTCCTGGCGAATGGCGACTCTATGCTGTCGTCGATGGCTAGTGACTAGCGACGCTCTCATCATTGATGCCGTCCGCAGCCCGATCGGCAGGCGGAACGGCGCCCTTTCAGGCATCCGAGGCGACGAGCTGTGCGCGCAGGTGCTGAACGGGCTCGTCGCCCGTCACGACCTCGACCCCGGGGAAGTCGAGGACGTGCAGATGGGCTGCGTCACCCAGATCGGCGAGCAGGGCTGGAACATCGGCCGGATGACTCCGCTGGTGGCCGGCTGGCCCGAAACGGTGTGCGGGACGAGCGTCGACCGGCAGTGCGGCTCGTCCATGCAGGGCAACTTCAACGCCGCCGGGGCGATCTCTGCCGGCCACCTCGACCTCGTCGTCTCGGCGGGCGTCGAGATGATGTCGCGCGTTCCCATGGGCTCGAACGGGGGAGACCTCTCGGACAGGCTGCTCGAGCACTGGAAGATCGTCCCGCAAGGGATATCGGCGGAGGTGATCGCGGAGGAGTGGGGCCTCTCTCGCGAGGAGCTCGACGCCTTCTCGCTGGAATCGCACCGGCGCGCGCTGGCCGCGATCGACGAAGGCCGGTTCGAGAATGAGATCATCTCTGTCCCCGAGTTAAAGACCGACGAGACCCCGCGGCGCGACACATCCGCCGAGGCGCTTGCCTCGCTCCCGCCGGCGTTTCTTCCCGAGGGGAAGGTCACCGCGGGGAACTCGAGCCAGATCTGCGACGGCGCCGCGGCGGTCCTGGTCGCGAGTGAGCAGGCGGCCGGTCGGCTCGGCCTGGAGGCGAGAGCCCGCTTCGTCTCCTTTGGGCTCGCGGGAGTCGACCCGCACCGGATGCTGCACGGCAACCCGCAGGCGTGCTCCCGGGCGCTCGAGAGGGCCGGGCTGGGCTGGGACGACATATCGGTGATCGAGGTCAACGAAGCCTTCGCGTCGGTCGTGCTCCAGTTCGCGCGGGACTCCGGCCTCCAGGAGCGCTACGACGACATCAACCCGAACGGGGGAGGGATCTCGCTTGGGCATCCGCTCGGCGCCACCGGCGCCCGGATCACCGCCACGCTCGTGAATGAGCTCGACCGGCGGCAGGCACGCTACGGAATTGCCACGATGTGCATCGGATTCGGCATGGCTCTAGCCGGAGTGATCGAAAGGCTTTGATAGAGATTGAAAAGGTCGGCGTCGTCGGGCTCGGGACCATGGGGGCCGGCATCGCCCAAGTCTGTGTTCAAGCAGGCTTCGAGACCGTCGGCCGGGAGGTCAGCGACGAGCTGGCCGGGCGCGGGCGTTCCACGATCGACCACTACCTCTCCAGAGGGGTCGAAAAGGGGCGCATGACCGGGGAAGAGAAGGATGCGGCGCTCGGCAGGCTCGCCCTCACCACCGATCTCGGCGCGCTGGCGGGCTGCGACCTCGTCATCGAGGCGGTCATCGAGGATCTTCCGACCAAGCAGACGCTCCTCTCCGAGCTCGAGGGCGTCGTCGGCGAGAACGCAATCCTGGCCACCAACACCTCCGCGCTGTCCGTCACCGAAATCGCCGACGTGACCGAGCATCCGGAGCGTGTGCTCGGGATGCACTTCTTCAACCCCGCGCCGGTGCTGAAACTGGTCGAGGTCGTTCGCGCCGCGCGAACCTCGGACGAGGCCTTCGACACCGCCTATGCGTTCGCGGAGCGGATCGGCAAGGAGCCGATCGCCTGCAGCGACACCCCGGGCTTCGTCGTCAACCGCATCCTCATCCCGCTCCTGAACGATTGCGTGCGCGTGATCGACGAGGCGGGCGTGACGCCGGAGGACGTCGACCGCGCCATGACCTACGGGGCGAACTGGCCCATCGGCCCCTGCGCCCTCATCGACCTGATCGGCATCGACGTCCACGTCCATGCATCGCATGCCCTCGCGCAGGCCCTGGGCGAGGAACGGATGGCGCCGCCGCCGCGCCTCTTGGAGCTTCTGGAGGCGGGCAAGCTCGGCCGCAAGACCGGCCAAGGCTTCTTCAAGTACGACTGACCTCGAAGAGCCGCCTGAGCGGGCGGTCGTCGGCGCTCCCAGCGAGGACGAGCACCTCGTCCCCGGGCTCCAGGACGGTCGATCCACGCGGCTGGAGCGGCTCGCCCTCGCGGATCACCAGGCTGATCCAGGCCTTCTCGCCGAGTGGAAGCTCTCGGATCGTCTCACCCAGGGCCCGCGCACCCTCTGCGATCACGTACCGGCGCACATGACGCGGCTCGGTCCGGAGGCGGATGGAGACGTCCCAGGGCTCCTGCTCGACGACGCGCATCGGTATCCCAAGCCTCGCAGCCAGGAACGGCATGCTCGAGCCCTGGACGACCACGGAGAAGATGACGACCACGAAGATGATCCCGTACACGCGCGTTGCCGAGGGTGCCGCTTCGAGCAGGACGAGCGTTCCGAGCAGGATGGGCACGGCGCCTTTCAGGCCGCCCCAGCCGATGAAGAGGCCCTCTCGAAACCGGAGGCGCGCCGGAACGAGCAATGCCCCCACCACGAGCGGCCGCACGACGAAAGCCAGCAGCAGCGCGATCAGGAGGCCGTCGAGCCAGACGGAGGCCTTGCCGACTCCGCTGAGCTCTATGGTGAGGCCGAGGACGACGAACACCGTGATCTCTCCGAGGCTGGCGAGGGACTTGTGGAAGCGCTCGACCTCGGTCTTGTACGGCGCGCGGATATCTCCGATGATCAGACCGGCCACGAACACGGCCAGGAAGCCCGAGCCGTGGCCCACGGTGGCCACGCTGTAGATGACGACCGCCGCGGCGAGCGTCCGCAGCGGATAGAGCCCTTCGCTTGGGAGCGAGGAGCGACGCATCACCGGGATCAGCGCAAGCGCGCAGGCGACCCCGACAGCTCCTCCCACGCCCATCGCCAGCGCGAAGTTCCCGAAGGCGTGCCAGAACGACGCATGGGAGTGTGTGGCGTACTCGAGTACTCCGATCATGAGCGCGATCGCGACCGGGTCGTTGGCGCCGGACTCGCCCTCGAGAATCGTCCCGGACCGGCCTCCGACCTCCCGGTTGCCCAGGATCGAGAACATGACGGCCGGGTCGGTAGGCGCGAGTGCCGCGCCGACCACTCCGGCCATCGGCCAGCTGAAGTCGAAGAGGAAATGGGCCGGCAGCGCGATCACGGCTGCGGTGGCGAACGTTCCTACGATGCCGAGTGAGGCGATCGGGAACGCGGATGAGCGAAACCGCCGCCAGCCGACGTTCATTCCACCGTCGAAGAGGATCAGAATCAGGGCAACCACCCCGATTCGCTCCGCGGTCCGAATCGACAGGTGCTTGCCGAGCTCCGGAAAGATGTCCGAGGCCACTGCCGCCGCTACGAGGAAGAGCGCCGGGCCGGGAATCGGGAAGCGTTCGGTCAGCTTGAGGGCGACGAGGGCGAGCGACAACGCCGCGCCGACGACCAGGACGACCGTCCCGAAGGCCAGGATCTCGCCCACGACCGGACTGTATTAGACGTCTTCGGCCGCGTCTTTACAGTTTCTTTACCGCACGCTGACGGCCTACTGAACTGCTGTGGGAATACTTAGAGCACGATGCGGCGCATGCTGCCCCTTCTTGCTCTCCTACTGCTTCTTGCGCTGCCCTCGCTCGCGGACGCCGGGCGGCACAAGCCGAAGCCCGGCACGCTCGAGATCAGCGGCGGCCGCGGAGTGATTCTGCTGAGGATACGCGGCTCCGTGATCGGCTTCGTCGAGCGCGGCAGAGTGATCGTCGCAAAGAAGGGCGATGAGGGCGGCGAGCAGACCTACAACGGCAAGAACATCAAGTTCCGGGCAGTGGACGGCGGGTACCAGATCATGATCAGGGGCACGGGGATCGACCTGAGCGCGTCCGGACGAGGCCAAGTCACGCTGGTCGGGCAAAAGCGCGGAGACACCGGTGAGTTCTCGCTCAACGGCGACGATCCGCAGCCGCTTCCGCGGCGAGCGACGACCCTTCAGATCTCGGCGCCGTAACGCGGCTCGGCCGCTCTCCGTGGCATGCTGAGCGTGTGAAGGAGACCAAGCAGACGGTTCTCCTCGTGGAGGACGAGGCGTCCATTGCCTCGTTCGTGTCCATGTACCTGAGGAACGCCGGCTACGCCGTTCGCACGGCCGGCACGGGAGAGGACGCGCTGGCGCAGGCTGCTGCAGATCCCCCGGCTCTGATCGTCCTCGACCTGATGCTGCCGGACATCGACGGTGTGGAGGTTTGCCGCCGAATCCGGGAGAGCGCCGACATCCCGATCCTGATGTTGACCGCCCGGGACGAGGATGTGGACAAGATCATCGGGCTCGAGGTCGGAGCCGACGACTACCTGACGAAGCCGTTCAACCCGCGCGAGCTGGTCGCCCGCGCCAAGGCAATTCTGCGGCGGTCTGGTCCAGAACGGCGCCGTGCGGAGAGCAAGCAGATCAGTCACGGTGACCTCGTCGTCGATGCGGGATCCGGCGCAAGCTCGGGGACGCATCGCCGATCGTGACGGTGTGGGGAGTCGGATACAAGGTCGCCTCCGAGCGGAGCGCCGTGAAGGCCTAGGGAGCGAAACCGATGTTCCGGTCGCTGCGCTTCCGCCTGCCGGCCTTCTTTCTGACAGGCATCGTGCTGGCCGGGCTCCTGGCGGCGGCTATCGCGATCCTCGTCTTTCAGGACTACACGCGCAGCCGGACCGTCCATGCGCTCCGCCGCGAGGCTCGCGGGCTGGCCGCGCTCTATTCCCAGCAGGCCAACCGCGAGACCTTCTCCTCACAGCACCTGGAAGAAGCGACCGGGAACCGGCTCTTCTACGCTGGGCTCTCGCTCTTTCCCGGCCAGAAGCCGAGCCTGCGCAGGCTTCCGCTGAGCTCGATCGACTGGCCCGCGGTACGAACCGGGCGGGTCGTCCAGTTCGACTTCGTACCGCCCGGAGAGCACAAGAAGTTCCTCGCCATTGCGGAACCGGTGAAGCTCGGGAAGCAGGTCTTCGGCGCTCTCGTCGTCGCGACGCCGACGGACACGCTCCGCAGCAGCCTGATCACGATCATGGAGCGGCTTGCTCTCGCTTTCGCCGGCGGAGTCCTTCTGGCGAGCGCTCTCGCCTGGTATCTCTCGCGGCGGTTCACGAGCCCCTTGCTCTCCCTTTCCCGGGCGACCGACGAGATCTCGAAGGGCCGGTACGACGTCGCCGTTCCCGAGCTTCCTTCCGGTGACGAGGTAAGCCACCTGGCGGAGAGCTTCCGGCAGATGGCCCGGCGGCTCGCCGAGGCAGATCAGGTCGAGCGCAACTTCCTGCTCAGCGTCACACACGAGCTGAGGACGCCGCTGACGGCGATCCGGGGTCACGTCGATGCCTTGCGCGAGGGGGTCGCGGCCGATCCGTCCGCTCAGGCCGCCTCGTTCGAGGTGATCGGCATGGAGGCCGAGCGGCTGGAGCGGCTGGTGGGGGACATCCTCGACCTGGCAAAGCTGAACGCCCATCGCTTCACCGTCCTCAAGGAGGAGGTGGACATGGGGCGGCTCGTCGAGCAGGCCTATACCGCGTTCACCGAAGAGGCTCGGCGCCGGGACATCGACTACCACCGCGAGCTGTCGACCACGCCGGTGATCCTCTCCGACGGCGATCGCGTCCTCCAGGTCATCTCCAACCTGCTTGCGAACGCGTTCCGCTGGACTCCGGACGGGGGTCGGGTCGACCTGGCGGTGTCGGAGCGGAACGGTGGCCTCGAGGTGGCCGTCACCGATTCGGGCCCGGGGATCGAGCCGGACGAACGCGAGAACATCTTCCGTCCGTTCTGGTCCCGTGACGGGCGCGGCACGGGCCTGGGGCTGGCTATCTCCCGCGAGCTTGCGCTCGCGCTGGGGGGCCGGATCGAGGTCGGCGACGCAGACACTCGAGGCAGTCGCTTCACGCTGATCCTTCCGGTGTAGCTGACTTACGATCCGCCGATGCTCGGCGAGCCCGCCTCCGCCCGCGTCATCGCGCTCCCCACTCGGCGGCGCCGAACGGGGCTCGAAGCGACCGTCTCCGCTCTTCGCCCCAAGCAGTGGACGAAGAACCTGCTCCTCTTCGCCGGCCTCGTCTTCGCCGCGAAGCTGGGAGACTGGGTGCGCTGGGTGGAGGCCGGGGCGGCCTTTGCCGCCTATTGCGCCGCGTCGAGCGCCGCCTATCTCCTGAACGACGTCCGCGACCTCCCGCACGACCGCCTCCATCCGGTCAAGCGCGAGCGTCCGGTTGCGCAGGGCGAGCTGCCCGCGAGCAGAGCGCTCCTGCTGGCGGGTGGTCTCGCCCTCGGATCGCTCGGGGCCGCGGCAGCCCTCGGCCCCTGGTCGGCCCTTTTCATGGCCGCGTTTCTCGGCCTGCAAGCCGCCTATACGCTGGGGTTGAAGCACGTCGTGCTCGTGGACGTGATGGCGATCGGCGCACTCTTCGTGATCCGGGCGGCGGCGGGCGCGGCCGCTGTCGACGTGAGGATCTCGCCCTGGCTCCTGCTCTGCACCGCGCTGCTCGCGCTCTTCCTGGGGCTGGCGAAGCGGCGCGGCGAGCTCGTCCTGGTCGGCGCGGCGGAGACCCCGGGAAGGCCGGTTCTGGAGGGATACTCGCTCGAGCTCGTCGACCAGCTCGTCTCGGTTGTGGCGGCGGCAACCGTCGTCTCCTATTCGATCTACACCTTCACGGCGGGCGGCTCCAGGGCGATGATGCTCACGATCCCCTTCGTCGTCTTCGGCGTCTTCCGCTATCTGCTGCTGATCCACCGGCACGACCTGGGCGAAGAGCCGGAGAACGCGCTCGTGTCCGATCCGCCCATCCTGATCGCGGCCGGGCTGTGGGTGTTGACAGCCGTCCTGGTGCTACTGCTGGGCTGAGCGCCGCTCGTCGATGCGGTAGACGGCCGCGCCCGTTTGCGCTTGATCGAGCTTGTCGAGCTTCTCTGCGACGCCCTTCCAACCGGCCTCGATGAGGTCGACGAGCAGCGCGAGGTCGTCGACCCTCGCATGGCGCTCCGCCAGGAGGTCTCCTTCGAGCCGCTCGAGCCGGCGGATCGTCTGGTTCGCGAGCCCGCGCACCTCAGCGAGCTGGCGCGCGACCGGAGCCGCCTCCGCTCTGACGCCCTCGCGCACCGCGTCGGGGAGGGAGGCCGCCGCCTCGGCCAGCGCTTCGACACCCGCTCTGGCCTGTTCGAGGGCAGCTTTCGATTCGGCCGGGCTAGGCCGGCCCTCCAGCGCAGCCGCGATCCTCGTCCGCGCGCGGTCGAGAGCGCTCTCGTCCATGGGCCCGAGAGTAGCGTTGGCGTCGGATGAGATCCTCCGAGCTCGACTACCACCTGCCGCCCGAGCTGATCGCGCAGCATCCCGCCGAGCGGCGCGACGAATCGCGGCTGCTCGTCTACGAGCGTGCGAGCCAGGCCGTTCGGCATCGACGTTTCTCGGAGCTTCCGGAGGAGCTCGTCCGCGGTGAGCTCGTCGTCGTCAACGACACGCGGGTCGTCCCGGCGCGGATTCGGCTCAGGAGGCCGACCGGCGGACAGGCGGAGGTTCTGCTCGTCGAGCGCCTCGAAGGCGACGTGTGGGAGGGGCTCGCGCGGCCGTCGCGGCGGCTACGGGCCGGACAGAGACTCGGGCCGGTGGAGCTGCTGGAGCCCCTGGGAGAGGGGCGCTGGCGGCTGCGGCTGACCGGCGAGCCCGACGGCGAGATGCCGCTTCCGCCCTACATCACCGAGCCGCTCGGTGATCCCGAGCGCTACCAGACCGTCTACTCACGGGAAGTGGGCTCTGCGGCCGCCCCGACGGCGGGGCTGCATTTCACGCCGGAGCTGCTCGAGCGGCTCGACACCGAGCGCGTGACCCTGCACGTCGGGCTCGACACCTTCCGGCCCCTGACGGAAGAGGTCCTGGAAGAGCACGAGCTCCACGGGGAGCGCTACGAGGTGTCAGCCGAGGCGTGGGCCCGCATCGAGGCTGCCGAGCGCGTGCTGGCGGTGGGGACGACAACGGTGCGAGTGCTCGAATCCCTTGCGCGCGGCGCGCCGCTCTCGGGCCGTACCGACCTCTTCGTCACCCCCGGCTTCGAGTTCCGCCGCGTCGACGCGCTCCTGACCAACTTCCACCTGCCCCGCTCGACCTTGCTCGCCCTGGTGATGGCATTCGCGGGGATGGAGGAGACGCGCCGGCTGTACCGGCTTGCGATCGAGGAGCGCTACCGCTTCTACTCGTTCGGCGATGCGATGCTGATCCTCTGATGTTCACGTTGACGGCCACCGATGGAGGAGCCCGCGCAGGCGTCCTACACACGGCCCACGGCGATGTCCCGACCCCCGCTTTCATGCCCGTGGGGACGAAAGGAACCGTCAAGAGCGTCGATCCCGACGAGCTCCGCTCGCTGGGAGCGGCAATCGTCCTCGGCAACACCTACCATCTGCATTTCCGCCCGGGCGAAGACGTGATCGCCGAGCTGGGCGGCCTCCATCGCTTCATGGGCTGGGACGGGCCGATCCTGACCGACTCGGGCGGCTACCAGGTCTTCTCGCTCCGGGACACGATCGTCGGCGTGGACGACGAGGGCGTGACCTTCCGCTCCGTCTACGACGGCCGGCCGGAGCGCTTTACGCCCGAGCTGGCGGCGCGGATCCAGGCCGCGCTCGGGTCGGACGTCGCGATGTGCCTCGACATCTGCCGGCCGCCCGGCGTTCCCCGTGAGGAGCTCGAGGACGCGGTGCGCATCACCTCGAGCTGGGCGGCAAGGCAGAAGGCCGAGCCCCGCCCGGAAAGCCAGCTTCTGTTCGGGATCAGCCAGGGCGGCTCGGACCCCGACCTGAGACGCCGGTCGATCGAGGAGACGGTCGAGATCGGATTCGACGGCTACGCGCTGGGAGGATTGAGCGTGGGGGAGTCGCGAGAGCTGATGCTGGAGACCGTCGGCTGGGCGGCTCCGCTCCTTCCCGAGCAGGCCCCGCGCTATTTCATGGGCATCGGCGACCCGGCCGGGGTGCTCGAGGTGATCGAGCGCGGGATCGACCTGTTCGACTGCGTCCTTCCGACGCGCACCGCGCGCACCGGCTCGGCTCTCACCTGGGAGGGGCGGCTCAACCTGCGCAACGCCCGTTTCACGCGCGATTCGCGGCCGCTGGACGAGGATTGCCCCTGCCCGGCGTGCTCCCGCTTCTCGCGCGCCTACCTGCGGCATCTGGTCAACCAGGAGGAGTTGCTGGGGCTACGGCTGCTCAGCCTGCATAATTTGCGCTTCTTGCTCGACCTGACCGCCCAAGCACGGTCGGCGATCGAGCGAGGCGGGTTCAATGCGTTCAAGCAGAGAGCGCTCGACCGCCTCGCCGCCGTCCCGGAAGGAGCTCTGTGTTCGGACTCGTTGTGATCGTCGGACTACTGGTTCTGCTGTGGGTCGTGATGATCCGCCCGCAGCGCCGACGCCAGACCGCGCAGTCCGAGACCCTCGCCAATCTGGAGGTCGGGGACGAGATCCTGACCGCGGGAGGGCTCTACGGCCGCATCGACAAGGTCGGCGACGACGAGGTCACCGTGGAGATCGCCCCCGGAACGAGCGTCCGGCTGGCGAAGCGCGCGGTCGCGGCCATCGTTTCCGAGGACGAGGAAGAAGACGAAGAAGAGCCCGGTGAATCTGCCGAAAATCCGACCGAGGCTGAGACGGAGCCCAGCTAAGCTCAGGCAAACGTGAACGAACGGCGCCGGTACCTCACGCTTGTCCTTGCCCTGGTTGTCGCGCTCATCGGGGTCGCGCTCCTGGCCGTGCCGGGCTCCCCGGTCGAGCGGAAGCCCACCCTCGGGCTCGACCTACAGGGCGGCCTCGAGGTGATCCTCAAGGCGCAACCGCCGCGAGATCAGCCGAACTACAAGCTGACGAAGCAGGATCTCAGCCGGTCGGTCTCGATCATGCGCAACCGCGTCGACAAGCTCGGCGTGTCGGAGCCCGAGATCCGCACCCAGGGCTCGGACCAGATCGTGATCGAGCTCGCCGGCGTCCACAATCCGGAGGCCGCCGCAGCGCTGATCGGGAAGACGGCCCAGCTCCAGTTCTACGACCGCGAGGTCGACCTCGCGCCTCCCTCAACAGGAGCGCAGGGAACGATCGTTCCCCACACCGCGCTCTACAACGTCCTTGCAAGCGTCCAGGCGCTGACGAAGAAGGGAACGCCGGCCGAGTGGTACCTCTTCAACAAGCGCAAGCACAAAGTCGCCGGCCCCGCGCCGACCCGGGCGAAGCTCCTCGACTCGCGGAAGGGCAGGCTCCCGAAGGGATTCACCGTCTTCGCCGTTCCGTCCGACCGGATCGTCATCACCTGCGGGAAGAAGGCGGTCGTCTGCCCGGGCCCGAACGGCGGCGTGACGCCCACTCGCACCTACTACTACCTCTTCAAGTACCAGCCGCACAACAAGCAGCACCCGATTCCCGAGATGGGCGGAAACGATCTCAAGCTCTCCGGGACCCGCGCGGACTTCGATCCGCAGTCGAACGGGCCGGTCGTGCTGATGCAGTTCACCGGCCACGGCTCGAAGGTCTTCGAGCAGATCACCGCGCAGGAGGCCCAGCGCGGGAGAGCGCTCGCCAACCTCGGCACACCCGACCAGAACGCTTACCAGCATTTCGCGATCGTGCTCGACGGCGAGATCGCCTCCTTCCCCTACATCGACTTCAACCAGAACCCAAACGGGATCGCCGGCGGCTCTGCGCAGATCACCGGCCTGCAGTCGATCGGCGAGGCGAAGCGGATCGCCCTCGTCC